>ERZ802822.2530-NODE-2530-length-10131-cov-8.181918_pt1 | contig 10131 bp, 8 predicted proteins | sample MGYA00345649_ERZ802822 | MGnify/ENA primary metagenome ERZ802822 (study PRJEB30503, sample SAMEA104212359) | marine metagenome | biome: Westerlies Biome; feature: [SRF] surface water layer (ENVO:00010504) within the epipelagic zone...; material: water... | reverse complement strand
GCTTCATACTAACTTCAATATCAGACAAGTTGATCAAGGTTGCTATTACTGAACAGCCTTCTATGTTTGATCGATCTGTAGCTCCAGATTTCTTAATAGCATTCCTACCACAAATTTCAGATTCATAACTTAACGTTGTTCCTTTAATTTTAACTTTTTGCGCACCTATTGCTGATTTCAAAAAAACTTGTCTTTCTATGCGCATTTTCTTCAAATATTCTTCATCTTGTTCATCAGCATACTCATCACTAAAAGTTTTATAAACATCATCTTTTAAATCTACCAAAGGCGTGATTTCTTCTGAACACATCGCCGTCACTTGTTCTGTTGTAAATCCCTTTTCTAGATAATAATCAATATCTGCTTTGCTACATTTTGCGCTTGCGCTACTAACAAAAATATAGGCGCATCCTATATTGAATATTATCTTTATTGTTAGATTTATAATTCTACGCATTATTTCATTCCTAATTTATTATTCTGATTGCATTCTATCATTTGCTTTATTGTTTTGCTCAAAAAAAAACAGGCGCATTAAATGCGCCTGCCTTAATTTTACAATAATTCTAAAAAAGTCTTAGAACATTGTGATTACGTTTATAGCAATCATCTCGTTGTCAGAACCCATTGCTCCAAGCCCGATACCACCAATACCTGTACCGTATGCTCCGTATGTGTCGTTCTCTATACTGTTATAAGTTAATCCAAACTCAGTTGAATCACCTAATGAGTAGTACAGACCAAGAACTAACATTTCAGCACCTGAATCATTTTTAAGGTTGTCGTTACCACTTGCAACTGACCACGAACCTTCGTAATCATCAGCTTCTGCATACATGAAACGGAAGTTTAACGGTCCGCCTGTTGCATATTTACCTGATACTAACCAAGCATCACGCTCGATTTTAACGTTATCACCAAGTGTTACACTACCTATACCAGCTGTATCAAAACCTAAACTTTGGAATACAGTTGCAACAACGTTATTCATTTCATACTCAAGAGTTTCAAACATCGCAGACACAGTAAAGCTTGCGCCATTACCCATATCAGCTATGTATCTACCCGCGATTCTCCATGATTCAGCGTCAGATGTACCTACGTCTGCTTTTCCACCTAATCCAGCAGCTACCCAGTCTTCATGCTTCTGGTAAGTTACAGCAGCCCAAATTGGACCTTCTGAGTAAGCAATACCAGTAGAATAAATTACAGGGTCAACTTTTACTGATACTGAATTTACTGTAGTAGTAGTTTCATCTCTCTCACCTTGTGTGAAAGCGAATCTATATGACAATGGACCTGTAGATCCTAAGTACTGAACAATACCTTCTTGTCTACGGTTAAAACCCATTCCGTAGTTACCTGCAACACCATAGTATTGACCACCAGATGTAGCAGAGCCTGAGAAGTCAGCAGTTGAGTAATCAAAAGATCCACCGAATGAATCAGCATCACTAAATATACCAGTGTTGTAGAATATTCCAGCTGTTGTTCCGATGTTACCCATAATACCTGTGTGAGATAAGTTACCAGCATCGTAGAAAGGATCTACCCATGCAGCAACCATTTCGTTGTAAGGTAATAACCATGTACCCATCATTAATTCACCCATTGAACCTGAGATACCTATTTTAGAGTTACGGTTACACCAACCTGTACCACCAGCAAAGTCTCCAAGGTATGTGAATTGTTCACAACGCCATGTCATTTTTAATCCATCGATTCCTGTGTCAACAAATCCTAAGAAACCAATGTTTGCAGCGTTACTTCTTAATTCTGCATAGTCTCTTTCACCTTGCCAATCTGTTGCTTCAGTAAATTCGTATGAATGATATTGCCAACCGTAGATAGTAATTGGTTCCCCGTAGGCTCCAACTCCACCACCGCCCCAGCCTGCGTTTGCAGTAACAGGAAGCATGGCCAATGCTCCGGCTAGCATACTTGCTAAGATTTTTATTTTCATTAGGACTCCTAATAATTGTCTTAATTATTTTTAAGAGGGATATAAATTAAATTACTTAAAATTCTCCCTCCGCTTAAATACTACTTATAAGTCCTTTTATAATATTTACTAAATTTCAGTAAAGAGGACCTCCTTATGTCCATAGCATTTCCTACATTACTGCAGGATTCTCTAATTTTACGTAACTTTGCTCTTGAGTCAATAGATATCATGCGTTTTTGGGTGAATTATACCAATAAAATCAATTATATATAAGTATTTACTAATTTAGCTTATTATGTTTTGCTAATTTAGAAGCTTTTAATTTATCAATATATATAATTAAAACAAGGAATTAAAATTTATCAAATATTAATATTATATTATAATTCTAATTACCATCTTTATTTTATCTATCAACCATGTATTATAACTTTCTTATATTTTTACTAAAATCTTAATAAATAATGACTATTAATCGCGCAGCTCTTGGAATAACTATTATTTTTTTATTATCAGGCTGCGGCCTGTCAGTACCTGGCTTTGATAGTTCAGATAATTCTGATTCAAATTCTTCAGAGTATAAAATTGTATTAGACGAAAACTATGATGGTTATGGGGATGATGATGAATTAACTAGTGCGGATATTGATAACGGAGCACAAAACTTTGCTGAATGCTCAAATTTAACGGAGTGTAGTTTACTGTGGGATACAGCAAAAGAGTGGGTTACAGAAAAGTCATTTTATAAATCTAAATTAAAAACTGATACTAATAATTTATTAGAAACCGAAATTGATCCTAGAAGAAAAAAATCTGACAAAATCACTTTTAAAGTCACTAGGATTCCAAATGGGAAAACAAATATTATAAAAATTTCAGCAACATGCCCAAAAAATTGTAAAAGTTATATCGATAAGGAGTATTTTGCATTTAATAGCTATTTAAAAAATCATCTACTAGCTTACAAGAATGGCATTATTGGCTATGCCAAAGTCGAGGACGAAATACTTCAAAATGTAGATACAACGGATACGCTTGATTTAGATATAAGTGACCTTACAGCAAGACCAGAAACATCTATTTTAGATGAAGATGAAATATCAAATAAAATTGAGGTCACGAAAACAAGAACAAAAAGGTATATTGGGAGAGTAGCTGAAAGTTTAATAGACGACCACTCTTGTAACAAACAAAGCGAAATTAATCTCATTAAAAAAACAAATAAAAGAGAATTATATGAAGTAAACTGCATAAAAGAAGTTAAACGATTGATTTTTGATTGTAAACCTGATGGTTGTGAGGTTCTACAATGAGAATATTTGTAAGAATAAACTTAATTCTATCTATACTTGTTATGATGACCGCTTGCTCGACACTAAAGCCTGATAATATAAAAGATTGGTTAAAAGAGGGCACAAAAGATCATCAAGAAACAGTTAGCAAAACTAATAAAACGGGCAAAACAAACCTCAAAGATTTCTTATCCAAAAATGGCTGTATAAATGGATCAAGCGCCAAAATAATAGAGACCAAAGACAAAGAATTTTTGCTGTATGAGGTAACTTGTGTAAAAAACTCAAAAAAATTTGTTGTTAAATGTAATGAGAGCAGCTGCTCGAAATAGGTTTTATCTACTCTTCTTAGTATTTAACCAATCTATTATAGGCTCAAAATAAGTTCTATCTACTTCTGTCATAGCAGGCCCCATCTCATATATACCTAAACCCTTTTCAGCACCCCTAATAAAGTTTTGGCTATCTCTTACCATAGTTAAAAAAGGTATCTTTTGCCCCTCTAAAAATTCATCTAGCTCCCAGTATATATTAGTATAGTCTCTTCCTCGATTAGCTACTAAAGCAATTTTTGATTTTTTCTTCACAACCCTAGAGTGTTTTTTTATATTTTTGATAAAATCACCGGCTGCTCTCATATCTATTGGTGAAGGCAATATTGGTATTATTACGCTTTCTGCCATATTTAATACTTTTGTTAGAGCTGCCCCTTGAAGTCCTGCGGGGGCGTCAATAATTTTGTAATCAACACCTCTTTTTACTTTAACGCCATAACCTTTTATACCTGATATAGGTGGTTTTGCAGATGATCTGGCTTTTAACCAGCTAATTGAACTTTCTTGGCTATCCAAATCGACTAACGCAACTTGTTTGCCTATTGAGGCGTAGAAACTTGCTAGATTTGTTGCGATAGTTGTTTTCCCTGAGCCACCTTTTGAATTTAAAACTAAAATTGATCTCATAAATAGTTACAGTTAGTTAGCTTATATTTATACTATCATCATTTTAAGACTTGTCTATTTTCATATATCAAATACTGAAACTACAGGGGCGTGATCTGAAGGGCGCTCGTTTTTTCTTGGTCCAGCATCAATATAACTAGATTGACATTTCTTCGATAACTCATTGTTTGTTAATATTAGATCAATTCTTAAGCCTCTATTTCTTCTAAAAGCTCCTGTTCTATAATCCCACCAACTGTAAAGCTCTTTCTCTTGATGGAATAACCGAAAACTATCTTTAAAGCCAAGGTCAAAAAGATCTTTAAGCGCAGCCCTTTCTTTTTTACTACACAAAATTCTATCTTTCCACGCTTCGGGATCATAAATATCATCGTCTTCTGGGGCTATATTAAAATCGCCAAGGATTACATAGTATTTTGTTTTATCTAAATCTTTTTTTATTTGTTTTGTAACTTCTTTCATCCATGAAAGCTTATACTCGTATTTATCTGTTCCTACCTCGTGTCCATTTACAACGTATAAATTTAGAACCGTTAAATTTTTTCCATATCTTGTTAAAAGAAATCTTTTTTGATCCTGTTCTTTTTTATTAATTAACTTAATAGATTCTTCTGCAGGAATTTTACTGATTGTTGAAACACCATTATAAGTTTTTTGGCCAATATAATCACAAAAAAACCCTGCTTTAGTAATCTCATCAGCTGGAAAAGATTTATCTTCAACTTTTGTTTCTTGAATTGCCAATATATCGACATCGCTCTCTTTTAACCAACTAAGAACCTGGGGTAGCCTAACTCTTAGAGAGTTTACATTCCATGATGCTATTTTCATCTTAGGCCTAGACTGTCTAACAAAGGCTCAATTTTTGGCTCCCTGCCGCGGAAATCTATAAAAAGTTCTAGCGCTGGTTTTGAACCACCCTTTTCTAATATTTTTTTCATAAAATTATTGCCAACTTTTCTATCTACTAACTTATTTTCTTTAAAAGCCATGAAGGCATCTGCTGAAAGTACTTCTGCCCATTTGTAACTATAGTATCCAGCTGCATAACCACCAGAAAATATATGTGCGAAACTATTTTCAAATTTATTGCTGTTATGAACAGGCAAAAGAGCAGTTTCTTTTCTCACGCTTTTAAGTATCTCTTCTGCCAACTTAGCCTTGCGATCTTTATCGTTCATATGAAGTAAAAAATCAAAAAGAGAAAACTCAATTTGTCGTAATAATGCTAATCCAGTATTATAATTTTTTGTAGCCAAAAGTTTTTTAAATAAATTGTCTGGTAATTTTTTCTTAGTTTCAAAATGAAAAGCAAAAGTATCTAGAACATCTTTTTCCCAACACCAGTTTTCCATAAATTGGCTTGGCAGCTCAACTGCATCCCATTCGACGCCAGAGATTCCAGAAATGCCAGCGTAATTTACAGTTGTCAGCATATGTTGAAGGCCGTGGCCAAACTCGTGGAAAAGAGTTTCAACATCATAATGTGTAAAAAAAGCAGGGTTCTTTTTTGTTGGTGGACTAGAATTACAAGTAATAAAAGCTACTGGGGATTGTATCTTTCCATTTAGCTTTTCTCTTCTCTGAATGCACTCATCCATCCATGCGCCACCACGTTTATTTTGCCTTGCATAAAGATCAAAATAAAACTTCCCTCTAAGAGTATTGTTTTTATCATAGATTTCATAAAGACGAACATCCTCATGCCAAACATCTTTTGTTTTTTTTAATTTAACCTTTAATCCATATAGCGAATTTACTAATTTGAACAAACCCTCAATTACATTTTCAACAGGAAAATATTTTTTTAGTTCTTCCTGAGAAACCCCAAAATTTTCTTCCTTATATTTTTCAGATATATATGCAAGATCCCATGGATTTATTTTTTTTAACCCTAATTTTTTTTTGGCATATTTGCTTAATATGACCATCTCTTTTTTTGATTGCTTTATAGCCTTCACTTTTAAATTATTTAAAAAATCGATAACGTCATGAGTAGATTTAGCCATTTTTGTTGCGAGCGAATACTCCGCATAATTTTTATAGTCTAAAATTAACGCCATCTTTTGTCTTAAAGTTAAAATATCTTCAATTAATTTAGTATTGTCCCATTTCTTATCTATTGGGAATTTTTTTGATGCTCTGCTTGCATAAGCTAGATATAAATCTTTTCTTAACGCTTGGTTGTCTGCAAATGTCATTACAGCCATATAGCAAGGTTGATCTAATGTTAAGGTATAGCCACTTTGTTTGCTTCTAAGAGCTACTTCTGCTGCAATTTCTAAAGAATTTTGAGGCATGCCAGCTAAGCTTTTTGATGTTTTAAAATTCTTTGTCCAGGAGTTAGTAGAATCTAGAATATTTTGCTCAAATTTAGATTCTAGCTTAGCTAGTTCTTCCTGGCACTCTCTAAAGGATTTTCTTTGTAACGGGTCTAAATGGACGCCTGACAATTTAAAGCCTCTTAATATATCTTTTAATAATTTATTTTGGTTTGCATTAAGTTTACTTTTGTTTTCATTAAAAAATTTCTCATACTGGTTAAATAGTTTTTTATTTTGGCCTACCTTCCCGTAATAAGATGTTAGTAAATTTAAACTCTTCTCATACTGTTTTCTAACCTCTTTGTCATTCATTACTGAATTAAGATGCCTAATGGGAGCCCACGTTTTAGAAATTTTATCGTCGGACTCTTCAATCTTATATATAAAGTTTGACCAAGTGAGTTTTTTTAATTTTTCGATCTTTTTTATTATTTCTTTATTTTCATCTACTAAATACTTAATAGCATTGAACATGTCTTTCGTTTGCATTTTTGAGAACAGTGGCAACGCGGAAGAGGTTAATAGGGTGTTTTTTGTTTTGTCCATTTTATATTTTTTATTTCCTTATTTAATAAATCTCTATATATCAATATTAACAGCAAAATGAGCGTTTTCTTCGATGAATGTTTTTCTAGGCGCAACATTGTCGCCCATCAAATCTTCAAATGTTTTTTCTGCCAAAGCTCTGTCTTCTTCTTTTATCTGTATCAATGTTCTAAACTCTGGATCCATTGTTGTCTCCCATAGCTGGCCTGGGTTCATTTCTCCTAGCCCTTTATATCTTTGGATTGAATAACCTTTTTTCGCCTCAGCTATTATCCATTCAAAAGCATCCAAAAAGTCTTTAATATTGATCTTTTTATCTTGTTTAACCATGTACGCATCTTTTCCCAGAAGTTTTTTAGAGGCTTCTGAGTAATCATAAAAATTTTTATAGTCTTTTGAAGCAAAAACGCTATTGTTTATATTAATTTTCTTTTCCAGCCCAGATTCTTGATAATTTATATCAAACGAACCTTCTAAATTAGATTCAATAGACGATATATCTTTTGATGACAAAAATTCTTTGGATGAGATGTCTTTAATCCACATATTTACTTTTTTGTTGTCACATCCAAATTCTGGCAAACAACTTTTTTCTAAAAGAGCTACAAAATGTTTTCCATGGTTTCTTGCCATATTAGATTTTGCTATATCTGCTTTTTGGCAATGCTTTATTAGTATCTTTAAATCGTTGATTTCTATGGGTTTTTTTGATTTATTAGACGAATAAATATCTATTCCATCTAAACAGTCCTTTGTAATATGAGATAGAAGCTCCTGATCGTCTTTAATATACTTTTCCAATTTACCTTTTTTTATTTTATATAGGGGAGGTTGCGCTATATAAACATTTCCCTTTTCGATTAACTTTCTCATTTTGCTGTAGAAAAATGTTAACAGAAGAGTTCTAATATGAGCGCCATCAACATCTGCATCTGTCATTATTATTACTTTATGGTATCTCAGCGCTGCATAATCTTCATCTGACATTTCTTTTGAGCTAAAACCACATCCCAAGGCTGTAGCTAATGTGGCTATCTCTTCATTCGCAAAGACTTTGTCATCTCTTTGTCTTTGGACGTTTAGAATTTTACCTTTTAACGGAAGTATTGCTTGAGTCCTTCGATCTCTTCCTTGTTTTGCTGATCCGCCAGCTGAATCTCCCTCGACAAGGAATATTTCAGATAAAGCTGGATCCTTTTCCTGGCAGTCTGCAAGCTTTCCTGGCAGTCCTGCAACGTCCATTGCTTTTTTCCTACGGGTCATTTCCCTTGCTTTCTTTGCTGCCTCTCTAGCTCTAGCGGCCTCGCTGGCTTTTGCAAGAATCTGTTTCGCATCCTTTGGGTTTTCTTCTAAAAATCTTTTAATGCTTTCTGTGGCTATAGATTCAACTATTCCTTTAACCTCCGATGAAACTAATTTCGCCTTTGTTTGTGATGAAAACTTTGGGTCTGGCATTTTTACTGATATAACAGCCGTTATACCCTCTCTTGCATCTTCACCACTTATGGCTACTTTGTTCTTTTTAGCAGCAGCATCCTGCTCAATGTAATAATTCATTGCTCTAGTTAGAGCCCCTCTAAAACCTGCGATATGAGTTCCGCCATCAGATTGAGGAATATTATTTGTATAACAATATATGTTTTCACTATAAAGTCCGGTCCACTGAAGGGCAATTTCAACCCCTATGTCGTCTTTAGATGAAGAAAAATATATTATGTTCGCATTCACCTTATCCTTTTTCTCATTCAAATTCTCTACAAAAGCTTTTATGCCGCCCTCATAATGAAATTCTTCTGTGGTATCAGTCCTGTGATCTGACAATACTATTCTTATTCCAGAATTTAAGAATGATAGTTCTCTAAGTCTTTTCGCAAGAATATTGAAATGAAATTCTGTGTCTGTAAATATTTCCTTGCTCGGCATAAACGTTATTTTGGTGCCTTTGTTTTTTGTCTTATCTCCTTTGACCAATTTTGTCTTTGGGTCTCCCATAGAATAGGTTTGTTTATAAATATTCCCGTCTCTTGATATTTCTAAGTCAAGCTTTTCAGAAAGGGCGTTTACTACTGATACGCCAACGCCATGCAAACCGCCAGAAACCTTATAAGAATTATCATCGAATTTACCGCCAGCATGAAGAACTGTCATAATAACTTCTGCGGCAGGCTTTTTTTCCTCTGGATGCATGTCCACTGGAATACCTCTTCCGTCATCGATCACTGTCACTGAGTTATCAACATTAATTTCTACGGTTATTTTTTTGCAGTGCCCTGCCAAAGCTTCATCTATTGAGTTGTCAACAACCTCAAAAACCATATGATGAAGGCCTGTGCCATCATCGGTGTCCCCAATGTACATTCCTGGTCTTTTTCTTACTGCTTCAAGGCCTTTTAAAACCTTAATATTAGAAGAATCATATTTTGTCATTCCGTTATTTCTCCATGTTCCACGTGGAACACATTAGTGTCCATTTCATATAATATGTCTGCTAAAATAGAGTCATTGAGAGCCGTTAAAAAAATCTGGGACTTTGTCTCAAACAACCTTTCTAGTATTTTTTCCTGCATTTCTAGTGTTAGCTCAGCTGATAAGTCGTCCACAAGTATTATGCTTGAAAAATTTCGTTTTTCATAAAAATCTTTAGACTGTGATAATAGCATAATATTAGCAATAAGCTTCTGCTGTCCTCTTGAACATATTTTTTGAGCTTCTCGACCATTTAACATTATCTTTATATTTGCATTTTGCGGCCCTACGCTTGTAAAACCCTTGTCTGCATCATGCTGTTTCTTGTCATTAAGGGCGTCTGAAAGTGTTTTCTTGTCGTCCCACCCCTTTTCGTATGAAAAAGTTAAATCTAGGTTTGGCATTATGTATTTTCCTGCTTCTTCTAAATATTGTTGCAAGCCTTTTAAATAGCCTTCTCGCATAGAAGATATAAGCTCGCCTGCTGGAGCTAGTTTTTCCAGCCATGTTGCTTCGCTTTGATCTCTTAGTTTTAAGGCTTCATTTCTTTGCTTTAAAATCTTTGTGTAATTTGCCCATGCTCTCTTAAAATCTTG
>ERZ802822.2528-NODE-2528-length-10137-cov-4.550696_pt1 | contig 10137 bp, 8 predicted proteins | sample MGYA00345649_ERZ802822 | MGnify/ENA primary metagenome ERZ802822 (study PRJEB30503, sample SAMEA104212359) | marine metagenome | biome: Westerlies Biome; feature: [SRF] surface water layer (ENVO:00010504) within the epipelagic zone...; material: water... | reverse complement strand
TTCATCCGCTACTAAGATCTCTGGGTCTAAAGCTAAAGCTCTTGCTATCCCGATCCTCTGCCGCTGACCACCGGAAAACTCATGAGGATAGCGGTTGAATGCGCGCTCATCAAGCCCCACTATCTCTAATAATTCGCGAGCTCTAGCTTCTGCATTTTGTCTTGACTCACCTTGAATTATTGGCCCTTGTGATATGATTTGGCCAACTTTGATGCGTGGATTTAGAGAAGCAAATGGATCTTGAAACACCATCTGAATTTTAGTTCGGAATGGACGCATTTCTGCTCGGTTTAAAGCGCGAATATCAATATTATCAAGCATGATATTTCCACTATCGCTGTCAAGTAGACGAATAATACAGCGTGCTAACGTTGATTTGCCAGAGCCACTCTCTCCAACGACACCCAGTGTCTCGCCACTTCGCAAATCTAGGGTGACATCTTTCACCGCATGAACAAAGCGATTTGGTTTGCCTAATCCAAAAAAACTTTTTCCACCTCCGAATGTCTTCTGAATTTTATCACCGGACAAGACAATTTGCTCAGAGCGAGGACGCGGTGCGCGCGGTATCAAACTTGGTACAGATGCGATCAGCGCCTTTGTGTAGGGATGCTTAGGTTTATTTAGCACCTTGTCGACTGTCCCGGTCTCTACCACACGGCCATATTGCATGACAACAACCCGATCAGCTATGTCAGCTACCACGCCAAAGTCATGTGTAATGAACAAAACACCTGATTTATGAACAGCTTGCATTTCACTTATCAGTTTTAAGATTTGGGCTTGGGTTGTAACATCCAAAGCGGTTGTTGGTTCATCAGCGATCAAAATTTTAGGCTCCAATGCCAAAGCCATAGCGATCATCGCTCTTTGACGTTGTCCACCTGATAGCTCATGTGGATAAGCTGCCATAATCTGCTTAGGATCAGGTAATTGGACATCCTCAAGGAGCTCAATGGCCCTTTTGCGGCGTTCACTTTGTGACATTTCTGCATGGTATCGGAACACTTCATCAATCTGACCACCAATGGTCATTACTGGATTAAGAGCAGTCATCGGTTCTTGAAAAATCATAGAAATCTCACTACCGCGAATTTGCCGCATTCTTGGTTCAGCAGCCTGTGTAAGATCTTCACCACAAAACGCTATGGTGCCTTTTTTCACGCGCACATGAGGAGCGGGCAATAAACCCATCAAGGCACGCGCTGTCAAAGATTTACCGGAGCCGCTTTCTCCAACGATACAAAGCGTTTCTCCTGGAGAGAGCTCGATGTTAAGATCTTCAACTGCAAGATCACGTTCAGAGCCTTCTGGCAATGCAATGTCAAGTTTGGATATTTGAAGGAGTTTATCAGTCAATTTCTTTCCCTCAAACGAGGGTTCAACGCATCATTTAAGCCTTCGCCAACTAAGTTAATGGCCAGTACTGTTATTAAAATTGCGATGCCAGGAAACGTACATATCCACCAAGCTACCCGGAGCATTGATCGCCCGTCACTTATTATGAACCCCCAACTCATAACGTTGGGATCACCTAACCCTAAGAAAGCTAATCCACTTTCAATCAAAATTGCTGTAGCCACCATTAGTGACCCAATTACTATAATTGGGCTGAGGCAATTTGGTAGTATTTCAGCGAGCATAATACGCACGTCGCTCATACCTAAGGTATGACAAGCTTGCACAAATTCTCGGTTCTTAAGTCCTAAAAACTCGCCCCGTACCAAACGGGCTACGGCAGGCCAAGACACTACTGTAATAGCGATGACAACGCTTTCAATTGAGGGCTTCATAATAGCTACAAGCAAGATCGCAAATACAAATGAAGGGATCGTTTGAAACACTTCAGTGATGCGCATCAAAATATCATCAACAATCCCACCGTAGTATCCAGCGAATGCACCAAAAATAACTCCAATAAAAACTGCAGCAAGGGTAGCAATCAATCCGATTAATAAAGACGTTTTGGCTCCATGTGCAATGCCTGAGGCAACGTCACGACCGATTGAATCACTTCCCAAAAGAAAACCATTTTCTCCTGGTGCTGATAAAGGAAACTTTGAGTAAAGAAAGGGATCCGTAGGGAAAATAAAATTCGCAATCGCAGCAACAAAAATAACAACGCAGAGTATAATTAAGCCAAGCACTGCTTGACGATTACGCGAAAACCTTTTCCAGAAATCTGACATTTCAGTTAACTTCTATTCTTGGGTCTAGGAAACAATAAATTACGTCAACCACGAGGTTGACAGCAACTACGAGTGCAGACGACAGCAAGAAAATGCCCAAAAGTAAATTGAGATCCCTGGCAAATAGTGACTCAAAAGCCAGCATGCCTAATCCAGGCCAAGCAAATACTGACTCAACTATTACTGAGCCTCCAATCAGGGCTCCAACTTGAACCCCCGCCATTGTAACGACTGGCAGGAGCGCATTGCGTAGCACATGTACGAATGTAATTCGTCGCTCTGAGACGCCTTTTGCTCTTGCTGTAATTACGTAATCTTGCCCGTATTGTTCAAGCATAGATGCACGCATCATTCGAGTATAAAGTGCGAGATAAAACAGCGATAAAGTGATTGTTGGCAGCACCAAGTGATGCGCAATATCTTTAACACGCTCAAAACCTTCATAGAACATGGCACTGTTTTCCATTCCACTGGTGGGAAACCAATCGTTTTTTATCGAAAACAAAATAATCATCATTAACCCAACCCAAAAAAGTGGTGTCGCATAGGTGATGAGCGCAAATACGCTAACCATAGAATCTTTCCATGTGTTCAGGTTGATTGCGGCAAATAGGCCAAGTAGAACTCCAAAGCCAACTGCCAAAAGAATTGTGCTAACCATTAATATTAAGGTTGGCCAAAAACGATCAATTATAAGTTCAGTGACTTGCATATCGTGACGAAATGAATAGCCAAGATCAAGTTGGATAACGTTTTTCAAATATACGGCTAGTTGAACTGGCAGTGGCTTATCTAAGCCAAATTTTTTCCGCATCTCTTCCATATATTCAGGGGTTGCAGATCCAGCTTCTCCTGCCAGCACGTCAACGGCGTCTCCTTCAGCTAAGTTTAGAAGAAAGAAGTTCAGTACAACGATTGCAAGGATTATTGGAATTCCTTGAATGAGCCTTCGGGAAACGTAGCGGATAATCTTACTAGATCTATTCATATTGTGATCATCTTCAAAAATTTAGAATTCATTGAGCCGAGTATAGCCCCGGCTCAATGCATTATTTACTAATTAGTCGAGATATGCATCCCCAAAAGATGCGTAAGCACCCATTGCAGAACCATACGCTCCTTTGAGCTTGGTGTTATAAACAACTAAAAACTCAAGTTCGAAAAGGTTCACAACAGGCATATCATTTGCAAGTATTTTTTGAATATCGAGATATATTCCTGCACGCTTTGTAGCATCAGGCGTTGTCATTCCCGCAGAAAGTAACGCGTCCAACTCTGGATTGCTATAACGTGAGGAATTCACAAAATGCGTGCCCTTACGGATCATGTTCGTTCCATAATGACGATGAACACCCAAAACCGGATCTGACAACTGATAAAAGTAGTTGAGATTCATCTCGAAGTCGTAGTTGTGATAAACACGCTTTAACCATGTTGGCACGTCTTCGTATCGCAATTCGACCTGGATCCCAATTTCACCAAGAACCTGCTGGATATACTGTCCACCACGTTTCCAATCCTCACCATAAGGGATAAGATCAAACATACCTTTCATCCTAACGCCATTACCATCTCTGGCATAACCCGCGTCGTCCAAGATCTTGTTTGCAGCGGCAACGTCCCCATTGGCAGGATAATTAGGCATCTTTGCGTGTAGACCGGTTGCACTAAAATTACTTGAAAGAGCACTTGTTGCAGGCTTTCCATATCCAAAGAAAATCGTATCAATCATATACTGTCTGTCGATTGCTGTAGAAATAGCTCTACGCACTGCTGCATCAGTAAAAGGACCTTCTTTTGTATTAAACTCAAGCAGGGCCATAGGGTTGATCATTGAATAACCATCAGTCGTTAAACCAATATTATCTTTTTCTTTGTTGAGACGTACGGCTTCAACATTTGACACGGCATTGTAGGCTGCATAAAGCACTTCACCTTTTTCCATTGCTGCAGCTCTGGTTGAGGCATCAGGTACAAAACGGCCAACAATTCGGTCAAGATATGGGCGACCTTCTCTCCAGTAGTTTTCATTCTTATCCAAACGCATGTACTGACCTTTTTTCCACTCAACGAATTTAAAAGGACCAGTTCCTATTGGATTATTAGCTAATTTTGCGGTCTTGACGTCCTGTCCTTCTAAGTGATGCTTTGGCACCATAGGAGATTCATAAGAAGATAATGCGCGCAACATGTAAGGTGCTGGGTTGTCAAGGTTAAACACTGCGGTGTGTGCGTCTGGAGTGTCAATGCTGGACACTTCTTTGAAGGAGTTTGGCCCTCTTGGGTGAACTTTCTTCAAAACATCCATAATTGTAAACTGTACATCTTCAGAGGTGAATGCTTCACCATCATGCCATGTTACACCCTTGCGAAGGTTAAATGTTATAGTTTTTCCGTCTGGGCTGACATCTACACTTTCAGCCAGCATGGGTACCATTTTACCGTCGTTATCATAGTCAACTAAGCCGTCATATATTTTGGGGCCTAAAAGTCCAATTGGTCCCGAAGTCGACACATATCCAGCCATAGTTGGTGGCTCTGGCTGCACTAGGAAAACCAGTGATCCACCGGCTTGTTGGGCTTGTGCAAAGCTCCCAACTGCTGCGATGGAAGCGGCCGCTAAAACCCCTTTCATAATTTTTGTTAGTTTCATTTCTTTCTCCTCCCTTTTTTAAATTACGTTATGTTTTTATTACGTAACGTAAAGAATAGTGAGGCCTATTTGCTTCTACGAGTCAATAAAAATACACTGAGATGTCATTTTGATATCTTTTCCCTGATTAAATATACATGGTTGAATCTGCACAGAAAAACCTGCAATGTTTTGGTTCAGTAACATAATGAGGCAAAAATGGTTACCAATAATTGGGATGAATCGACTGAACTGGACAAGCTGGCAGAACTTTCAATTAAAACGGGAGTAGCACTTCAGCAGGGTCAAGATCTTTTGATTACGGCTCCTTTGGAAGCAGCGCCACTAGTTCGTCGCTTGACCTTTCATGCTTACCAACAAGGCTGTGGAATTGTAACGCCTCTATACACAGATCCCGAGGTGACCCTTTTAAGGTACAAAAATGCTCACAAAGATTCTTTTGATAAAGCTACTGACTGGTTGTTCGAGGCTATGGGTGCTGCATTTGATGGAAATACCGCACGTTTAGCCGTTGTAGGCGAAGACCCAATGCTGTTGTCTGAACAAAATGCAGATGATATTGGCCGTGCAAACCAGGCTGTTTCGAAAGCTTCTTCGCCAGTTCGGGAAAGAATTACACGCTTTAATGTAAACTGGAACATTATAGCTTGGCCAGGAACTCAATGGGCCAAAAGGGTTTTCCCGAATTTAGAAGAAGCAGAAGCTCAGGAGCAACTTGCGAGAGCAATCTTTCAAGCATCGAGATTGGACGGAAAAGACCCCATAGAAAATTGGAATATACATAATAAAAACCTCAGGACGAAAACAGACTGGTTGAATGCAAAGAATTTTGATTCACTTCATTTTTATGGAGATGGGACTGATCTTAAAGTTGGTCTTGCGGAAGGGCACGAATGGATGGGTGGTGCGTCAAAGGCCCGGAATGGAGTTATTTGTAACCCCAATATTCCCTCTGAAGAGGTGTTTACCACACCACACGCTTTAAAAGTTGATGGATATGTAAAATCTACCAAGCCCCTGTCTCATCAAGGTACTTTAATTGAGAATATTTCTGTAGTTTTTCAAAATGGAAGGATTACAGAAGCAAAAGCATCTAAAGGGGAAGAAGTGTTTTTGAAACTAATTGACACAGATGATGGAGCGCGTAGGCTGGGGGAGGTGGCACTTGTACCGCATAGCTCTCCAATATCTCAAAGTAATCTTCTGTTTTATAATACTCTTTTTGATGAAAATGCGGCCTGTCACATTGCTTTGGGACAATGCTACTCAAAATGCTTCAAAGATGGCGATACCCTCTCTAAAGATGAAGTTATCAAGAATGGTGGTAATAGTAGTATGATCCATGTAGATTGGATGATTGGTTCTGATACCATAAATATTGATGGGCTAGATCAAGATGGTAGGGTAACGCCAGTTTTCCGGGCTGGAGAATGGGCTTTGTAAAATAACCTGACCATTGAAGCTGTATTTTACAATTTAATTCTAAAAATGAATTTTCTTAATTTGTATTTTTACGTGGATTGACAGCTTTTTGGGGCCAGTTAGTATTACTTGGGAAATTAGCTTAGATTAGAAGTTTTTCTTGCGATGAAATTGAATAATCAAGAGCGGGCCATGTTGGCTGGTGATTTTGGATTAGCAGTTAAGTGGGCAATGGAGCATCAGCTGCAAGTTGGCCGTATGTTCGATGCTGAAGACATGGTTGACGTTAGTCAGGCCCATATGATGGCGGACCCAGAGTCACTTGGAGAGGCTGGTGTCGCTTTTGTAGAGAACTTAGCTGAAACAGATGTAAAAGTTCGAGTGCCCATGATTACCGACCCACGTGGTGTTGATCTAAATTACTATGAGCCGCTTGGCCAAACAGAAAATATGGCGGTGCTAGAACGCCGGTTCATAGCTGCATGTAAGAAAATGGGTATAACGATGACGAATACCTGCATAAATTATCAAACGATCATGCCACCTGTTTTTGGGGATCATGTTGCGTTTGGTGATACAGGAGTTGTAATTTACTCAAACTCTGTTTGTGGAGCGCGATCTAATTTCGAGGGTGGGCCCTCAGCTTTAGCAGCGGGACTGACTGGGCGAACCCCTAGATATGGACTTCATCTAGATGATAATCGAAGGGCAACAAAAAGATATCAGATTGCAGAAGAGCCTCAGGACCTTATGGACTGGGGAGCCTTAGGAGCAACCATTGGAAGGATGGCAGGAAGCTATTGGGAAGTTCCAGTCATAGAGGGGATAGAGACCGTCCCAACCTCAGACCAATTAAAGCATTTTGGTGCAGCAATGGCCAGTTATGGGTCGGTTCCATTATTTCATATTGCTGGCATAACTCCTGAGTGCCAAAAGTTAGAAGATGCAGGTGGTGTAGATTTAGAAATAATAAAGGTGACTACACAAGCTATAAATAGGTTGAAAGAACCCTTTTCTGCAGTAGGCGATTTGGTCGATGTCGTGGTTTTTGCAGCTCCTCAATTAAGTATTATTGAGATGGCAGAGCTGGCTCAACTTTGTCGTGGTAGAAAACGCTCTGAAACAACAGACGTTATTGTTTGTACTTCTGCACAGGTTTATAGCGATGCGGTCTCAATGGGTTATGTGGCGGAAATCGAGGGTTTCGGTGGCCAAGTTTTGGTTGGTACATGTTTCTATCAGCAGTATGCACGGGAAATTGGTGAAGCTAATGGCTGGATACGCCTACTGAGTAATTCTGCTAAAATAGTAAATATTCTTGGTGGATATGGTTATCAACCTTCCTTGGCGAGTATGGAAGACTGCATTGCATCTGCTGAAAAAGGTATAATTGTTAAATGAGAAAAGAATTAAAATGTCATGTTGGAATAGGGCCCGAAGTTAAAGGCGTTGCTCTTGTTGCTAATGATAATTTTTCAGCGCGTTATGATCTAGATCGCATAAATGGTGTTTTTAGCAGACCACAGCATAAATTATATGGCAAAAGTTACAAAGATGTCATTCTCGTTTTGAATACGGCCAAGGGAGGTGTTGCAACGGCTTGGATGCTTTATGAAATGGCTTCAAGGGAAATTGCGCCCAAGGCTATTTTGTTTAACTCGGTAAATACAATATTAGCTCAAGGAGCGGCTTTGGCTGAAATGACGATGGTTGATCGGTTTGAGGACGGCGATGTAACAAAATTAATAAAAACGGGTGACCTTCTCATAGTTTGTCCAGATGAGGGCAAAGTTGTCTTTGCAAATTAATGAGGATTAAATTTTTAATTGGCCCAAAAAAAAGAGCTATTAGAAGTATTATTAGACTTTATTTTTATCTAAATTAATGAAACAGAGTGGTCCATGTCGAGTGTCCGTTCTGAATTTAATAAGGATTTTGTTTTTGGGGTTGCTACAGCTGCATACCAAATAGAAGGCAGCAAATTTGGAGATTGTGGCGAAAGCATCTGGGATCATTTTGCTAAAAATGGTGGCACCGCTAATGGCCATAATGGGTCACTTGCCTGCGATCATTTTCATCGCTTTGAAGAGGACCTCGATCTTTTAGTTGATGCAGGATTTGATGCTTACCGTTTTTCATTTTCTTGGTCACGCCTTTTTCCTGATGGAAAAAACCTGAATATCAAAGGGCTAGATTTTTATAAGCGGCTTTTAGATGCAATCAATTCACGCGATCTCCGCCCCTATGGAACAGCCTACCATTGGGATATGCCACAGGAGCTTGGTCTTTTGGGGGGGTGGACTGTCCGTGAAAATGCAGAGCGCTTTGGTCTATCTCAGTTACACCAGTTAAGGGGACGTGTTGGAAGAGGTAAAAAGCAATCAAGTTGTATATTACTTTTTACAAGTCCATTAAGTGATACCGCTAAAAAAAGACTTAAAATAATGAAAGAAACAAATGATGGATTTAAAATCGCAGAAGAAGATCTTGATATTAGGGGCGCAGGTGAAATCTTGGGCGCAAGACAAAGTGGATTGCCTGAATTTAAATTGTCCAATTTAGATGTACATAAAGATTTACTAAAATTAGCAAGATCAGAAGCCGTATCAATTATTGAAAACGATCCTAATTTAAAGTCTGATAAAGGAAAATCTCTTCGAATATTATTACATTTATTTAAAAATGAAGTAGCAATTGATTATTTAAAATCTGGCTGATTATTCATTTGGGATGACTAGACCAGCTGACACAACAAGCTTAATTGCATCTTCTACAGACATATCAAGTTCAACCACATCTTCCACTGGAAATAGTAATAGAAATCCTGAGGTTGGATTTGGAGTTGTGGGCACAAAAACATTAACCATTTCTTTATTTGTTTTAGTTTTTATTTCACCTTTTGTGCTTCCAGTCATGAAGCCAATGGCATGAACACCTTTTCTAGGATATTCAATTAAAACTACCTTCTGATAAGCCGCATCTGCATGTGAGAAAGTTTCGGTTATTTGTTTAATGGCCTTATATACATTTCCAGCAAAAGGGATTCTTGTGATTAAGTTGTCAAAGTAATTTAATAGTGATCTTCCAAATAATGTTGAAAAAATTGCACCTAAAAAAATAAAAGTTAAAAATGCAATTAATAATTCTAATCCTGGGATTTTATATCCAATAAATTCAGGCAGTAAATTATTAGGATTAAACTGATCAGGGACAAGACCAGAAATAAACTCAACAATAAAAATAGTAATATAGATAGTTGCCCCGATCGGAGCTGAAACTAGTAAACCAGTAAAAAAATATCGTTTAATGAATGACATTAAATGTAATTATTGCTTTTCAAAATCAATTTAAAGAATACCATAAAAAAATCTTATTTATAATTATTTATGCCTATTTTTAAAGAATACACCAATTTTGATGCTGTTGGAATTGCAGAGCTGATAAAATCTAAAAAGATTCAAGCTATAGATGCCTTGGATACAGCCATTGATTTAATCGAACAATTAGATCCAAAATTAAACTTCATGCACCAAAAGACCTATCATTACGCTATGGAGTCTCTGAATCGCAATAAGGATTTAAACGGTCCTTTTGCAGGTGTTCCTATGCTGATGAAGGATATGGACAGTGCTTTATATAGTGTTCCAATGATGCAAGGAAGTAATTACCTAAAAGATATCCCAATGAAATTTAATAATAGCTTATCTAAGAAATTTACGAATTCAGGAACTCTTATCTGCGGTAAGTCTGCAACTCCTGAATTTGGATTAATGATTACAACAGAGCCAAAGGCATTCAAACCAACACGTAATCCATGGGATAGAGAACGATCCACAGGTGGTTCAAGTGGAGGCGCTGGATCTGCAGTTGCAT
>ERZ802822.2524-NODE-2524-length-10142-cov-8.100944_pt1 | contig 10142 bp, 9 predicted proteins | sample MGYA00345649_ERZ802822 | MGnify/ENA primary metagenome ERZ802822 (study PRJEB30503, sample SAMEA104212359) | marine metagenome | biome: Westerlies Biome; feature: [SRF] surface water layer (ENVO:00010504) within the epipelagic zone...; material: water... | reverse complement strand
GGGAGGGCGTTAGACTTGTGTTTAGGCGGTTTATCTTGTGTTGTGCCGTAGTGAAGGGAACTTAAAATCCCCCGGCCATTGCGGCCGTGCCGGTTCAAGTCCGGCCTCGGGCACAATCTAAACAATTGATATAAATAATAAAAAATAGAATTCTGGCCGACAGCCCGCTACGTCTGGGCCATTCAAAAGTGACCTGAGGAAGGGTATTGCGGAGGTATCCACAAATCACCAACCTAAAAGAAGAGTGCTAGAAAGAGACTACTAGTGACAAGGCGCATGCATTCACAAGTCAGATGTATCAGATGATTCTGCTGCACTGTGATTTCCCGCAACGCTTTCGGGAGTATCACCGAGGTAGCGGTAGGTGGTGAAGCCGAAGAACATCTCATGCATGGTCTGTAAACCAAACCGCACGGGAATATTGGGATTTGGGTTGTAGGGGTTTCGCTCGGAGTTGTCCATGGCGCCGCGTGCGATCAGTCGGGTGCCCGCTGGCATGAATACGGGTTCTTTTAATTGGTAGTTGAACTGCCAGTTGAAGTCATATTTAGGCACCGAGAGTAGAATTTCCGACGTGCCGTCGGGATATTCGGCAATGTACTTCATGTGCTTACCCCGATAATGCATATGGGGCATCAGACCATACAGAAGGGCGTCGCGCTCAAACTCCTGCACACCTTCCAGGGGATACTCCTTGACATGGGGCGGAATCAGGAAACGACGCTGGCCTGCGGCACCGCCGGACATCACGAATTTGGGGGGTGCTTCGTGCAGGTAAATCCCGATCTGCGTTTCATCTACGGTTGCTCTGCCGGTGGTGGTGTAGTGCATCTGCAGCAGCAGACTGGAGCCCGCCCTAACCAGTGCGCCGGAATCATCCCGCCAGATATCGGGCTGGCGTCCCGGTGCGAAGCCGCCAAGGGATTCACCCAGACCGCCGTCGTCCTGTTCAAGGCCGGCGGTACGATCTGCCGGACTCGACAGGTAGGTAATGACGTGGTGCAGCACCTGTCGGTCTCCGGGCACGTATTCCACGGCGCGAATCCAGATGTCTTCATCAAGATTCAGTGGGACTGGCACATAACGGTAATCAATAACGCCAGTCGCAGGAATATCCTGTGCCGGCACGGTCAGCACAATATCCGGCTCGCCCATTGAAAAGGTGGCGTCGCTAAAGGCCAGGGCCTCCAGTGGATCCGGACCGTCGTCCCCGGGCGCGCCGGCATCTATCCAGTGCACCAGAGTTTGCAGCTCCTGGGGTGACAGCCCCGCCGCCTCTTGAATGGGCCGTCCCACGTGGGGATCAAGCTGGCCCGGGGGCATGCGCCGGGTGAGGAGGACTTCCTTCATCATGCGTGACCAGCCCTGCACCATGGCGTGTCCGGTCATTGCCCAAGGGGCAATACCACCAACGTGGTGGCACTTCACGCAGTTGGCTTCGAGGATGGGGGCAATATCTGCTGAGTACGAGGGCGGTGTCGTCTTGTGAGCGTCTCTGGCCGCAAAGTTGATCAGGCAGCCCGGCGCTTCAGGAACATCTTTAGGCAGGGCCTCGCCGGCCAGGTAGGCGTCGAGCGCGTCGCGAAGGTAATGGTTTTGAGCCACAGATTTCTGGGTTTCATAATGAAGCCGGTCATCAATTGGGCCCCGGTAGATCACTTCGCGGGTCTCTGGATTGATGATGAAAGTTTCAGAGGTGCGGTCCACGCCCAGTGACTCGGCAATTAGCTGGGTTTCGTCAATCAAGATAGGAAAGTCGTAGCCGAGTTCAGCCGCCTCCACCGTAATGCTGTCGCGGGTATCCTGGGGCTGGGGATTGAGCATGAAAAACTGCACGCCCCGCTCGGCGTACCGGTCTCTTATGGCGCGCAGCTCGGGTACGCTGTTTCGAACGATCAGACAGCCATTACCCTGCACAAAAATAACGACGGCCTTTTGGTCGCCATACCAGCTGAGCTTGTGGTGCTTGCCGTTTTGGTCTAGCAGCGCAAAATCACCTATGCGGGACGATTGCGCAGCACCTGACGCCTGACTGATAAAAAGCCCGAGAGCTAACCCAATAACCGCTAACCGTTTCATGCCTCCCCCCTGCAGAATTTGCTGGTCTCCACCGCCAACTCAGCCTCTCCAGTTTACCGGGATTAGTCTGGGTTTCCATTTACTGTGTGCTATAAAATCAGTCTCGCAAAGGATGCCAGGCATCACGTTATGGACATAGCGCGTTTTTTGGTAGAGGGGCGAAGAACACTCGCTGTCCTGACAATTCTGGTCAGTATTGCCGTTGGCTTGGGTGTGACAAAAATCCAGGTTGATCCCCGCTCTGACGCGATTCTCCCTGAAGATGACCCCTACGCCGCCGAGGTGGACGAAGTTCAGCAGGACTTCCCGCCTAGCCGCTCGGCATTGTTTACGTTTATTGCCCCCGGCGGCGACATCTTTAGTCGTGAGGCACTCGGGGCGATGGAAGCGTTGCACGCGCGCTTTGGTGAAGTTAAGTCTGCAGTGGCGGTGGGGTCCTTGGTCAACCGACGCCTCAACGCCGTGGATGAGCTGATTTATAACCGACAGTATCTGCTACCCCCTCTGGACACGCTCTCCGACAGCGACCTCGCGGATATCCGCGATATTGCGCTGGCCGATGAGGATCTGGTGAAAAGCCAGCTGGCCCGGGACGGCGACATGGCACTGGCGGTCATCAAGTATCGGCCGGCTACCGACGAATTAACCGAGCGGCTCGATGTGGCCCGCTCGGTGGTTGCGCTGCGTGACCGGCTCCGTGAAGACTACCCTGATGTTGAAATCTATGCCTTGGGCAATGACCTGTTCGAACTGGACAGCTACAACGCCCAGATCAAGGATCGCAATAGTCTCGCCCCCCTGGTTGCCCTTGCGACCACCCTACTGCTGTGGGTCTGTCTCAACTCCCTCGTTTACGCACTCTGCACGCTGGTGGTGTCGTTTCTTGGCATTCTCTTAACCGTGGGTACGGTGGGATGGTCGGGGTTTGCGTTTAACCAGATCTCAAATATGGGGCCCCTAGTGGTGCTCACTATTGCCATGGCCCATGGTATTCACGTGATCTCTATCTACCTGCAGGGGCTGCACGACGGACGGACCAAGGCCGATGCCCTTGAAGAGAGCCTGCGCCTCAATTTGCAGCCTGTGACCCTGGCCACTGTGACTACCGGTATGGGATTTTTAAGTCTCAATTACTGCACGTCGGCGGGTATCTATGGCTTTGGTAACGCGGTGGCACTGGGTGTTTTCTGGGCCTATATGGTGACCCTCACCTTGCTGCCTGCCATGATCATGTGGATTCCCATGCGACGGATTCCAAAGCCCCTTGGCGTGCGGGGCATGATTCGAGCGGTCTCCCAGCTGGTCACGGCGCGCAGCAACACGCTGTTCTGGGGACTGTCGATTGTCATTGTGGCCTGTCTGGCGCTGCTGCCCCTCAACAAGGTGGACTTTGACCGCTTTGAATTCATCGACAAGGACTCGGATTTTCACCGGGTTATTACCGCCCTGGCGGAAAAGATCGGTAACGACCAGTCGCTGGTCTACGCCATCGACAGCGGCGACTACTACGGTATTGCTAACCCCGAGTTCATGGGGGAGGTGGAGCGCTTCGCCGACTGGCTGGAGGAGCAGCCCGACGTCAGCGTTGTCGGCAGCTACGTGGGTATGCTGAAAAGCCTCAATAAAGCGGAAAACGGCAACGACGAAGCCTGGCACAAGCTCCCCGAGGACAACCTGCAAGTAATCGACTACCTGGTAAGTTACCAGCTGGTGCAGGAGATTGAGCCTCACCTATCGCCTATCTTCGACCCCGAGTACACCACCGTGCGCATCACTGCGGGCACGTCCAATCTTTCCAACGTGCAGTTGCTCAATCTCAACCGCCGAATTGAGGCCTGGTACCAAGAGAACATCAATCCAAAGTACCGTGTTTTGCACGGTAATAACTCAATTTTATATGCGCGCCTAAACGACACCATTTCCCGCCAGCTTCTGGAGGGTTTTACGGTGAGCTTTCTGCTGATTACGCTGACCATGTTGGTTGGGCTGCGAAGTTTGCGCTACGGACTGATCAGCATCGCGCCCAACCTGTTACCACCGGCGGTGGTATTTGGGATGTGGGGGCTTTTTGTCGGACAATTGAGCCCGTACATATTGATGCTGTTCTCAATCAGCATTGGCCTGGTCGTCGATGATTCAGTGCATGTCCTTAGTAAATATATGGCGGCACGTAAAGTGGGGGATGCGCCTGACAAGGCGGTGTGTTACTCCCTGGACAAGGCGGGCTCCGCCATCACCATTACCACGGCGGCGCTGGCCGTGGGCACCTTCATCTTAGTGTTCTCCAACACTTACTACTACCAGAACGTAGCGCTCATGCTGACCCCGATTATCGTTGTGGCGCTGTTGCTGGACCTGCTTTTCCTGCCCCCGCTGCTGGTCAAGCTGGATCGACTGCTCGATGGCCGTTTGCCTGCCAAGACTGTGGTCGAGGGCGAGCCGGCAAGCACCCCCATCGGGAGCAGTTAACAGGTCTTCGCCTGTCTTCAAGGGGATTCGAGGCAACTGTGTGCAGGGGTGACAACCTAGCAACGGCGGTTAGCCCAATTTCATCTCTTGTAAGCGGCAGCGGCACCTCCCGCGAATGAACAGGCCCGACCCCCTCCCCGGGGGGGTGTTCTAGTGACAAATAAGTGACACACCCATCGCAACCCATCACATCTCGTTACATAGAGATTGGCTCAGTTATTGATGCCTTTGCCGTAGCTAGATGTACTGAGATGTAACGAGACCCGGTGGCCCAGCACTTAAAATCCCCCGGCCATTGCGGCCGTGCCGGTTCAAGTCCGGCCCCGGGCACCATATAAATTGTTGATATCTCTCGCTCTGCCTGCACAGTTGATGCAAACATCCAAAGGCCACATAGCAAAGGTAAAAGGAAATATTTCATTTGTTGGTGGTAGCAATAGAAACGGATGTATTCAACCTTATCTTGAAATTACCCCTAATGTATCTGGGCGGTGACTATCACAATCACAGCGACGGTTAGCCCCCCCGGGGGATATGGATGGGCATTCCTAGATAAGTAGCATCACCGAAGCGGCTAGTATGGTTCCAAGAGTGCCTATCATCGACAAGGGCCGCAGAACCAAGGGAAGCCTGCGCGTAGCGATTGTCAGGTAGTGAGTTATTCGAGCAATTATAAGAATCGACCCCATCAATATCAGGGTGGTGTCCTGCGCGCCGTCGAGGTCGTTTAGCAGGATCAGTAATACGGCTATCGGCACATTCTCGATAAAGTTGCCATGCGCTCGGACGCGGTTGCGCAGTTCGGGATCACCGCCGTCTCCTAAGCTGATTCTGCTTCTGAACCGATAGCCCCCGACTCGCAAAGTGAAAATGACATGTAAGAGACCAAAGATTGCGGCTATAGCTAAGCTGATGCTGATATCTGATGGGTCGTTCATGCTTAGGCTCCCAACTAACAATGTTGCGACTGGCGGGCAATAGCTTATCGCGCTGTCAGTGTAGCTTTCAAAATTCCTATTAATGTATCTGGGCGGTAACCATCACAATCACAGCGGCGGTTAGCCCAATCTCATCTCTTGTAAGCGGGAGTGGCACCTCCCGCGGTCGCTCAAGCTACTTGAGATCGTCTCGCTCGTCCAAGAAGTCCAGAAGGCTCTCTACTTCATCGTCTGGAACTTTGGTTCCCGGTGCCTCTCGATAATCAAGGAAGGCTGCCAAAGCTAGAGGTGCCACAAAAAATATTCCAAATATTGCAATTTTGAGGAATTGCTCGAGCGACCCTCGTCGAGTTGGCCCCACTAACTCATTAGCCAAAAAGATGCCCGCTATAGTCAGAATCCACGAGGCAGACACATAGGGGCTTTTGAAATTGAAGGGCTTTAGCCCCTCGGTTCTGTGATCCATCGGTATTGTCCTCGCAACACCTCAAACTTGACTCCATTCTAGTCGCCACGCCGTTACTCACATCATCAAAGAAAGGGTATAACGGTAATCTTGACCCCCTGATAAGCTCACACCAAGAGGACAATATGCCAGCTCATATCGGTTTAATAGGCGGAATAGGTCCTGCCGCTACGGACTACTACTACCGAAGGATTATTTCAGCGTATGCCGAATCAGGTTTGGAACTCGAGCTAACAATCGCTCATGCGGATACACCGACGCTGGTCGGCAATCTGAAGCGTGATGATCGACAAAGTCAGGTGGAAATATACAGACGACTTACTGGACGTCTCAAAGCCGCAGGTGCTGATTTTGTCGCTGTCACCTCCATAGGGGGACATTTCTGCATTGAAGAATTTAAGAAGACGTCCCCTTTGCCAGTAATTGATTTAATCGACGCTGTCAGTGAGGAAGTCGAGCTTAAAAGCTTCAGTAGCCTCGGGATCTTGGGGACCGAGACGGTTATGAGGTCAGCGTTCTACGGCGGTCTTGGGAAGGTTAAGGTGGTTACACCATCGCCGGAGCTGCTCGAGAATGTTCACGAAGCTTACGTTGCAATGGCGGCGTCAGGCTCGGTTACAGCGCCGCAACGCGAAACTTTCGATGCGGCCTGTTTGGAACTTATCGACGACTCTGAAGTTGACTCGGTATTGATGGGGGGGACAGATCTAGCACTGGTCTACGACGAAGAGACTTCACGATTTCCAATCGTAGATTGTGCTGCGATCCATGCCCGAAAATTGGTGTCTGTATCCTCAGCAACTTGATTAGAGGGCTTACAAGGATTTTGGATTACGTCAGGTAGGTTTCCTACGCCGGCACCACAGTTGCTAGAGGAATGCCAGTAGGAGGCTCGTGTAGCACCCCAGAGTCTTTGGAAAGATGACAACCCTATGCCGCCGTGGGAGTGGAGACGGGGCTGAGATAACGACACGGTCACACGGCTGTCGGGAGAAATGTCCGGATTTATTTGTGAATTGCTTTTTGATTAATTGGCGTTGGCTGAAAAAATATTTTGGGGAGCAAGTGTGAAAGAATTTCTGACGGTCTTACGGCGATGGAACGACTTCGACGGACGTTCCGCTCGTCGAGAATATTGGATGTATACACTGGTGCTGATAATCATCTTCCTTGTGCTGGGAATATTGGATGGCATTATCCTAGGTGAGGCGGCGCTCTCGCAGTTTTTGACGTTTGGCAATGTCTTCTCGCTTGCGACGCTCGTCCCGAGTATCAGCGTCAGTGTCCGGCGCTTACACGACATCGAAAAAAGTGGCTGGTGGTTCTGCCTTGCGTTTACGGTTATTGGGATCCTCGTGCTTTTCTACTGGGCGTGTGTCGCCAGTGATGAGGGTGAAAATCGATACGGGTCACCATAGCTGGCTGAGCACGAGCCATCGACCTTTGAATAATAAGTGAGCCAAGCTTCAATTAAAGATGCCCCCTTTGGGGTGGAGGAGAAGGTGAGATCACTAATCGTCATTGCCGCGTTTGCTCTGTTCTCATCCCTAGGCTGGGCCAACGACCGTCCTCCTGGTATCCCTGAAGAAGCCAGATACGCCAAGGTGGATAGAGTTTACGACGGCGACATGTTGGTGCTGATGGGTGGCTCGCGCGCCCGTATTATCCGACTCGACGGCATTGATGCCCCAGAGAGAGATCAGCCATACGGCCCTGTAGCCACTGCCGCCCTTGAGTACATGGTGGGTCGGGCGATCTATTACGTGGAGACCGATAAGTACGACGAATATGCGGCTGTGGTGGCCACGCTGTATCACTCCAAAGAGGGCTACAACATCAACGCCTCGCTGGTGTGTGCTGGCTTCGCTTGGTGGTACGAGAGGTACGCACCGGACAACCAGTTGCTAGAGGATTGTCAGAAGGAGGCTCGTGAGGCGCCTAAGGGCCTTTGGGAAGATGATGACCCCATGCCGCCTTGGGAGTGGAGAAGGCGGTAGTTAATCTCAGCCCCCGGTATGCATTGAGTCCTCTTTCACCGTATGGACCGTGACTGAGCCGAAGTCCAGGCCCCGGTACATTGGTTACTCTGATCAAGCTAGTCCATCAGGTAGACGCGACCTGTTTCAAGGTCATAGCCCGCGCCAACAATCTTGATGTCGCCGCTTTTCTCTAGATCGGCTAAGACCGCGCTGTCACGACGGATTGCCTCAAGAGTGTTAAGCACGCTTTGATCGGCTACGGCGTTCACAAAGGCACTATTGGTTGAGACTCGATCATCATCGCTAAACCCATCAACCGTTAATGATACTGGCTGAATCCGTTGCAATAGCTGAGTGAGATTGCCCAGTTTTGCTTCTGCAATGGCGCCAGCTACAGCTCCGCATGCAGTGTGACCTAGCACCATTACCACCTTGGCTCCCGAGACAGCCGTGGCGAATTCCATTGATCCAAGCTGATCAGGGTTGCTGAGGTTGCCAGCGTTTCTGCCCACGAAGATGTCTCCGATACTGACATCAAAGACTTTCTCAACAGGTACCCTAGAATCAAGGCAGGAGAGTATGACCGCTTTGGGGAATTGCCCAGAAGCGGATTTAGCGATTCTGGCGGTGACATCCTTATGGGTTGGTTGTCCCGCTACGAAGCGCGCGTTCCCCGCCATGAGTTCGCTAAGCACCTCATCAGGGGTGAAGGCTTGCTGTTGATCTTGACTGATTGGGCTGTCTGCCCAAGCGTTACCGCTACCAATTACTGTAATCAGCGACGTTATTTTGAGTAATTTCCGCACATTCATATCGCTTCTCTAACATTGGTGACAAGACCCGACGTTACAAATAAACCACAATGGATTTCAAGCCTCCCTTGCTTTTTATACATGTCACTTGCGAGAGTCTAAAGTTCATCTCTCATAAGCGGGAGTGGCACCTCCCGCGAATGAACAGGCCCGACCCCCTCCCCGGGGGGATTCTAGTGACAAATCAGTGACACACCCACCGCAACTCATTACATCTCGTTACAGGGAGATTGGTTTAGTTATTGAGGTTGTTGCTGTAGCTAGATGTGCTGAGATGTAACGAAAGTAGGGCGGCAAGCACTTGCTAATCGTCAGGCAGGAGCCCCAAGCGTAGCGGCTACCGCGACATAACTTGCCAAACACTTAAGGCCCGTGATCCATGGTCTCTTTCTCCAAATTTTAACATCTACGTCATCCATCCTTAACAGATGAGTGGGATGCTCTAGGACTCGGAAGCTTAGTGCTTACGTGGTTAGGATCCTCTCGGAGAGCTGGTCGAATGGCAAAAGATCGCGACGCCCAATACGGAATTTCCCGCATTGATGACAACATTCATCACAGCCATGCCTGGCGCGTCAGTCTGCGGCGCCGAGGAAAGGCTCACGTAAAGAATTTCCCGGACAAGAAACACGGTGGCATTCGTGAGGCGCTCAAGGCGGCTGGGGCTTACCGGGACCAGTTGCTCAAAAAGCACCCGCCAACCACGCGCAAGGAATTCTCTAGTGCTCGTCGTCGTAACAATCGGTCAGGCATCACCGGGGTTTATCGGTATGCGAAAAAGTATCGTCTGAAAGATGGCCGGGAGAAAGAGACTTGGTATTGGGAAGCACACTGGCCTACCACCACCGGCCAGTCAGAAAGCGTCAATTTTTCGGTTAACCGCTACGGTGAGGACCTTGCCCGGCGCCTAGCAATAAAAAGATTTATTTTTCCTGATTTTGCTAATTCATTTACTCTATCTACAGTAGCTTTAGCACCTCTAAATTCATCTCTTCTGTGAATTAAGTTTACATTGCAATCTTTTGAAAGTTCAACTGCCCAATCTAAAGCGCTATCTCCACCACCAAAAATTGAAACTATTTTGTTTTTAAAAACATTTTTATCTTTAATAGAATAAAAAATTGATTTCCCCTCAAATTTTTCACATTCTTTTGGTGTAAATTTCCTTGGCTCAAAAGATCCGACGCCACCAGCAATAATTACATTAGGTGTATTAAAAGAAGTTCCATTATTTGTTTTAACAAACCAAGATTCATTTTCTTTTTTAACTTCATCAACTCTTTCATTTAAATGAAATTTAATATCAAAAGGTTTTAATTGATTGATTAAATTGTTTGTAAGCTCTTCCACTGTGCATTCAGGAACTGCAGGGATATCGTATATAGGTTTATCAGGATAA
>ERZ802822.2523-NODE-2523-length-10148-cov-24.144474_pt1 | contig 10148 bp, 6 predicted proteins | sample MGYA00345649_ERZ802822 | MGnify/ENA primary metagenome ERZ802822 (study PRJEB30503, sample SAMEA104212359) | marine metagenome | biome: Westerlies Biome; feature: [SRF] surface water layer (ENVO:00010504) within the epipelagic zone...; material: water... | reverse complement strand
CTGATCTGTGTGAGGAACAAGTCTGAAAACCCGACCGAAGTCGGGCCGTTGAATCAGAACTTGAAGACGGTCTGAACCAGACCACCGAAGATGCCGATGGACTTGTCGTTGGGGGTCAGCTCGCCATAGGGGCGGGACAGCCAGAACACGCCAGGGGTGATGGCGATGTTGTCGGTGACCTGGAACTGATACCAGGCTTCCATGGCGTAGTTGCCGTCGTCGGGGGTGCCGTCGTCGGTCGCGGTAACGAAGGTGGGCTGACCGACGGCGATGCCGAGGTCGTTGCCCATCAGGAACACGTCGCTCCACTGCAGACCCACCATCCAGGAGGAGGTGGTGGTGGGGTGGTTGTAGTTGAAGTCGCCGTGCAGGTAGGACTGGCCAACACCAGCGCTGATGGAGGGGATGAAGCCAGACTCATCGGGACGCCAGAAGGCGTTCAAGGACCAGCTGTTGGCATCAGCACCGGAACGGTCACCGTCGGCGTTGGTGCAAGGGATGTGCCAGGAATTGGCAGCGGCGTACTGGGTGCCGCGGCGGAAGGCCGACTTGCACTGGTTGTAACGGTAGCCAGCGCCGACGCCCCACTTCTTGCTGCCGTAGGCAACCTGAGCAGTGATGTTGCCGCGGGAATTGTCGGTCATGAAACCGCCGTCCTGGGCGTTGGAGTTGTTGCCTTCGCCAGCGTCAGCCACATAGTTGGCAGCCACTGTCCAGTAGGCAGAACCCTTCTCGACGTTCTTCTTGTTGCTGTAGATCGCACCGAAACCGGAACCGGTTTCTTTGCTCCACACACCGGGAGTACCCAGCACAGCGAAGAAATCAAGCAGTTTCTGACCACCTTTGCCGTAAACAGCGGGCTTGTAGCCCATCATTTCGGTGTTGCGCAGCATGGGGCCAGCGATCACCGTGAAGTTGCTGCCCAGGGGGAAGCGGTAGTAAAGGCGATCAACAACGACTTGGCCGTTACCGTCCATGCCGGTGTCAATCTTGGTCAGGTTGACGCCTTGGCCTTCCCAGGGGGTGTTGTCCATGTTGCCTGCACGCAGGCGGGTGAACAGCAGATCCTTACCGGTGAAGGAGGTCTTCAGACCCAGACGCAAGTCATAGGTAAAGGTGAAAGCGCCGTACTCAGCGTTGTAGGAGTCGCGAATACCGAACTTGTTGTCACCCTTGGCGTGGGTGGCACCCATCACCATGGTGGCCTTGCCTTTCAGCTTGGTGGTGGTGGAGAACTGAGTCGCTTCCAGTTCGCCCACACGAGCTTCCAGACCGTCCACGCGGCCGCGGAGCACAGCCAGCTCGGTTTCGAATTCTTTGATCAGACGACGCAGCTCGTCGGTCACCTCGGTGATGCGGTCGAGGCAAGCGTTCAGCAGGGCAGCCGCTTCGTAGCGGGTCATGGCCCGGTTGCCACGGAAGGTGCCGTTGGGGTAACCGGCGACGCAGCCGTAACGCTCGATCAGGTTGGCGAGAGCCTGGTAAGCCCAGTCAGTCGGGTAGACGTCGGAGAACTGGGTGATGCTGGTGACCTGTTCTTCGGATGCCGCGTAGTCGGACACACCGTTGATGTTCAGGTCGGCGGCGTTGGCGCCGGAGGCCAGAAGGCCCAGGGCAGCAGGCGCGACCAGCAGTTGCTGGAAGAGTTTCATGAGATTCCTCACACCAAAATTGAGGGAAGTGGACAACAAGTCCACTAAAAAAATACTTGTGAAGGAAAAGTCTGCACAGGAGGCCGCACAGGTTTGTGTCCATTACTACTTCTTAACTTTTCATCTCGATCGGCATCGAGCCAACAAAAAACCCACCGCCGCAGCGGTGGGTAAGGACGACTGAACAGAGAGAGGGGGAACGGGAGCGTTACCCCAACCGATCAGAACTTGAAGGTGGTCTTGACCAGACCGCTCATGGCATTGAGAGCGTTGTCGCCGCGCTGGGTGTTGGCGAACGGCTTGCTCAGGTAGTGCAGAGCAGGGGTGACGGTGATGTTGTCGGTGACCTGGAACTTGTAGAAGAACTCCCAGGCGAAGCCGCCACCGGCGAGGTAGTCATCCTCGTCAGCTGTGTTGTCCACATCGATGTCGGTGATGAAGGTGGGCTGACCCACAGCCATCCCGAAGGAGTTGCCCTCCAGGAACACATCACTCCACTCAAGACCCACATACCAGGACTGGGTGGTGGCACTTTCCACGTAGGAGAGGTCGCTGTCCGAGAGATCGGTCAAACCCCAACCTGCACTGATGGAGGGGATCCAGCCAGAGTCCTCAGGCATCCACCAGGCACTCAGGCCGTAGGAATTGGTGACACCGGTGGTTGACAGAGCCGCTGCACCACGGGTTCCGTTACCGGAATAGAGGCCAACGCCGTTGTCACCGGAGGCATAGGTGTAAGCCGCAGCGATACCCCAGTTCTCAGGGGCATAGGCGATCTGAGTGGTGGCACTGGAGCCAGCACCATCGGTAGCAAGACCACCCTCGTTGGGATTGGAGAGGTTGCCGTTGGCGGAGAGGTAGCTGGTGGAGATGCTGAAGCCACCATCGTTCTTCCACCACACACCTGCACCAGCACCGAGGGCCAGGTTGTAAGCACCAGGCGCACCGGCGTAGGTGAAGAAGTCCATCGTCATGTCAGACGGATAGGCGCTGGGCCACACCGGCAGCATGTTGTCCATCCGAACCACAGGGCCGCCAACAACAGTGAAGTCTTCGCCGACGGGGAAGCTGTAGAACAAACGGTCGATGACCACACGGCCACCGGTGTCGACGCCGTATTCCTGGCCGAACAGGCCAACGCCGTTGCCGCCGTAGATGTTGCTCATGTTGCCGGAGCGCAGACGCGTCACCAGGCTGTCCTTACCAGTGAAGCTGGTCTCCAGGGCCAGACGCAGGTCGTAGCTGAAGGAGGTCGCACCATTGGTAGCGGCATTGAAGTCACTGCGCTTGCCGTGGTACTTGGCAGCACCCAGCACCCAGTGGGTCGAGCCCTTCAGCTTGGTGGTGGTGGAGAACTGAGTCGCTTCCAGTTCACCCACACGGGCCTCAAGACCGTCGACGCGGCCGCGGATGATGGCGAGTTCCTTTTCGAACTCATAGATCAGCTTCTTGAGTTCATCGGTCACCTCGGTGATCCGATCGAGACAGGCGTTCAGCAGGGCAGCCGCCTCATAGCGGGTCATGGCCCGGTTGCCACGGAAGGTGCCGTTGGGGTAGCCGGCCACACAGCCGTACTGCTCCACCAGGTTGCTCAGAGCCTGATAGGCCCAGTCGGTGGGATAAACGTCAGAAAACTGGGTGACGCTGGTGACCTGATCCTTTGAGGAAGAGGAGTACTCAGCAACACCATTAATGTTGAGCTCGGCGGCATTGGCGCCGGTGGCCAGAAGGCCAAGGGCAGCAGGAGCCACCAGCAATTGCTGGAAAAGCTTCATGGGGGGTCCTCACACAGAACATGGGCGCAACGGCGCCACATAAACCTCATAGGGCTTTACCTAGGGTTAACCAAGGATGCCTGTGCCAGCTCCCTTAATGACTGGTAACAGGTGTCACAGAACACGCCTGAAAGCGTTCGCTGCGAACATGAAATTGATTCATGTGGGCGGCCACTCACAGTGGGGCGGCTCCTTGTGCGCTCCATGTCCTCTCGGGTCCTGCGCGTCGCCGTTCTCTTCGCAGCCGTTCTGCTGGCGCTGCAGGCCTGGCGGTCCTGGGTGCTGCTGGCCAGTTACGACCAGGGAATCTTTCAGCAAGTGCTCTGGAACTCTCTCCAGGGTCATCCGTTTGAAAGCACCCTCTCCTCGCAGCTCTCCACCAATGTGATCCACGCCGGGGAGCTGCCTTCGGTCGACTACGAGCGGCTTGGCCAGCATTTCACCCCCACCCTCCTGCTCTGGGCACCCCTTCTGGGGCTGATCGGAGGTGCCGCCCTGCCCCTGGTGCAGGTGGGACTGATCACGGCGGCTGGCCTCACCTTGCATCGCCTGGCCTTGGGCCTGCTGCCGGAACGCAGTGCCAACTGGCTCACCTATGGCTTCTTTGCCGGCAATGCCCTGATCGGCCCGACGCTTGGGAATTACACCGACCTCTGCCAGCTGCCCCTGGCCGTGTTCGTTCTGATGCTCGGCCTGGTGGAACGTCGCCGCTGGTGGATCACTGGGGCAGCCCTCTGGATCCCTTTGATCCGCGAGGACACCGGTGTGCTGCTGGTGGCCATTGGTCTGTGGCTGCTGCTGCGGCAACGGCAGCGCTGGCCGTTGGCCATGGCCTTGATCGCCTGGGGCGGTGGCTGGGTGCTGATCTGCACCAACCTGCTGATGCCGCTGTTCTCCGACGACAACGCCAAGCGGTTCATGGTGGAAAACTTCGGCCAGTACCTGGGGGACGAGAACAGCAGCTCAAGCCTCGGAATGGTGGGACACGCCCTGCGCCAGCCCCTGCTGCTGCTTCAGCAGTTGGTGGATCCACCGGGTCAAACCCTGCTGTATCTGCTCGGCCACGGCCTGCCCTTTCTGTTCGTCCCTCTCATCAGCCTCGACACCTGGCTGCTGGCGGGCCCCAGTCTGCTCGGGCTGTTTCTGGCCCAGGGGGCCAACGACCCCCTCTCGATCACCATCCGCTACACGCTGCTGGTGGTGCCGGGATTCGCCCTTGGCGCTCTGTTCTGGTGGCAGCGTCGGCCAAAACCCAACCCTGGAGCGCGAACCCGTCTGGCCTGGGGAGCTGCTCTCAGCCTCTCTCTGCTGCTGACGGTCAGCAGCAACCCCCACCGCAGCCTGTCCTTTCTGATCCCGGACAGCATTGATCCCTGGGTGTACAGCGCCCCATGGCGTCAGTGGCACCATGGCGCCGCCGCTCGCCAGGCCCTGTCCGTCATCCCCGCCGATGGCACCGTGGCCGCCAATACACCCCTGGTGCCGCTGCTCGCCAGTCGCGCCGTGCTCGTGCGTTTCCCATTCGCCACGGGCTATCTGGATCGATCCGGATCACCCCAGCAGGTGAACTGGATCGCCGTGGATCTCGAGCAGCTCGAGCAATACGGGGTTGCTTTCAGAGGCGACTGGAAGCAGCTGCGCAACGCTCGCCGCTGGCTGGCGGCCCACCGCGACAGCCATCGGGTGCAGGCCATCAACAGTGGTGTGGTGGTGCTGCAGCGCAATGGGATTCAGCATCCCGACCTTGAAGCCGCACTCGATCGACAGCTGGATCGACCACTCCCTGCCGACCCACGTCGGCGCTCCTGAACAAAACGATGCCCCCGATCGGAAGACCGACCGGGGGCTCTCGCCGAGTCCGCTTGTGCCGCGGAACCGGATGATCAGTTAGAAGGCGCCGTTCAGCCGGCGTTCTCCGCGATCAGCAGACCCTGCATGAAAGAACTGGATTGCATGGACACCTCCTCCTGAAAGGGTTGATGAGCGCCGGTGATGCATTCGGTGGTGTCCAGGACCCGAAGGTCCGAAGATGCCACCACACCACTGCGGTCGGGACTCTTGAACCCTAACGGAGGTGTCAAAACTTTGGCGAAGCTGCTGGATCAACAGCGCTGGCTGATGCCACTGCTGCTGTGGCTGCTCACGCTGATGCTCTGGCTGCCGGGTCTGGGCAACCTGCCGCTGCGCGACTGGGATGAAGGGCGCGTGGCCACGGTGGCCCGCTCCAGCACCAACCTGCTGCCGATGAAATGGCAGCAGCCCTACCTCAACAAACCCCCCGGTCTTCACGCCCCCATGGGCCAGCTGATCCGTGCCCACGGAGAGCAGGACGCCCTGGTGCGACTGCTGCCGGCCCTGCTCTCCACCCTGGCGGTCCCCCTGATCGTGCTGATGCGCAGGGAGCTCGACGGTCCCGACCGGCAACGCCGAGCCCTGCTGGCGGGGGTGGTGTTGATGACCCTGCTGCCGATGGCTCGTCACGGACGGCTGGCGATGTTGGACGGCACGTTGGTGAGTTGCAGCCTGCTGTTGTGGTGGAGCTGGATCCGAGCCCGTCAGCATCCCCTGGCTGCTCTGAGCGCAGGGATCGCCGGCAGTGGCGTGTTGCTGCTGAAACCACCGGCACTGCTGGGGTTGGGCCTGATCGCCCTGGTTGTGGGCGGCCGCAACAGCTGGCCGCGCTGGCGCGGCTGGATCGGCCTCAGCCTGGGACTGCTGCCCGGGCTGAGCTGGCATCTCTGGCACTGGAGTGTGCGCGGCGACGATGCGCTGCTGATGTGGGGCGGCCAGGGACTGGCCCGGATCACCAGCAGCGTCGGCGATGGCCACGGCTGGTGGACCCCATGGGTGGAGGTGCTGGAGGGTGGTTGGCCCTGGCTGCTGCTGCTGCCCATCGGTCTGCACTGGGCCTGGCGGCAACGCCACAACAGCGCCGGGCGCTGGGAACTGGGGCTGCTCCTCGGCAGTGCCGCCCTGGTGCTGCCGCTCCGCACCCAGTTGCCCTGGTACAGCCACCTGCTCTGGCCGCCTCTGGCCCTGCTCTGCGCCGAAGGGCTGGCTCAACTGCTCGACTCCGGGGCGCCCCGCTGGGTGGGCCGGTGCTGGCAGGCCCTCGGCCTTGGACTGAGCCTGGCTGGATTGGGCACGCTGGTGATCCGCGAGCCAGAACTGCCGAGCCTCAGCCTGCTGCTGGCGGGGTTCGGGCTGTTGGCTGGAGGCCAAGCCATCAGACATCCTCAGCCCCAGCGGCGACGACGCGGGCTGGTGATCCTGGTGATCTCCTGGGGCCTGGCGTTGCTGGCCCTTTGGCACAGCCGCCTCTGGTTGTGGGAGCTGAATGAAAGCTGGGATCCACGGCCTGTGGCCGCTCAGGTGCGGGCGCTGCCGGCCCATGCGTCCGTTTGGCTGAAGGGGCCCACCCGGCCATCCCTCGGCTGGTATGCGGGCCGAAACCTGCTGCAGTACCGCAAGAGTGAGCCACCCAAGGGGCCCTACTGGCTGGTGAGCAACAAGCCGATGCCGGGCTGCCTGCCGAGCCAGGACCCGGCCAGAGGTGAATGGCAGCTGTGGAAATGCCAATGAAACCACCCCGCCAGCTCTGGGGTCTTGCCGTCGGTCTGGGGCTGATCGGTTGGGGCTGCAGCGCCCTGCGGCATGCCCTACTGCACAGCAACGCCTACGACCTGGGCCTGTTTGACCAGTGGGTCTGGCTGATCAGCCAGGGGCTGCCACCGATCTCCTCGATGGAGCACGTTCACGTGCTGGCGGATCACGGTGCCTGGCTGCTGTACGGCACCGGTTTGCTCTACGAGCTGATCCCATCGGTGCAGTGGCTGCTGGCGGCCCAAGCCCTGGCCCTGAGTCTCACGGCCATCCCGATCTGGTGGCTGGCGCAGCAGGCTGGCGTCTCCAGACACGGCTGCTGGCTGGCATGCGGACTGTGGTGGCTGCAGCCCGTCGTCTTCAACGCTCTGCTGTTCGATGTGCACCCGGAAACGTGGGTGATGCCCGCCTTCGCCTGGGCCCTCTGGGCCGAACGGGCGCAACGCCCGCGCCTGTGGTTGGCCCTGCTGCTGGTGATGCTGGGGGCCCGTGATGGGCTGGTGCTGGTGCTCGGCGGCATGGGGCTCGATCTGGCATGGCGCCAGCGCTGGCGATGGAGTGCCGCCGTCAGCGGGCTGGCGGCGGGCTGGTTGCTGCTGCTGAGTCGGTGGCTCTATCCCTGGCTGCGCGATGGCGAAGGCCCCAAGGCCGCCGCTCGCATGTTCAGTCATCTCAGCGGCGGGCCGATGCAGATCCTGCAGAGCCTCGACTGGAGCGGAGGCCTTCAGTACCTGCTGCTGCTCTGCCTGCCCTGCATCTGGCTCTGGCGACGGCGATCACTGCCGACCCTGCTGATCGCCCTGCCCCTGGTGCTGGTCAATCTGCTGTCGGCCTCCGCCAGCTACCGCACCCTGGTGCATCACTACAGCCTTCCCCTGGCGCTGGTCGCCGTGCTGGCGGCCATTGATGGGGGGTTGGCAGCGGGTCGACCCCGCCATCGACTTCCCAGGAGCCTGATCTGGGCGACAGCCTGCTGGCTGGCCCTGGCCAAACCCTGGTTCTTCACAGGGCCCTACCTGCAGCGGCTGCCGCATCTGCCCTCAACTCAGGAAGCCATGGCCGAGGTGCATCCGAACGACGCAGTGCTCACCACGAGTTACCTCGTACCGCACCTCAGCCAGCGCCGCCGGATCGCCTTCCCCAAAGCCTCCTTCAACCGTGAACTCAGCGATCAAGACTGGACGGTGCTGCTGCTGAACCCGACCGACCCAGGCTGGGGTTCCACCAGAAAGGTGCAACGGCGGCTGATCGATCAGGCTGAACGCGATGACTGGCACTGCCGGGATTGGCCCTCGGGCCTGACCCTCTGCAGATCATCGGAACCTGAGCACGCTGAACGACTCCATGGCCTCGCTTCAGACCCCAGACCTCCGTTCAGCTGAGTCGGCTCAGCGACGCGTCGGTCTGGCCGCAGCACTGTTCCTGCTGATCGGCTGCGCGTTCCAGTGGTGGCGCATGCAATCCCTTACAGCCTCCATGGACCAGGGCATCCTGATGCAGGTGCTCTGGAACGGCCTGCGGGGGCACCCCTTCGAGAGCACGCTCTCGTCGCAGCTGTCCACCAACGTGATCCACAGCGGTGAGCTGCCCGCCCTCGGTTACCACCGGCTCGGGCAGCACTTCACCCCAATCCTGGCGTTGTGGATTCCGCTGGTGGGGCTGCTGGGGAAATGGGCCCTTCCGATGCTGCAGGTGGTGCTGATCACCGCTGCTGGGCTGGTGCTGCACCGGTTGGCGCAACGGCAGCTCAAGCCCGACCTGGCGGCCATGGTCACCATCGCGTTCTACGGCGCCAATGCGGTGATCGCGCCCTGCATGCTCAGCAACTTCACCGATCTCAGTCAGCTGCCGTTGGGTGTGTTTCTGCTGCTGCTGGGGCTGGAGCGCCAGCAGCGCTGGCTCACATGGGCAGCCGCTCTGGCCATTCCCCTGATTCGGGAGGACACCGGCGTTGTGCTGATGGGAGTTGGGATCTGGCTGGGTCTGCGCCGTAAGGGGCGCTGGCCGATGGCCGTGACATTGATCCTGTTCGGTGGCGGATGGGTGGCCCTGTCCACCAACGTTCTGATGCCGTTGTTCAGCGCAGACAACGCCCAGCGGTTCATGGTGGAGAACTTCGGGCAATACCTGGAAGGCCGCGACCAGGCCAGCAGCCTTGAGGTGCTTGGGCTGGTGCTGCGCCAGCCCCTGGTTCTGCTGCGCGAACTGGTGTCGCCACCGGGCAACACCATCACCTACCTACTGGCCCAGGGCTTACCGCTGATCCTGGTGCCCTTCATCTCGATCGACAGCTGGCTGCTGATGGGGCTGCCACTGCTGGGGTTGCTCCTGGCCCAGGGCTTCAACAATCCGCTGTCCATCAGCATCCGATACACCTATCTGGTGGTGCCGGGGCTGTTCGCTGGAGCCGTGCTCTGGTGGCGCAGCCGTCAGGTGCTGTTCGAATCTCGCCGCCTGCGCCGGATCTGGGCTGGCGCCATCGCCCTGTCCTGTTTGTTCACCGTGACGGCCAATCCAAACCAGAGCTTGTCCTGGATGATTCCAGACAGCATCCAACCCTGGATCTACCGGGATCCCGTGGCCCAGTTCCGCCATGGCCAACGAGCCCTTGCTTTGATCCAGACCATTCCAGACAGCAGCAGTGTTGCGGCCACCACAGGCCTGATCCCCCACCTGGCCAATCGTGAAGTGCTGATCCGCTTTCCTTACCACGACCGCTATCAGAATCAGGACGGCCAACCCGTTCCGGTGGAGTGGGTTGCGGCCGATCTTCACAACCAGCGCCTGTTTCAGACGTTTCGAAAACAGCGCAAAGGTCTGAAGCGCAATCTTCGACAGCTCAATGAGTTGTCGAATCAGGGATATGGCGTTGTTGCCTTCGACGATGACGTCGTCCTGCTGCAACAACAGGCCCAAACCAATGCAGTGGCGCAACAGGCGTTCAATGCATTCTCTGAATCTTTGAATTTCTGAACTGCGTCATCCCAACAAAAAAGCCCCCCTTTCGGGGGGCTGATAACGATGACCCTTTAGATCAGAGGGCGTTGCCGCGGGGCAGAACCTCTTCAGGGAAGACGAAGTTTTCGTGCGGCTGGTCAGCCGGTGCCATCCAGGCACG
>ERZ802822.2518-NODE-2518-length-10167-cov-3.723588_pt1 | contig 10167 bp, 6 predicted proteins | sample MGYA00345649_ERZ802822 | MGnify/ENA primary metagenome ERZ802822 (study PRJEB30503, sample SAMEA104212359) | marine metagenome | biome: Westerlies Biome; feature: [SRF] surface water layer (ENVO:00010504) within the epipelagic zone...; material: water... | reverse complement strand
AACGATTTTGAGGAGTGGAGGGATTAATGATTAAGCAAGCGGAGTTTTTTAACTGAAGGGAACTTTAGAACATTGTTACCACTTGTACTTTTTATTCACTTACCCAGCGATGTGTTCTTAAAGTTTTGTTATATTAATATCTCAGCGTCTGTTGATGTATCGAGAGGGTAATTGCTATTGCTACAACACTAATCTCAGACTTAATTCACATAAGGGTTGTTTTTGAACGGATCATTTTGGTCATCGTCTTCGTCCTGATCCATCACCCACTCCACCTCAGGGCTCAAATTCACCGCAACGCCGGATGATGCATCAGGAATGGCAACAAACACACCTTGCGCTTCGGCTGGAACCGCGCTGCGCATGCTCATCCGGTAAAGGACAAACCCCGCCAATAAGAATAAAAAGCCAGCAATTGTTGGCATGAATCCGCGAGTGCCAACAAATTCGATTACGGATGCAGCAAGCGGTGAGCCAATCACTGCGCCGGCGCTATTTATCATCAAAAGACCTGACGACATGGCTACCATCTGGCTGGGTGGTAAGTAGTCGTTAGCGTGAGCTATAAAAAGCGAATAAAGTGAAAAGAGAAGCCCGCCAAAAACCAACATGAGTATAAAAAGCGAAATGAATTGATCAACGCCAAAAAAACCTGCGATGCTGATTGCAATGCCAGCGATCACGGCTACGCCAAAAATGACAATGCGACGGTCAAATCTATCAGAAAGTCGACCAATTGGATATTGAAGTGCCAGGGTGCCAAGAGTGATTGAGGCCATAAAATAGCCCACTTGGGTGTTATTCAACCCAATGCTGCGCCCGTAAACAGAGCCCATGCCAAACAACATTGAGACAGCGATCCCAACAAACACCATGCCAACAACTGCCAAAGGTGAAACCTGCACCAACCTGCGGAAGCTAATTCGATCTGGTGCTTCAAAGCTCGGTGCTGTGCCTGCTGTGACCAAAATGGGAACGACTGCAATTGAGACCATTATAGATGCTAATAAAAACAACCCAGAGCTGTCAGGTTGGCCAAGTGAAATCATCAATTGGCCAGCGGTCATACCACCAAGGTTGGTAATCATGTAAAGAGATAAAAGCTGGCCACGGGTTTCATTTGTGGCTTTTTCATTCAACCAGCTTTCACAAACGATATACATGCCAGCGAAACTAAAGCCGCTGGCAAAGCGCATGCTGGTCCAAATAGTTGGATCAAGAAATACCACGTGTACCAAAACTGCTGAAGAAGCGATGGCAGACATGGCGCCAAAAACGCGAACATGGCCGACGCGTGCAAGAATATGTGGAACAACGATGGAACCAACAAAAATGCCCGCAAAATAGCCCGACATTACTATACCGGTAGCTATATTGGTAAAGCCGGCTTCAGGTGCGCGGGTGCCCAGTAATACTACTTGCAGGCCACTGCCCGCAGAAATAAGTAACAGACCAAAAAATAAGGTCCATGTTGACATGATGGCCTTTAGCATGAGGCACACCTTTCAAGCGTAATATAACGTTGCTTCACTGTAATTGAACACATGGCAAAAACCTGCTCGCAGTAGCAGGGCACGGCATCACATGACCCGCTAACTGCACAAGGTTTGATATGTCTTGCAAGCCCCTAAAGTCTGTTCCAAAAACGTTGTTTGACAGTCGTTTTAACAACATTGTTGTCGCGTCATGCTGAAATGGGCCGATCGTTTGCCAGATATTGATTCAAAATGGCAGAGACAGTTCCTAATGTTGTTTCCAATAACAGGGTAAGTTGCTGTTCGTCTGCGAGATCCATACGGCCAAGCATAAATTTTTGCAATGGCGGTGGCAGTTGATCAGGGACCGAAGCGGCATTGCCAAAGGTCAGGCGCAGACATTGATGGATTTCGTTGAACAGTTGATCAGCATCTTGCAGTGCTTCGGCATGGTTGGCATTGATTTTACCGCTGGTTTTCAATTGTGCCAGAATGGCCGCTATTGATTGACCGGTTTGGTCAAAGAGATAGCCATGTTGAAGCCGCATGCCTTGCATCAAAAGATCAAGCTCGACAAGGCCACCATCACGCGCACGCAAATGCCATTTTGATTTGCCTTTGCGAACTTTCCGGATCCGCACCAACATGTTGCCAATGGCAGGCCCGATCAGGCTATGATCATGCGGTTGATTAACAATAGCGTGGATCGCTAGATGCAATCTTTCGGTTAAATCAGTATCACCGGCAATTGGCTGCGCTTTAGCAAGCGCTAACTTTTCCCAAATCCATGCATCACCCGCAAAATAGGTTTCCAGCCGATCAAGCGATGTGGCGATGGCGCCAGCTTCACCCTCGGGACGTAACCGCAAATCAACCGGATAAAGTACGCCTTCAGCGGTTGCAGTGCTAAGCCAACTGACCATCGTCTGGGCAAGGCGGGCAAAATAGGTTGACGCATTGATGGGGCGCTTGCCGTCAGATAGCGCCGCCTCAGGCGCGTCATAAACAAACAAAAGATCAAGATCGGAACTGACCGTCATTTGCCCAGTGCCAAGCCTGCCAAGCGCAAGGATCGTCACGCTGCCGTCAATCTGGCCATGGCGGCGGGTCATATCGGCGCGCGCCAGATCAAGGATCAGCCTAACCGTCGCTGTGGCAATTGCGCTTAGGCCGGTTGCAAGGGTTGTGCTGTCAATTGTCTGGCTCAGGGCTTGGATTTCAACCTGAAATTTCCACTCGCGTGCCTTGATTTTGACCTGGTCAAGCGCGTCCTCGATATTGCGCCCATCACAAATTTGGCGCAATTGCGCGGTCATCATATTTGCATCAGACAATGGTTTGAAAAAACTTTGATATAGCAATAGATCAAACAGCGTTGGATATTGGCGTAAATGATTGCCAAGCTGCGGCGATAGCAAAAGAATATCGCATAAAAGGCGGGTCAGATGCCGGTTATAATCAAGAAGTGAGAAAATCTGCACGCTTGCTGGCAGGCCTTCGATAAATTGCGCCAGCGCGGCAAATTTATCATCGGGCGCATCAGCGGCGGTAAAGGACATTAAAATTTCAGGCATTAACCGGTTTAACAGGGCGCGCGCCCGCTCACTTCGCGTTGCCGAAATGCGCCCTGCCATCCAGCCAGACAGCGTGTCAGCAATGATTTTTGGCCGTTCAAAACCATGATTGCCAAGCCATCCAACAAGCGCATCATAATCATCAAGCAGAATATCTTTCATACCATCTACCGGCGACATGGCGCTATCGGCGGGGTTTAGCAAATCATGCTTGGCGTTCGTGCCAACCTGATCAAGCAAATTGTTCAATTCATTGCAGAAATCAGCGGCGGTGTGATGTCCCATAAAATGCGCAAATTTTTCCAAATCTTCTTCGCCGCGCGGCAGGCTATGGGTTTGATTATCGGCGATCATTTGCAGCCTATGTTCGATCCGACGTAGCTGATGATAGGCGGTGCCAAGCGCGGCTGCTTGCTCATTGGTAATCCATTTGGCAGCGGCAAGCGCATCAAGCGCGGCAAGACTGTTGCGATGCCGCAGTTTTTTATGGCGTCCACCAGCCACAAGCTGTAACACATGCGTAAAAAACTCGATTTGCCGAATGCCATTTTTACCGGTTTTCAGGTTATAACCACGCCAGCCATTGCCCTGCGGTGGGCGGCGAAGCATGGTTTTCATATCTTCCATCACCGTGTAATCAAGCGTTTTACGCCAAATAAATGGCTGTATTTGATTAAGAAAGCTGTTTCCAAGCGTAAGATCACCTGCGATGGGTCGCGCCCGGATAAAAGCGGCGCGTTCCCATGTGCGGGCAATTGATTCATAATAGCTAATCGCTGCCGTCAGATCGATGCTCACCGCGGTTGCGCCCGGGTCAGGTCGAAGCCGCAAATCTACACGCCAGCCAATACCGTCACTTGTGGCGCTGCTAAGAAGGCGGATCAGATCACGCGTCATGGCGACAAAAAAGGGCTGAACAGCATCCCAATTGTCAAAAGGGGCGTGTTGCGTGTCATGAAGCATGATCAAATCAATATCGGATGAGAAATTAAGTTCGCCAGCTCCTAATTTGCCAAGCGCCAAAACGGTCCAGCCACATCCGGATAAATCGGCATCAAAACTCTTGATCTTGCCGCGTTGCGCGGTTTGGCGGAAAAGATATTGGATCGTTGCCGACAAGACGGTTTGTGCCGCCTCGCTTAGCCATTCCATTTGCTGTTGCATGTCTTCGCGTCCAGCAAGATCGGATAGCGCCACCATAAGCGCGGTTCTTCCACGCCAGATGCGGATTGCCCGTAAAGCGGCTTTCTCGTCGCCAGCCGATTGCATTGACGTGATAAAATGGGTTTTTGCAACATTGATCTGGTTCGCCGCTTGGCCGTTCAGGCAAGGGCCGACATCTTCGCCATGGCGCAAAGCAAGCCTCTGGAGATATTGACTTGTCACCAGCATTGCCGCCAGATCATCTAATCCATAGCCGCTTTGAGAAAGTGTGCGGTCTGGCCATTTCTGCGTGAATGTCGCGGTAAAATCATTACGAACCGCCTGATTGGCTGGGTCAGTGATTGGCAAATTCGGGTAAATTCGGTCAAAATAGCTCGGGTTTGTCATAATGGTCAGTCTATCCGAAATGGTCAGCACGGCTAGCCCAAATCATCACGGTAAAAAAGCCCTTTTTGCAATGCCAAATTGGCGCGGTTTCAACCAATGTAACAAGCGGCAGAAAACCAGCTTTGTGAATTGGCAGTTGTAAAATCTGGCAAGTTTGGCGATAAGCAGGCATGGCAGATCAATCAGGTAACGGTAAAGCGGGTAAAAAAGGCCCATCGGGGCGCAGCTATCGCAATGCGACAGGCTTGACGCGCCAGCCCAAAAAGATGCGCGGACGCAAAGTCTCGTCGCAGCGTTGGTTGACGCGCCAGCTGAATGATCCCTTTGTGGCTGAGGCCAAATCGCGCGGCTTTCGGTCGCGTGCAGCGTTAAAGTTGGAACAAATGGATGATCGCTATCATCTTTTGCAGCCGGGCATGGCCATTGTTGATCTTGGCTGTGCGCCTGGTGGCTGGTTGCAGGTGTCGTCAATCCGCACCAAGCTTGGCCATAGCAAGGCGCGGCTTGTCGGTATTGATCTACTAGATACCGAAGGCGTTGTTGGCGCCGATATTTTTACCGGCGATATGACCGATCCCGAAATGTTGGAAAAAGTGCGGCTTGCCACTGGCGGGACAGTAGATGGTGTTTTGAGCGATATGGCGGCAGATACAACCGGTCATCGCGCAACCGACCATTTGCGAACAACAGCTTTGCTTGAGGCAGCGTTAGATTTTTCCATTGATGTGTTAAATAAAAATGGGTTTTTTCTGGCGAAATGTTTTCGCGGGGGTGCCGAAAGAAGCTTGCTTGATGTGATGCAGCGTAATTTCAAGACGGTTCGGCATGTCAAGCCAGCCGCCAGTCGCGCTGAGTCGGTCGAAAGCTATGTTCTTGCCACGGGCTTTCATGGCAGTGGGCGCGCCGAGGATATTGCTTCTGATATCGCAGCGGGAAGGCGTGATGCTGACGGTGCATTAATCATTTAATAATGTGCGGTTTTGCACTATCAATATGCGGTCGCTTTGCGTATAGTTCCGTGCCACCGGATGAACGGAAGGCACTCTATGAAAATTCGTGACGCTTTTACCTTTGACGATGTGCTTTTAGAGCCTGCGCGCTCGGCTGTTTTGCCAGCCAATACGGATATCAGCACGCGTTTGACCCAAAAAATCAATCTTCATGTTCCGCTTATGTCGGCGGCAATGGATACGGTTACTGAGCATAGGCTGGCCATTGCCATGGCGCAGGCTGGCGGTATTGGCGTTGTGCATAAGAATTTCACCATCGAAGAACAGGCGCTTGAAATTGCCATGGTGAAAAAATTCGAAGCCGGTATGGTTGTTAATCCGCTGACCATCGCGCCGAAGCAGCCGCTTCGTGAAGCGCTTGAAATGATGGAACAGAACCGCATTAGCGGCATTCCGGTGGTTGAAGGCAATCAGCGGCTTGTTGGCATTTTAACCAATCGCGATGTGCGGTTTGCCACTGATCCGGGCCAAAGTGTTGCCGATCTGATGACCCGCAATGTTGTAACGGTTCGTGATGGCACCGCGCCTGATGAAGCGCGACGGTTGCTGCATGAGCATCGCATTGAAAAGCTGGTCGTTGTTGATGATTCTGGTGCTTGTATCGGATTGATTACGGTCAAGGATATGGAAAAGGCGCAAAATCACCCGCTGGCGTCAAAAGATGATCTTGGGCGGCTTTTGGTGGCGGCAGCAACCGGGGCAGGGCCAGACGGCATTCGCCGCGCCGAGGCCTTGATCGCGGCTGGTGCTGATGTGATTGTTGTTGATACGGCGCATGGCCATTCCGAAGGTGTTTTAGAGTCAGTCACTGCGGTTCGAAAGCTTGCCAATCATGTGCAGATCATTGGCGGCAATGTTGCCACGTCAGATGGTGCCAAAGCATTGATCGATTCTGGCGCTGATGCTGTCAAGGTGGGGATTGGCCCCGGATCAATCTGCACCACGCGCATGGTTGCCGGTGTTGGTGTGCCGCAATTGACCGCAATCATGGATGCTGCTGATGAGTGTCACAAACAAAACATTCCAGTGATCGCCGATGGCGGCATCAAATATTCAGGTGACCTTGCCAAGGCGATTGCCGCTGGTGGGGATGTGGCGATGATCGGTTCATTGCTTGCCGGAACCGATGAAACCCCAGGTGAGGTGTATCTTTACCAGGGACGTTCCTATAAGGCCTATCGTGGTATGGGATCAACCGGTGCAATGGCACGTGGGTCGGCTGACCGCTATTTTCAGGCTGAAATTTCACAGCCGCTAAAGCTCGTTCCCGAAGGTATTGAAGGTCAGGTTCCCTATAAGGGGCCAGTGGAAAATGTTTTGCATCAACTGCTTGGCGGTTTGCGGGCAGCAATGGGGTATACCGGCAATGAATCAATTGCCAAATTACAGGCCAATGCCAAATTCTTGCGGATTACTGGTGCTGGATTGGCGGAGTCGCATGTGCATGATGTCACGATCACGCGTGAGGCTCCAAATTACCGACCTGGCATGTAGGTTCAATACGGCGCTGACCGATCGGGTTGGCTGTTTTGTTTTGTTACTTCGTTTGCGGCCTACGATGGGCCAGATGTGGAAAAACTCATCATGACGCCAGCTGCTAGAATTGCTGCCGTGATTGAAATCCTTGCCGATATGCAGGCGGCTAGCGAGGCTGGAACCTTGCTTGGCAGGCAGGCAGGGCAATGGCTTCGGGCTGGATTGCAGCGTCGTCGTTACGCTGGATCAGGTGACCGCGCGGCGGTTGGTGATCTGTTCTGGAAAATTCAACGTGGACGGGCGAGGCTTGGATGGCATTTGGCATCTATTGGTGCGTCAGCAAATCCGCGCAATATCACGCTTGCAGCATTGGTGTTAATGGAACAGAAATCGGCTGTTCTGCCCCAATTATTTTCTGCCGAAATTGCGCATGCACCAGCACCGCTTGATGATCGCGAAGTGGCGCTCGTTGCCATGCTTGAAACACGTGATTTTACCGATCCTGCTATGCCTGAGCATATTGCGCTTGAATGGCCTGAATGGTTGATGGCTGATGCCAAGGCTTGTCTTGGTGATGGGCTGGCGCGTGAATTGGCGGCATTGATGACCGAAGCGCCAACCGATGTGCGGATTAACCCGCTAAAACAGCCCGATCGCCGCCGCCTTCGTGATCAGCTTGCCGGTCGTGGTATCAAAGGGCATCCAACGCGCCTGTCGCCGCTTGGTGTTCGGCTAGAAAAGCGCAAAAGGCTTGAAGATTTGCAAGAATGGAAAGCCGGTCTTTTTGATGTTCAGGATGAAGGCTCACAGCTTGCGGCGCTGCTTTGCGATGCGCGGCCGGGGATGCAGGTTGCCGATATCTGCGCTGGTGCTGGTGGTAAATCGCTTGTAATGGCCGCAAAAATGAAAAATAAGGGCCGGATTCTGGCGCTTGATCCAAATGCCGAACGGCTGGAGAAAAGTGGCGAGAGACTGCGCCGCGCTGCCATTCATAATGTCGAGCGCAAGCTGGTTGCCGAAAAATGGTCAAACCGCACATGGCGCGGTAAATTCGACCGTGTTGTTGTCGATGCTCCCTGTTCGGGGTCGGGCACATGGCGCCGTCAGGTTGATGCCAGATGGCAGCTTACGCCAGAAAAACTGGACAAGATCAAAGACACACAGGTAATTTTGCTGGAAAAAGCGCGGGCGATGGTAGTTCCAGGCGGGCGCATTATCTATATTACCTGTTCGGTTCTTGCCAGCGAAGGCGCTGATCTGATCAAACAATTTTTGGCCAATGCACCAGAAATTGAACTTGCCGATATCACCGATATCTGGGGTGATACGATTGGCAAGATTGGAGGTGGCGCTTGCCCACCAACCAATGATGGGCTGTTGCAGCTTTTGCCCGGGCGTGATGGCACAGACGGATTTTTCATTGCGGTTCTTCAGGCAAGATTGCGTTAACAGCAATCTAATATAATGATCGAATAGGGTCGTATCATGCGGCTGGTGGTAAAGGAATAAAAAATGTCTGATTCAATTCTAATTATTGATTTTGGCTCGCAGGTTACGCAATTGATTGCCCGCCGCCTTCGTGAAGCTGGTGTCTATACCGAGATTCTGCCTTGCACCACCGACGTTGAAAAAATCAGCACCGCCGCACCAAATGGCATCATTTTATCGGGTGGGCCAAATTCGGTTGCGCTTGCTGATACACCGCGCGCGCCGCAAATTGTTTTTGATCTTGGCGTTCCGGTTCTTGGCATTTGCTATGGCCAGCAAACCATGTGCGCCCAGCTTGGGGGCCGGGTTGAACCGGGAACAAGCCGCGAATTTGGGCGGGCTGCACTTGATATTGCCGCGCCCTGTTCGCTGTTTGAGGGGTTTTGGCAGGTTGGTGGCCAGCATACGGTGTGGATGAGCCATGGTGATCATGTTGCCAAACTGCCTGATGGATTTAGCGTTGTTGCCACATCAGCCGGCGCGCCTTTTGCCGCCGTGGCCGATGAATCGCGGCACTATTACGGCGTGCAGTTTCACCCCGAGGTTGTCCATACCCAAAATGGTGCCAATTTATTGGCACGATTTGCGCTTAGTATTTGTGGCTGTACTGGCAGCTGGTCAATGTCGGCCTATCGCAGCCGTGCCATTGCCGCAATCCGTCAGCAGGTTGGCGATGCGCAGGTGATTTGTGGCCTGTCTGGCGGGGTTGACTCATCGGTTGCGGCGGTGTTGATCCATGAGGCGATTGGCGCACAATTGACTTGTGTTTTTGTCGATCATGGTCTTCTTCGCGCCGGTGAGGCCGAAGAGGTGGTTCGGTTGTTTGGCGATCATTACAACATTCCCCTTATCCATAAAGACGCCTCCGGTTTGTTTCTGGGTCGTTTGCGAGGGGTCAGCGATCCAGAAGAAAAGCGCAAAATCATTGGTGCCAGCTTTATCGAAGTTTTTGACGGCGAAGCCAGCAAGATCAAAGATGTACGGTTTTTGGCGCAAGGCACGCTCTATCCGGATGTGATCGAAAGCATTTCAGCCGCTGGTGGCAACGCTGTGACCATTAAATCGCATCATAATGTTGGCGGTTTGCCTGATGATATGGCACTTGATCTTGTCGAGCCGCTTCGCGAGCTATTTAAGGACGAGGTGCGCGAACTTGGCCGCGAACTTGGTCTTCCCGAAAGCCTTGTTGGACGCCACCCGTTTCCAGGACCGGGGCTTGCCATTCGCATTCCGGGCGATATCACGGTTGAAAAGCTCGACATTCTGCGGGCGGCTGATGCGGTATATCTTGATGAAATTCGTAAAGCCGGTCTTTATGATGATATCTGGCAGGCCTTTGCCGTTTTATTGCCAGTCAAAACCGTTGGTGTGATGGGCGATGCGCGTTCATATGAATATGTTTGTGCGCTTCGGGCGGTGACCTCCAGCGATGGGATGACCGCTGATAGCTACGCGTTTAGCCATGCGTTTTTAAGCCGCGCGGCAACCCGCATTGTTAATGAAGTGCGGGGGGTGAACCGCGTTGTCTATGACGTGACATCAAAACCCCCGGGTACCATTGAATGGGAATAGTTATTTTAGTGTAAGTAATTG
>ERZ802822.2515-NODE-2515-length-10176-cov-5.791960_pt1 | contig 10176 bp, 10 predicted proteins | sample MGYA00345649_ERZ802822 | MGnify/ENA primary metagenome ERZ802822 (study PRJEB30503, sample SAMEA104212359) | marine metagenome | biome: Westerlies Biome; feature: [SRF] surface water layer (ENVO:00010504) within the epipelagic zone...; material: water... | reverse complement strand
TCTTGAAAATAGCGGTCTTTACTTCCTTTTTTCATGGCTTCCACAGAACCCATTCCGCGGTAGGTTTTAAACTTACGCCCTTCATAGATGACGGTCTCTCCCGGAGACTCTTTTGTTCCAGCAAGTAAGGAGCCTAGCATAACACAATCGGCACCGGCGGCAACGGCCTTAACAATATCCCCTGTATAACGCACACCACCGTCAGCAATAAGCGGTACTCCTGTACCAGCCAAGACAGATGAAACTTCTAAAACGGCAGATAGTTGTGGGTAACCAACTCCAGCAATAATACGTGTGGTACAAATAGAGCCTGGACCTATACCAACTTTTACGCCGTCTGCACCTGCTTCAAGCAAATAAGCAGCGGCTTCGGAGGTAGCAATATTGCCAACAACTACATCAATTTTTGGAAAGCTCTTTTTAACTTTTTTAAGTACGGCAACAACGCCTTTGGAATGTCCGTGAGCCGTATCAATTACAATGGCATCCACAGCAGCATCTGAAAGGGCTTTAACACGATCCATCACATCAGCGGTAACACCAACAGCAGCTGCGACCATTAGTCGTCCATAAGCGTCTTTATTGGCTTGTGGTGAAATGGCTACGCGAGTAATATCTCTAAAAGTTATCAACCCAATTAGCTTGTTATCTTTATCAACAACAGGGAGCTTTTCAATTTTATGGGCTTGAAGTACTTCCTCTGCCTGTGCCATTGAAATACCTTCTGATGCAGTGACTAAGTTTTCAGATGTCATTACTTCCAGAAGTGGTCTACCTTCGTTTTTTTCAAAACGCAAATCACGATTGGTGACTATACCTATTAAAATCCCATTGTCATCAACAATTGGAATACCACCAATTCGATATTCGTTCATGATTTTATTGGCGTCTAATACTAGTGCAGTAGTGGGTAACGTTACTGGGTCTATTATCATTCCCGATTGCGAACGCTTTACTTTACGAACCTTATCTGCCTGATCTTCGATGGTCATGTTCTTGTGCAGTACACCAATTCCACCTTCTCTAGCCATGGCAATTGCCATTTGACTTTCGGTAACAGTATCCATAGCTGCAGAAACTATAGGCACGTTAAGCGATATGTTTCGTGAAAATTTTGAAGTAATGCTTACCTCCCTTGGAAGCGTTTCAGAGTAGGCAGGTACCAAAAGTACATCATCGTATGTTAGACCTAGACTACTGATTTTATTGGGAAGAGATTCCATGGCAACGTTTTAGAAATGTTGCACGCAAATATACAAAATATAACAAGCGCATATTTATATTTATTCTAATTATAAATTATTAGTAATGGGTGTATTGCAAAAATATCAACAAACAAAACAAGTGTAGCTTACACGAAACTGTAGTTAGTGAAAGATACACTTGTGAAGGATTCTTACTAAACGAAAATTAAATTTCGATTTTAGATATATTCGATATTATAAAGTAAAATGTGTTTTTAATTGTTTAAAATCTAACATCAAATCCAGCATAAACACCAAACGGATGACCAGGTCTCAATCCAGCGGGTGCTCTTGAAACAGCATAACTCTCATCCAACATATTCAAAACCCGTGATTTAAGCGTTACAGCCTCACTAAGTTTATACTTCAAAGAAGCATCTAAAATAAAATAGGCTGGTATATCAACAGACCCGTCTGCTATGGTATAAAATTTTCCATTATAGTTAGCATTAAGGTTCAATTCAAATTTATCTGTTTGTAAACTAATGGTAGAACTCAAATGATGCTTTGGAATATAAGGTATAATATCTCCATTGCTAACCGCTCCCCAGATGTCTTGGGTACTGCCAAAGTCGCTTAAAAATATAGCATTGGTCAACGTGTATGAAAATGAAAAAGGAATTTTTATATTTTTATTTTCCAGTAAATCAGATGATACTAAAATTTCTAAACCATTTACCAGCGCTTCACCTGCATTAAACGGGTCAAGCTCTCCAGACCCTCCTGATGCGGCAAGATCGTTCCCTAATAAGTTGCTGTAATCATTTTGATATGCTATTAATTCAGCACTAAATTTATATACCGAAAATCTAACACCCGCCTCCAAATTTACACTCTCCTCGGCTTTTTGACCAACTGAGTTTCCAGGGGGTGAAAAGCCTTTGTGAATGCCGCTAAAAACAGATATTTTGTTGTTGATGGTATAGTTAAATCCAATACCTGGAATAAACACCGATATCTTATTCTCTCTAGATGAAACATCACTACTGTTCCTAAACGGATTTGATTTGCCAAAGTCATCTCTAAAGAGTTTAATAGACTCATAACGTATCCCTGGTGATATGGTTAATCCTTTGATTTTATATTTGTACATCATGTATGACGCAAATGTATTTGCTGAACTAATTCTGTTTCCTTGAGAACCTTTATCTCCATAGGTTTCCAATGACATAAATCCATTATTTATATTATAAACATCTTCCCATTGAAAGCGATCTTCTTCATCGTAATGAATTCTAAACCCTATTTCCAGATCATTAAAGGAATTATTTTTTCCATACCAGTGGTAGTCAATTTTTGTTTGTGCACCTCTAGAAATATATTCTCTATTGTTTGCTTTTACTTTCAAAGAACTATCAGAATCTAATGCACCTTTTACCACCGAAATATGTCCTGAATATTGAGATGGATTCGAAATTATCTTTGATATTTTTTGTGAACTATTTCCAAATACAACATCATCAAGTTTATACCAGTTTCTTTTAAAACCATTGAGATAAAAATTAGATGATATCTTAAATCTTTCTGAAAAATTAATTTCGTGTGTAAGTAAGTATTGGACGTGTTCAGCATCCATTTTGTCTTTTTCTGAACCTGGATATCTTAAGTACGGGGTTTTTTCAAAATCAGACTCCGTTAAACCTAAATACGTTTCGTTAGAAACCTCATCATAATGATGAAACTTAAATTGTAAACTTTGTTTGACTTTAAAATGATCGGGGGTATTATATCTAATTTTTGATGTTATTTCATTGATATCAAATCCAGTATTTAAATTGTTACCCAAAGATTTAAACCCATTGGAACTAAAATTTAAATACTCCAACATATATCCAAAATTATTAACACTATCTCCAATGGTGGCGTGAAGTTGACCTGTTTGAAAACTGCCGTAGCTAGCAGTTACTTTTCCTCCAAAAGACTCTGGAATTTCTGTAGAAACAAAGTTTATTGCCCCACCCGTTGTGTAAGGCCCGTATTGGATTTGACTACTCCCCTTTAAAACTTCAATCGCTTGCATTCTTGCTACCGAGGGAAAATAATAGGCAGATGATGCACTATAGGGGGCAGGAGAAATTAAAACACCATCCTCCATGATGACAATTTTGGAACTTCTCTCTGGTGAGGTTCCTCTAATACTTATATTCGGACGCAATCCAAAACCATCTTCTTCAAATAAATTTATCCCAGGGATTTTACTTAATGCTCTATTTATGTCTGCATAATCAAATTGCCCCAATTCTTCACTAGATAGGTAGTAAGCAGCTCCTGTTCTATTTTTTGCAACAAACTTATTGCCCAAAATTGTATTCCCTCTAATAATGACCTCATCCAATGGAAAAATAGAGTCTTTTTCAATTTCAGGCTGATTTTGTGATTTTAATGAAATACTAAAAAGAATTATTAAGAAAAGAACTGGGTTCTTCATTATGCTATATTTATTTAGATTGTTTTTAAATTAGATGCAAACATAGATAAGAAATTGATATCCTCCAAAATTATTTATAATTAATCTAAATAAATATATTCACTTATATTAGCATAAAATATAATTAGATGAAAACTACGTTACATACAATATTGACAATCCTATTAGCTTTATTTTTTATTTACAAAGGAATAGATAAAATTCCCATAAAAGTAAAGTCAATTACTCAAGAAGAAATTATTGAAACAATAATTGAAAGAGGTTCTTATGAAGCACCTGTAGGATATAAAATTACGATGAATACCATGCGACAATCAGGTTTTTTAAGACTTATAGCATTTTTTCAAATCATAGCAGGAATATTAATGATAATTCCCAGAACTCGATTAGCTGGTCTATTATTTTTATTGCCAATGATTTTTAATATCTTCTTTATGCATGTATTTTTTGACAATAGAATTGATGAAAATATAGTAACTGGATCTTTGCTTGCGTTGAATTTAATATTGTGTTCATATTATTACAAAAGAATTCAACTTATACTTCTTGAAAAGAATAAATAAAACTTCAACAAACCTGTAAAGAGGCATTATAAGCAGACTCAAAATGCAGCATATTTACTGAAAATTGTGCTTTTTGAGCTGTTAAAAAAGAAAGCAGTTTTTCTGTTGGAACATTGCCCGTAAGTTCGTCCTTAGCCATTGGGCAGCCCCCTAGCCCGCGTATGGCGCTATCAAAAGCACGGCAACCGCCTGAATACGCTGCCTTGATTTTTGAAGTAGCCTCGTTTGGTTTTGCGTGAAGGTGTGCGCCAAAGACAATGTCGGGATATGCCTGCAGCAAATGTTCAAATAAATCTGTAATTGTTTTGGGTTGCGCCAGGCCTACCGTATCGGACAGCGAAATACGTTTTACACCCATATCCACTAGCCTACTAACCCGGTCTGCAACCAAGGATGGACTCCAAGGATCCCCGTAGGGATTACCAAAACCCATACTTAAATAAACAACCAACTCTCGGTTTACGCTACTCGCGTGTTCGACCAATCGGTTCAACAAGAGTAAAGAGTCCTCAATAGTGGTGTTGGTATTCCGCATTTGAAAGTTTTCAGATATCGAAAAAGGATACCCTATATAACTAATCTGATCATAAGACAAGGCTTCTGCTGCGCCTCTTTCGTTTGCAACTATGGCCAATAACTTGGTTTTGGTGTCGCTTAAATCAAGCTGTTTAACTAATTCGTGGGTGTCGCGCATTTGCGGAACTGCCTTGGAAGAAACAAAACTTCCAAAGTCAAGCACATCATACCCAACCCGTAAAAGCGACTGCAAATACTTCACTTTTACATCCGTGGGGATAAACGCTTTGATGCCTTGTAGGGCGTCCCTAGGGCATTCGGTAAGAAAAACACGAGACATGCATCAAAAATAACAAATCCTTTGACGCTAATTATGAGCCATTTATATAAATTTGTGATTGAAAAATTGCTTATGAAAACGACTACCCTTTTTGAGGAGGAATTGGCGCCTTATAAAGATCAACTATTACACCATCCACTATACAACAAACTGAACAGTACTGAAGCGATACAGACCTTTATGGAGTATCATGTTTTTGCCGTTTGGGACTTTATGTCCTTGGTTAAGGCCTTGCAACGTAAACTTACCTGTACCGACTTACCGTGGGTTCCTGTTGGAAGCCCCTCAACAAGAAGGCTTATCAATGAAATTGTTTGGGGTGAGGAAAGCGACGTAGACCAATTCAACCAGCCTGCCAGTCATTTTGAGCTTTATCTTAAAGCTATGGAAGAAATAGGTGCAAATACAGCCCCTATGAAAAAGTTATTGGCAGAAATTCAAAAAGGGACAGCTTGGGAAACCGCTGTTAGCGAAGCATCAATACCCGAAGAAATAAAATCTTTTCTAAACTTTTCACTCAAAACCGCAACCCAGGCACCTGTGCATGTTGTGGCAAGTGTGTTTAATTATGGCCGTGAAGACCTAATTCCTGATTTGTTTATTGCCCTCATTAAAGATATGGCGCAAGAAAAAGGTACTGACTTCGGCACATTGGTTTATTATTTTGAGCGTCACATTGAAGTTGACAGTGGAGAGCACGGTCCAATGGCAAAACAAATGATCCAAGAGTTGTGTGGCGATAACACCCAACTTTGGAATCAAGCAAATGATGCTGCCCAAGAAGCGCTACAAAAGCGCATTGCACTTTGGAACTTCATTGACAGTAAAATTTAATAATACTGTATATTGCATATCAAATACTTAAAATCATGAAACATTTACCTGTACTATTTGCCTTTCTATTTATGGCATGTGTGTCGAGTCAAAAAAACGTTGAATTTGACCCAGAAACCTATGCAGCTACCATTACAGCCGAAGAGCTAAAAGCACATTTATATACCTACGCAGGTGACGATTTTATGGGAAGAGAAGCGGGTACGGAAGGAGAAGGCGTTGCCATAAACTATCTCAAAAGCGAATATGAATCAATAGGCATTGATGGAGGCATGCCCGATGGTGCTTATTTTATGCCCATGACGCTAAATTCATACCGTGAAAACCGCACTTTAGAAGCAAGCAATGTATTGGCTTTTATTGAAGGTAGCGAAATACCTGACGAAATATTGGTTATTACCGCCCACCTAGACCATATTGGTGTTGAAGAAGATGGGCAAATCAACAACGGTGCAGATGATGATGGCTCTGGTACTGTTGCGATATTGGAAATTGCGGAAGCCTTTCAACAGGCTGTTAAAGACGGAAATGGACCCAAGCGTTCTGTGCTATTCTTACACGTCACAGCAGAAGAAAAAGGACTTTTGGGCTCTAAATATTACACAGACAATCCCATATATCCACTTGAAGATACGGTTGCCAACTTAAATATTGATATGGTTGGGCGTATTGATGATTTACACGAAGACAACAACAACTATATTTATCTGATTGGTTCAGACATTTTATCACAAGACTTGCACGATGTTTCTGCAGCCATGAACGACAAGTACATTAACTTGGATTTGGACTACCGCTACAACGACCCAACAACGGAAGTTTTTGAGCGTGGCAGGTATATCGAAAACAGGTATTACTACCGTTCAGACCATTATAATTTTGCCAAAAACAATGTGCCCGTAATATTCTATTTTAACGGCACACACGCCGATTACCATGCGCCAACAGATACGGTTGAAAAAATTGAGTATGAGTTGTTGGAAAAACGAGCCCGCCTCATTTTCCATACCGCTTGGGAAATTGTAAACCGCGAGGGGCGTTTGCGTTTAAAGGAATAAATTTATTCCTTATCGGCAAGCACGGCAATAGGTGCGCCTTTTTCTGCTAACCAAGAAGTGGTGAATATTAAATCCTCAGACCCTAAGTTTTGAGAATAGTGCCATGTATTGGAAGTTCCAATAAAGGCTTCACCGGCTTTAAAGGTTTTGATGATGCTAGTGGTTTTATTTGGACTTTTATCATCGAGAGAAGCCGCTGTGTCAAAATTAACTGTCAGTTCGCCCTGAACAATATGCGCAACACATTGGTAGGGGTGGTAGTGCCAAGGCGACGTAAAACCAGGTGCCCACACCTTAACTTGACTGGTTATAGATGCTTCTCCGCTAGGATACACCAATGCATTACCATTAGGGTCTGCGGTAACATTTGTCATTAAATCACCGTTTACAAAAGTAGTGGCAAAGTCATTTGTGGTTTCTGAAGTGTCCTTCGCACAGTCACAAGAAATTATTGTTATTACAAGGAAAACTGATAAAATTGTGATGATTATTTTTTTCATGATGGTTTCTAATTAACAATAAATATATAGTAATTTAAATAAAAATATATCTTTTGGCAAACAAAAAACCCCTCGAATTATCGAGGGGTTTATACTGGGTGGAAGACCGGTCTCGAACCGGCGACCTCTAGAACCACAATCTAGCGCTCTAACCAACTGAGCTACAACCACCATTTTGTAGGATGCAAATGTACTATGTTTTTAGAGAATCTAAAACAGCTTTTACATCAAATCGTTTATACGGTCAACAGCCAGCAAACGCGCGGCTGTAAACCCCTCTGCATGGGCTACCCCAATGAGTCTTCCCAAGTTGGCAGCACGGTATTTAACGCTGTCCAAAAAGTTTTGACTGCTGATGGGCGTTTCGGGTGCAGACGTTTTCGGATTAAAAAATTGAGATGCATAAGCGTTCACAGCCTCTAGCTTAGTGTCCATGTGGGTGCTTATGTCCACGACAAAATCTGGCTGGGCATCGTTCCATTGAATGTAATGGTATACTTGCGTTGGGCGCCACGCGTTTTGCGATTCCCCTTCGTGCGTGGTCTTAACTTGCTGCAAACCGCTTAAAAAACAACTTTCCACTACCAACGCAGCGGCTCTACCATGATCGGGGTGTCGATCTTCAACAGCGTTGCAAAACACGATATCGGGTTTTAATAAGCGAATGTATGCGGCCAATTGCAATTGATGCGCCTTATTGTTTTCAAAAAAACCATCTGCAAAATTGAGATTATATCGAGCTGTTACCCCTAATATGTTGGCTGCGTCATTAGCTTCTTTTGCACGGATTTCAGCAGTTCCTCTAGTTCCCAACTCCCCTTGCGTGAGGTCTAAAATGGCTACCTGCTTACCATGGGCAATTTCTTTCGCCAAGGTTCCAGCGCAAGAAAGCTCTACATCATCAGGGTGTGCGCCTATGGCTAGGATATCTATTTTCATCATTAACTTTTTATCCAATCTAATACAACGGGATCATCGGGCTGTGTGCGAGGTGAAATTACCTCCACCAAATAACCGTTTTCATCTATAAGATATTTTTGGAAATTCCATTTAACCGAACTGTCTTTAACACCGTTCTTATCTTTTTTGGTAAGAAAAGTATAAAGGGGGTGCTGGCTTTTCCCTTTGACACTGATTTTAGCCATCATGGGGAAAGAAACTCCGTAGTTTTTGTCACAAAAAGCTTTGATATCGTCATTACTACCAGGTTCTTGCCACATAAAGTTATTGGCTGGAAAGCCAATAATAACAAAGTTTTGGTCCTTGTATTCTTGAAAAAGGGCTTCTAATTTTTTGTATTGGGGTGTTAGGCCACATTTCGAGGCGGTGTTAACAATCATGACTTTCTTTCCATTGAGCGATTCAAGAGAAAAGGGCTTGCCGTCTATGTCCTCAACAGTAAAAGTGTGAATTGAATTTTTCATAGCAGTAGGTTGAGCATAACTAAAACATGCGACAAGCAGCAAAATATATATAATGCGCATAAGCAAATTTTTAAGCTAAGGTAAGCAATTGAAAAAAATGAGTGATTAAACGATTTCTGCACTCAGTCCTGCAGCGTGTAGTCGAATGCATTTTGGTTCTAGTTCATCATAAGAACCACGTTTAACTGAGCATTTGCCCTTGTAATGTACAATAAGCGAACATTGCTCTGCCTGCTCTGGTGTGTGTTCACACACTTCAATCAGGGTACTGATTACATGATCAAAAGTATTGACGTCGTCGTTGTAGAGGATGATTTCGTGCAAACGAGAGGTTTCAACGGCAACTTCCCGCTGTACTTTCTCTTGTTCTTTTGTTTTTTCAAAGTAAATCATCACCACTAAATTATAAATTTTAAGCAAATCCAACCTTCTTTTTCTGTTTTACCAACCGCTTTGAGTCCGTTTTGTTGCGCCAAAGCATCTAGCACAACCACATCTTCTTGATGAAATCCCGACAACAACAAGCTGCCGCCTGCTGCTAACATTTTTGCATAAGTAGGCAAGTGAGCCAACAACACATTTCTATTGATATTTGCCAAAATCACTTGAGGCTTAACAGCTGTTAAATGACCCAGCGTTTTGGTGCTAAAGGCAATATCGTGTATGTTGTTTTTTGCTGCATTTTCTATGGCATTATCCACACACCAACTTTCAATATCTACGCCAGCTACTGTTTTGGCTCCTTGCATTTTTGCAGCTATGGCCAAAACACCCGTACCCGTACCCATATCTAAAACCGTTTTATCAGCAACCTCACTAGCAAGAAGCTGTTCGAACATAAGCTGCGTTGTGGCATGGTGACCTGTGCCAAAAGACATTTGTGGGTCAATAATAATTTCGTGCTTGGTAGTGGCAGCTTTGTGAAACGAAGCCCTTATGGTCCAATCGCCAACTGTAATGGAATGAAAGTGCTCTTCCCAAATGGCATTCCAGTTTTGCCCTTCAAAATCTTCTGTTTTAACGCTAGCCGCCACCCCGTCAAAAGGAACATCCAGACAGGCTGCTTCGGAAATCTGGGCCGCTTCGTCCAAAGAAACATAGGCTGTTACACCTGTTTCGGTAGTGACAAAGCTCTCAAATGGAAAGCTCGTTAACCAAGCAGAATAAATAGCTGTTTTTTCTGTTGGATGAACATTGAAATGATAAGCGCGGTAGGCTTTCAAATTTAAAAAGCGTTGACAATAGCGGCAAAATCTTCAGCCTTAAGTG
>ERZ802822.2513-NODE-2513-length-10177-cov-25.950495_pt1 | contig 10177 bp, 11 predicted proteins | sample MGYA00345649_ERZ802822 | MGnify/ENA primary metagenome ERZ802822 (study PRJEB30503, sample SAMEA104212359) | marine metagenome | biome: Westerlies Biome; feature: [SRF] surface water layer (ENVO:00010504) within the epipelagic zone...; material: water... | reverse complement strand
TGGACAGGAAGCCTCAGAAAGTTGGTATGGTTCTATATGTAACGGCAACATGCCTAACTGGTTAGGAGATAAAAAATATGCGATTTGGGTAGTTTGCTTTGTTGGCGTTTGGCAGGGATTTGGTTTTAATATGGTTCTTTATTTGGCAGGTTTAACCAGTGTTTCAAGAGAACTTTATATGGCAGCTGAAATGGATGGAGCAAAATCTGGATGGGAAAGATTTAAGTTAGTAACATGGCCTGCTTTAGGGCCTACAACAGTTTTTGTTGTGACTATATCGTTCATAAAAGCTTTTCAGGTGTTTGATATAGTTGAAGCTTTTTATGGATTTGGAAGCGCAGGACCCTCCAAATCAGCATATGTGATGATGTTTGCAATTTTTGAAAAAGGGATTAAACAAAACCTTATTGGAGTTGGAGCAGCTATTTCTGTTATATTTTTAATTTTAGTTTTGTCTATTACCTTAATTCAACGTTTTCTAGTTGAAAGAAAGGTACACTACTCATGAATTATGACATTGGTCAACCTATAAAACATTTTTTACTAATATTGGGAGCGATTATTGTAATCCTCCCCTTTTACAGCATGATGAGCTATTCTTTTCAGTCACAAGGAGAGATAGAAACTGGGAAAAATTCTAAAGGAGAAAAAGCAGGTTTTTTAGGAACACAGGAAAAAATTATTGATCAATTTTGCTTTAAATCTAATACACCTGAGAAGGAAGAAGTTAATTCTTTAATGCTTAAAATGCCAGGTAAAACCGAAAGAGAAGTCTACAATATTCTTTTAAAAGATGTAACAGAAAATTGTCTAAAAAAACCTGCATATATGAATTACACCCAAGCTTTTACAAAAGCACCATTGCTGAGATATTTATTAAATGGAGTAATAGTAACAGCTTCAATATTTTTATTACAAGTTGTTGTTGCTTTACCAGCAGCTTATGCCCTCGCAAAATTAAGATTCGTAGGAAGAGAATTTATTTTCACATTAGTTTTACTATGTCTACTAATTCCTATTCATGCTGTTGCATTGCCTTTATACATTATGCTTGCAAAATTAGGTTTAACAAATTCTTATGCAGCATTAATTATACCCTGGACTATATCTGTTTTTGGAATTTTTCTTATGAGACAATTTTTTATGACCGTACCTGATGATTATATTGATGCCGGAAGAATGGATGGGATGAGTGAGTTTTCTATAATATGGAGGGTCATGCTTCCTACTGCCGTACCAGCACTGTTAGCTTTTGCAATTTTTTCTGTGGTCGCTCATTGGAATGATTATTTTTGGCCAAGAGTAGTTATAACTGGTGATCCTGACTTATTTACTCCTCCTCTTGGAATGAGAGTTTTTAAACAAGATACTGAAGGTGATTTGCACGGACCCATGATGGCAGTAGCTGTTACTATTGTCACACCACTTATAGTTGCGTTTCTTATCGCTCAAAAAAGATTTATTGAAGGAATTACTTTTTCTGGAATGAAATAATTAAAAGAATTCATTTAGCAATCAAGCTAAATGATAAAACGGGGTTCTAAGTTTTAAGGTCATAGAACCCCTCGAATAGGAGAAAAAATAATGAAAAACTTTTACTCAGCTACTCTAATATATTTGACTACAATATTTTTAGGTGTAGCACAAGCTAAGGTTGTAGTAGAATTTGCTTATCCTTATGCTGGTCTTTTTGAAATTACGTATGAAAAGATACTTCCCAAATTTTACAAAGCTCATCCAGATATTGAGATTAAAATAAGAGCCCCATATGAAAATTATGAAGACGGTACAAACTCAATTCTTAGAGAAGCTGTTGCTAACAAACTTCCAGATGTAACAATGCAAGGTTTGAACAGACAGGCTATTCTAGTCGAAAAAGGAATAGCAAAATCGTTAGAGCCATTTATAGCTAAAGAAGCTAACTTTAAAAAAGATGGTTACCATGCGTCAATGTTAAATTTATCAAAATTTAATGATAAAGTGTATGGATTACCTTTCTCAATCTCATTGCCAATTGGTTATTATAATATGGATGTTATGGCGAAAGCAGGAGTAAAATCAGTAAATGATCTACCTAAAACTTGGGAAGACGTAGTGGGTGCTTGCAAAAAATTAATTGCCGCAGGTGTTAAGCAACCGATGTTTTGGGGATGGAACATAACTGGAAATTGGTTTTTGCAAGCATTGATGTGGAGTCAGGGTCAAGCGCTTATGGAAAATGGAAAATTTATGATGAATACTCCCGAAGGACTAAAAGCCCTTGAGACGATGAAAATGCTTTTTGAAGGCTGTAATATGCCTAATTTAGGTACCGGCGAAGCTCAAGCATTTTTTAATTCAGGAAACTCAGGAATGTTTTTTTGGTCAACTTCTTCAGTGGCGGCTGTAGAAAGAAATAAAACTGATTTTACCTTCAAAACCAATGAGTATCCTGGATTAGTGAAATCAGGCCCAAAAGGTTTGCCTGCTGGTGGTAATGCTGCAATGTTAGTATCACAATCAAAAGATCCTAAAGTAATTGATGCTTCTTGGAAGTGGCTCAAATTTATTACTTCAGGCGAGGGAGCTGCAGATGTAGCTAGAACAACTGGTTATATGCCACCTAACCAAGCAGCAAACGAAATTGTTTTGAAAGACTTTTATTCAGAAAATCCTAATAAAGCGACCGCAGTTCGACAACTTCCCTTGCTGAGCGATTGGCAAGCATATCCTGGTGATAAAGGTCTTGCTATCACTCAAGTTATTTTCGACAGTATCGAAGGGATTGTTACTGACGAGTATAATGATATGAAAGAACTTCAACAACAAATGGATGAGGAAGTTAAAGATTTACTTCCAAGATAACTTTAAAAGTTAAAATGGTACTAGTACCATTTTAACTTCTTTTTTAAAAACATGAAAAAACTCGATAAAAACAAGCCTTTAATTCATTCAGATTGTCAAATTGTAGACAGTGATTTTGGTTCATTTGTTGAAATAGGTGAATATTCTATTATTTCAAATTCTAATTTCGGTGATTATTCTTATTGTACAAGATTTTGTGATATAGCCAATACAGACATAAAAAAATTTTCTAATATTGCAAGCTCTGTTAGAATAGGTCCAACGGACCATCCAATGGAAAAAGCAAGTCTTCATCATTTTTTATATAGATCAACTGACTATTGGGAAGACAAAGAACATGACAAAGATTTTTTTAAAAATCGATATTCCAGAAAAACTATAATTGGCAATGATACATGGATAGGACATGCTGCTATTGTTAAACCTGACATTATAGTTGGGGATGGTGCCATAATTGGAGCTGGTTCTGTTGTTACCAAAGATGTAGAAAGTTATACTATTGTAGCAGGAAACCCCGCTAAAGTTATTAGAAGAAGGTTTTCAGAAAAAATTGCAACTCAATTGTCTGAAATTCAGTGGTGGAACTGGTCTCATGAGGAAATAGGATCTTCCTTAGACGATTTTAGAAATTTAAGTGTTGAGGATTTTATATCAAAATATAAATAGATTAGAATACAGAATTAGATGACCTAATAAACCTGTCAGCAACACTTTTACATATATTTGCAATCTCTCCATTACATATTGTTGCTTCTATCTCTCTTGTTTTTGGGTTTATAATTACTAAATCTGCGTAATTATCTACTTTTATAGCTCCTCTTTTGTCAATATTTAGTGCCTTCGCAGGATTTTCTGATATTAATGCCCATGCATTTTCAATAGAACAAATCTTATGATCTAACAAATACCAAATTGACTGAAGTAGTGATGGATAATAATAATCTGATACTAAAATACTACAGTATCCTAGTTTTAATAATTCTAAGGTAGATATATTTCCATTATGTGAACCACCTCTTACTAAATTAGGCGCACCCATTATTACATTTTCATTTTTAGAGTGTGCTTCTTTAGCAGCTAAAATAGTTGTTGGAAATTCACAAATTTTAGCACCAAAACTTCTAAACCATTTTCTATCTTCAATGCTTTCATCATCATGTGAACCAAATTTAATATTCTTTGATTTCAGAAAATCGCTTAATATTTTTAAGCTATTATTTACTTCATTTTCTTTTGATACTCGATAATTTACTATATTTTCTAGTTCACTTTTTTCCATAGACATTTTATTAGCCCATGTTGCAAATGCTGATGGTTTGTTTTGAATTTTTTCTATGGCATCAGGTATATGGTTGTTGAATACCACATAATTAAGTTCGTATTCTGTAATTAAATCAATAAGTTCTTGAACTTTTTCTACAAGATGAGTTTCGTATCTTACCTGAACATTTATATTAGTTATCATAGAAGGTCTGTATTTATTGAGATTTTCTAAAAATATTTTAGCGTACTCAGGACTTCTTATTCTACCTTCCCAGCTATAGCTACATGCTAGGTAAGCCGTAGTAATGCCATTAATGGAAAGTTCTTTGTCAACAATTTTAAGAGTATCATTCATATCAAAACTTACGCCTGGTCTTGGAAATAACTGTCTTTCAAATCCATCTCCATGTAAGTCTATTATTCCAGGTAATACCCAAAAACCCGTCAAATCTATAACTGGATGATTTTTTTTGATATATTGATTAGCTTTATTAACTTCAATTGAAGTTAAAAATTTATCTTCAATAGTTATGGTTCCTGATTGCATTTTATTATGATGCAAAAATTTACTGCCCTGTAAAATATATCCTGAAAATTGATTTGATTGTATTTGATTCATATATTTTACTTATCTTAATTTTATTAATTTTATATTACAAATATCAAAAGTTTAATCTTCTAATGTTAATTGAATTCTTTCGCCAACAAACCATGTCTGACTGAACTCTATTGGGATACAATTTAAATCTTGATTCACATATGTTGTTTTAAGAAGTGGGCTATTAATTTTACAATTAAGTAAATTTGCTTGAATACTATCAGCTAGCTCTGCGATTATATTAGTGTTTGACCTAACAAAATCATTTACACCCAATAACTTTAGTGTGTGTGTTATAGATAATTCTTTTTGAAATATTTCTAGAAAACTAGGAAACCTTTTATTTGGAATTATTCTTTTAGTTATAATAGTTGGAATATTATTAATTTTACCAGTTGTTTCTATTAAAAGAATCTCATCTTTTGAATTTATTTTTAAATTATCAGCTTCTATCTTTGATGCTTTTCTATACTCTGATCTAATAATTGTTGTTTTAGGAATATTGTTTTCATTAGTAATATTCTGTGAAAATCTTACTCTTTTTCCAATTTTATATTTTAACTTAGAAGCTTGAACTATTACACCAGATCCTCTTTTAGAAAATAAAATTCCTTCATTTTTTAATATTTGCAAAGCTCTTCTAACCGTGTGTCTATTTACTCCAAATCTTTTTGAAAGATGATTTTCAGAAGGTAGTTTATCACCTGAATTGTATATGTTATCCGCCACATCTTTTTTTAAGGCTTCATAAATTTGATAATAAATGAGTTTAGAATTCATGTAATAAAAACTTAATAAAAATATAATTGTATAATTAATGTTTTATAATTATAAGTTGTATAGTTGTATAGTAAAGAAGTAATTTAAATGATTGAAAAAAGAAAATCTTGGATGAGTTTGTTAGCAACATCTAACCAAAGTGATTTGTTAAATCTCTGGGAACAAAAAAAAATAAAAGTCAATTATGTATGGTTAAGAACACCTGAAATTGGAAGCATAATGGCTCAAGGAAGAATGGGTGTAACTGGAGATAAATTTAATATTGGTGAAGTTACTATAACTAGATGTTCCTTAAAATTGAATTGTGGAACAATAGGTCATAGTTATGTTCAAGGAAGAAGTAAGAAAAAAGCTGAAATAAGCGCATTATGTGATGCTCTTATGCAAACTAAAATGTCCAAAGAAATAAATAAAAATATTATTATTCCTTTAGGAAAAATTAAAAAAGATAATAAAGACAAAATTCTCTCAAAAGCTGAAGCTACGAAAGTTGATTTTTTTACTCTTGTAAGAGGAGAAAGCGATTAATGGAAAATTATCCTTTTTCTGAAAATTCTATAAATAGTTCTATTGCTTTTAGATCATTACTAAATGCAACATCATATCCAGGTAGATCTTTTCAGATAAATAAACTTAAAAAACCAAGTGTATTGTCAAATGCAGCAGCTACAATCCTAATTACATTATGTGATAATGAAAGTAATGTTTACCTCACAAAAGAATATAATACAGAAGAAGTAAGGAATTGGTTAATTTTTAATACTGGTGCTATAATTAGTAACAAAAAGAATGCTGATTTTGTAATTGGTACATGGAAATCTTTATTGCCATTAAATGAATTCAAAACAGGAGTACCTGAGTATCCAGAAAGATCTGCAACTTTAATAATTGAAGAAACAAAATATAAAAAAGTAAAATGCAACATTGATGGTCCAGGTATAAAAAATAAATTAAATATTGATTTACCTAATCCTGAATTATTTATCGAAAATAATAATCTTTATCCTTTAGGTTTAGATTTCTATTTCACAAATGACTTAGAAATTTTATCTATTCCTCGTTCAACAAAAATCAATGTCATAAATTCGGAGTATTAGATGTATGTAGCTGTTAAAGGTGGGGAAGTAGCAATTGATAATGCACATTCTTGGATGTCAGAAATAAGAAGAGGTGATACATCCATTCCAAATCTTTCCCTTGATCAAATATCAGAACAACTCACACTTGGCGTTGATAGAGTAATGTCTGAAGGTTCTCTATATGATAAAGACCTTGCTGCATTAGCTATAAAACAGTCTAGAGGTGATTTGATAGAAGCTATATTTTTGTTAAGAGCTTACAGAACAACTCTTACAAGATTTAGTTACAGCAAACCAGTTAATACAGCAAATATGACATGCCTTAGAAGGATTTCAGCAACTTTTAAAGATATACCAGGTGGACAAAAATTAGGCCCTACTTTTGATTACACGCATAGGCTTTTGGACTTTAAATTACTAGCTGAAAATGAAGCACCTATTAGTCCAACAAAAAAATATAATGACAACAAAATGCCTCACGTTTTAAGTTTTTTAAATCAAGAAGATTTAATGCAAAACGAAAAAGATAACAATCTTGATCCTATCGATATAACACGAGAACCTATTAGCTATCCAACATCTCGTTCGGCGAGGTTACAAGCATTATCAAGAGGAGATGAGGGTTTTTTACTTGGCCTCGCATATTCTACTCAAAGAGGATATGCAAGAAATCATGCATTTGTAGGGGAACTAAGAATTGGCATAGTTGACGTAGAGCTTCATATTCCAGAATTAGATTTTGAGATTAATGTTGCTGAGATCATTTTAACTGAATGTGAAACGGTAAATCAATTTCAAGGATCAAAAATTGAGCCTCCACAATTTACAAGAGGTTATGGTTTAGTATTCGGACAAACTGAAAGAAAAGCTTTAGCGATGGCATTGATCGATAGAGCATTAAGATGGAAAGAATTAGGTGAAGATTATTCTGGCGCACCAGCACAAGACGAAGAATTTGTTATTTCACATTGCGACAATATTCAAGCAACTGGTTTTTTAGAGCACATAAAACTACCACATTATGTTGATTTTCAATCTGAACTAGAGCTCATTAGAAAAATTAGAGCTGACGCTAAAGTTAATATGAAAAGGTAATAAAATGAATGAAATGAGTAAAAATGAAAATATAGATATTCAAATTTATAATTTTGCTTATTTAGATGAAAATACAAAAAGAATGATAAGACGGGCTCTTCTGAAAGCATTATGTATACCTGGCTATCAAGTACCTTTTTCCTCAAGAGAAATGCCAATGCCATATGGTTGGGGTACTGGTGGAATTCAGGTAACATCTGCGTGTTTAATACCCAAAGATGTTTTAAAGGTAATTGATCAAGGCGCCGACGATACTACAAATGCTGTATCAATAAGAAAATTTTTTCAAAAAACTGCAAATGTAGCTGTGACTGAAAAAACTTCAGATGCATCTCTTATACAGACTAGACACAGAATTCCTGAAACAAAATTAAAAGAAAAACAAATATTAGTATATCAAGTACCAATTCCAGAACCTCTTAGATTCTTAGAACCAAGGGAGACAGAAACTAGAAAAATGCATGCTCTTTCTGAATATGGATTAATGTATGTAAAACTTTATGAAGATATTGCAAAACATGGCCACATTGAGACAGCATATGCTTATCCAGTAAAAACAAATGGAAATTATGTTACTGACCCTTCTCCTATTCCAAAATTTGATAATCCCAAAATGAATAATAGTCCAGCTATTCAACTTTTTGGCGCTGGAAGAGAACAAAGAATTTATGCTATTCCACCTTACACAAATGTTAAAAGTCTTGATTTTGAAGACTATCCTTTTGAAGCTATGAAAGCTAATTTCAAATGTTCAATATGCGGATCCAGTGATAGTTATTTAGATGAAATTATTGTTTCAGATGATGGTAAACGATCATACATATGTTCAGACACAGACTATTGCAAAGAACAAACCAAATTAAATTCAAAAAAAGAAGATCAATTATGAAGCAAGATTTCTTATTTAAAGCCTCTAATATTTCTAAATACTATGGCCAAAATATAGGCTGCAAAAATGTATCTTTAGATATTAATTCTGGAGAGGTCCTTGGAATTGTTGGCGAGTCTGGTTCTGGGAAATCTACATTATTAAACTGTATTTATGGAAATTTAGAAGTTGATGAAGGAGATATTTTCTTAAACGACAAATCAAAAACAATCCTCAATTTTACAAAAATTTCGGAACCAAAACTTCGTTTAATTCAAAGATCTGATCTAGCATTTGTACACCAAAATCCTCGTGATGGTCTCAGGATGAATATAAGCGCAGGAGGAAATATTGGAGAAAGATTAATGGCAATTGGTCATAGAAATTATGGAGAAATTAGAGAGATTGCTTCAAATTGGCTAGAAAAAGTTGAGATTGATGTTAGTAGAATTGATGATAAACCAAGTACTTTTTCTGGAGGAATGCAACAAAGACTTCAAATTGCAAGAAACCTAGTAACTAAACCAAGATTGATATTTATGGATGAGCCTACTGGAGGTTTAGATGTATCTGTACAAGCTAAAATTTTAGATTTATTGAGAAACCTTGTAAGAGAACTTGGTATTGCTGCAATAATAATTACACACGATCTTGCAGTAGTTAGACTTTTAGCTGATCGCATAATTGTAATGCAAAATGGAAATGTAGTAGAGGCTGGTTTGTGTGATCAAGTTTTAGATGACCCACAGCATAAATATTCGCAATTATTAGTAAGTTCAGTATTACAGGTGTAAAATGATACAAATTAAAAATTTAAACAAATCATTCGAACTTTATAATCAAAACAATACAAACATAAATGTATTTAAAAATATAAACTTCAAAGTTAATAAAGGCGAAGTTGTTGCCCTTACAGGTAACTCTGGTACAGGTAAATCTACTTTATTAAAATTAATCTATGGAAGCTATATTATAAGCAAAGGGGATGTTCTGATCTCAGATATTAATATTAGAAAATCGACTCCAAGAGATATTTTAAAATTAAGAAAAAATAGGCTAGGCTATGTTAGTCAGTTTTTGAGAGTTGTACCTAGAGTACCAACAATCGAAGTTGTTATAGAGCCCTTGCTTGATATTGGATGTGAAAAAAATATCGCATTAAAAAAAGGTCAAGAAATATTAGAAAGACTTAAAATTCCAAAAAATTTATGGAACTTATCTCCTTTAACTTTCTCAGGAGGTGAACAACAAAGAGTAAATATTGCTAGGGGTTTTATTTATAATTATCCATATTTACTTTTAGATGAACCAACCGCAAGTTTGGATCAAAATAATAAAAATATTGTATTAGATTTGATAGAAAAAGCTAAACTGAATGGGTCAGCTATAATTGGTATATTTCACGATGAAATAGCTAGAAATAGAGTTGCCTCCAGAGAAGTCAATTTAGAAAATTTATAAAAGTTTTTAAAAAATGAAAAAACTTAATGGTAATTTGTTTGTGATTGTAGGTGCTTCTGGGGTAGGTAAAGATACTTTATTAAATGAAATAAAAGCTAAGCTAGAAAATTTCTACTTTGTAAAAAGGTATATTACCAGAACCCTTGATAAAAATAATGAAGACCATATCGCTATATCAAATACTGATTT
>ERZ802822.2511-NODE-2511-length-10187-cov-3.678833_pt1 | contig 10187 bp, 10 predicted proteins | sample MGYA00345649_ERZ802822 | MGnify/ENA primary metagenome ERZ802822 (study PRJEB30503, sample SAMEA104212359) | marine metagenome | biome: Westerlies Biome; feature: [SRF] surface water layer (ENVO:00010504) within the epipelagic zone...; material: water... | reverse complement strand
TTGGAACAATTATCAGAACTATTGGGACCCACTCTAACGGCCAACCAAGTAAAAAAATCATTGCCATTACAATAAATAAAATAACGTATTTATTTACTTCAAGCCCTAACAAAAAATCTGTTATCATCATTGGAGTTCCCAGTCGTGAGAAAACTGATCCAAAAAAATTCGATGCTGCAACTAAAAGCATTATTAATGCAGTAATTTCCAAAGTTTTTAAAAGAGCATCTTTCATTTTCGGTAGAGTTAATTTCAATCGAAATTTTATCTTGATCCTCTGCATTTGATGTGTTTTCCTCTTTTTTTATTTTGATATTTGAAGAATCAATATTTGACAATATTGTTGTCGGCTCTTCAATCTCAATTTCAGAAATATTTTTCAGATATTGATTACTCCGTTAAAACGTCGATCCGCATGTTATTGTTTGGCGGTTCAAAATCTAAAATTCAGCCATTCTCTAAAGGCTTAAAGGAAGCAAGAAGACTCGAATGGCGAATTTTCTGCATCCAACTATTGGGCATTTCCGGCGACAACCGTTGTTATTATTTCGCTGGATGTAACATAGCCTCTATTCAAACTCCTAGGCGTTTACCTCAGCCAGTGCTTTAAGCAATGTTGCAGCACTGCCTGTAACTGACGGCACGATAGTGTTCAACGCTTGGACGCTTTGCTGACGGCTCTGCAGGCTCAGCTTCTCGATTTTTTTCAACTGTGGTGGTTGTATGGACATACCTAGTAACAGACGTTTTAAAGGTATTCGATATTCCTTATGCATTGTCTGCCAATGATGACGATAAGCTTTTACTTGCTACCATGATGGAGGCTGCAATGAATACTTGGTCTATTGGTGGTAGTAATGTGGATAATTTATTCGCGGCTATCGCAATCATGCTAATGTTAACAGTTATTCCACATATGATTTTTCTTGGTTGGCGTATACGCCGCGAACAAAAGCAATTAGAACATTAGGGGATTTAAAATATGTTTAATCGTTCTTTTGCTCATATTATCCTCGCATTAATCTTGGTAATATGGGTGGTTCCCTTTATCGCACTTATTACAACATCGTTCAGATCCGAAGTTGCATCTAAAACTTCAGGTTTTTGGACAGCATTCACGCCAACTGAACTTGGGCATCGCTTTAGCACACATGACAAAGGGCAACAAACCAAAGTCATAGAAATGCGCGGTAATATTTTTGAAAGGATAAATAAGAGCGAAGAATGGTTTACGATCTCTGGGGAGATAAACTCGATTATGTTTAAAGGTAGAGTGCCTGACCCCGATAAACCGGGTAAAACCAAGTTAATTCGAAAACTAGTACCCGCAGGCGAAGTCATGGATGTTCGCGGGGGAGAATTTGTTTTCCAAGCTAACGGTGATTTTATTTGGTCTTTTCCAGAAGCAATAGCACCAAAGCCAAAAAACCTTGATGTGTTTATAAATCAAGATCCAGTATTTGGAGCCGAGGCCTATTTTGAAGTATTGTTAGATAACAAAGACGTTCCAAACGCTCTGATATCTTCCTTTATCGTTGTGGTGCCAGCAACTATAATTCCTATTACAGTTGCTGCGTTTGCTGCATATGCTTTTTCATGGATGCAGTTTCCAGGCCGGGACTGGTTATTCATACTCGTAGTTTCACTAATGGTGGTGCCAACTCAATTAGCTTTTTTACCGATTTTACAGGGCTTCAACGGGCTTGCAAGCTGGGCGACTGCACTTAAACAGTGGACGACAGATTGCGAATTGACAAACACGTGCCAATTCCCAACTAAGTCATTCGCAGGTTTATGGCTTACTCATACAGGCTTTGGCCTTCCGCTCGCCATCTTTCTTTTGCGTAATTACATTGTAGGGTTACCAAGAGAATTACTCGAGAGCGCAAAAATCGACGGTGCTAATCACATGCAAATTTTTGTGAAAGTAGTTATACCACTTTCTGTACCAGCACTCGCTTCATTCAGTATTTTCCAGTTTCTCTGGATCTGGAATGATTTATTGGTAGCTATGTTTGTTGGCCCAACTGCAAATGATGATGTGGTTTTTCCAATTTTACTAGAAAGACAATTAGGAACTTTTGGAGACCAACTTCATCTTTTGAACGCCTCCGCCGTAATTTCCATGGTAGTACCAGTAATAGTATTTCTTGCTATGCAAAAATATTTTATTAGGGGATTGCTAGCTGGATCCGTCAAGGGAGGCTGAAAAATGTCTCCTTTGAAATGGTGGGAAAACGCTGTAATATATCAAATTTATCCTAGATCATTTCAGGATTCAAATAGTGATGGCATTGGTGATCTCAACGGCATCGCCTCAAGATTGAATTATATTGCAGATCTGGGTGTTGATGCTATTTGGATCAGCCCCTTTTTCATGTCGCCTCAATATGACTTCGGCTATGATGTATCTAACTATTGCGATATTAACCCTGAGTATGGGACTCTTTCTGATTTTGACAATCTAATTCAAAAGACTCATAAGCTCGGTTTACGCCTTATGATAGATATTGTTCCCGCACATTGTTCTTCCTTGCACCCTTGGTTTGAAGAAAGCCGCCAATCGAGAGATAACTCAAAAGCTGACTGGTTTCATTGGGTAGATCCAAAACCAGACGGATCCCCACCTAATAATTGGTTATCATTCTTTGGAGGCTTAGCTTGGTCTTGGGAGCCAAGGCGTCAACAATACTATTTACATAATTTTTTACCAGAGCAGCCAAATTTAAATCATGCGAACCCCCAGATATGTGATGAGTTAAATAAAATAGCACGATTTTGGTTTGACCGTGACGTGGATGGTTTCAGATTAGACGCAGTCCACACAATAAATGGAGATATTCCACCTTATAAAGATAATTTAGCAGATCCAAATTTTGTTCTCGGTCCCTTACCTCAAGATAAACAACCTTTTTTTAGACAATTGCATGACGTGGCTCAACTTAATCAGCCAGTGATCCAGAAATTTAGTTCAGCTTATAGAAAAATAGCCGACGAATATGAAGGTGATCGCTTTCTCATGGGAGAGGTGGATGGAGATGAAGGTAATGCCATGAATGTTAGTAAAACATTTTCGGAACCTGGTCGGCTCCACGCAACTTATAATTTTGACCTCCTTGAATGGTCAGGATTGACAGTCCTAGAACTTAAAGAAGCCATTTCTAAAGCGATAGAGGTTTTCAACGGTTCAGGCCGACTATGCTTTGCATTCTCTAATCATGATGTTCCTAGATCTGCAACTCGCCAGTTGGAACCACTTGGAATTTCAGTGAATAAACAAGATGATTTGCAACTATTACTTCTTCAGCTTGAAACATCACTGATTGGTTCAACCTGTGTCTATCAGGGTGAAGAGTTAGGTTTAGGCGACGTTATAGATATTCCCGTGAATAAAATGAAAGATCCTTGGGGGATAAATTTTTATCCTGAGTTCTTGGGCCGAGATACATGCAGAACGCCTATGGTTTGGGACAAGAAGCAATCTATGGGTGGGTTTACATCAGCAAACCAGTCTTGGTTACCGATAGCGAAAGCTCATTTGGGAAAAGCCGGACTTGATATGGCAAACAATAATAAATCCATCTATAGCAAATTCTCCAAATTTTTAAAATGGCGGAAAAAGCAGCCAGCTATGATGCAGGCTAACATCATGTCAGAAGTGTCTGGTGGTTCTAGAGAAATAATTTTTGATAGAGTGAGTAAATATCAAAATTTAAGATGTAAATTTGATTTTGAAATGGTTAAAGCCACCTTTGAAGAGGTAAAATATGGCACAAGTTGAACTTAAAAATGTTGATAAATCTTTTGGAAAAATAAAAGTTATAAGAGATGTACACCTTTCTATAGAAAAAGGCGAATTTGTTGTCTTCGTTGGACCTTCTGGTTGTGGAAAATCAACACTACTGAGACTAATTGCTGGTTTGGAAAATCTAACAGATGGTGAAATTATAATAGCAGACAAGCCTGTTATGGATTTACCTCCATCTGAACGGGGAATTGCAATGGTTTTCCAGTCTTATGCTCTTTATCCACATATGTCAGTTTTTCAGAATATGGCTTTTTCCTTAAGCCTCCAAAGCTTATCCAAAGCTGAGATTAAAACACGTGTAGAGGCAGCAGCTAGAATTCTTCAAATGGAACATCTTCTGGATCGTAGACCAGCTGCATTGTCAGGTGGACAGCGCCAACGCGTTGCTATTGGCCGAGCGATTGTTAGAAACCCTGACGTATTTTTATTTGATGAACCACTATCAAATTTAGATGCTGCTCTCCGACACGATACGCGCGTTGAAATTGCCAAATTACATAAGCAATTAGATGCTACAACTATCTACGTAACCCATGACCAAGTCGAAGCTATGACTTTAGCTGATAAAATAGTCGTCTTAAAGGATGGTGAGGTTATGCAAGTGGGATCACCGATGGACTTGTTTAATACACCCCAAAATGAATTTGTTGCTGGATTTCTAGGATCACCAAAAATGAACTTTTTTGATGGTAATTTATCAAAGGTTACAAAAAATGGGTTAACAGGGTCTTTTGTAGGAGAAGGTTTAACAGCAAATAGTATTCGGCTAACTTCACCAGAAAAGCAGGCTAACGATAGGATTCGCTTAGGTATTCGCCCACAGCACTTACAGATAAATGAAAAAGGAAACTTGATAGGTAAAGTGACGTTAGTTGAAAAACTGGGAACGGAAACTGTTATTGAATTGAGCACTAAAAGTGGAACCCCTTTTAGATATGCTGCAGCGGAAACTCCAAATATATCAATCGGGGACAGCTTAAAATTTAAATTTGAAAGTAATAGAGCTCACTTATTTTAATTTAAAATAACTATTTTCAAGATGAGACTCAATTTACCCACCTTGGCTTAGTCTTGCTCAGGAAGGCGCTTATGCCATGGCTAGCTTCTTCTCCTTCCCAGATATCTGCTAATTGCTCAATAGTCTGCTCGATAGTTTGCTCATCTATCTTCGGTCCAAGTGATCTTACCAAAGCTTTTGCCTCGCCAACTGCTTTTGGTGCTGTTTGCAAATATGGTCCGATATGTTCCTCAACGGAATTGTCTAGATTATCCGAAATCTCAGACACTATATTTAACTTTTTTGCCTCCCGTTCACTAAAAATTTTACCTGACATAAACACTTCACGAGCCTTTGCCTCTCCCATTTTTCCCACAACGTAAGGTCCAATTGTAGATGGTATAAGGCCCAGACGGGTCTCAGTGAAGCCAAAATTTACATTGGTGCTTGATATAACAAAGTCACACACACAAGCTAAACCAACCCCTCCTCCATATGCGGCACCATGTAGTTTTCCTATCAAAGGGACGGGAATTTCATTCAAGGCTTTTAACATCATAGCCAATTTTCTCGCTTCAGAAATTCTTGTCAGCCTATCCGCTTTAATTTGGTTATTCATCCAGTCTAAATCTCCACCAGCACAAAATAACTTGCCAGCCCCCTGAATAACTACGGCACGAACATCGGGAGTTAACAAAGAGGTAAAATTTGTTAACTCATCTATCATTTTTCCTGAAAGGGCATTTCGTTTTTCTGGCCTATTCAAAGTAAGGGATACAACACCCCTTTTATCTTGATTAAACAATAAAGTTTCAAAATTCATTGACTAAGACTCCTCGCAAACTGAGCTGCTATTTTTAGGTCTTCTCTCTCAATACCAGTACGAAAGCCTTTGCTTTCTAAAAAATCAACTACTGCTTCCGTCGAGACATTGCCTTTTGCTCCGGGTGCATAGGGGCAACCGCCCAAACCAGCGATAGAAGAGTCAAAAGTTGTAATTCCAAATTCCAATGCAATGGTAATATTTTCAATCGCCTTTCCTTGTGTGTCATGGAAATGTACTGCTAACTCCTCTGTCTGGAATATAGATAAAAGCTCCGACAATAATTTTTTTGTGCTATCTGGGTTTGCCGACCCCAACGTATCGCCTAAAGAAATCTCATAGCACCCCATAGCGAGCAATTCTTCAGCAACTTTGATAACCTTATCAGGATTTGTAGGGCCATCGTACGGGCAGTCCGTGACGCAAGAAACATATCCCCTTACAGGCATTGGTGCAGCATCCACAATTGGTCTAAATAGTTGCAAGCTTTCTTTAATACTTTTGTTAATGTTGGCTTTTGAAAAACCCTCTGAGGCAGATCCAAATATCGCTATCTCGTCAGCATTAGCCTGAATGGCGCGATCAAGCCCCTTTTTATTTGGCGTTAACGCCGTGTAGGAAACACCTTGTTCCCGCTGAATACCGTCCATGACCTGCTCTCCATCCGCCATTTGCGGAACCCATCTGGAACTTACAAAACTGGCGGTCTCGATTTTACTTAGTCCACTTTTTGATAACAAATTAACAAGTTTTATTTTATCAAATGTATTGATAAATTTACTTTCATTTTGAAGACCATCTCTTGGACCCATCTCAAAAATAGTTACATCTGCTTTCATATTTTCGCACCTCTAAAGCACACTAACAATAGAAGATTGATAAGCAAGATCACTCTTTTAGAGGGCAAAAGTTTTTTCTTGCAGATTCACGTTAACACTGCTTTGAATTTAGTGTAGATTGGAGCATCATTGTGGATCATTTTTCACCAGATTTATTAGCTGAAATAAGAAATAAATTCGCATTTATTGAAGATTGCCCGTTCGAAGGAAAAAGAATTTTTTTTGAGAACGCAGGTGGTGCTTTGACCCTGAAGTCGGTCGTAGAAACTTCCTCTAAATTTGCAGCAATTCCTGATAACCAAGGGCGTACAAACGCAGCAAGCGTAGCTTTAATGGCTATTATTCAGGAAGCCAAAAAAGATGCATCAAGGCTTTTTGGTTCTTCTACAGGGCAATTTTTTGTTGGTGAGAGTGGTACAGAATTATTATTCCGCCTTGTCAGAAATGCCGCGACTTCAGCAAAAGTAGGAGGAAATATAGTAGGCAGCAGTTTTGAGCATCCCGCAACAAGAAGTGCAGCAAAACATTGGGCTTCACAAACAGAACGTAAGTATATCAATGTACAACATGAAGATAGTAATGGAGATGTAACAGCAGAACTTTATTCACAAATAGTCAACCCAGATACTCGCTTAGTAACCATTTTACATGCGTCTCCTGTTACGGGTATTAGCGTAGATTTAGAAGCTATAGCAGCCGCAATTCGTTCAATAGCGCCCGAAGCTTTTATAATTGTCGATGGGGTACAATACGCAGCCCACGGCGGAATAAAGATAGATCAGTATAATATCGATGGGTATGCCATATCACCATACAAAATGTATTCTCGCCACGGATATGGTTTTGCATGGGTTTCTGATCGATTAACGCAAATGAAGCACGAACAGCTTCTCGATGGGCCAGATGATAACTGGGAGTTAGGAACCAGAGATACCGGTTCCTATGCTACAATTTCTGACGTTGTTAAGTATTTAGAATGGCTCGGTGGCAGAATTGAAAATACAGACAGCCGTTCTGTAAAATTATATAATGCAACAAAAGCTATCGCGGCCCAGGAAATAGCATTAACCGAATTAATGATAGATGGAGAGGATAATATAAAAGGCCTGAAGGATCTTAAGGGTATTGAGATCATTGGCGGTGAGAAAAACTTAAACCGCAAAGGGCTGGTAAGCTTCAGGATTAATGGTATTCCATCCCAGGTACTAGTGGATTTTCTTAATGATAAAGGCATTAGAACACATGTAAGAAAAGCTGATCACTACTCAGGTAATATCTTAGACCCGCTGGGGTGGGAAGACTGCGTTCGGGTTTCTGTATGCCATTACAATAGTTCTGAAGAAATTAAGTCTCTTTTGTTGGCATTAAATGAATTTCAGCTAGATTGACTTATCGATTAGGTCAACTCGAATTGCCCCACTTTTCCTTAAGTTTATTTACGATTTGATCGCGGGTTTGCCTGTAGGAAACTAACTTCATTTCTCGGGTCTCGCCTATTCCTGTTGGATCAAGAATTGGCCAGTATTCAACTGTTAAATGAAATAAGCGAGTCAGCTCCAAAGCCCTTCTTTGTGACGCTGGCGATAGTGCTACAACTAGATCAAACGAGGATAAGTCATCGCCCCATTGCTTCATCTCATCAAAACTTCTCGATCTATGCCTAGAAAGCTGAACTTCAATTTCTTCACACACAGCTATTGAAAAACCATCTATCTCAAGATCATTCACAACTCCAACTGATTGCACATAAGATCCAGTTCCATAGAGTTTTTTCATAATGCCTTCAGCCATTGGAGATCTAACTGCATTATGATCACAGCAAAAAAGTATTGATTGTGGGAGTTTGGAATTCATTCGTTTACCCCCCAAAATGAAGAACACAAATTAGTGTGAATAATCTTCTGGAGGTATCATAATCAATTACGGCTTTACCATCTAACCTTTCAAGTAATATCCGTGCCCCTTCATTATGAATTCCTCTTCTGGCCATATCGATTGTTTCAATTTGGCCAGGAGGTAAATTTTTAACCGCATCATAATAACTTTCACAAATAGACCAATAGTCTTTAACCACCTGTTTGAAAGGTGAGAGCGATAGATGAAATTCGGCTGCCTTTCCTCCTTCAGCTCCCGCTAGTTCAAAAATGAGCCTTTTATCTTTGATCGCCAAAAGTAAGTGAAAAGGGCCCTCAGGTTTTTCCTTATTTGCTCTCTCAGGAAGTTCAAATGTGTTCTTCTCTAGCAAATCAAAGATAGCTACTTTACGCTCCTGCTCAATTTCAGGCGTAGGCAGAGGCAAATTTCGATCATCCAACTGTATATTCGAGAGGTGACTCATATTAACTCCTATAAATGAAACAGTTAATTTAGAGCATTAGTCTGATCAACAATAATTTTATTTTTCGGATACAAACAAAATATTCCCAAAATTATTGAGAGTTGGATTTTAATCTTTCGCTGATGGAAAGGCCATGGCACTCTAGTCCTTCTGATTCCGCAAGTGTTACCGCAGGAGGCCCAATTTTTAATAGAGCATCTCTCGATACTTTTGCCAGGGTCGTCCTTTTCATGAAATCGACTACCGATAGCCCACTACTAAATCTGGCTGATCTTGCAGTCGGTAAAACATGGTTGGGACCAGTTACGTAATCACCAACTGCTTCTGGCGTCCAATGCCCAAGAAAAATAGCACCCGCGTGCGATATCTTTCCCATCAGGTTATCAGGGTCTGACACGCAAAGTTCTAAATGTTCTGGGGCAATCCTATTTGATATTTTGGCCGCAGCTTCTAAATCAGGTACTTTTATTATGGCACCAAAATCACGCCAACTTGATCTCGCTATTTCATTTCGAGAAATTTTTTTAAGATTTACCTCTATGCATTCGTTAACAGCTTGTACAACATTATCACTATCAGTAATCAGAATGGCCTGGGCGCTTGCATCATGTTCCGCCTGGCTCAACAAATCTAAAGCAATCCAATCCGGTCTACTCGTTTTATCGGCAATAACTAAAATCTCCGAAGGTCCGGCGATCATATCAATGCCTACCTTTCCAAAAACCTGGCGCTTGGCCGCAGCAACAAATGCATTGCCTGGTCCGGTTATTTTATCAACAGGCTCTATTGTTTCGGTTCCATAAGCTAAAGCTGCAATAGCCTGCGCTCCACCTACTCGATAAATCTCATCCACCCCAGATAATTGAGCTGCCAATAACACCAATGGGTTTATTTTGTTATCAGGTGTTGGGACTGTTATTGCTAATCTTCTAACGCCTGCGACTTTAGCTGGAATAGCATTCATAAGGACAGAGGACGGATAACTAGCCAAACCTCCAGGAACGTACAATCCCGCAGCTTCTACTGGAGACCAGCGCCAGCCTAACTCAACTCCACTTTCATCAGTCCAAAATGCATTTTCTGGTAATTGCTTTTTATGATATGCTTCTATTCTAATAGCTGCTAATTCTAATGCACTGCGGTCACTATCACTTACTTTCGCCGCTTGCTCTTTAAGCTCTGAGTGAGTGAACCTTAGATTATCAGAGGTCAAAACAATTCGATCAAATTGTTGAGTATAATCAAGAAGTGCTTGGTCGCCGAATTCTATAACTCCACTTATTATTTCTTTAACAGATGAATCAACATCTACGCTATCTTCTCTTTTAGAAGACAAAAGCGTCTCAAATTCTTTTTCGAAATTGGCATTCAATGAATTCAAA
>ERZ802822.2507-NODE-2507-length-10198-cov-36.719593_pt1 | contig 10198 bp, 3 predicted proteins | sample MGYA00345649_ERZ802822 | MGnify/ENA primary metagenome ERZ802822 (study PRJEB30503, sample SAMEA104212359) | marine metagenome | biome: Westerlies Biome; feature: [SRF] surface water layer (ENVO:00010504) within the epipelagic zone...; material: water... | reverse complement strand
CCAACAAAAGGCAGAGGCTGATCCACTGGAACAGACACGCCTACATGAACAGGCAATGGTTAAATCCTTCAAGAGAGGGATACCACCACGACCATGGTACAGCCATGTCAAACATCCGGACAACCGAAAAATAATGGTAAACAGGTTCCTTGCAAACCTGAAACCATCACTGACACCAGTCACCATAGCTAACAGAAAGATAGCTGACCCACCCAAAACAGATTGGAAGCAGATTGATCTGCACTCACCAGACAGGTGGAAGGAATGGCAGATGCTCAAACCAATTGTGGAACAAAACATGAAGCAAAACTTTGTGTGGGGGGTGGTGCACTTGTCAGATGAGCAATACGAGACCCTGCTCCACTTGCATGAACCTGATGATGAAGGAAACAGAGCACTGGATCATAAAGAATGGCAGGAGCTGGTAGAGATACCAATGACAACAGCAGTCCATCTACTTATGAACTTTACAGCCCAAACCTCACATCAGCTACTCAGGACACAAAGTGGGGACAGTGAAACCAATGGGAGAGCTATATGTGGAAAGTAATGAAGACATGGCTAACCAAAGAGAACTCATTTCAGATAGTGGACTCACTGATCCAACTCTCATCTGTTAGGCAGAAGGGAGAGGGACCAACAGAAATGAGCAGATGCTTAGCAGAGTTTGGTAATCACATCAGACCACTAGAAACAGCCCTACGCGGCGAAATAGAGACACGGGCAGAAGAAGCCAGGAAGCAACACAGAACGCCTGATGCACCAGGAGATGTTATAGAGATATTCAAAATGGCATTCTTTGTCAGAGGGATGTCTCAGGAATCTAAAAATTGGTACATGGAGAAAAGAGGGATGGACTCCTTCATCAAGACATTCACCAAGCTGCAAGAGCAGTACAAAAATAGGATGAACACAATGGCACAGGACAGGCAGCCGACTAAGCCACCCAAGGGCACACCCAGAGCTAACATTGCAGAAACAACCAAGCCTCAATGGGTAGGAAAATCAAGAGTAGGCAGACCATCATCTAGCAGAGTTACCACTAGACGCAATTGGAAGGCCAACTGCAAGAACTTTGTGCAGACAGGCAAATGCAAGGATCATGAGAATGGAAAATGCCCATATTGGCATAAGTCCAGAGTAAGGGCATACTTTGGAGCTCTCATGAGGGATGAGAATGTAGAGGACCTGCTTGTATCAGAACATGAGGGAGAAGATATCACAGACTCTGAAGAGGAAGAATATGAACCAGAAGAGGATGATACATGGTATGAACTTGCCTCGGAAGAATTCCTGGATGATTGGGGAGGAAAATTAGAATACATAGAGCAGAGTGCTAACCAGGAGAGCGTGGGTGATTTGACTAACGCACTGGTACACTATGCACACGGAGGAACAGCCAAAGGCCAACGTGACAAACAAAAGTCTTTCATGCCTGGCAGGAGAAACTTCAAGGTAGATAAGGAGAGGCAGAAAGCAATTAGCAAAACAAGATGGCATAAACCAACTGGAGCCATGGCATAGGTAGAAGCCCCAGACCAGGAGGCTGTGCCACAAACACCCGAAGCCATGGCAGTACAAACCATGCAGTCACAGGACAGTGTGTGGGGGTCAGTAGATAATGGCCCACCAACATATGAACCCGCTAGGACTCAGACACCTGAGCCAGAACCACCAACCACACCTGAGAATGATGCAATGGAACAACATTTTGATGCCTTGCATGCAGATGCATCAACTGAGGCACAAGAACAAACAGATGAACCACAAGAATGTGCAGACACAGTTGGGGCAATGGACGAAGAAGAAGAACCAACAATAGACTCAGTTGGGGATAACCTGGAACCTACCCCAACAGCACACATGGCCACAACCAAGGTTAACTACAGGCTGACAGCAGTCGCCTGGATAGGAGAGACCTTAGGGGGAACCTTTCATACCACACAGACTATAGCCAACATGGTTACACAGGCAGTGACTCCCTTCATGGCCAATGTAGCCATGCCACTGTTCATGGCAGCAGTGATTACCATGGCAGTGTACACAGCTGCATTCTCATGGGGCATCTCTATGGGAGAGACCGGAAGAGAGGCCATCAGACAATATGCAGTCACACCAGTCACATGGATGCCTGGAATAGTTACAGTATCACTTATGTACATGATGACAATCATGGCTATAGCATGTACAGCAAGATTCTTTAAGACACTAGTAGTAATGGGCATAGTGCTGTTTCACTGTATTGCACACATAATAATGTTTGCAACAGAAACCACTAGGATATTTGTCAGAGCCCTCCTCACCAACCCAAGAACCACAGTCATGGCACTCATGGCAGCACATGCACCAGTAGTAGAATCATCAACAAGGATGGCAGATATTGCACCTACTACAGCATGGGCAGTTGCCATGGTAGCATTTCGCACATCCCTACAGCCAGCACCAGAACAAAAGTTCAACATGCAAGAGATAGGCACAATGCTGTGGGACAGTGGCTGTAACCAACACATGGTGAGAAATAGGGACAACTTCACTAGTTACAAAACTAAGGTGTTAGACATTAACACAGCCGAGGATAAAGGCAACAAAGACACAGAGAACAACACACCAAAGCTTAGAGCAATGGGAGTTGGAAATGTGAAATTGCTGACAAGGGACAAGCATGGACACCCAATGTTCATACAGTTAGACAATGTCTTACACGTCCCAAACTTGACACAGGAAGGATTGATATCAGATGCAAAATTATTGGACAGCGGTATGCAAGTAGTGCTGAACAGAACAAACCTAACAAGATCACTGGAAGTTTTGGAACCCAGTGGACTAAGGAGAGTACTACCTCTACATGTGGAAGACAGCTTGTACAAACTAGCCTACCACCCCAAGAGACAGCAACCAAATACAAATGCTGCCCAAGTCAAGGACACTGCAAAAAGAAGGGCCCTTACTAATGACATATTATGGCATTACAGACTAGGACACCTCAACTTTAGATCTCTAGGACACCTCACAAGCCTGGAAGAAACCGGGATCAAACATGTGCAGGTACCCCAGGATAAGCAACAGCCATCCAAAGCATCTAAGGATATCAACAAGGATAATACAACATGTCCAACATGTGACAGAGCCAATATGAGAAGAAATGACATCTCAAGAAAGGCAGTTGAGAGGCCAAAGAGGTACTTGGACAAAGTCTACATGGACTTCCAAGGCCCATTCCCTACAAATGCAATGGTGACAAACAACCGTTATGCACTAGTCTTAGTTGACGGATACACCAGATGGACATGGGTAGGATTTTGTCGCAAGAAATCAGAAGCCTTGAAGCTACTGAAGGAAGCACAAGCTGACCTCACAGAGGGAGGCAAATACAGGATCCGTAACATTCATTCAGACAATGACTCAGTCTTTATGGAACACATAGACAAAGAGTCCAGAGAAGATCGCACACAGCTTGCGTTTAGAAGCTGGTGTGCAGAGAACAACATCACTCAGACTTTCAGTTGTCCATACACGCAATCTCAAAATGGCGTAGCTGAAAGAATGATGCTCACATTATTGAGAATGGTGAGAGTTATGATCAAGACAGCTGGGAAAACCAACGGATATTGGGAGTGGGCATTCCATACAGCAGCATTTATTAGGAATAGATGTCCGAACAGTAAGCTGGCAAGAAATGGAAAGCAAACCCCATACAGCATGAGATATGGATGCCATGCAAGCATCAGACACCTCAGAATATGGGGTACACCATGCATCATACACAACAAGGATCCAAATAAGATGGATGACAGAGGTGAAGATGCAACACTGATAGGATACAGTGAAGAACACCCTGATGGGACATACAAGGTCTTGAAGAAAAACAATCAAGTGATTGTTGGAGAGACAGTGACTTTCATGGAGAACCAGCTAGTAGATAAGTTGGGGGAAGATGTTGTCACTACCTGTCACAAGACAGACCTACACTGCCCACACATGCAGCCCCAAGGGGAGCTGGGTGACTATGGCTCTCAGCCATTGAACCAAGACAAAGGAGATGACTTGGGCGACCCGAGTGGATTTGGAGAGGACTTGTCAGAATACCTCCCAAGAGCATCGCGCATCAGAAAAAGAGCTGAAGGCAATTTCAAACCTCTGACATTGCCTCACCTAGTTGGGGAAGGAAATGATCCCACTCAAAGGCTGACAAGTGAGCCAGATCATGAACCTGAACCAGACACTGAAAGGGAAGCTCCAGATACAGTTGGGGCAACACCTAAAGAAAAGCAAACTTCATTAGAACCTAGCCAATACAAACCAGGCATGACCATCTACCTGCGAAGCAAAGATGGGTGGCCAGGTAAGGATTGGGAATGCATCTTGCTTGGAAAGCGAGGGCAGAAGGTGATTGTTAAATCAATAGACGATGGACGCACCTATGAGGAGCACCAATCCATTATAGTCAAGGAGAGGTTGCCAAGCCTTGAGTCTCTATATCCAGGTACTGGAAAGGGGAGTAACTTAAGGAAGGCCAACCTAGAACACGGAGCTAGTGGAAGCAAGTTTGCCACAGCAGACCGTGCCACTGAAAGAGTTACCCGCGCTGGAACTAAGTTGGGGGGCAAAGACCCAGAACATGCTAAGAAAGCATATGCCGCCCACATCCGCGATGGGGAAGCCCGGACATGTCACAATACAATCATGGAGCAATGTATGACACTATGCCACCTAGGAGGAGTGATACCACATATTGCTAATTCTTATTTGAGCAGTGCACCAAGAGAAGGTGATGCCATTGGGCAAGCTGGACACTTGTTCAAGAACCCTGCAAATGAGAAGGATCTACATGACATGTCAGACACAGAAGTAGTAGGATGGGTAGAAGCCGATGTCAATGAGCTCACCTCCTTGAAGGAGAGGGAAGTATACGTCCCAGTCAAACGCCCAAAAGGAGTGAACATTGTGAAGTCAGGATGGACCCGGAACTACAAGCAAAATGAAAAGGGAAATATACTGAAGCGTAAGTCAAGATGCTATGCCTGTGGCTATAGTCAAGTAGCAGGACTAGACTTCTTTGACACCTATGCTCCAGTTGTGCGACTATCAACAGTCAGACTCCTATTAGCCCTAGCTTGCATTCATGATTGGAAGGTACATCAGATGGATGTCAAGACCGCATTTCTCTATGGGAATTTGAATGAGACCATATACATGGAACTCCCAAAGGGATATGAAGCTTGGGACTTACCAGAAGGAGCAGATCCAAAGGAATATTGTTGGAAGCTCAACAAGAGTTTGTATGGGCTTAAACAAAGTGGGAACTGCTGGAACAAGGAGTTTGATGGATGGATGAAGTCCTATGGCACCAAGGATGGAGCTACAGGATTCACTCAGTGTTGGAATGACCAATGCTGTTATTACAATGAAAGGATTAATGACAAAGGACAAAAGGAAGTACTTATTGTAGCTGTATATGTGGATGATATTCAGATCTATGGCAACAATGAGGAATGGATCCAATCATTCAAAGGCCAACTCAAAGTGAAATGGCAAATGGATGACATGGGACCCTTGAAATGGATTCTTGGAATGGAAGTGAAGTTTCATAATGGTCGGACTAAAAATGACCAGAAGCTTGCTGCAGTTTCATTATCCCAAGAGAAAGCCATTGATGACTTGGTACGAAAGTTCAAGGAACCATTGGATGAGGTAAAGAAGACATATGTGAATAGGAATGATGGCTATACAGCTGACACACCTATGACACATGGTCAACAGCTTAGCAAAGCTGATGCACCAGAACCAGGATCACCTGAACAGGAGGCGATGAAGAAGATTCCTTATCGTTCCCTAGTTGGCGGACTATTGTGGATTACCAATAGCAGACCAGATATTGCATATGCACTAGGAAGTGTGTGCATGCATATGGCCAATCCTGGAATGATTCACTGGAAGGCAGCACTCAGGATTCTCGCCTATTTAGAGAGGACCAAAGGTGAAGTGCTAACCTACCGTTGGGATGGAGGTAACTTACAAGTCTATGATGAAGTGAGAGACCTTCACAAGGAGAACAAGAAGCACGTGGGCACACATGAAGATCTCCACATGTATGTGGATGCATCACATGGTGATTGTCCAGACACCCGGAGAAGCACCACTGGATATGTCTCTATGTTAGGAGGAGCAGCAGTTAGTTGGGCATCTAAGAGACAACAAACTGTAGCTCTCTCTTCTACCGAGGCAGAATATATGTGTGCTTGCTCTGGAGCACAAGAGATCACCCACATTCGTGGATTGATGAGTGAGTTAGGTTTTGCACCAAAGAAACCTACCACATTGTTTGAAGATAATCAAAGTGCCATGCACCTAGTTGATCACGGTGGAAATCACAGCCGAAGCAAACATATTGATATCAGGCATCACTTTGTAAGAGAGAAGGCTACTGCTGGGGTATTACACCTCAAGTGGATTCCTACTGATAAGCAGGTAGCAGACACCTTGACTAAGGCCTTATCTAGGGAAGCATTTGTGAGACATCGCAATTCAATGCTTGGAAGAGTGAATACTGAGATTACAGCTCACTTAGCACTGAACAGCAAACTGTCCCGCAATGACCAAATAAGGAACCAAGCTAGACTCTACCAGATTGAAGCAACCAGACCTCTAAGTCTTGCTGAGGCATTGCATCGCAGTCAAGAAGATCTGAGAAGGATTGGTAGAGAAGCATCACACAAACAGAATCATGCGTTGATTCATGCATTCAGAAGGACTGTGCAAGCACAGGAAAGAGCTCCTTACTTCTCTAATAACGAAATTAGGAAGCATATTGCTAAGATGCAAGAGGAGAAAGACCGCAGTAAAGGAAGGATTCAACGAGCCGGACCATTGGTACCAAGATTTGCCAAGGAAAGGAATCAGAATCATGATTGGGGAAAATCTAAATGGACCCCAGATCCAAGGAGAGCTGAGAAAGCTAAGAATTGGAGATCGACCAAGATACATAGTTAAGAATAGAATAGACTAGTATAGGAGGTCAAGATCCAAAACTGGCAGAAAGAAACTTGAGTACAATCGTCAAAATACTTGACACACCCAGTAACTTACTGAGTTGGGGTGTTAACGAGGCATTAAGTTACTTACTTTAGTAGTAATCTGACGAGAGTATTAATAGTGTTTCTTTAGTCAAATAAATTGGATAAGACTGTCAATATGACCGAGTGAGCATGTCCGATGCTCCGCTCTAGATCCTATGGGCTCTAAGCCCCCTCAACATGGTAGCGGAGGTTCGATGAGCTCAGCATCGAACTCACAGTCAGAAAATGGGCCGTCCGCGACGGACCCATCGCTGCAGCAGCACCCTGCTCGCAGCGGACAGGAGCGGCCGCCCGCGGCGGCTGCTCAGATCTCGATCTCGCAGACCTGCTCGCAGCAGGCTGCAGATCAGCCCTCGACTGCAGTAGGCAGAGCTGCCCGCGGCAGCCTGCCCCCGTCAGGTGTACAGCAATCGTCAGACCCGCAGGTCTGGCGATCGGCAGACCTTCAGGTCTGGCCGAGCTTGGGTTCGCGGCCGCGCCCGAACACCAGCAGTCATGGCTTCCCGCAACAGCGGCAACAGCGATGCGAGGCACCCGCCGGTGAGGCCGAGCTTTGGCCCAGCCAGCCCCGACCGCAGCAGATGCTAGATTCGCCACAGTACGAAAGTGCGGGCTACAGCCCGTACCACGCTGCCGAACCACACCAGAACACTCATGTGCATGGAAACACTAACCTTAACCCTAATTCTTATGTTTTTGACCCCAGGATGGGAGATCCATCACGTGCCAATACCGATCCTAGGGGGGAACCTATGCAGAAATTTTTTGGGCACCCTGGTATACCTGACCAGAGCACCCTAGACCCCAGACAGACTAGTAACCCTAATACATTCATGGACCAAGTAGCAGGTGTAGAAAGGGAAACTAGAATGCACTACCCACCCTCCCAACCCATGACAGGTCCACCAATGGCCAGGCCTAGTCAGATCCAGGCCAGACCAGACCCGCACCCATTCCAGATGCCACAGGAATGGGGCCAACACCAGGCAGGGCCCTTCACCCCGCCTGGGCATCAAACTAGCCAAGGGAGGACGCAGGCAGTGTTCACTCAGGAATATGCCAACAACCTAGAGTACCAAGCATTCTTAGTCAGGAAACAGCTGGCCAGGCAAGCCAGTGAGGAGTACACCTACTCCCCCATGCAGACCCAAATGCAAGAAAGGGAACAGGTCTACAATGACATAGGAGCTGAACAGTCAGCTAACAGAATAGACAGGAACCCACAAGCAGCAGCCCAGAACCAGCCCGGGCCCAGCCCTAGGGTGGTGGCTGCCCGCAGAGACCTTGAACAGACAACCATCAACATGAGGATGGTGCAGAGCCAACTGGCTCTAGAACAAACTAGACACGGAGGTGTGACAGCACATCAACAGCTAAGCTTTCAAGATGCACAACGGCAGATGATTGATGCCACAAATGCACTTCAGCTGGCTGAACACACAGATGCCACAAATGCGGCTCACTTTATGAGTCAACAGGCACGTCACCAATACCACAGACAAAGTACTGAGGGCAAAGGTAGTGAACAGGGATCAGATAGGGGATCACAGTCTGGATCCACTAGTTCTAGAACAATAGGAAGCTACCCAGAGACTGGCAGCAACTCAGGATTTGTTTGGGATTACAGCCAGAGACCAACCCCACAGCTGATACAACCACCCATGCCACAGACACAACTGAATGATTTTGGATTCCAAAGGCAGGAAAGTGATGCAACCAGCATTGGAGTCAGATCTGGAAAGGGAGGGTCTACACCCCCCAGTTCTGAGAAGGGCAGCTCGAGTCAGTCCAACCCTAACCCAGAATTCCAGAGAAATGTTATAGACAAACTGGATAACTCATATTACAATATGCAGCCCCAGTCAGCCCGCAAAGCTAAGCCAACTAGCCGGCGACAGCAAAATCAGGCTACATCATCACAGTCATCAGGGAATGAGGCTAAGAGCAAAAGAAAGGGCAAGCTCAAGCAAAAACACGACCCTGGCTCTTCTAGCTCACAGCCAACCCCTGACACCCTGCAACAACAGGTGCTACCCCCAGAATCATGGAAACTTGAACATTTGCAATCCCAGCAAATAGCAATAGAGCAAGCCATCAAGGACCGCCATCAAGCAGAGGCTAGAGCAGCAGAGGCTGCCATTATGGTCCAGCAAGAGGCTGATGCCAGGCAGGCAGAAGAGGCCAAGAAGGCACAGCTGGCTGCTCAGGCATTCAAAGCCAGACAGGCCAAGCAGCTTAAAGAAGAAGCTGAGGCACATCGGGCTAGGAAAGCCAGAATGGTTGAGAAGACAAAGACGTACTTCACAGCAGAGAGGCTTGATCAAATGAATCAGGCACAAGGGTTGGAGGACTCTCAGGAGCCAGCAGCAGAGCAGCCACAGGCAGTGTCTGCAGCAGCACCACCAGAGGTCACATCACCACCTACAACACGCTATCCACTGAAACAGGCAGAGGCATCACTGCCAGAGGCTGCACAACCAGCAGCAACACCGCAACCAGAGGCTGCACAACCAGCAGCAACACCGCAACCAGAGGCTGCACAACAAGCAGCAGCACCACAGCAACAGGCAGCACCAAGCACAGGGCAACAAACAGACCCAGGCTCTTATCCACAGAGCAGCCAACCCCCAGAACGGTCTGGCCCCCTATGCATATGGTGCAATGAGCAGGTACTAGGTAGATCATTCACCACCACGAGAGTTGGTGAGAAGATTATCATGCATGCAGGGACCTGCAAAAGAGAATACAAGGCATATTATGGTGATGGGGCAGACACACCATCCAGTCAGCAAAGGGGAGGAGCAGATACTGCGATCATCCGTTCCCCAGAAGGACTAACCACACCCCCACCAAGTGTGCCACCAACACCATCACCAACACCACCACCAACACCCACACCACCACCAACACCAACACCCACAGCAACAGCAACAGCAACAGCAACAGCAACAACAACAGCAACAGCAACAACAGCAACAGCAACAGCAACAGCAACAGCAACAGCAACAGCAACAGCAACAGCAACAGCAACAGCAACAGCAACAACAACAACAACAACAACAACAACAACAACAACAACAACAACAACAACAACAACAACAACAACAACAACAACAACAACA
>ERZ802822.2505-NODE-2505-length-10208-cov-7.312111_pt1 | contig 10208 bp, 8 predicted proteins | sample MGYA00345649_ERZ802822 | MGnify/ENA primary metagenome ERZ802822 (study PRJEB30503, sample SAMEA104212359) | marine metagenome | biome: Westerlies Biome; feature: [SRF] surface water layer (ENVO:00010504) within the epipelagic zone...; material: water... | reverse complement strand
AGTATGGTCATCATCGGCACGCTGATTGCAGCTAATGACGGTAGTGTTGAAAAAGCATTACCTATTATTTTGGCCGTATTCATACTGGCGGGTCTTATGCAAGTAGCATTGGGTTTTTTAAAGCTCGGAAAGTATATTCGATATATTCCTTACCCAGTTGTTTCAGGATTTATGACAGCCATTGGACTTATTATTTTAATCACCCAATTGCTCCCAGTTTTGGGGTACTACGCCAAAGAAGATGTTTCTTATGTCGATACCTTTAAGCCACAAGCAGAGGCCATTATTTTGAGTAATATCTTAGAAGAAGAGGCAGGCGAAGGATTATTGGTTTTGGATGATTTTTCTGAAACGGTAAATCGCGGATCTGCTATTTCGCAAGCACAAATTCTAGAAGAGTCTCAAACGCTGGCTGCTAAATCTGCATCAGGCGTTTTGGGTGCTATTCGTGTATTGCCATCTGCACTTCAAAGCATCAGTTGGATTGAGTTTTTATTAGCACTTGGAACCATTATTATCATTTATGGATTTAAGCGCATCACGACAGCTGTTCCTAGTACACTAGTGGCATTGCTTGTCATGACAGGCGTCGCCATACTGTTTGTACCAAGTTATCGTCCAATCACGGCTATTCCACAAGGGTTTCCTGTTCCTAAATGGGAAATTTTTACCGAATTACGTTTGGGTGAACTGACACCTTATGTCTTTACAGCATTGACACTAGCGCTTTTAGGAGCTATTGATTCCTTACTTACAAGTGTGGTAGCAGATAACATGACCAAGACACGTCACAAGCCCAATAAGGAGTTAATCGGACAAGGTATTGGAAACAGCATCTCTGCTATGTTTGGTGGGATTCCAGGTGCAGGAGCGACCATTAGAACGGTGGTAAATATCAATTCGGGTGGTAAAACCCGAATTTCTGGAATGATCGCTGGGCTCGTATTGCTTATGATTTTATTGTTGTTCAGTTCAGCCGCTTCTACTATTCCCGCTGCAGTTTTAGCAGGAATTTTGGTAACGGTAGGAATTGGAGTGATGGATTACAAAGGATTGCGTGCCATTCCCTCACTTCCACGCGACATCAGGATCGGCAAAATGGGCATCAGCTCTGAAGTTGTTGTAATGCTTGTTGTTATGTTTTTGTCAACGGTATGGAATTTGGTATATGCAGTAGGTATTGGTCTTGTTATGGCATCATTGATGTTTATGAAAAAGATTGGGGATCTAACTGAAAGTTCTTCTGAGGTCAATACTGGCAGTAAGGAAAAGCTTTGGGAAGATGAAAAGGGTAGTGCATTGCTCAAAAGCGATGGTATTGCAATCAAACACATCAATGGTCCGTTGTTTTTTGGTTCTACGGACGGCTTTCAAAAGCTAGCCAAAACCATTTCCAAAGATGCAAATACGGTACTCTTCCGCTTTGATCGCATGGAGTATATAGACCAATCAGGATTATATGCTTTAGAAGATTTATTGGTAGATTTGAGTAAACAACAGAAGCAAATTTATTTTATTCATTTACCAAAACAGCCACGCTATATGATGGAGCGTATTGGTTTGTTGCCGAAACTGGTTCCTACGGCAAATGTTTTTGAGGAACTTCCAGATTTTTTAAATCACATCAAATCACAAAACTAAAATTTATAATATGAGAACTAATATTTTAACATCAGATGCACAGGCACAACTTACGCCTGACACAGTCTTATCTAATTTAAAGGCTGGAAATTCAAATTACACCGCAGCTAATCTAACAGCTGTTGACATCAATGATCTGCGCGCTGCTAGTGTTTCTGGCCAAGCGCCTCAAGCTATTGTTTTGTCCTGTATTGACTCACGTGTTGTTGTTGAGGAGGTTTTTGATCAAGCACTTGGCGATATTTTTGTTGCACGTGTTGCAGGAAACTTTGTTAACACAGACATCGTTGCAAGCATGGAATACGCCTGCAAAGTTGCAGGGAGTAAGCTTATCGTGGTTTTAGGTCACGAAGGTTGTGGAGCCGTAAAAGCAGCTTGTGACGGCGTTGAGTTGGGGAATATCACTTCCTTGCTCTCTAACATTCAACCAGCTGTAGATGCAGTAAAACCTACTGTGGAAGCGCCTTACAACAGCGCCAACACAGCTTTTGTAAACGCTGCTATAGCTGAAAACGTTAATCACACTATTGGTGAAATCAAAAGCATGAGCCCCATTTTAGCTGAAATGGAAGCTGCTGGTGAAATTGCCATTAAAGGTGGTGTTTACCAACTTGCAAGTGGTGCTGTTGCTTGGTTGTAAAAGCATCATAGCACAACCCATTGTGCATTTTGACTAAGTTCTGTCAGTTCGAGTGAATTTGCGATTGATATAAGTAAAATTCACTCGAACTGGTATTTTTTTAGCCGCACTCTAATAATACAAACGGATTAACACATTTCATTGCAGGATTTTAATTTCTTTTTAATTGTATTTTAAGTAGACTAATAATTTGTTTTTTATAACGCTAGTTCAATTTTTAGTCGTAACCTTGCATATATTTTTAAATTATGACTGGTAAAGTAAAGTTTTTTAACGACTCAAAAGGATTTGGTTTCATCACAACAGATGCTGGTGAGGATGTTTTTGTTCACATTAGTGCCCTAGAAGACGGTATGTCTCTAAACGAAGGAGACAGCGTTTCTTTTGAAGAAGTTGATGGTAAACGCGGCAAATCCGCTAGCAACATTAAGCTGCTTTAATAAAGTAGTTTTCTTCTCATTCCTTCGAATCACGAAGGGTTTTTCATTGCATTAAAGCGATTGGGTTTTCATAGTACTCTTGAGGTATTATGGTGTTATCACCTTGTGCCTATTTCTTTCGCAAGTTGTTTTTTGTGTTTTTCGTTCCCTGTCTTTTGGCATATAATCCGTATCAATTGCAATGCGTTTAATGAATTATTTAAATTAAGATAGATTATTTTACGTAATTTAGAGGACTGAATCAATAATAATCAAGCAGTTACATACTTCTTAGGGTATATATGGCATCACTAATTGAACACGATCAACCGCTCAACAAAAGGCTAACAAAGCATTTGTTGCGTAGGGCTTGTTTCCAATATTCTAAAGATCAGCTTAATGCCATGACAGGCAAGACCGCAGCGGAAATTTTAGAAACGCTTAACGTGCCTAAGACTTTTTCGTGGACGTGGCCCAATGACCCCGTTACTAATTATGCGAACTCTAATTGCTCAGGAGTTCAAGACGGTTATTGGCTTAGCACTCCAGGATGGCTAAATAATAAGTATACCTGTAGGCAAACAGCCAAAAGAGGCATGGTTGCTGGCTGGTGGTGGTACAACGCCATAAAACAAAATTCACTAATTGATAAAATGACGTGGTTTTTGTTTACCACGTTTACCGTCTCCAAAGATGACGGCTCCGGCAAATCAGCACATTATTTTGACTATTTAAATTTGTTGCAATTCTACGCTGATAAAAGCGTGAAAGACTTGGCACGGAAAATCACGTTTGACAACGCCATGCTTTACTATTTAGACAATGGTGATAATAATAAGAACAGCCCAAACGAAAACTACGCTAGAGAATTTTTGGAACTCTTTACCATTGGCAAGGGACCACAAGTTGCAGATGGTGATTACACAAACTATACAGAGCATGATGTCGTTCAGGCTGCTAAAGTATTTTCTGGGATAAAACTTAAAAACAACCGCGATACACCTGATAACGACACGGTTAAATTGCCTCACTACACCAATGGTATTCCCATGGGCTATATCAATGTGAACAAGCACGATACAGGCGATAAGACTTTTAGTCAGGCTTTTAATAGCCAAACCATTTCAGGTGGAAACTCAACTTCGACTATTAATGAAGAGTTAGATGATTTTGTAGACATGGTTTTTGATCAGTTGGAAACGGCAAAAAACTATGTCCGTAAAATGTACCGCATGTTTGTGCGCAGTGAATGGGGGCAAGATGTTGAAGACGATATCATTACGCCATTGGCACAACAGCTCAAAAACAGCGGTTACAACTTGCTTGCTGTATTGCAAACGCTTTTAAAGTCTAAGCACTTTTTTGACTTGGATGATAGTGACGGTACAGATGAAAATATTGGTGGCATTATAAAAAGTCCACTGCAGTTTTTTAACGAGTTGATGAGCATATTAGATGTTGCTATTCCAAACCCTGATACACCTCAACTTCCAGAAGGGTCCAATTGGGACAATTCAAATGAGAACTTTAGATTTTATCTATTCTGGTGGAATTTTTGTCACAACACCTTTTTCTCATTTAGTGGAATGAACTTCTTTTCACCTGCCACTGTAGCTGGTTACCCTGCCGATTACCAACCACCCGCTTATGACAAAGCATGGTTCAACTCAAACAATATTATTGCTCGCTACAATACCATCCTCTCTTTTATTGGTGGTACTTATACCGATGGTAAAGGAAACGGTCAAAATCTTATTCAGGGTGCTCAAACAGCTTCAGGCGGAGGTCAATATTTTACCCGTATTTGGACAGATTTTAATGCAACCAACTTTGTTGAAAACAGCATATCCGATCCGTCTGATGCTACAAAAATTGTACAAGAATTAGCTGAACTGTTTTACTGTGAAGATATCGATGCCAGTAGAGTTGCTTATTTCGTGAAGTTTTTAATCCATGATAATGAGCCCAACTATGTTTGGTACGACGCTTGGACAGCGTATAAGACTGGAAGCGGAGATGCGCAAGAGAGCGCAGCTATTTTTATAAAAAACAGGCTGTCTGGCCAAGATGGTTTGCTTCCAAAAATGATTAACGCAGCCGAATTTCAACTCATGTAATCACAGCATATGAAAAGAAGAGAATTTATTAAACTTTCTGCTACAGCGTCAGCGCTGGGACTACTTCCCTATGAAGTAGGTGCTGCTTTGAAGTTGGCCAATACGTCTTTGAATTGCGATATCTCTAATCGAAAACTTGTTTTGATTGAACTCAAGGGTGGAAATGACGGTCTAAACACGTTGATACCCTATGATAACTACGGGTATTACAGCGGTACACTACGTCCTGATATTCATATTCCAGTGACCAACTACAACAATATGGCTGTTGATATATCAAAAGCGGGAACCAATCAAGATTTAATATTTAACCCTGCGCTTTTAGAGGGTAGTATTAATTCAGGTTTTAAGGGCTTGTATCAAGATGGTATGTTACGCGTATTGCAATCTGTTGGGTATCCATCGGCAAATAAAAGTCACTTTGCATCGATAGACTTGTGGGCCACAGGTAATGATGGAAACAGCTGGGACAATGGAAAAGAAAGCGGTTGGATGGGACGATTTATGGAAGAGGCTTATGCTGATTTATTTCCTTCAACCTTTCCTGTAGGTATTCAGCTTGGTTCAAGTAATACATGGCTTGGTTTTCATGCTGAACACGAGCATGGAACGGCACTTAACATTGACGGTCAAAACTCTGAAAATTTCTACACGGTGTTAAATGGTTTGGCTGGTCAAGCACCTCAGAGTATTCCTCAAAACTCACATTACGGCACCGAATTACAGTATATTGTTGATACAGACGCAAGCGCAAATACCTATGCTGAATCAATTCAAAACTCTTTTAATGCTTCAGGAGCAACTAACCTAGTCAGTTATCCCGACACTGATCTTGCCGATCAATTAAAAACAGTAGCGCGCCTTATACGTGGTGGTATTCAAACCAAAGTATATATGGTAACCATTGGTGGTTTTGATACACACAATGCACAGAATCAAGGCTCTGGCGATATAAACGGACGTCATACAGATCTGATGAATCAACTTTCTACTGCCGTAGATGCTTTTGTGGCTGATATTAATTCGGATACAATCGGAGACGATATTATTGGATTGACATTCTCCGAGTTTGGTCGTAAGGCCATTCAGAACGGAAACTACGGTACGGATCACGGAGAAATTGCTCCTATGTTTGTGTTTGGAAAACCAGTAGAAGGTGGTATTTCTGGTGTAAATGTTGATTTGACTGAAGCAACTTCTAATAACAACTGGCAGCTGAAAACAGTACAGCATGATTACCGACAGGTTTTTGCTACGCTTATGCAAGATTTCCTAGGCGCTACGGATGCCGTGGTTGATAATGCCTTTTTTGACCAAACCAATCAACAGAGTTTTACGGATAATAAGTTGTCTGAAATTATCAAATCAACCCACCATGTCGATGCTTCTTGCTATACTTTGCGTCTTGACGATGTTGCTGAGGAGTCTTTTTGGGCTACCTACCCAAATCCAGTTTATGATAATTTACACATAAACCCCCTACGTGAAGCAATTACAGTTATGGGCTATCGCGTAGTAGACACAAGTGGGCGTACAGTTAAAAAAGGAAAACTTGATTTTGAGCTTGGTTACGATGTCATAGATATGTCATCTTTAAAATCGGGTGTTTATGTTGTTCAATTGAGCGATGGTGAACGCACAACTAATAAAAAAATCATAAAAGCCTCTGTTTGATTTCTCGTCAATCCTGTTTTTTACTACTGCCATTAGGTTATAAGTATATATCTTTATAACATGAAATTACATTTTCTATTCGCTTTATTGCTTGTTGTAAGCTGTCAGCAAAAACCAAAAGCGCCTGAACAAACCGCTGGTCATAGTTGTACGCCTACAAACAGTCGATTTTCATCTGATATTGATCGGAACTTTCAACAAGATCCAAATCAATCTACAGCTGACATGGTTTTGATTCCTGGGGGCACCTTTAATATGGGTGCTGATGATGATCGTGCATGGCGTGATGAATATCCAAAACACCAGGTCCAGATAGACTCTTTTTGGATGGATATACACGAAGTGACCAATGCACAATTTGCCGCTTTTGTAACAGCTACCAACTATATTACTACAGCTGAAAAGGCTGTTGACTGGGACGAAATTAAAAAAGAATTACCACCGGGTACGCCCAAGCCTGATGACAGTCAGCTTGCCCCTGCGTCCTTGGTTTTTGTAGCTACGCAGAACGCTGTCCCACTTGATAATGTGAGTCAATGGTGGCGCTGGAAAAAAGGGGCCAATTGGCGTCAACCCGAAGGTCCGGGGAGTGATATTATAGGCAAAGAAAACCATCCGGTTGTTCATGTGAGTTGGTTTGATGCAGTGGCGTATTGTAACTGGGCTGGCAAGCGGCTTCCAACAGAAGCTGAATGGGAGTTTGCAAGTAGAGGCGGTTTGCAGGACAACCCTTACGCTTGGGGGGATGAAGATCTTTTAGAAGGAAAACCCAAGGCCAATACCTGGGAAGGAAATTTCCCATATCAAAACAAAGAGCGTGATGGCTTTTATTTAAGTGCACCTGTTAGCACTTACGCACCAAACAGCTATGGATTGTTTGATATGTCTGGAAATGTTTGGGAATGGTGTGCCGACTGGTATGATGAAAATTACTACGAAACATTAGCCGGTCAAACAACTGTTAACCCAAAAGGACCAGAAACATCTTACGACTCAAACGAACCCTATGCGCAAAAACGCGTGAGTAGGGGAGGGAGTTTTTTATGTCATAAAAGCTATTGTAGTGGGTATCGCAACTCCATGCGTATGAAAACCACACCAGATTCGGGAAGCATTCATACAGGCTTTAGAGCTGTTAAGGATATGTAACAGTTAACGTTTTTTATGGCAAAGTCAAATAGCATCATCATTATAGGGTTTTTCCTATTTGTTACTAGCGGCTGTTATGCCCAAAAAGTTTTTGCTGTGCAATATGCTAACCAAGCGGATGTGAAGGTTTTTATGGTAGACTATCCTAATCAGGCTGACCTAAAAGTTCATAAGGTAAAATACCAAAACCAAGCTGGCAAAAATAAAGGAAAGTGGTTTTTTACCAAATACCCAAATCAAGCAGATAAGAAAATTTACTTCGTAGAATACCGTAATCAGGCAGATTTAAAAATCTACTTTGTCGAATATAAAAATCAGGCTGGGTGGGTAAACAATGCCAAAAAGTACTTTTTCTATTAAAGCGTTTTAAGAACAGGACAAAGCTTGCCTAGTCAATCTTAAGTTGACTATTTTTTTACAAGAATCTTATGGGTTGTTTCTTTTTTACCACTGTTTAACGTTAAAAAAAAAACACCATTTTTTAAGCTTGTAATATCAAGTTTGCCTGTCATTTTTTGTTTTAATACTTTTTGCCCATTTATGTCATAAACGGTTGCTTCAAGTGCTTTCGTATTTCCATTAATATAGACCATATCTGAAGCTGGATTTGGGGATATGTAGATATTGTTTAGGCTGTTGTTTGGGACTGAAAGCGAATGATTGGCATAAAAATCACCCAATGAGGTCAGTTGATTCGTTTCTGAGATTAAATCTGCTGTTTCAAGCCTTGGATATTTAGGGTTGTTGCTGTTTGGATCAAACCAAGAATAGCGCATTACGTAATCAAGTTGGTCTAAAGCATTTAGAACTTCATCCATAAAAGATAATACATATGCTTCTGAATATTTATTCGGAGTGCTTGTAGTTGCATTGGTATCTCGAACAGCAAATTCAGTAATCCAAATGGGTTTCCCATAGGTTTGATAAACTTCTTCTACCAATGCTAAAAAGTTGGAAGGGGTGTTTTTATGGTAAATGTGAATGGCGACAAAATCGATCCGAAGATTATCTGCTGCAGCTTTGTTCATAAAAGTGCGCATCCAATCGTTTAAGGGCGCAGAAGTAACAGGACTAGATATTGGAACGCTTAACGTCTCTAGTAAAGGCCATAAGGCTACGGCTTCATCAACAGTCATGTTTGCTTGGTCTAGAAGATCAGGCTCGTTAAAAGTCAACACATTTTTAATGACACCTGAACTTGCCAAATTGTTTAGGTAATCCATTCTCTCTTGCGTGACTCCTCCGCTTCCCCAAATCATGGGAACAAATTCAACCTCGCTAGGATAGGTAGCCTTGTATTCCCAATTCCACGAATAATGCCAATAAGGGTTTAATTTATCAAATCGTTCTTGCCAACTACTTTCATACCGCAAGCTAAAGGCAACTCCTTTTTTTGAGATTGCATTATTTTGAGATGAAATTTGATTAGTTATCAAAAGAAATAAAATCAGAATTCTCATGATTATTTTCTGCTTGCTTTAATTGCGTGATTAAGTTAATAAATTTGACTGAAGTTGGATGTTTTTTTGTTTCCAAAACTCTTTCTATTGTTTTTACAGCTCTTTAAATAATCATTGAGGACGCAACTGATAATACTGTATTAATTTTAAATGCTAATAATAATAATAATATATTATTTCGACCAGGCGCCACTAAGACAGTTAATTTTGAACCTAATGGCGATGCTATTTTTAATGGCGATGTAAAAGTGACATCGGACAAAAGATTGAAATCAAATATCATTTCTCTTGGAAGTACTCTTGCCAAACTATAACAAATAGATGGTAAGACATACACTATGAAAAAGGATGAAAACAAAAAACAAAAGATAGGTGTGCTTGCACAAGACATAGAGAAAGTGTTTCCTGAACTTGTATCCGAAAGTAATGGTGTTAAGTCAGTAAACTATCAAGGGCTAGTTCCGGTGCTAATAAATGAATAAAAAAAACAAGATTAAAAGATAAAAATTCAACAATTACAAATTGATAAGTTGAAAAACCTGGTTCAAGAAATAATTAAGTAGCATAAAATATTCCCAAAAACAAAAAATTATTCTTGGGACTAAAAGTGGAGCAGAAGGGATTGAAATCGAACTATTTTCGGCAGGATTTGGTAAAAATCAACAAAAAAGTATTTTGAAATAACAGTATTTTATCATTGTCAATTATTACTTCTTTTGGAATATTCAAACGCAACATCACCAGCTGATTTGTGCCACTTTATAGCTTTTTTATTTGCACTTTTGATATAATTTAGGGATTCAAGTCTTGGTTTTCCGAAAGGATCGAAAAAACCAGATTGTTGTTTTCCAGTATTGTCTAATTTACCACCAGTCCATTGTTCAAGATAACCACAATTGTGCCAGCCTAACATAAATGGAAGATTCATTATTCCCTTAAGATATGTAGTATATTCTTCTCCCACAGCTGCATGACTTTCCACTTGCAATCCTTTTGATGCCTTTTGTTGTTTGACCGTTACCGCATAGGATGCATCACCATTTAATACGGGTTTTCCAGAAAGACGATGGTATCGATTTAATTCTTCTATGTGTGATGGATTTAGCAT
>ERZ802822.2503-NODE-2503-length-10215-cov-26.753699_pt1 | contig 10215 bp, 6 predicted proteins | sample MGYA00345649_ERZ802822 | MGnify/ENA primary metagenome ERZ802822 (study PRJEB30503, sample SAMEA104212359) | marine metagenome | biome: Westerlies Biome; feature: [SRF] surface water layer (ENVO:00010504) within the epipelagic zone...; material: water... | reverse complement strand
TTGACCGACGAGGAATCCACGTCGAAAACCATCTCGCTCAAGCTTCCGAGTCGCCAGGTCTCTTTGATCGACCAGCTCAAGCGGGAGTACGGCGTTCGGTCGAGGGGCCAGGTTCTCGAAATTCTCCTCGAAGGAATCCTGGGGGATGTGGAGGATGACGAGTCCAAATCCCCTGACCACCGATCAGTCACAACGGCTGCCCTTGACGCCGACGCCAGCACTGAAGTCACCAGCCTCGTGTTGATTGAATCCCCGACGGAGCGCCATCAACAGCAGGCAGCACCTGCTCCTGTTTCCACCACAGCGGGTGGCATCGATCTCCCTGGCTTTGTCAGCCGTCGCACCAGTCAGCTCAGAGACACTCTCCAGACCCCGAAACGATCTCCATCGTCCAACGAAGCACCATTGCTCTCGTCTGTTGCGCTCGATGATTTACAGGCCGCTGCTCAGGCTGCCGACGATCACTGGTCATCGCTTTATGGACAGGCACCCGGGCAGACCGTTGTGGAAGCAGCGATGCTCTGGTTGGCCAGGGATCTCTGGAGCAATCTGGATGCGAGTGAGGGCCGTGCCTTCACCTGGTCTGCTGCCAATGCAGCGATGGAAGAACTCTGTGCTGACTGGAAGGCCGAACCTCCTTCCCTCGGACGGGTCATGGTGGTGGCCGGCGCCCTGGAAGACCCTTTTGCAACGGCTGGCCTCTCCGAACGGATGCCAACGCTTGTCAGGCGCTTTGTGAATCGTTTCCGCCGCAGCCGTCAGGTCACGTCGTTCGAAACGCTCGAATCCACGATGACCGTGCACGGAGCATTGAAGTTGCTCGGTTTATCCACACAAGTCGGGGCCTCCGTCACGATTACGTCGATCCGCGAGGCCTACAAGAACCTGGCCCGAGACGCCCACCCGGATTCCGGCGGATCCACCGACAGCATGCGCCGGCTGAATGAGGCCTATCGACTCCTGCGCGAGCTGTACCGGCAATAAGTAATTGCTGGTCTCAACTGACACACAGCATGAGACGCACATTGCGTCGAGTATGAGATTTATGCGACCCAATGCCGCCTTCGCTGGATCAGCATGCCGCAAAGACCCCAGTCAACCGAACCTTGCAGAACTCTCATGTCTCAGGATGGACTCATTTTCTGACTCAAATTGAGTCTTGTCTGCAAAGACTGAGTAGGCATCAACAATGATTTTTTGACGATTTCTAATGTTCGAGTATCTATTTATTCACAGAGATTGATTTGACGCAGGGTTTCATTCTTAACAGCGAGACAGCTGACGAGCTCCTGATGTCCTGGTCCCGTCCATGTCATCAGGACAAGGGGAAGAGCCCAGTTAAAGCCGCCATTTTTGTGGCTGCGTATCTGCTGTAGACACAGTGACGCAACTCAGCACGGAAACGATTCTCGTGCGCGCAAATTATGTCGCGCGGTAGTCGCATATGAGACGCGCACAGAGTCTCACCTAAAGACTCGAACGAGCCGATTGAGCGCTTTTAAATCTCACTAAAAAACCCCTGGACGCATCGCGCGACCAGGGGCGAGTCTTGATTGAGACCGGCAAACAAATCAGGTGGACGTCTGCATCCCCTGAATCAAATAGTCGAAATATGGAGCTGCCAGCTTCACCTGAGCGTCAGACAGCAGGGCCAGGGAGGCATCCTTCATCGTCTTCATCGCTTCCACCATTCCGGGCATCGGAACGCCCAGGCTGTTGTACATCTCGCGAGCGCCGACCAGGCCGATGTCCTGGATCATTTCGGTGCTGCCAGCCAGAACGCCGTAGGTGACCAAACGCAGGTACCAGCTGTAATCACGCAGGCACTGAGCGCGTTGTTTCTGGCCGTAAGCATTGCCTCCTGGGGCGACGTACTCGGGCTTGCGGCCGAACAGCTGCTTGGCGGATTCATCAACGATCTTCTTCTCGTTGTCCGTCAGCACCTTGACGACGGACACTCGCATAGCGCCCTGCTCAAGGAAGGCGACCATGCTTTGCAGTTCACCACTGGTCGGGTACCGCAGATCCTCATCGGCCTGAAGGATGAGATCCCGGACAACACTCATGGAACTGAACAGGCTTCGTGGAGTTTAGTGGTCTCAAGTGGGTCAACCGTCTTGTGACCACCCTGGTGTTACGCCATTGCAATGCCTGAGACCAACGGCACCGAGGCTGATTCGAGCGGGCCAAGGCCAGGTCTTCGCCTGGAATTGCAGGCCATCGATCTGGATCGGGATGGCCACGGTCTGGCCCGTTGGCAGGGGTGGGTGGTGGTGGTGCCGGGTCTCCTGCCGGGCGAACGGGCCAAGGTGCAGCTTCAACAGCGGCAGAAGTCGCGATGGCTGAGTCGCATCAGTGAACGACTGGACAGCTCGCCGTCACGCCGACGGCCTCCTTGCATCCTTGCTCAGGATTGCGGTGGCTGCACTCTGCAGCACCTTGAGGAGTCAGCCCAGCGGAATTGGAAGCAGGATCAGCTCCACCAGACGATGCTGCGGCTCGGGGGCATCGACCATCCCCAAGCTCCTGCCCTCACGGATCAACGTGGCCTCGGCTACCGCAACCGCGGGTTGATTCCCCTGCGTCGTGGAGAGGACGGCCGCCTACGCATGGGCTACTTCCGTCGCGGCAGCCATCGCATCGTCAATCTCTCCCGCTGTCCAGTGCTGGATCCACGCCTGGATGCTCTGGTCGAACCGCTCAAGCAGGATCTGGATACCAGTGGCCTCAGCGCCGATCACGATCTCAGCCAGTCCCAGGGACTTCGCCACCTTGGTCTACGGATCGGACACCACACCGGCGAGGTCTTGATCACTGTGGTGAGCAGTGAGCATCTACCGGCCTTGCAACGGCTGGCCCAGCAATGGATTGAGCGCTGGGACCCGGTCAAGGGAGTCACCCTGAATCTTCAGCCCCGCCGGACCAACCAGATCCTGGGAGCAACAACCACTGTTCTGGCGGGTGCCCCCACGATTCGAGAACTGTTCTGTGGACTGCAGCTTCAGCTCAGCACCACCACCTTTTTTCAGATCAACACGCCCCAGGCGGAACGCATCGTGGCGTGCATCGTGAGCTGGCTGAGCCAGGCGGAGCTCGCAGGCCCAATCGTCGACGCCTACTGCGGCATCGGCACCATCAGCTTGCCTCTGGCTGCACAGGGTCATCACGTCGTGGGCCTTGAGATCAACCCCGACTCCATCGATCAAGCTCGCAGCAATGCCGATGCCAACGGTCTGGGGGCGCGGACCGAGTTCCAGGCCGGTGATGTGGCCAATTTGCTTAAGGAAACGCTGGCGACATGTTCAGCACTGGTGGTCGATCCACCACGGCGAGGTCTTGAGAGCAGCGTGACTGAGGCAATCCTGAGTGAGCCACCAGCCCTGTTGGCCTACCTCAGTTGCGACATGGCAACCCAGGCCAGGGATCTGAAACGGTTGCTCCAACCGGAGGGCCCTTACCGGTTGGAGCAGCTCCAGCCGGTGGATTTCTTTCCCCAGACCACCCATCTGGAGAATCTGGCGTTTCTGCGCCGAGTCAGCTCCTGAGCTCGGCACCGTGCTGTTTGACGAGGGCATTGCGGACCTTGTCATGGACCGGTTGCACCTGGTCATCGGTCAGGGTTTCCGACTGGTGCCGGTAACGCAGACGGAAGGCCTGGCTGGCCTTGTTCTCGCCCAGTTGGTCACCCTCGAACCGGTCGATCAACGTGACGGCTTCCAGCAACGGCTTACCCGCCTTCCGGATCGACTGCATCAGGTCTGAAGCGGCCAGCGAACGATCCACCACCACCGCCAGATCACGTTCACTGGCCGGAACGGTTGGAAAGGCCTTGAAGGCGGGAATCCAGCGGTTCCGACGGGTGGCCGACTCAACCAAACGGCTCAGATCCAGTTCGAACAGAAAGGTGGCTTCCGGGAGGTCATGGGATTCCGCCAATTCCGGGTGCAATTGGCCGAAGCAGCCGAGGGGACGCCCCTCCAGCACAAGGGTGGCCGCCCGACCGGGATGGAGACGGGAGTCGTCAGTGAGACGTCGGTCGGACACATCGAGCTTCAAGGCCTGCATCACCTCCGTCAGTCGTCCACGAGCGGCGTAGTAATCGGGAGGTGCCGGTTTGCCGCTGGTGGTCCAACGCTCCAGGCGTTGCTCACCGCAGATCACTCCGGAAAGAAGCCTCGACTCCTCCACCGCATCAGCGCTTCCGGCGTAGGTGGTGCCCAGTTCAAAAATCCAGCATCCGGGCTGGGAGGCCTTCAGGTTGCGGACACAAACCGCCAGGTGCTCTTCCCAGAGGTTTGTCCGCAGATGACTGGTTTCGGCCAGCAGAGGATTGCTGATGGCGATGCGTGGATCGCTATCGCTGGCACCCACCAACGACAGTGTTGTGATCTCCTGCAAACCGGCACCGCAGAAGAGCGTTCGGAGACGGCGTTCCGCCTGCTGTGCCGGCGTCAGCGCTCCTGGGGCCAAGGGATCCGGCAGATGGGCGCCGAAGCGATCAAATCCCACGAGGCGTGCGACCTCTTCAATCAGATCGATCTCGCGGGCCAGGTCGAGCCGTCGCGAAGGGGGAGCAATGACATTCCATCCCTCATCGCTAGGGCTGAGTTCACAACCGAGGGCCGTCAGACATTGCTCGACTACAGCATCAGCCAGGTCGGAACTGCCCTCCTCATCCTCGATGGGTCCCAGCAACTGATGCAGGGCGTCACGGCGCAACAACACGGAACTGGCGTCAGCAGCGCTGTCACCACAGACCCAGAGGCCCTTGGCTTCACAGGGAAACAGCTCCTTTAGCAGCTCCAGAGCACGGATTGAACAGGCCAGGGTCATCTCCCTCGGCAAACCCTTCTCAAATCGAGCACTGGCATCCGTGCGCAGTCCAACGGAGCGGGCCGTCGTGCGGACAGCAGCAGGGCTGAACATGGCGGACTCCAGCCAAATCCGCCCCGTTGCGGCTGTCACACCACTGGCCTTGCTCCCCATGACACCGGCCAGAGCGATCGGCAGGTCGTGACAGGTCACCACCTGGGCACGGGCATCGAGGCTCAACTCCCTGTCATCCAGGCCGATGAAGGCTTCACCCTCGCGGGCCTGTCGCAAGCCGAAACTGGCTGCATTCACCGGCTTGCCGGTGAGTTGTTCGAGGGCATCGGCATCAAAGGCATGCAGGGGTTGTCCCTGCTCCAACATCACCACGTTGGTGATGTCCACAACGGCATTCACACGATTGATCCCGGCCCGTTCCAGACGCTGTTGCACCCAAGTCGGAGAAACCTGGGAGCCGTCAACGCCTTCGATGAGCGTGATGCCGTAAAGGCCACCGGCCTGCATGGCTTCAGCACTGGCGTGAGATGCCTGCAGGAGTTCATGGGCAGGCTTGAGGGTCAGATCCGGAAGCGTGAGCGCAGCACCCGTCAGGGCGGCCACCTCTCGAGCGATACCGACCATCGACAGACCATCCGGACGGTTGGCGGTGATCGCCAGCTCGAGAACCGTGTCATCGAGGCCGAGTATCGGAGCAACCGGCGCACCAAGGGCCGGAAGCTCGTCGGTCAGTGCATCGAGTTCAGCAATGCCATCGGACTCCGTCGCCAGCCCCAGTTCAGACAGGGAGCAGATCATCCCGTTGCTGCTCACCCCCCGGAGTTCCCCCGCTTTGATCGTGAGATTCACAGCCGGCAACTCTGCGCCCACCATGGCGACCGGCACATGCAGACCCGCCCGGACATTCTTGGCGCCGCAGACGATCTGAATCGGTTCCTCGGAACCGACATCCACCTGACAGACGCTGAGCTTGTCGGCGTTGGGATGTTTCTCCCGTTCTTTGACGAAACCCACGACGACGCCCTTGGCCCGGGCGCTGAGATCCTCAATCTCTTCCTCCTCGAATCCCGCCATCGACAGACGATGGGCCAACGCGTCGACCGAGTCCGTCACCTGAACCAGTTGCTTGAGCCAAGAGAGGGAGACCCGCATGAAGCCAGCGTGGACGGCGCGTGATCTTAGGAAGTGCAGATCATTCTTCCCAGCTTCGTCGACAGGTAAGCTCTTTGTTTGTCAATCGCTTCGCACTGCGGCGCAACGTCCTTTATGGCCAAGAACAAGGGCGTCCGGATCGTGATCACTCTCGAGTGCACCGAATGCCGGTCCAATCCCGCCAAGCGTTCACCCGGCGTGTCCCGCTACACGACCGAGAAGAACCGCCGGAACACCACCGAACGGCTGGAGATCAAGAAGTTCTGTCCCCACTGCAACAAGATGACTCCCCACAAGGAGATCAAGTGATCTTGCAGTTTCGATTCTCTTCCAACCGTTCCTGACCCATGTCCAGCTCCTTCTTCAAGAAGCGCCTTTCTCCGATCAAGCCTGGCGATCCCATCGATTACAAGGATGTGGATCTGCTCAAGAAGTTCATCACTGAACGCGGCAAGATCCTTCCCCGCCGACTGACGGGTCTCACTGCCAAACAGCAGCGTGATCTCACCAATGCGGTGAAGCGTGCACGCATCGTTGCCCTGCTGCCCTTCGTGAATCCCGAGGGCTGATCGCTTCAGCCTTGGCAAGTGATTTCCAGACCGACGACATCGTCGGCGTTCTGCTCAAGGGTCAGCCCCTCATCGGCCGCCTGTTGTCCTGCAAGGGCAGCAAGGCGGTCTTGGCATTTGGTGGACAACGACGGGATCAGGAGATTCCACTGCGGGAGCTTGTTCCCTGCGGAGAGCTGAGCGACTCGGTTCGCCGTTCTGTGCTGCCCACACCGGAGCAGGTGCAGTCCATTGTTCTGTCACCAAGGGTCAGTGCAGAGGCCTGGTGGCTGCTGGTGAGTGATGTCACGGATGACACCCTCCCTTGCATCTCCCTGAGCGATCTGACCGATCTGCTTGTGGGACAGCCTGATCTCGTTGCGCTGGCGGCCGTCTGGAGCTGGCTGAATGGTCCTCAGATCTGGTTCCGACTGCGACGGGATCGGACCCTGCAGGCGCGCCCCTTGAATGAGATTCGCCAACAGCGGCTCAAACAGCGACGGGAGCATTTGCAACGGGAGCATGACCTTCGCCAGTTGGCCCTGTTGCAGGAGTCAGCTCCACTGACCGAGCAACGACGAGAGCTGCTGGATCCGACCTGGTCCGACCGCCTTGATCAGCTGGTGGAGCTGGTCCATGGGCCGGAAGCGGACCTGGGCGAAATGCCTGGACTGGGCTTACTTCAGCTGCTGGGGCTGCCCCCCGATCGAAAGGCTCTGAAGACCTGGCTTGTGGCACGTGAGCTGCTGGATCCTCACCAACCCAGCGCGTTGCGCGGCAGTGCGTGGTCGAGCCAACTACCAGAGGCGAACGCCGAAATCATCGACGAGTTGCTGGCCAGGGCAGCTGACAGCTGTTCCGGTGATGACACCCGCGTGGATCTGACGGAACAACGGGTTTACACCCTGGATGACGCCAGCACCCAGGAAATCGACGACGGCCTGGCACTGGAACCTGGCGATGGTGGACCCTGGATCTGGATTCACATCGCTGATCCGGCACGACTGATCGAACCGGACAGCCCCCTGGACCGTGAGGCCCGTCGACGGGCCACCAGCCTGTATCTGGCGGATGGCGTGCTGCCGATGCTGCCGCTGAAGCTCGCCACAGAGGTCTTCAGTCTCCGTGCAGGGCAGCGTTGCCCTGCTCTCAGTGTCGGTGTGCTCCTGGATGACGAGGGTGCGGTCGTGGCCAGCCGCTGTCAGCGCTCCTGGGTGCAACCCCGTTACCGGCTCACCTATGAGGACGGCGATGAACTCATCGAACTGGTCCCCCCCGGGGATGAGGACCTCGCCCAGCTGTCCGCCCTGCTCAAACGTCGCTTCAACTGGCGTCAGCGTCGGGGAGCCATCAACTTCGAACGCCAGGAAGGACGGTTCCGCCGCGGCGCAAACGGTCCTGAGCTTCAGGTGATCGATCCCTCTCCAGCTCGAGTGATGGTCAGTGAGGCGATGTTGCTGATGGGTGCCGTTGTGGCGGAGATCGGTCGCAAGGAAGGGATGGCCCTGCCCTATCGCAGCCAGCCACCAGCGGAGCTCCCCAGTGCGCAGGAGTTGGCGGAGATCCCGGAGGGCCCTGCCCGTGATGCAGCGGTGAAACGCTGTCTCAGTCGAGGTCTGCAGGGCACATCACCGATGCCCCACTTCAGTCTCGGATTGGAGGCCTACGTGCAGGCCACCTCACCCATCCGTCGTTACGCCGACCTGTTGGCCCATCGCCAGTTGATGGCCTGGATCGAGCAGAGGCCCGTGATGTCGGAGCCCCTGCTGCGGGAGCAGCTGGATGCGTTGGAGGATCCCCTGCGGCAGGCGATCCAGATCAGTCGGGAGGACCAGCGCCACTGGCAACAGGTGTGGCTTGAACAGCATCGCGACCAACAGTGGTCAGTGCAGTTCCTGCGTTGGCTACGCCCTCAGGATCGGCTGGCGCTGGTTCACGTGCCGGATCTGGCGATGGATCTGGTGGGTCATGCCGACGGGGAGGATCCAGCGCCAGGCCAGCTGCTGACGATGACAGTGCTTCATGTCGATCCAGACCGAGGCGAGCTGAAGCTGCGCTTTCAGTGAGTGAGCAATTGGCTGACCCGCCACCAGGGGCCCCAGGGGTTGTGGACGGCGACCAGATCCATCTGCGTTCCATCCGCTGCACCGGAGAGAACCCGTTCCACGGCTGGCTCCAGGGTGATCAGCTGGCGACGGATCGAGCCTGACTCCAGCCAGTAGCGCAAGCCATCCGCATCGCGGCAAAACCGTCCCTGGATCTGCTGACCATGGCGCTCAGAAGGAGCAGCAACAGCAGCCGGGAGCGATAAATCGGAAGCCTGTGCAGACGCCAGTGATCCGTCCTGCCGCAAGGTGTCGGGATTGCGCACGGCCCGATGCTGGGCTTCGCGCCAGTGCGGATGCCAGCAGGGCCAGTCCCAGATGGGCATCACGGCAGCAGGTGCGTGTGGGTCATCAATCAGCTGTTGCTGCAGGGAAACCACAGGCAGCTCACGCAGATCATGGTTGGAACGCACGGCCAGGGCCGCAGCCAGTCCAGCGGCCTGGCCGATGTTGAGGATCAGTGGTTGCAGCCGGGTCGCCCCATTGGCGATGTGGCTGACGCTGAAGCACTTCTCGGCGGCGAGCAGATTGGAGACCTCGCCGCTGACCAGAGCCTCGAACGGTATACAGAATGGGGTGCCGGTCCAGCGTCCACCCCAACGACAACTCTTCGGAGCCAGCGGCCAGTCGTCGCCGGGGTAATGGTGATCATTGGCGTAGGTGCCCACGGCGATGCTTGTGGCGTGCAGGCGGCTGCGCCTCGCCTGGTTCGTCACCGGCAGGAGATCCAGTTCGGACACCACCGACTGACCGATCATGCGACGCCCTTCCCGCCAGTAGGGCATCAAGGCGAGGTGTGGTCTGGATGAGGGGAAGGCCTCACCACAGGTCAGCCAACCATTGCTGCAGCTGGAGAGTTGTTCCAGAAACTGCAGGCTGTGTTCCTGCATCTCCTGATCCAAGGCATCACGGTCCGATGCCAGCGGCGCAATGGAACGCCCCAGTCCGTGATGCCAGTCGTTACCGCCCAGAGGCCAGTTCAACATCACAAGTCCACCTGGCAGGCGGCCATAGGTGAGCGTTCGCTCCAGCCCAAACGCATCCAGCGCATCGGCAAAGGGAGCCGCTGGAGCAACCGTCGCCGGGGAATGGGGAGTCGCTGCCGTGAGCTGGCCCATCACCACCCAGGTGGGGGACTGCACGGGCTGCCGGCTGAAAAAAGGGTCTTTTGCCAGGGCATCAGCCGATGGAGCACTGGGTTCATTCCAGGTTTCACGAGACTCCCACCCCCAACGGAACGGTGCTTCCGCCAGGGCGATCAGCTCGCCCAGATCACTGCCGTCGATCCAGATGCGGCTGTCCAGTCGATGGCGTTTGCGATTGCATTCCACCTCCAGGGTCTGAATGCGATCACCCCGGCGATCAATCCCACCCAAGCGACAACCGGACCACCACTCGAGCAATGGCTCCGCTCGAACCCAGCTCTGCAGCAAACGCTCAGCCTGTTCAGGCCGGAATCCGAAACAGCTGACCCAGTTCTGATCAAGGCCTTCGGGGACGCTGGAAGCCAGGGTTCGGATGAACTGCCCCCAGAGCCCCGTCTGCCAGCAGCTCAGTTCATGGCCATCAGGGGCACTCACCCC
>ERZ802822.2502-NODE-2502-length-10219-cov-6.369257_pt1 | contig 10219 bp, 18 predicted proteins | sample MGYA00345649_ERZ802822 | MGnify/ENA primary metagenome ERZ802822 (study PRJEB30503, sample SAMEA104212359) | marine metagenome | biome: Westerlies Biome; feature: [SRF] surface water layer (ENVO:00010504) within the epipelagic zone...; material: water... | reverse complement strand
CCTACTTAGTTGAGTTTACCTATTATGGTAAACGAGTGGTTCAAGAACTCGACTACTGTGATGTGGTCGATGAAATACGATCGATCGGTTCGACTGTGACAGTTAACGTCAACAAGCAGAAACGAATCGGCATCATTCACGGAGTTGCGTAAGGAGAGCTATGTCTAAAGTCATCAAGTTAAATTTCACCAAGAAGGTACGATACATCTTTGAAAAAGAGACTGAAGAGAATGCTCAGTTGGGCGAGAAGGTGATCGACCACTTCGGATCGTTTATCGATAACTCATGGGAAATGTCAGACTTAGATCGTTTTAATAAAGTGCTTCGAGATTGTGGTTTGACCGTTGAGGGGTTCCTTTCTGAAGAGTGGGTACCGCCTACGACTAAGAAAAAGTTGCCAGTCAAGAAACCCCCCACAGTCAAAAAGAAACCGACGGAAAAAGAGATCGTTGTTGATGAGAAGGTACCTGCTAAGAAAAAGGTTGTTAGGAAAAACGCCTTTTCCAAAAAGGCACCTGTCAAAAAACAAGTGAGGAAAAAGAAGTGACTTCTTATCGTAAAGCAATTAAGGCGGGTCTCAACGAGACCCAAGCTGCTAATTATGATGATTATGTGCGTCGCAAAACAAGGTTGCCCACCCGAGACTCAGAACGTCAGAAAACCTACAACGCAGAGTTTGCATTTGAATCGGAGTTCCCGCACGTGCGGGAGAGAATGGAGTTCAAAGAATGCGAAAAGTTTGTGAAGCGAGTTCTCAAATCCAAGCTCTGGTCTCAGTTTGTGAATGATGATATGAAGATGCGGAGACTACAGAAAGCATATCGCAAGGTCTCGCTGTATGAATTCAAATCCAAGTCATGGGCAGGGATCTGCTATGGAAACATTATCAAACTTGATAGTCATTCTGGAACCAACAAGTATGTGATCTTGCATGAATTGGCACACGCGGCAGGGTTCAACAAACACGACTATCGATTTCGATGGGCGTTGTTAAAGTTGGTATCGCGATTTTTGGGTCAAGCAGAAGCAAAAGGTCTCAAAAAAGCATTTCGTGACCACAAGTTAAGGTACACTCGACCTACAGTCAAAGATCCACAATCATGGTTGAAGTCTTCACAACGTGCCACATATATGCTTTATGGTTATAACGGCATGGAAGAATAGTTTAAAAAAGTTTAAAAAAAGTGTTGACTTATTTTCAAAATATAGTATAATGGTTACTTAAATTGATGGGAGAGAGTTGATTATGATGAATTTTAGAAGTTGGTGTGCCCAAATGTGGTTTGAACATCGAGATGAAGTTGAGGCTTACACAGGTAAACTTCCAGACTACAAGGCGAAGGACTACTTCGCAAAGTACAAGTGGTTTCTAAAGCGTGAATATTTACGTAATTTTAATTTAAAAACTTGTTGACATTATTTCCAATTGCGGTATAATCATTACTTAAATTGATGAGAGAGAGTTTATTATGTTTTATGCAAAACCAAAAATGACTAACCACCACGACGCGCAGAACTTCGATACATTAGAGGCTGCCGTCAAGTTTCTTAATGAGTATAACGAACTAGGTTCAGAGTACGAAGGAAACCAGAGTGTCGCTAAACTTCAAGCTGAAGATTGGTGGTTGCTAGGTAAGTTAACTGGACCAGAAGGCGTCAGTTTTAAAAACAACAAGTTAGTGGAGGTGAAGTAATGACTGATTGGTATGCACGTGGTGATATGGGTGAGTATCTTCGGGACCTTTTTGATTCGGTGATTGATGATATGGTCTCGCCAGAGATGGCAGTTTCTGCAATGGAAGCTGTTGGTATGAGCGAGGTCGAGATTCGAGAAGCAATTCAAGGCGAGATTGATCTACTTGAAGCGTTTGACGAAGTTGTCCCTGAAATTACTATTCATTAAGGAGTAGGTATGATTGCCGAAAATGTTATTGTAGAGAATTCACCTAGTCCTGAGATTTCTGACTATGTGTTTCGTTGTGCAGAGTCTATCGGAATTGATAGGTTGGGCGGGTATATAAAAGTTGTGTTCGAAGATGACATGATCGGCAATTTTTCGGGTGAAACAGATGGTGATGAAGATCGGGTTGATATACGAATCTCCACGCAAGACCAAGATGATCAGTCGTTTAAGATCAACATAGCACACGAGTTCGTGCACGCTGTACAGATTCTAACAGGAAGATTGATTCATATAGGACTTACGCTTGACGAAAACGGCACGTTGTCATATAATCATATATTCGATGGTGTTGAGTATAAAAATCTTCCTTACGCAAAACACCCTTGGGAAGAGGAGGCATATAGGTATGAAGAAGAAATCTACGAGTCGATCGAATCCGGTAGCAAAACATGCACCGAAGTTCAATCGGCCATCTACCCATATTGATCGTAAGAAAGAGGTCAAAAAACGAGGTTATCCTGAAGATAGCCTCTATCCTAACAACGAACACTCTTGACGAAGAGGTTTATTTGGAGTATAATTATGTCTGTTAGTAAAGAAGAGCGTTATGCAATGATTCGTCGCGCGGCGTTAAAAATTCAGAAGCGTAACAAAATTAGTGCGTCGGCTTCCCGTCTCACTAAAGAAGTAGTTGGTCTCGATAAGCAAGATTACAAGTCGGAGATCAGCTGGTCAGATAATGATAAGTTCGCTAAGTATCATTTTTCTGACGTTTATGAAGCAACCACAAAAGAGGAGTGGAATTAATGTCTATGCCAGAAAACCTTATTGATCTAGGTCAATATGCCCGCAATGATGTCGAGCTCATTGCACGCGAGTTTATGCGTTGTGCATATCTCGACACACTTGAAACCTTCGTCAAAGAGTTTGCTGAGAAGAGTGAAGAGGACGCAGATCGTGCTGCAGTAATCCGAACCCTCGAGGCGTTTGAGCACACTATCGCAGTACTCGATCAGAGTGAAGAGTTCCTTGAAGCTGTCCATGCAGATGCGGCAACTGAAGAGGAAGAAGCTGAAGATGCAGAATTCGAACGGTTCTAAGGAGACAGTAATGTCATATGATAAAATTGTTGAACAGTTAAAGTCAAACATCTTACAGATTACTTTTACAAAAGTCGATGGTGAGCAACGCGTCATGCCTTGTACACTACAGACTGACTATATGCCTTCATGGTCAGAGACAAAGGTGCAACAGATCGATGAGTTCTCTGTGAACAAATCTGTGATTCGCGCGTTTGCTATCGATAAACAAGCATGGCGATCTTTCCGTGTGGAAAATGTCACGCAAGTTGAGGTACTCGATGGATGAACAAACAGAAGAGAAGTTCCTAACCAAGAAGTCATTCTCGGCTATGATCGAGAGTTTCGTGTATCGAAACAAACAGTCCTATATGGACGCAATCGTACATCTATGTGAAGAGAACGGACTAGAGTTGGAAGACGTTAAGAAGTATTTGTCTACCGCTATAGTTGAGCACCTCGAAGCTGAAGCGAGACAGTTACGTTTCCTCCCTCAGCAGAACACATTGGATGTATAAATAGTAAGGCCCTTGAGGCAATTCATATTTTAGTTTATATTTAAGTTTATACAAGGTACATATTATGTCTTTTGCAAATCTAAAGTCCAGATCTATGGACATCTCTAAACTTGTTACTGCCGCAACTGAAGCGTCAGGTCAAGTATCTAACACCAACAAATACCAAGACGATCGCAAGTGGAAACCAACTGTTGATGAACAGGGTAATGGTTACGCTGTCATTCGTTTTCTTCCTGCAACCGAAGGTCAAGAACTGCCTTGGGTGCGTTACTGGGATCACGCGTTCAAAGGTCCAACCGGACAGTGGTACATCGAGCGATCGCTCACAACCCTTGGTCAGAATGATCCAGTCGGTGAGTTGAACTCACGTCTCTGGAACTCAGGCATCGAAGAAGACAAAGAGACTGCACGTCGACAGAAGCGTCGTCTACACTACGTCACTAATATCCAAGTGATCAACGATCCCGCGAACCCATCGAACAACGGTAAGGTGTTCATCTACGAGTTCGGTAAGAAGATCTTTGACAAGATCATGGATATGATGCAACCAGAGTTTCCAGGCGAGACACCAGTCAACCCGTTTGACTTCTGGGGTGGCGCAGACTTCGAATTGAAGATCCGTAACGTCGCTGGATACCGTAACTACGACAAGTCTGATTTCAAATCACCGACTCCATTCCTAGGTGCAGATGAAACTCAACTTGAATCGACTTACAACAGTCTATATGACCTCAATGAGTTTGTCGTCCCTAACTACCCTAACGCACACGATGCGAACTGGTTTAAGTCTTATGACGAACTGAAGAACAAGTTGGAGACTGTGTTGGGTCTTGCGGTCGGAGCAGGTGCTACATTACGAAATGAGGCAGTTTCGCAATCAGCAGAAACCGCTCCTATTCAGTCAGTATCTGAACCTACGATCGTTGCCGCTGCTCCTGCCGCTGCTCCTGCAGTTGCCGCAGAAGAAGACGATACTCTTTCTTACTTTGCCCAAATGGCTGCGGAGGACTAAGCAATGGATACAAATGCAATTATTCTAATCTTAGTGGGGTTGGTTATGTTCGGCCTGATCTATCGATCGGTCTCAAGTAAACCTGAGAAGAAGACTAGGGTCGGTGCCGCTGAACCTGCTCCTTCTCCTAGACCTGTACCCTCTCCTCGACCAGACCTCACCAACTTGTCAAAAGCTGAGTTGATCGAGACTGCTGAGAGTAACGGAGTTGTAGTTCGTAAATCTTGGAATAAATCACGAATATCGGCAGAGATTGAAACACATCTCAAGTAATCGTGAGGGGACTTCGGTCCCCTTTTTTATACGTGTCCTGCGTATGGGTCTTTAGGATCATACCAACTAATAGGTCCGGACATATCGATACTCCCACCACCCGATACGTTATTATTGGTGGTTGAGTTATCCATGATAACATTGGAAGATGTTCTTGAAACTAGTTCATCCCTCTCTCGAGTTGCCTCGTTTAATGATTCGGACTTACCGTTGATACCAACCTTTATATCCGACTCTCCACCACCTAAGTAACCCATGTCCCTCGATACTGCTGCTGCGGTCAGACCTAAACTTGCTGCAGTTCCAGCACCAGGAATAACCCCTGCGATACCACTTGCAATATGAAGGCCTGCTGCGACTGGGTCGCCGTTTCTAAGCGAGTTGATACCGAATCCAATCCCCGCAAGAATACCTAACCCAGGGATCGCTTTAGCTGCTGCTCCTAATGCGGCCTTTTTGCCTGCAGTTTTCGCAACTTGAGCACCTGCGGATTTTGTTGTATCAACGCCTACACTTTTAAGTGCAGCAGTTTGTTTCTCTGCAGATATCATTCTGTTTTTACTATCAACTATAACGCCGTCTTTACTGATTTTAAGGTTTTGAGCATTGAGATCCAGTTTTTGTTTATTTGTCAAATTTCTTGTCGCTTCGGTATTAAGTAATCTTTGTGCAGATTTCGAAGCAGGGGCAGCTGCAGTAGAAGTGGTTTTCGCGGCAGTCGCGGCCGCGGTAGCAGCTGCGGCCGCCGCCGCAGTACCAACCCCTTTATTTCCAGTAACAAGACCTTTCAGAAGTTTAGCGGATTTTAGTGGCGCAATAACTGCAAATGCCAAACCTAACGCTGCGGCAAGTTTGCCGATACCTGCGGCTAAGTCTAACAATGATTGACCAACCCCTTTCCAGTCTCCTGTTCTCCAAGACTCTAGAAAGCTACCGAAATCTTCTTTTAACGCAACCCAAGTTTCTTCGCTGAAAAGGTATCCTGCAATCGCACCTAGTATTGCGCCCCTAAATCCAAATATTGCTCCTAACAAACCGCCAACAAGCATATTTTTTAAGATAGATGCCTTATCATAATCCCCGAACGCTGCAGTTAACAACCCAGTAATGACATCACCAAAGAACATAGCAGCAAGACCAATCAAAGGTAAAGACTTTACTAGAAACCCTAATGCTTTACTAAAGATGCTTCCAAGAAGACCTTTGCCTGATTTCTGTTCTTTAGAACCCAACATTCCACTAAAGAGACCCTTGAGTCCATTCTTAGAATCGGCATCGGCATCATCTTTCGATGCTAATTTCCTCCTTGATTCTTCGGTGCGGTCCTCATCATCTTCTTTCATTAAAAAAGATGCTATGGAAGAAACGCTTTCGTTCAACCCGTCGAAAGATTCTTGGACGCGATCAGAATTTTTTTGATAAGTTTCATCGGTAAACTCGACGAATAGTTTATTCTGTATGGTCAGTTTTTCTGATATTGCTTTAAGTGACATTTATAAACCTTGTTGTTGTGCTCTTTGATTTTTTTCTTTTATATCATCAATCAACATTGTCAAGTAAATCTCTCTCTCCCATGGTATCATACTTTCTACTTCATCTAACGAATAACTGTAGTTGTTCATTAGTTGGAAGTTAACCTGATAGTAATTCGTCAGGTTATCATGAGAGAGATTAATTAAAAAAAATCGTCCATTCCTCTTAATGTTCGGTTGTTCTCGTGTTTACAACCTGCGCAAGTAAAGTCTACACCTTTCGATATTGCAGGCATATTCTGTACAAATTCTGTCACCATCTCAAACTGTTCTGAAGTCATCGAATCAATAAAATTGATAACGTCCTCGCGAGATTCGTCTTTTATAGAGAACCGCTCTTCTTCGGTGAGCACTGAGTCCAGACAAACTGTAATCAATTCCATGAGAGACTCGGTCATACTCTCAGTGTTAAGCAGTTTCTCGTTGGCAAGAAAGTCTTCGTAGCTTGGATAGCGCATCTGAAGTGAGACGTCATCGGTCAATGCAATAATGTTATTTTGAATATCTTGCGTCATTTCGATATCATCAAGTTCAATAGAGACGTCATTTGCCATCCCGCATTCTTCACACTTGATTGTTAGGTCTACCGCTTCACCCACTGACTTGGCACGAATCTGAGTAAACAGATAATCAATATCAAATGTAGTGAGCGTTTCTTCGATAGGTTCTTCTACACAAGCGTGAATGGTACGGGTGATCGCACGCACAATGTCTGTCTTATCTTGCGTCTCATATGCGATCAATAATGCCTTTTGTTCTTTGACTAGAAAAGGTCGGAACGTCGTTTTCTTTCCTATTGACGGGATCGTAATACGATAACTTGGTGTGCTATTTAACTGGGGTAATGCCATGATATATCCTATGATTTAAATGTATTTGCCTAAATTCAAATTGAAGTCTGCTTCTATTAGACTTCGTTCATCTTTCACTGTCTTCCACTTTGTATAAGAGAATGTAATAGAAACTTCAACAAGACCGTCTGGGTCATTACTCAATGCGATAGAAGTCAGCGTTGTAGGGAACGCTTCTATGAGTTCAACACTGTATATAGTAGAACCAAATGCATCGAAGTTGATGTCAAGAGGGCCTAGGTCAAACCCAAATCGAGCAATAGGTTTTCTCAGTTGGTGTATCTTGATCGATTTAACATAGTCGTTTTTATAAGCAACAAACCCTTGCATTGACCCGTTGTCGGCGACAATCGTTTTTTGCCAAGAGTCAAACCATTTTTTGACGCCATAATCATTCAATACGTGAAAGACCATCGTTACTTCTTCAATCGCAAATCCGTTCGCGACCTTTTCTTGAAATATACCCATTTGTCGATCTAGTGTCAGAACCTGTTTTCCAGGCATATTGACTTCTTTACAAACGACATCGAGTGTACGAGAACTTGCGCCGCCGAACCTAGGGAGTTCAACTCGATATTGGTTCGCGGCCGCTATCCCATTCTTAGATGTCAGTTTGCCTTTTAAATCTTCTATTGATGCCATTACACCATTTTCCTAGAGTCGCTATAGACTTTGTTCTTACTCGATTTCTCGAATTGTGCTGTCGGTAGAAATGTCGCAATCTCCCACTCTGGTGCGGGGACTAACGCAAACCTACTCTGTACGTGTTCATTCAAATAGTGTTTGAAGCACGGCTTGAAGAATTTTAATTTCGAAGTCCTTGCCAACAACTCATACGACATCTTGAATCGTGTCGAACTGTTGAACTTGGTGTTCGTCGTAATTCCCATCAACGCATCCAACATCTGCGCACGAAGGATAGGCGGCAAGTAATGTAGGTTCAATCCATAGAACCCACCCTCGGCTGGACCTACTACAACGACCAATGGAAACTTATCGTAATATGGTAAGGTCTCTTTATGCTTTGGGTCATAGAAGAACATGTACATGCTGCCTATGATTTCCTGACTCGTCTGCTTCAGAGGTTCTTCTTTCATCAACGACTCACGGTTGATACGACGAAGATTATTTGCCTTCTTTCTGAACCACTCACGGGACTCCTTAGTACGCGGAGTTATCCCAGCACGAAACGCCTGTAGTTCTAGACTCTGAAATATTTTAGACATTTGCGTTTCCGTTAAAATTCTTAACTGTATTTATACGCGTTTTTTCTTTTTTCTGAACGGAGCGAGTTTCTTCAGTGGTTTCTTGGTGCGCAGTGGTTTGGGCATGATACCCATAGCGGTGAGTTCATTCTCAGTCCATATCTCAAAGTGGTATCCTCTATCCTTCGCATATTCAGCAGCAGCCTTCCACTTGGATTGGTTCTTGATGTACGTCATACCCTCGTTCAATAGAGTCTGACGGGACTTGCCTTGTTTACGTTCAGGTCTCTTAGTCTCTTTGGCAGGTTTAACCTCGACCAGTACAACGCGCCCAGACCTATACTTAATGACGAAGTCTACAAAGTACCTGTGGGGTTTCTTATCGGTCTCACATATATATGGTACGATAAGGTCTTCAGACATCCATTCGACCACATCTGAATTGTCGTCGCACCACTTCATAACGTGACGTTCCCACATAGAACGATAGACGACATTATCAATCTCCCCTGCATACTTAGATGCGTTCTTTGGTTTGTATCTTCCTTTGTATGTCTTCATTCGAAAATCAAGTATAAATAGTTAAATCATATTTATAGACATAGGTTATATGCCATGCCAGAAAGTAAAACAACCGTTGATTATTCAGAATATAGTTCAGAATCAATTGATGATATGATTGAGGATTCAGTCAATCTAAAATACCCATTGAACAGAGAAGGGTATGGTGCGTCTATTACGTTCACTTTGATGGAGACTAAAACGTTTGCTGATATAAAAGGCGAAAGTACGTCATTCTCAGCGATGAGCTCAGCATTCAAGGGTGCTAGATCAGCATCTAATGAAGCAAGAGAAGCGGGTAAAAAGGCAAGAACCCAGACAAAAACCGCAAAAGAACTTTTATCTAAAGTAACACCCACTTCAGGTACTGCATATAAGACAGAGATTGCGCGGACCGAGGCAGCGGCGCAGCGAAATAATGAAAGGTCTGAATCCAAGAAAAAAGAAGCTGTCGCATTATCTCGTCAAGGATCAGAGTTGTTAGTCAAATCTATAACCGAAACTGGAAAGAATGCCGAAAGGACTACTGCTCCGCGCGACGGAGTACCAAAAATACAACTATACTTGCCTATTTCGTTTCAACAAAATGATTCCTTCAGCATAGCGGGTACAGAATTAGGTATTTTAGGTGCAGGTATACTCGCGGGTACATCTAATACCGGTAGTCTAATGAGCGGTATTGGACAAGGGATTAGTTCTGGGTTCGGTAGCATTGTTGACTTGGCGGCAAACAACATGAGCGGGTTACAAGCAGCAACTGTAATGTCAAGGTTAGCAAGAAAACTCCCAGAAGAAGTAGGCAGCGCATTTAATATCGCAGCTGGTGTAACTGTAAACCCGAACTTGCGATCGACATTCAAAGGCGTAAACCTTCGAGAGTATACATTTCAGTTTAAGTTCTTACCAAAGTCTAATTCGGAGGCAATGCAAGTTGAAGAGATAATCAGGAGATTTAGAATGTTCTCATACCCAGAAGTGATATCACTTGGTGGGGTTGCTGCAGGATATCGATTTCCAGATCTATTTAAAATAGATGTTAGGGTGCAGATGGGTGAAGGTGGAGACACCAGAGTAGGTAATAGAATAAAAGACTGTTATCTAAGGTCTGTGAGCACAAACTACAACCCTACATCAATGACTTTTCATACGGATGGTAAACCAGTAGAAATAGATTTAAGTTTAAATTTCGTTGAAGAAACGACATTGAGTAGAAAAGATATTAAGGATGGTTATTAATGTCATATTTTAAAAGTTTTCCTAAAGAACTATACCAATTTGCAAATGG
>ERZ802822.2495-NODE-2495-length-10235-cov-28.213920_pt1 | contig 10235 bp, 8 predicted proteins | sample MGYA00345649_ERZ802822 | MGnify/ENA primary metagenome ERZ802822 (study PRJEB30503, sample SAMEA104212359) | marine metagenome | biome: Westerlies Biome; feature: [SRF] surface water layer (ENVO:00010504) within the epipelagic zone...; material: water... | reverse complement strand
ATGGTTTCGAACTTCACCACGCCAGCGGTGAGGGCAAACAGGGTGTCGTCCTTGCCGATGCCCACGTTGATGCCAGGCAGAACCGAGGTGCCGCGCTGACGGATCAGGATCGAACCGGCGGTGACGGTTTCGCCGCCATAGGCCTTCACGCCAAGGCGCTTGGCGTTGGAGTCGCGACCGTTGCGTGTGGAGCCTGTGCCTTTCTTATGTGCCATGGGGTGGAAAAGGGATGGAGGGCGGTGCGGGAGAACCGGGAGGGTCAGCTGATGGCCTTGCCGCCCACGGTGATGGATTCAACCATCACTCGGGTGAGTTCCTGTCTGTGGCCATTCTTGCGCCGCGTCTTCTTTTTCGGGCGCATTTTGTACACGATCACCTTGGGACCCCGGCGATGGGCCATCACCTTCAGGGCCACCGTGGCGTCTTTGACAAAGGGCTGTCCAAGGGTGGTTCCCTTGGAATCCTTCACCATCAGAACGTTTTCGAGCTTGATGGTCTCGTCGACTTCAGCGTGAAGCCGATCAACGTCGTAATAGCGGTTGGCCTGGACCCACATCTGCGTGCCGGAGGCTTCGACGATGGCGTAGGCCTCGGAAGAAGGGGCAGCAGCAGGCGTTTTGGCGGTCGCTTCTTCCGCGTCGGTGGCGGGAGTGGCGGTTTTGGTGTCAGCCATGGAAAAAAGACACGGTCAGGCTCGGCCGAAACCGATTCAGCCTGAACCGCAATCGAAAGACAAACAAAGATCTTCGATCATCGAGGTCCCTGTCGTCAACATTCAGGAACATTGATCTCCTGACCGCCTGATGGCCAGGCCGGGCCTCACGATTGCCTTGCTGCTCACCACACCGAATCTGGTGGATGCCTGTCAGCAGTGGTTGCCGAACACGCGTTACTACTCATTGGATTTAAGTCAGCCTGATCAGGCGGATGAGCCACTGGATCTGGTCAGCACCCTCGAGGCTCAGCAGGAGGAGATCGACGCGGTGGTGGTGGAGCAGCATCTGCTGGATGCCAGCAGTCGCGAGCAGCTGCTCAGCCGAGGGCTGTTGTTCCCCGCCGTGGTGGTGGGTGAGATGAAGGGCCATGTGGATTACCACGCCGAGGAGCTGCATCTCGCCGACGATCAGCTGGCGCAGCTGGGCTACACGGTTGATGCCGCCATCTCACGCTTTCTGCGCCAGGGACGTGCCGATGGTCGATCGGACGACGATGGATTGGCATCTGTCGACAAGTTGTCCCGCCGTTTGCAGGAACGGCTCGGGTACCTCGGGGTCTTCTACAAGCGGGATCCATCTCGCTTTCTCGGCAGCCTTCCCACCGAGGAACGGCGCGAGTTGCTGGAGTCGCTGCAGCGCACCTACCGCGATCTGCTGATCAGTTATTTCAGCGACCCTGCCGCGTCAAACCAGGCGCTGGAGAGTTTTGTCAACACCGCCTTTTTCAGTGATCTGCCGATCACCAGAACCGTCGACATCCACGTCGATCAGATCGATGAGTTCTGGAAGCAGCTGCGGCTTGAAGGGCACAAGAGCGAATTTCTTCAGGATTACCGCCTTGCGCTTCTCGATGTGATGGCCCATTTGTGTGAGATGTATCGGCGCTCCATCCCGCCGGACATTCCGCTTTCCGGTTTGGCCTCTGGTCGACACCGACGGGAGGCTGATCTGCCGGATGCCCCAGAGGTGTCGTCATGAGCCCACGCAAGACCTACATCCTCAAGCTCTACGTCGCCGGAAACACGCCGAATTCGATGCGTGCCCTCAAAACGCTGCGCAACATCCTTGAAACCGAGTTCCGCGGCGTTTACGCCCTGAAGGTGATTGACGTTCTCAAAAATCCCCAGCTGGCAGAGGAGGACAAGATCCTGGCGACCCCCACCCTTTCGAAGATCCTTCCGCCGCCGGTGCGCCGGATCATCGGTGATCTGTCGGATCGTGAGCGGGTGCTGATCGGCCTCGATCTGCTGTACGACGAATTGGCCGACAACGCCTTCAGTTCCGGCTACGTGGATGCTGTCGATGAGGAGAACGACACGTCGACGCCGGATTCGCCAACGGATTCTTAAGCCAGATGGTGATCACTCTCCTCTCCCAGACAGACCTTCCTACGGTCCATTCATAGGTGTTGCGCCATGCAGTTTCCCCCAGCCAGCGGCTCGACTCAGATGCAGGTGCAGAAGCTCCCCACCGGCATCGAGGGCTTTGATGATGTCTGTCAGGGCGGCCTGCCGATCGGTCGCAGCACCCTGATCAGCGGAACCTCCGGCACCGGTAAGACGGTGTTCTCCTTGCATTTCCTCCATAACGGCATCAAGCATTTCGATGAGCCGGGGATCTTCGTCACCTTTGAGGAATCACCGCTCGACATCCTGCGCAATGCCGCCAGCTTCGGTTGGAACCTGCAGGAGATGGTGGAGCAGGACAAGCTGTTCATCCTCGATGCGTCCCCTGACCCCGACGGTCAGGATGTGGCCGGCAGTTTTGATCTTTCCGGTCTGATCGAGCGGATCAACTACGCCATCCGCAAGTACAAGGCCAAGCGGGTCGCGATCGACTCGATCACGGCGGTGTTCCAGCAGTACGACGCGGTGTTCGTGGTGCGCCGGGAGATCTTCCGCCTCATCGCTCGGCTGAAGGAGATCGGCGTCACCACGGTGATGACGACGGAACGCATCGACGAGTACGGACCGATTGCGCGCTACGGCGTTGAGGAGTTCGTCTCCGACAACGTGGTGATCCTGCGCAACGTGTTGGAGGGTGAGCGCCGTCGCCGCACGGTGGAGATCCTCAAATTGCGGGGCACCACCCACATGAAGGGGGAATTCCCCTTCACCATGGGCACCCATGGCATCAGCATCTTCCCGCTGGGTGCCATGCGTCTGACCCAGCGCTCCTCGAACGTGCGGGTCAGTTCCGGTGTGCCGCGGCTGGACGAGATGTGCGGTGGTGGGTTCTTCAAGGATTCGATCATCCTGGCCACCGGTGCCACCGGTACCGGCAAGACCCTGTTGGTGTCCAAATTCATCGAAGACGCCTGCCGCAACAAGGAGCGGGCAATTCTGTTCGCCTACGAAGAGTCCCGCGCTCAGCTGCTGCGCAACGGCACCAGCTGGGGCATCGACTTCGAGCAGATGGAGCAGGACGGTCTGCTCAAGATCATCTGCGCCTACCCCGAATCCACCGGGTTGGAGGATCACCTGCAGATCATCAAAACGGAGATCGGTCAGTTCAAGCCATCCCGGATGGCCATCGACTCCCTCTCGGCCCTGGCTCGGGGTGTCAGCCACAACGCCTTCCGGCAGTTCGTGATCGGCGTGACCGGCTACGCCAAACAGGAGGAGATCGCCGGCTTCTTCACGAACACCTCTGAGGAGTTCATGGGCAGCCACTCGATCACCGACTCCCACATCTCCACCATCACCGACACGATCCTGATGCTGCAGTACGTGGAGATTCGCGGTGAGATGGCCCGGGCGCTGAATGTGTTCAAGATGCGCGGCTCCTGGCACGACAAGGGCATCCGCGAATTCGTGATCACCGGCAATGGCCCGCAGATCAAGGATTCCTTCTCCAACTTCGAGCGGATCATCTCCGGCGTTCCCCATCGGGTCACCACCGACGAACGCAGCGAGTTGTCCCGCATCGCCCGCGGCGTCTCCAGCGAGGACTAAGCCAACTGTTCAGCGGTGGAACGACGTTCGGCCTGCAGCTTCAGTTCATCCACATCCGCCTGACCCAAGGGCAGATCAAACCAGAAGGTGGTTCCCACCTCCGGTTCACTGGCCATCGACACCCTGGTGCCGTGTTTCTCGAGAATTCCACGCACAATCGACAGGCCCAGGCCGGTCCCGACTTCGGTATGGACGGCATTCTCCACACGGAAAAAGCGGTCGAAGATCCGCTCCTGGTCAGCGGCGCTGATGCCGCAGCCGGTGTCCGCGACTTCCACCCGCAGCCGCGGCAGCGGTGAACTGAGCGCACAGCTGGGCCCCGCCTGCTCATCTTTGGGAGATCCCACGGGACAGGTGTCGGGCCAGGGATAAGCCCGCAGGGCCAGGGTTCCGCCGGAACGGCTGAACTTCAGGGCATTGCCCACGAGGTTGTCGAGCACCTGCAGCAGTAGATCCCAGTTGCCCAGCACTTCCGGCAGATCCTCCGGTGCATCCAGCTCCAGCTTCACCTGCTTGTCGTCGGCGTTGAGGCGGTAGGTGCGCAGGGTCTGCTCCATGGCGGGGAGGAGATTCATCGCTTCGAACTGAACGGCGCGTCCGGACTCCAGGCGTGAGAGGTCGAGCACGTCGTTGACAAGACGGGTAAGGCGATCGGTTTCGTCATTGGCGACGCCGAGGAATTCCTTGTGCTCCTCGGGGCTGAGCTGATCGCCGAGATCGTGCAGCGTTTCGACGTAGCTCTTGATGTTGAACAGCGGTGTGCGCAGTTCATGGGAGACGTTGCTGATGAAACGACTCTGAGCTGCATTCAGTTCCACCTCCCTGGTGAGGTCCTGCACGGTGACGGCAATGCCCTTGAGCGATTCGCCGCTGGCATCGCGCACGGCCTGCATCACGATGCGCAGGGTTCGGCTCGGTTCACCGACGCTGCAGCGCAGGTCCTCACTGTCAGCGCCGCTGATCAGCAGCAGATCGAGGGGGGCCTGGAGTTCGATCGCCAGCAGGTCCGGCAATTCGGCCACCAGCTCCTGCCCTTCCAACTTGCGGCCCTCCCAGCGGAACAGACGCCGGGCGGTGGGGTTGGCCAGCACGATCCGGCCCTGCTCATCAAGAAGAATGGCGCCGTCGGCCATGGTGGCGATCAGCGACTGCTGCTTCACCTGGGCTGCGGTCAACTCCTCGATGTTGGCTTCGTCGTAGGCCTCGAGCTGGGAGGCCATGGCGTTGAAGCCGGTCAGCAATTCCCCCAGCTCACCGCCAACGGGCAGGTCGATGCGGGCCTGGAAGTTGCCGAGGGAAATCGAACGAACGCCTCGCAGCAGTTCCTTCACCGGACGGGTGATGGTGAGAGCGTTGAACACAGCCCCCAGGATCACCAGCACCCAGATCGAGATGAACACCGCCACGGTCACCTCCCGGGTGAGAGCGGCACTGGCGAGAGCGGTTTCGTTGGGGTTCACCCCCAGACCGAGCACGCCGTAGTAACGCCCGTTGCGAATCAGGGGGACGAACACATCGGTTACCCGGCCCTGGGGGGTGAGGTGCTGCCGCACCAGGGGATTCTGCGGGCGGCGGCGCAGTTCGTCCGGCAGCTCCAGTCGCCGATTCAGGCGTAGATCACCGTCACCACCGGCGGAGGCCCCGCTGATCGGGATGCCGAGGTAGACAACCCCATCGGGATCGGCGAAGAAGATGTAGCGAACACTGCGGCTGGACCGCCAGAACTTCTCGGCCACGTTGGCCAGTTCGCGGTCCTGTTCCTGGGCCACCAGTTCGGTGACGTTGCCGGCCAGCAACAGGCCCAGGTCGCGGGCATAGCGGGTGTCGTTCATCACGGCATCGCGCTGGATGCCGTTCAGGGCCAGGAAGGTGATGCCGGTCATCACCAGGCTCACCACGAGGGTGGCGACGGCCAGCAGTTTGGTCTGCAGGCTGAATTCAGCCCACCACGCGACGATGCGACGCCAGAGCCCGTCGGATCCAGGATCTGGCCCACCGGGTTGCGGCAGGGCCCAGTCAGCGGTCGCGGGGGTTGTCATCCGCTGGAGCGCACCTGATGGCCGATGTCGCGACGGTACGTGATTCCATCGAATTGCACCTGCTGGAGCCCGCTGTAGGCACCAGCGAAGGCCTGGTCAAAGCTGTCTCCCTGGGCGACAACCGCCAGCACACGCCCCCCGGCGGTGATCAGCTCACCGTTGGCATCGCGACGGGTGCCGGCGTGGAACAGCTGGCGGTTGGTCTCGCTGCTGAAGCCCAGTTGGATGGCATCGCCCTTGCGGGGGGCGTCGGGGTAGCCGGAGGCTGCCGCCACCACACAGGCGCTGCAGCGTGCATCGATCGAGAGCGCTGGGGCCAGGTCGAGCCGTCCCAGGGCACAGGCCTGAAGCACCCGCGCCAGCTCCGGGCCCAGCAGGGGCATCAGGGTCTGGCATTCCGGATCCCCGAAGCGGCAGTTGAATTCGATCACTTGGGGGCCGGCGTCGGTGAGCATCAGGCCGGCGTAGATGACGCCGCGGTAATCGATGCCACGGGCCTTGAGCGCCTGCAGTGTTGGCTCCAGCACCAGACGGCGAACCTGCTCCAGGCCTTCGGCATCCAGAAGGGGTGCGGGGGCGTAGGCCCCCATCCCGCCGGTGTTGGGGCCCCGGTCACCCTCCAGCAATCGCTTGTGGTCCTGGGCCGGTGGCAACAGCACCATCCGCTCCCCATCGCAGAGGGCGAACACCGACACCTCGGGGCCCTGCAGCCGCTCCTCCAGCACCAGATGGGAGCCGGCGCTGCCGAAGCGGCCGGCGAAGGCGTCCCGGATCGCCGCCTCCGCCTGCTCGATCGTGTCGGCGACGGTGACCCCCTTGCCCGCCGCCAGGCCATCGGCCTTCACCACCAGCGGCCGGCCCACCTCGGCCAGCACCGCCAGGGCATCCGCTTCGCTGGTCACCGCCCAATGGCCGGCGGTGGGCACCCCGGCCTCCTGCATCAGCTGTTTGGCCCAGGCCTTGCTTGCCTCCAGCTGTGCCCCCTCTGCCCCTGGCCCGAACACGGCGATGCCGGCCTGCCGCAGGGCATCGGCCACCCCAGCAGCCAGAGGTGCTTCCGGACCCACAACGACCAAATCAACGGATTGCGTCTGGCATTGGGCGATCAGGGCGACGCTGTCGGTCTCCGCGATGGCGAGGGCCTGCTGGTCACTGCCGGCGTTCCCCGGGGTGATCCAGACCGTCTCAATGGCGTCATGGCGCTGCAGAGCCCAGCTCAGGGCGTGTTCGCGCCCGCCACCGCCAACGACGAGCACCCGCCGCAGGTCGGGCAGGGCATGGGGACGGGTGGACGAGATGGCCATGGGGGCAAACCGGAGCGGAGGGGCCTCGTAGGTTCTCTGTTGTAGAACGCAGCCCGTCATGGGGATTCAGCCCCTGCCCATGCTGCTGTCGCTGCTGGCGGCGGCGATACCGCTCAGCGAGCCTCAGCCCATGGCGGAGGAGCGGTTTCAGCAATGGTTGCTGGAGTCGGATCTGCAGCAGCTGGAGCTGGGTTGCACCGACCCGCTGATCGGAGCCGCCGGCGGGCGTCAGCAGGAGATCCGGGATCGCTTGTTGGTGCTGCATCCCGCTCCTGACTCGTTTGAGCTGGTGATGGCGAATGCCACCGCGTTGCTCACCTGCGGTTCACCGGACAGTGCCGCGCGGGTGCTCAACCGGATCAGTCCAGCGGTTGGCGAGGAGCGCCGTCGTTGGCTTCGCCTGCGCTGGCAGGCCGCGGCGGCTGGGCTGGATCACCGCGAAGCGGCTTTGGCGCTGCGGCGGCTGGTGAACGGTGATCTGATCGCCCTGGCGAGCCTGGAGCTTGGGGACGGTCGCCTCGGGTTGGATCAACTGGCTGAGCATGAGGCGGCCCTTGGTCGACAGCAGGAGGCCGCTGCGGTGCTGCTGCTGGCCCCGAATACCCAGCGGCTCGCCCAGGCTGCTGATTGGCTGGCGAGTGCCGATGCTGCAGCGGCTGATCAGTTGCTGGAACAGGCGCTGGATCAGGCGGCGGCGGATCAGGCCTGGGGGCTGGCGGTGGAGCTGCTGGAGCTGCAGTTGCGCCTGCAGCTGGCGGCCGGTGGTGATGGCGCTCGGCCACGGCAACGGTTGCAACGGCTGGCTGCCCAGCTCGATGACCGCTACAGCCTCTGGCGGCTGGAGGGGGGTGATGAGCTGGATCTGGGGCTGCGATCGCCGCGGCAGCCCGGCGGCCATGCTGCGGTAGGAGATTCCCCTGACGCACCGTCCCCATGAGTCCCGACCACGGCGAGCTGCTGTACGAAGGCAAGGCGAAGCGCATCTACGCCACCGACCACCCGGATCAGGTGCTGGTGGAGTACAAAAACGACGCGACGGCGTTCAATGCCCAGAAGAAGGCTCAGCTGGCGGATAAAGGACGGTTGAACTGCCAGATCTCGGCTCGGTTGTTTGAGCTGCTGGAGGGGCAGGGTGTCCCAAGCCACTACCTGGGGTTGGCGGGCGACACCTGGATGCTGGTGCAGCGGGTGAAGGTGATTCCGCTGGAGGTGGTGCTGCGCAACATCGCGACCGGATCGCTTTGTCGTCAGACGCCGATTGACGAGGGAACTCCGATCAATCCAGCCCTGCTGGATCTTTATTACAAGGACGATGACCTCGGTGATCCGTTGCTGACGGAAGCCCGGGTGCGGTTGCTGGGGCTGGTGGATGACGCCCGACTGTCAGCGATTGAACAACTGGCGCGGCGAATCAACGGCGTGCTGCAGCCATTTTTCGACGGCCTTGAGCTGCAGTTGGTGGATTTCAAGCTTGAACTCGGGCTCAACAGGGCGGGCGAGTTGCTGCTGGCTGATGAGATCAGCCCTGACACCTGCCGCTTCTGGGATCAGCGCAGCAGCGATGCCAATGATCGGATTCTGGACAAGGACCGCTTCCGCAAGGATCTCGGTGGTGTGATGGAGGCCTACGGGGAGGTCCTCAAACGGGTCCACACCGCCTGCCCGAACCCCCGCAACTGCCTGTAAGGTCGGCGGACATTTTGTGGCTTCGGCCCTGAAGGCGCCTCGATGACCCGACGCAGCACTCGCCGTTCCCCGGTTGCCGTTGGTCAGGGTCTCCTGGGTCTGGCGCTGGGCTTGCCACTCACTGCAGCACCGGTGCTGGCGCAGGACACCCCTGCAGTCGAGGTGGAGCAGGTCGAGATCGACAGCGTGCAAGTCGACTCCCTGGAGGCTGAGGCCCCGCGGGTGCTGATTTCGGAAGTGTTGATCGATGGCATCGGCGGACACCCGGAGGAAGAACGGCTGCAGGTGGCGGCCTACGGGGCGATGCAGGTGCGGCCCGGCAGCCGCGTCACCCGCGAGGAGCTTCAGCGGGACCTCAATGCGATCCAGGCCACCGGTTGGTTCTCGGATGTGCGCATCACTCCCCAGAACGGACCGCTGGGCGTTCAAGTGATCGTTCAGGTTGAGCCCTTCCCCACCCTGACCGAAGTTGATTTGGTCACCCCCAAGGTTGAGCTGCTGCCCGCCGAGGTGATCGAGGAGACCTTCAGCTCTGATTTCGGACGCACGCTGAACTTGAACGACCTTCAGCAGCGGATGAAGGTTCTGCAGAAGTGGATGGCTGATCAGGGCTACTCCCTGGCGCGGATTACGGGCCCTGAGCGCGTGAGCCCTGAGGGTGTGGTCACCCTCAAGCTCACCCAGGGCAGTGTTGCCGGAGTGGAAGTCAAATTTCTCAACAAGGAAGGCGAAGACGTTGATGAGAAGGGCAATCCGATCGGTGGCAAGACCAAGGATTGGGTCGTATCCCGCGAGATCTCAATTCAGCCCGGTGATCCCTTCAACCGCAACAAGCTCGAGAAGGACCTCAAGCGCCTTTACGCCACTAAGCTGTTCAGTGATGTGAAGGTCACGCTGCGTCCGGTGCCGGAACAGCCCGGTGACGTGATGATCGTGTTGGGCGTTGTGGAGCAGTCCACAGGTCAGCTATCCGGCGGCCTGGGCTACAGCCAAAGCCAGGGTGTGTTCGGCCAGGTTTCAGTGCAGGACACCAACCTGTTCGGCCGGGCCTGGAACCTGGGCTTGAACCTCACCTATGGCCAATACGGCGGTCTGGCCAACCTCAACTTCACCGATCCCTGGATTTACGGCGACAAGCACCGCACCAGCTTCCGCAGCTCGCTGTTCCTGAGTCAGCAGGTTCCTCAGGTGTTCCAGAGCGAGGACAGCGGCAACATCCGAACCATCAACAGCTACGTCGATAACAACAACAAATACGCCTACGAAACCGGGCGAGAGTACAAATTCACCAAGGACAAAAAGGCTCCTGGCAACATCAACAAGGCTGAGGATAAGTTTCCTGAGCGCAGTTGGTTTGATTACGAGGGTGACACCGTTGTGTTGCGCAAGACCGGTGGCAGCTTTTCCTTTGCGCGCCCGCTCAATGGTGGCGATCCCTTCAAAGACACCAAGTGGAATGTGCTGGCTGGAATGTCGTTTACAGAAGTTCGGCCAATCAACTTCGCTGCAGAAAACCGTCCCTACGGTGTTTCCACC
>ERZ802822.2494-NODE-2494-length-10236-cov-8.423565_pt1 | contig 10236 bp, 15 predicted proteins | sample MGYA00345649_ERZ802822 | MGnify/ENA primary metagenome ERZ802822 (study PRJEB30503, sample SAMEA104212359) | marine metagenome | biome: Westerlies Biome; feature: [SRF] surface water layer (ENVO:00010504) within the epipelagic zone...; material: water... | reverse complement strand
CCGTATCGTAATCACTGTCAAAGGCTAGGAAGTGAATAACATATCTAGGGTTGCCGTTCACGTCGTTATTGACCCTGTAAAAGTCGTAACCTAATTGGTCCGCTGTCTTATAATCTAAATGGCATTTGTTCATGTTTGTTTCTCCTCAGTATCCTAACCATTCAAGAATTTCATTCGAGTAGTAAACCTTTTTAGATCCTACCGCGTCAACAAACTCTGCCCAGTCTACGCCATGCGCTAACACCTCCGCCTTGGCTTCTCTCAGTGAGACTGGGTGGCCTTCCATTGCTTCGTCATGTGTCATTGTTTAGCCCTCTACTTTTAAGATTTGTATAATTTTACGTCGTCCCGCTGTGTCTGCTGTCCAGTCGTGCATAACACCATCACGAACACACAACGCATGGCCGCGTACCTTGATAACATAAACGCCACGCCTACATTCACGAGCAAAGCGTCCGATAGTCATTCCCTTGTAGCCGTTGCTTGTAATGTCTGTTACAGCTTTATCACATGACTCTGCGGCTTGCGTTAGTGCTGGAACCCATTCTGCAGAATACATGCCGCGCTTGTTTTTGCGGCCATTCTTTGCCATGTGCCTATGTGCCTTACCAAATGACCAGTCAAGCGCCATTGCAAGCGCCGCAACTGTGCAAAAGTTACGGTCTTGATATGGACCAGTACCGATCTGTTTAAGCTCTTCAAAAGTCTGTCTCATTATCAAACCCTCGTTAGTGAATCAGTGAAAGATACTCAGAGAATACCCTTCAGTGATTCACCCTCTGCCGTAGCTTTAACGTTGCGCGTCGTAGTTGCTCCGGATTGTCTGCCCATTGCTGACACGCTGTGACTCGCTACGGTTTGGGTGAGTCGTCTGCTTCCGTGTGTTTAGGTGTTTGCTGTAGTTCGTTTACGGTTTAGAGATACCCCTAAACTGCACGCCCTCGCTACAACTACTTACCTTCTGCGAAGCCCAACACTAAAAACCCACAGTTGGCTTGGTTGGTCTTACACTACTTGCCTAGTCCGTTGCGGGTATCCGCTTAGGGGCTTTCGATGCCGATGTGAAAATATTAGGTGAAGGCTTTGGGAATGTCTAATATTAGTTTTGAATATTGTTTTCAAAAACCATTCACGAGATGAATAACGCTATCGGTCAAGTATGTATAAAGGAACGCGCACGCGTCTAACATGGTAACGATATAGTGTCAATACTGTTAATGCGTACAGTGTCAGTGGTGTGGCTAGGTAGTGGCTATGGGGTCCAACCCAGTCCCTCACACTCCCTCTCTTGCAATCTGCATTGCATCTGTTGCAATCTGCGTTGCATTCTGCGTTGTATCTTGCGTTGCATTCTGCAAAAGTCTGCACCGTTTTGGGGCGGGGAGGGGGAGATGCTGACAACTTTTCTGTATGTTGCTACCTAGACACAAAAAAGAGTCAAATTAGACCCTAAAATAACCCCTAGTTATCTAACAAGAAACAATATATAAATCAATGACATAAGCAGTTCAGAATCTGGACCGTGCTGGTACAGTTTAAAGGACGTTGTCAAGTCTTTTATAAATATATTATTTTTTTTCAACAAAGGTATTGCTTTTTGTTCGTTTTTATGATATACTATTAGTATAGACTTAGAAATTACTCTTTAAAGATTCTTTACCGCGCCGTATAAGATAAATTATTATAAGATAATTATTAAATGTATAACTTATAAGGCTTACAAGAATCTTATAAGAGTCTTTAAAGAGGGCTTTTATGACTGATAACGCAGTTCCTCCTAAAAGGAAACGTGGAAGACCACGTAAAACTGAAGTTTCGTCTGTTAAAAAAGGTAGTCGCAACGCTGTTGGTCGCCCGAAGGGTGACGCTGCTGTCATAAACGAATACAAAGCACGTATGTTAGCATCACCTAAGTCCAGAAAGGTGTTGGATACTATCTTTGATGCGGCGTTAGACCATGATCATAAGAATCAAGCGGCAGCGTGGAAGCTTGTTATGGACAGAATCCTGCCCGTTGCAGCGTTTGAAAAGGATATTGTTAAGGATGGCGGCAGAAGTGCCATTCAGATTAACATTAGTGGTGTTGGTGCGGTAGATGTTGAACAACCTACAGTCATAGAAGGCGAGGTAGTTAATACAGATGAGTCTTAAACACTTTACACGTGAAGAATTTGACTGTCAAGTCTCCGGTACTAACAACATGGAGCAAGACTTTTTAGAAAAGTTAGATATGTTACGGACGTTGTGCGGTTTTCCCTTCGTTATAACAAGTGGGTATCGCCATCCCACGATGCACCCCATAGAAAAAAAGAAGGATGTACCCGGCACACACGCCCAAGGGATCGCGGCAGACATAAAAATAACTAATGCCGCTGATCGCCTAAAGCTTGTCAGTGCTGCTCTTGACATGGGCTTCACAGGCATAGGTATTGCTTCTGACTTTATACACGTTGATACCCGTGGCACTACACCAGTTATGTGGACGTACTCATGAAGTTTTCTCACGGTGATGCACTAACGGCAGGATCTGCTAACACAATACTAGACGTACCTGCTGGCTACGATGCTATTGTTACCTACTTGTTTATTTCTAATACGACAGGCAGCAGTAAAAGTATTGATGCTCGCTGGGTGCATAACAGTGTCAACATAGATTTTCTAGCAGGAAAGAACGTAGGCAGCGGTGAGTTTCTAGAATTTGGTGGGCAGTTCGGTGAGTTTCTTGTTGCAAAAGAAGGAGACACCCTAACGCTAACACCAGAGGCTGCTTCTACGTTTGTTAGTATTCTTTCGTTTGAATTAGTACCAGCAACACCAAGGTTGAACTTTTAGTGGATCTTAATATAGAACTACTGCCTTGGCAGCAAGATGTTTGGGCAGACGATACACGGTTTAAAATAGTAGCTGCTGGGCGACGTACAGGTAAGTCTAGGTTAGCAGCATGGATGTTAATTGTTAACGCACTACAGGCGGACAGAGGCCATGTATTTTACGTCGCACCTACTCAAGGACAAGCCAGAGACATTATGTGGCAAACCCTTCTCGAACTGGGGAATCCTGTTATTGCTGGTAGTCACATTAATAATTTGCAAATCAAGCTGGTCAACGGAGCTACCATTAGCCTCAAAGGTGCTGACAGACCAGAGACAATGCGAGGTGTGTCACTCAAGTTCTTAGTGCTGGACGAGTACGCAGACATGAAGCCTGACGTATTTGAGCAAATCCTAAGACCTGCATTGGCTGACCAAAAGGGCTGTGCGATGTTCATTGGTACACCGATGGGTCGCAACCATTTCTATGAACTATACAAATATGCAGAGTTAGATGATGATCCGACTTACAAGGCTTGGCACTTTACTTCTTACGATAATCCTATTCTTGACCCGGCTGAAATTGATATTGCAAAGCGCTCTATGTCTTCTTATGCGTTTCGTCAGGAATTTATGGCGTCGTTTGAAGCCCGTGGTTCAGAGATGTTTAAGGAAGACTGGGTACGCTTTAGTGAGAATGAGCCGGAAGTAGGAGACTATTACATTGCTGTTGACTTGGCGGGCTTTGAAGAAGTCAACAAGAAGAGAACAAAGAATACTAAACTTGACGACACAGCGATTGCCGTGGTTAAGGTCAATGAGCATGGTTGGTTTGTTGACAATATCATACATGGCAGATGGTCACTTGACGAAACAGCAGCTAAGATATTTCAGGCCGTTAGAGATTATCGTCCCGTGTCGGTGGGAATCGAAAGAGGTATTGCAAAGCAAGCCGTTATGTCGCCTCTGATGGACCTACAGAAGCGTTACGGGAACTTCTTTAGAGTTGAAGAGTTAACACACGGTAACAAGAAGAAGACCGACAGGGTAATGTGGGCGTTGCAGGGACGCTTTGAAAATGGGTACATTACTCTGAACAAGGGAGAGTGGAATAGTCGTTTTCTAGACCAGCTCTTTCAGTTTCCTGACCCTTTGACCCATGATGACTTGGTGGACGCACTAGCGTACATTGACCAATTGGCTAACGTAGCGTATGACTATGACTACGAAATAGAAGACCATGATATTTTAGACGTGGTAGCAGGATACTAATATGGCAGAATTTTACGAACAAGATCCACTTTTAGTTGAAGAAACGATTGAAGATTGGGTCATAACCAAATGTGAGGACTGGCGTGACTATTACGAGTCAAATTATGAAGGAAGGTTTGAAGAGTATTATAGACTCTGGCGTGGTATATGGGATCCTGCAGACAGTGACCGTAAGTCTGAGCGTTCCCGTATTATTTCTCCTGCACTTCAGCAAGCTGTCGAGTCTAATGTTGCTGAGTTAGAAGAAGCTACGTTTGGTCGTGGTAAGTGGTTTGATGTTAGTGACAACGTGGGTGACACAGAGCGTCAGGACGTACAGTTTTTGCGTAACAAGTTAACTGAAGACTTTGAAAACTGCATGGTACGTAAGTCCGTTGCGGAATGCCTTATCAATGCTGCTGTGTTTGGTACAGGTGTTGGTGAGATTGTTATTGAAGAAATGAAAGAGATGACGCCCGGTACGCAACCTGTTATGGGTGGTGATTTGCAAGCAGTAGGTGTAAATGTTACTGACCGTGTTGTTGTTAAGCTTAAGCCTGTACTACCTCAGAACTTCCTGATTGATCCTGTAGCTACGTCTGTAGATGACGCTATGGGTGTGGCTGTAGATGAGTTTGTAAGCAAGCACCATGTAGAACTGTTACAAGAACAAGGCGTGTACCGTGACGTGTACGTTGGTTCTGCTGCTCCTGACACTGACCTTGAGCCTGACCAAGACATAACAATTTACAATGACGACAAGGTACGTCTTACTAAGTACTATGGCCTAGTGCCACGAGAGCTTCTAGAATCCGCTCTGAGCGACGATGACGAAGAAGAGGTAGAAGGAGAAGGGGAAGAAGGTTCACGTTACGTAGAGGCCGTTGTAGTCATTGCTAACGGTGGTATTCTACTTAAGGCAGAAGCTAACCCTTACATGATGGAAGACCGTCCTATTGTTGCGTTTCCTTGGGACGTAGTACCCGGACGCTTCTGGGGTCGTGGTGTATGTGAAAAAGGTTACAACAGTCAGAAGGCTTTAGATACTGAGTTAAGAGCCAGAATAGACGCACTTAGTTTAACAATTCACCCAATGATGGCTATTGATGCTACTCGTCTACCACGTGGTGCAAAGCCAGAAGTACGACCCGGTAAGATGATCCTAACCAACGGAGACCCACGTGAAGTACTTCAACCGTTCAACTTTGGTCAAGTTAGTCAAATCACTTTTGCTCAGGCAGGAGCCTTGCAGCAAATGGTACAGCAAGCAACAGGAGCCGTTGACTCAGCAGGAATCGCAGGCTCTGTTAATGGCGAGAGTACTGCCGCTGGGATTAGTATGTCTCTTGGCGCTATTATTAAACGTCATAAACGCACACTGATTAACTTCCAACAGTCTTTCTTGATTCCGTTTGTTAAGAAAGCAGCGTACCGTTACATGCAGTTTGACCCTGAGAACTATCCAGTTGCTGACTACAAGTTTAACGCAAGTAGCACTTTGGGTATTATTGCAAGAGAGTACGAAGTAACTCAGCTAGTACAGTTACTGCAAACTATGGGTAAGGACTCACCGTTGTACAACACATTGATTCAGTCCGTTGTTGACAACATGAACTTGTCTAACCGTGAAGAACTAGTTGCTGCTTTGGCCCAAGCTTCACAACCTAACCCTCAAGCCCAGCAGATGCAACAACAAATACAACAATTGCAGATGCAGTTCCAGCAGTCACAAACACAGTTGTTGTCGTCACAAGCTCAAGAGTCACAAGCGAGGGCTACTAAGTTAGCTGCAGAAGCTCAAGCTGTACCTATGGAACTTGAGATTGACCGTATTAACGCCGTCACTAGAAACCTTAGAGAAGGTGACGCAGAAGATAAAGAGTTTGAACGCCGCATGAGAGTGGCAGATACTCTCCTTAAAAAACGACAAATAGAAGGTAAAACAAATGCTGACAGACCACGAACTGAGACTCCTCCTGCAGAGAGTCAACAACGAATTTCAGGGGACGTTCCAACGAATAACGGAACTGGAACGCAAGGTGGAGGAGTTGTCTAATGCCAAAGTCCAAGGACCCAAAACTAGCACGAGCAGGGGTAAGCGGGTACAACAAACCGAAGCGGACGCCTAGTCACCCTACTAAAAAGTTTGTAGTAGTTGCCAAGGACGGTGACAAGACAAAGACTATACGCTTTGGTGATGCAAAGATGACCATTAAAAAGGATCAACCTGCGCGTCGTAAGTCGTTTAGAGCGCGTCACAAGTGTGACACAAACCCACCCAGTAAACTAACAGCACGATACTGGTCGTGTAAGAAGTGGTGAGTAGATGGCTAAAGGTGTAAAACATTATAAGCGTGACGGCACTGAGTATTCAGGTGGTACGCATAAGATGCCTGATGGCTCAGTACATTCAGGAAAAACCCACGGAAAAACATCAGTACCACTTTTCCATTTTGATGATTTGTCTAAGACAGCAAAGGAGAAAGCTATGCCCGGTTATGGAATGAAAACAATGAAGCCAAAGAAAAAGAAGCCTGCTATGCCTGTACGCGGTCAACGCACAATGACTAACAAGAAAAACAAAAAGAAGTAGTCATGGCTAAAGCTAAAGCAAAACCTAAAAAGTCTGGACCTACTCCTAAAAACAAGGCGTTGTATTCTAGAGTTAAATCAGAAGCTAAACGTAAGTTTGACGTATGGCCTTCTGCGTATGCTTCGGCATGGTTGACTCGTGAGTACAAGAAACGTGGTGGTACTTATGGCTAAAGGCGGTCTTAAGAAATGGTTTGACGAAGAATGGGTTGACGTTAAGACTGGTAAGAAGTGTGGCCGTAAATCAGCTAATGATAGCGACCGCCCTTATCCCTCTTGTCGGCCTAAAGCCGTTGCAGCTAAAATGACTAAGGCTGAAAAAGCTTCTTCTGCTCGTCGTAAGACAGGCCCTAAAGCAATCAAACATGCAGTCACAGCTTCAGGTAAACGTAGGAAAACTACAAGAAACGCTTGACAAACCTTTAAAAGTATGATATAATAAAACTATAGTTAACAACATTAGAGGAAACTATGAACACTGAGCTTGAAACCTACTTCGACAACTACAACAAACTCTTCAATCACGAAGGTTTCAAACAACTCTTGCAAGAGCTTTCCACAAACGCAACTCAATTAGCAGACATTCAGACTGTAAAAGACGTAGAAGATTTATACTTCCGTAAAGGTCAAGTAGCTGCTTTTGCTACTGTAATTAACCTACAAGGTACTATTGAAGCTGCTAGGGATCAAGCCGAAGCAGAAGAAGAAGGTCCTGTTGATGTTTAAAATTTATGACTTCCGTTGTTCTAACGGACATGTCTTTGAAGATTTTGTAAAGAGTGGTACTACAACCAGTAGGTGCGGTTGCGGTGCTAACGCTACAAAAATGGTATCTGCCCCGTCTTTCCACCTTGAAGGTGCTTCCGGAGATTTTCCGGGTCGGCACATGAAGTGGGTTAGGGAACACGAAAAAGCAGGTAAAAAATCCTCTCCATAATGATTATAATCACGGAGTTTAATTATGTCAAGAGCTATGATGCTTGATCCACAACCTGAAGAGGACAACGTGGACGCCATTGAAAACGAAGTAGATGAGATTCAACAACAAGAAGAAGAAGTTGAGCAACCTCAAGCCGAAGCACAAAGTTTACCCGATAAGTACCAAGGTAAGTCTTTAGAAGAAGTAGTACAGATGCACCAAGAAGCTGAGAAGCTTTTAGGTCGTCAGTCTTCTGAAGTAGGCGAACTTCGTAGGGTCGTTGATGATTACATTTCTAGTCAACAACAACCAACAGCACCTCAACAACAACACGTTGAGCCTGAAGACGATATAGACTATTTTACAGATCCTCAAGGTGCAGTTAATCGTGCTATTGAGAATCACCCTAAGATTAGAGAAGCGCAGCAGTACACTGAGCAGTACAAGAAGCAGTCGTCACTTGCTACCCTTCAAGCTAAACATCCAGACATGCAAGACATTCTTAGTGACCCTAAGTTTGCAGAATGGATTAAGGCATCTAAGATTAGGACTCAGTTGTTTGTAGCGGCTGACCAACAGTATGATGCTGACTCTGCTGATGAACTGTTTTCACTCTGGAAAGAACGTAAGACAGTTGCTCAGCAAACCGCCAATGTTGAAAAACAGGCACGTAAGCAATCACTAAAGGCAGCTAATACAGGCAATGCACGAGGCAGTGCTGAGGGATCACGTAAGAAGGTATATCGCAGGGCCGACATTATTAAACTAATGAAGAATGACCCTGACCGTTATCAAGCTTTGTCCGAAGAAATTATGGCAGCTTATGCGGAGGGTCGAGTCAAATAATCTAGGAGATTGACATGGCTACTGCAACTTTTCCGGGCGCAGCCGGTTTTACTGCGAAGGGTGAGGCAAATACTTTCATTCCAGAAATTTGGAGTGACGAGATTATTGCTGCTTACCAAAAGAACCTGAAGATGGCTCCACTTGTCAAGAAGCTTGCTATGACTGGCAAGAAAGGCGACAAGCTACATGTGCCTAAGCCCGTCCGTGGTGATGCAAATGCTAAGGTTGCTGATACAGCAGTCACTATCATTGCAAACACTGAAGGCGAGTTGACTGTTGACATTGACCGTCACTTCGAGTACTCACGCTTGATTGAGGACATTGTAGAAGTACAAGCTCTTTCTAGCCTGCGTCAGTTCTACACTGAAGACGCTGGTTATGCTCTTGCTGTACAAATCGACAATGACCTTCACGCTGCAGGTACTGGTTTTGGTAACGGCGGCTCTGTTGTATTCAGCCCAGCAGAAACTGACTACCAGCACACTGGTTGTTTCTTCAATGACGGTGGCACTACTACTCAGTACACTGACGACACTATGGTTGCTGCTGACGTATTTACTGATGCGTTCTTCCGTGACATGATTCAGAAGCTTGATGACAACAACGTACCTATGGACGGACGTGCGCTTATCATCCCACCTTCTGTTCGTAACACTATCATGGGTATTGACCGTTACGTGTCTTCTGACTTTGTATCTGGTCAGGCTGTCAACAGTGGTCTTATTGGTAACCTCTACGGTGTAGACGTTTACGTTTCAGCTAACTGCCGAACTATTGAAGCAGCCGCTGACAACACTGCGTCTTCAGTAGACACTCGTGCTGCACTCTTGTTCCACCGTGATGCAATCATCATGGCAGAGCAGCAGTCTGTACGTTCGCAAACTCAGTACAAGCAGGAATACCTCTCAACTCTGTACACGGCTGATTGCCTGTATGGTGTTCAGGTATATCGTCCTGAAGCTGGTTTCGTACTCGCAGTCGCAGAGTAACGACCTTATGGGGGTCAGCAATGGCCCCTTTTCCTTTTCTTTAGTAGGAGTAGTAGATGCCTTTATTCCGTGGAACAGGTGGTTCTGGTGATGCTAGTACTGATGCGTATGCTTCACAGGTAGCTACCAGCGCCCAGACTGCCACTACTAAAGCAAATGAAGCTAGTGCTTCTGCAGCAGCAGCGGCAACCTCAGCAACAAATGCAGCAGGCTCTGAAGCGTCTGTAGCAGCAGATGCAACTACTGCGTCCAATGCAGCATCCGCAGCGCAAACCTCACAGACCGCAGCAGAGACAGCTAAGACAGCAGCGCAAGCAGCGCAGACTGCATCAGAGACTGCTCAGACAGCGGCAGAACTAGCAGAGACCAATGCTGAAACTGCTGAGACTAACGCAGAGACAGCGGAAACAAACGCTTCTGCTTCTGCTACTGCAGCGGCCTCTAGTGCTACATCTGCAGCGTCTTCAGCTACAACGGCTACAACTCAGGCCACAACAGCCACGACTCAGGCTACAGCGGCATCAACATCTGCCAGTAACGCATCCACCAGCGAGAGCAACGCATCTACCTCAGCGTCAAATGCAGCTACCTCTGCTACCAATGCGTCTACGTCAGAAACGAATGCGGCAACCAGTGCTACCAACGCAGCAACTAGTGAGACTAATGCGGCTAACTCTGCTACGTCTGCGTCTACTTCTGCAACGACAGCAACGACTCAGGCAACTGCAGCGTCAACGAGTGCGACTAACGCAGCTACTTCTGCTAGTAATGCTTCGACTAGTGAAACTAACGCTGCCTCTAGCGCCTCCTCAGCGTCCACCTCAGCCAC
>ERZ802822.2493-NODE-2493-length-10237-cov-6.214272_pt1 | contig 10237 bp, 10 predicted proteins | sample MGYA00345649_ERZ802822 | MGnify/ENA primary metagenome ERZ802822 (study PRJEB30503, sample SAMEA104212359) | marine metagenome | biome: Westerlies Biome; feature: [SRF] surface water layer (ENVO:00010504) within the epipelagic zone...; material: water... | reverse complement strand
CGTAGGGTCCGAATACTGTAATTTTATCGCCGGGCTTCAAATTGGCGACATACGACGTCATAGCGCCCGGTGGTAAATGATCCATACGTGGTGGGGGCGGAGATACGCGAATGTTGAACTTCAGTATGCCCCGCTCTTCCGGATAATTCGCCATTGAGTAAGCGCGAATCGTAGTCTCGTCTACATCTGACTTCAGACCCCAAAAGTTAAATTTGTCCCAGTCCTCTCTATACTCCTCTTGGACGTCAATAGAGGACCAGTCCATCTTGTAGGGTGGGATTTCCAGCTGTACGTAGCCACCCGCGCGAAAGGCGACATCGGCACCTTCGGGTAGCTTTAGATTCAGTTCCTTAATCATCGATGCCACGTTGGGGTTCGCGATTACCTCGCACTCCCAGCGCTGCACGCCTAAGGCGTCGTCCGGCACCTCGATCTTCATATCCTGCTTCACTGCGACCTGGCAGGATAGCCGCCAGTTGTCACCGATCTCGCCTCGGTTGAAGTGCCCTTCTTCTGTGGCAAGGATACTGCCGCCGCCGTCAACGACTCGGCATCGGCATTGGGCACAGGTGCCGCCGCCGCCGCAGGCGCTGGCCAGAAATATGCCCTTGGACGCTAACGTGCCCAGCAACTTACCGCCAGCTGGTACTTCTACGGACTTATCCGGATCATCGTTGATCAATATGGTTACATTGCCCGCACTCACGAGCCTAGATCGAGCGAATAGAATCACGCCCACCAGCGCCATTACAGTGATGGTGAACATGACAACGCCAAGCAAAACTGTCGAATCGAACATGCTGACTCCCAGCTAAATCAAATATCGATACCGCCAAAGGACATGAAGCACATGCTGATCAGTCCTACGGAAATAAAGGTAATGCCCAAACCCCTTAACCCTTCGGGAACGTCACTGTATTTGAGCTTTTCCCGAACCCCAGCCAAGGCCGTAATGGCTAACGCCCAACCCACGCCGGCACCAAGACCAAACACCACGCTTTCGGTGAAGGTTTGATCTTGGTCAATCATCATCAAGGACGCGCCCAAAATAGCGCAATTCACGGTGATCAGTGGCAAAAACACGCCAAGGGCGTTGTACAGAACCGGGACATAGCGATCGAGGACCATTTCCAAAATCTGAACCATGGCAGCGATCACGCCAATATAGGAGAGCAGTCCCAGAAAACTCAGATCAACATTGGGAAAGCCCGCCCACGCTAACGCGCCCTCGCGCAGGAAGAGGTTAAAGATGAGATTGTTCACCGGCACCGTGATGGCCAGTACCACGACAACCGCGACACCCAAGCCAAAGGCCGTGGAGATCTTTTTCGATATGGCGATAAAGGTGCACATGCCAAGGAAGAAGGTTAGCGCCATGTTTTCGATGAATACGGCGCGAACAAAGATGCCCAGATAATGTTCCATCAGATGGCCTCCTTGTATTGGCCATTGGGAGCAATCTCATACTCGGGTTCTTCCACTTGGTCTGTCTTCCATGCGCGAATCGCCCAGATGAACAAGCCGATGATAAAGAACGCACTCGGTGCTAGCAGCAGCAGGCCGTTAGGCACGTACCAACCGCCGTTGGCCACCGTGGGAATAATCTCAAAGCCCAGTAATGTGCCAGAACCCAGCGGCTCTCGAACCAACGCGACGCCAATCAAGATCACGCTGTAGCCTAGGGCGTTGCCAAAACCGTCAAGAGCGGACAGCCACGGACCGTTTTGCATGGCAAAGGCTTCCGCGCGTCCCATCACGATACAGTTGGTAATAATCAGGCCAACGAATACCGACAGGCTTTTGGAGATGTCATAGGCCACCGCCTGAAGTACCTGATCAACCACGATCACCAGAGACGAGATAATCGTCATCTGCACGATGATGCGAATATTCGTTGGCACGCGATTGCGCACCAACGACACCGCTAGGTTCGACGCGGTGCAAACGAAGATCACCGCCAGGCACATGACCAAGGTTGTGGCCATATTGATGGTCACCGCCAGCGCCGAGCAGATGCCCAGAACCTGCAGTGCAATCGGGTTGTTGTTAAAAATCGGGTCTATTAAAACTTCTTTTTGTGATGCCATGCTGCCCCCTACCTCTGCGCAAGCGCGTTGGATCTCATACGCTTAAGGTAGGCGCCAAAACCCCCATCACCCGTCCAGTAATTGACCATGTTCTCAACGCCCTTCGTGGTAAACGTCGCGCCAGAAAGTGCATCCACCTCGTAATCTGCGCCGGGATTGCTCGACGCGGAGCGCTGCTTGACTAAGCGCACTTGTGGTTGACCAACGTCGTTAAATAAACGCACGCCCTGCCACGACGCTTTCCACTTGCTGTTGTCCACCTCGCCGCCTAGTCCGGGTGTTTCTTTGTGCTGATAGAAGCCAAGGCCCGCGATCGTGCTGAGATCACCATCCAGAGCCAAATAGCCGTACAGCGTGCCCCATAGACCGTAGCCACGAACAGGCATTACGATCTTGTCGATCCCTGAGGGTGTCGCTTTTAAATACACCAGCGACACATTCTCTCGGCGGCGCAGTGTCGCGATGTCTTCTTGCGGCGTAAGGGCAATTGAGATCGCTGCATCGCTGGCAGCGCGGATCGGGTCGTAGCTCATGACATCGATATCGTCTACGTATTCACCGGTGCGTAAATCGACGGCGCGCACCGTAAACTCGGCAAAAAGTTCTTCAATGGAGCGGCCGTCTGCAGAGACATTTTGATCTGCTGGCAGCATGCCGGCTGCGCGCAGAATGTTCTTCTTTTGATCCAGTTCTTTGTTCAACAACTGGATGGGCTTGAGGGTCACCGACAGCGACGACACGACGATGGAGCACACCAAGCACAAAAATACGGCGATTATAAAAGTGTTCGCCAAACTGTCCTTGTCTACTTTAGCCACGGGCGAGTCTCCGTTTGATGTTGGATTGCATCACAAAGTGATCGAGCAATGGGGCGAACAGGTTGCCGAACAAAATCGCTAGCATCATGCCCTCGGGAAATGCTGGGTTCACCACGCGTATCAGCACACACATGAAGCCAATCAAGATGCCGTAGAACCAGCGACCATTATTGGTCATAGCAGCCGAGACTGGGTCAGTCGCCATAAACACTGCACCAAAGGCGAATCCGCCCAAGACTAGATGCCAGTAAAATGGCATGGCGAACATTGGGTTGGTTGACGGCAGTATGTTGAACAGTGACGACGTTAACACCATGCCCAGCAGCACGCCGGCCATGACGCGCCAAGAAGCAATGCGCGATAGGCAAAGAAAGACGCCGGCAATCATTATGGCCAGCGTGGATGTTTCGCCAACTGAACCCGGCATGGAGCCAACAAAGGCAGACAGCCAGTCAACGCCATAATCAAGGCCCAACGCAGCATTCCCTAAGGGCGTCGCCTGGGTCCAACCGTCTACCGCCACCCACACCGCGTCGCCGGACATTTGCGCGGGATAGGCGAAGTACAAAAAGGCGCGGCCCGTCAGCGCAGGATTGAGGAAATTTTTACCCGTGCCGCCGAAGACTTCCTTGGCAATCACAACGCCGAATATGACCCCAACCGCTGCCATCCAGAGTGGGATCGAAGGCGGCAGCGTTAGCGTAAACAGTATGGAGGTGACGAAGTAGCCTTCGTTAATTTCGTGACCGCGCTTGGAGGCAAACCACAGTTCAAACAAAATACCCGCGACAAATACTGTGATGTACAGCGGGATGAAGTAGGCCAAACCATGCACAAGGCAATCCCAAACACTGTTAGGGTCATAGCCCACCAGACCGTTCAAAAAGATGCCGCGCCAGTTATCGACACTGGTCAGGCCCATGGCCTGCATCGCTTCGTTGGCGTTAAGGCCGATAAAATAGCTTCCCACGAATACGGGTATGAAGGCACACAACCAAACGGTAATCATGACGCGTTTTAGGTTGAGGCCGTCCCGCACATGTGAGGCGCCAGCAGTCGTACTCGAAGGCGTGTATAGCGCAGTGTCGATCGCTTCATAGGCGGGGTATAACGCCTCAAACTTGCCACCTTTCTCGAAGGAAGGCGCAATATCGTCAAGGAAAGATCTTAAGCCCATCCAACTAACCCTCTTTTTCTATTTGTGTGAGCATTTCTCGCAGCACCGGACCAAACTCGTATTTGCCAGGACATGCGTAGGTGCATAGCGCAATGTCTTCTTCATCCAACTCCAAGCAACCCAATTCAATCGCCTTCTCGACGTCGCCAACCAAGATGCTCTTCATCAGTGGCGTGGCCAAAATATCCATGGGAATCACGTCGTCGTAGGTGCCAATGGGTACCATGCCGCGCTCGCTACCATTGGTCGTGGTGGTGAACGAAACCGATTTCTCGCCGATCCATTTGGATAAAAACGCAGGGAAGACGGAATGCACGGAGCTACCGGGCGCTAAATACCCAAGCAACTTGCGCTCGCGATGTTCTGCCAGCACTGACACTTGGTTGTGATAACGACCTAGGTAGGCGCGATGTCCTTGTGCGGTATGACCGGCGAGCACCGAACCGGAAACGACCCGTTGTTCACCTGCCTCAAGCTCGCCAGCGGTAAGCTCTTCTAAATTGGCGCCGAGACACGTCTTGATAAGGCGGGGCGAACTCACACCCGGGCCGCCCAAGGCGACAACGCGCTCGCTGAGCACGGTGCCATGCAAAAACAGATGGCCAATGGCGATGACATCTTGATAGCCGATAAACCAAACCGTCTTATTCGGGCTCACAGGATCGACGAAGTGGATGTGTGTGCCCGGTAACCCAGCGGGGTGCGGCCCCTCAAATACATGGTTGGTGACACCGTCGTGATTGGAAGCGTCTAGAGCAGAAGAACCGTCCTGACACAGGTGCACAGGCCCATCGGTCAGTCGCGACAGCACGCTCAGGCCCGCAGAAAATTCTGCTGCTTTGCTGGCAATTATCGGCTTAGGGTCTGCAGCCAGCGGGTTCGTGTCCATGGCTGTCACAAAAATCGAATTCGGCGCGGACTGTGGCGAAGGAATGCGCGAAAAAGGACGGGTGCGCAGAGCGGTCCAAGCGCCGCTAGAGCGCAGTTGCTCAATCACTACAGTGCGTTCTAGTGCACCAAGCTGTGTTGCGTCGTAGCTAGAAAACGACTCTGCTGCATCGCCAGCAGCTTCTATCACAAGGCCAATAAATGCGCGTTTGGCGCCACGATTGATTTCTACCACTGTGCCGGAAATTGGCGAGGTGAAGACTACACCTTCGGTTTTTTTATCGGAGAACAGAACTTGGCCTTTCTTGACCGTGTCCCCGACGGCGACGGCCATGGTTGGCTTCATGCCGGGGTAGTCTTCTCCAAGGATGGCGACGCTGCGAACCGTCTTTGTATCATCAATCTCGCTGCTGGGTTTACCCGCAATGGGTAGGTTCAACCCCTTCTTAATCTTTAACATATGGTCCCGTCATTGCCCGTTTCCAGCGACCTCCCGTTGAACCCCGGAGAGTCCCTTTAGGCCTATCGCCGTCGTATCCCTATCCCCTTGTGGCGGCATCGAGTGGCGCTCAACGATCTCCCTGAGAAGCGCCCGATTCAGCGCTTTTGGACGCGCTGTTGACGAAGCCGCGCAAAGTATAGTGGCGCACCCATCCAAAGCCAACGACCTAGCGTGATCTTTATGCGAAATCTTTGTGAATTTTTAATATACGGTCCTTCGACATCGACCCCAGTGATGACGCACCGAATCAGGGCTTGATCGAAGGTTACTGGCTCGAGGTTGGCAGGGTATTCAAGGCAACCTGCTTGCCCACTAGGCCTGTGAGGTTTTCACCTGACCGTGGAGGATTGGCATGCCAGCGCCGCTGCTGATGTCGGCCTTCAGCGTGACAATTTCCCAAGCATCGTCACAACGCAGAATGGCGCGTGCCAGCTTGTTGTTTAGGGCGTGGCCGGACTTGTAGCCGCTGAACGCGCCCAAGATCGGTTTACCCAGTAGATAGAGGTCACCAATCGCATCGAGGAGTTTGTGCTTAACGAATTCGTCGTGGTAGCGCAAACCTTCTTCGTTCAGCACGCCCTCCTCAGACAACCCGACAGCATTGTCAAGACTGGAGCCGAGGCATTTTTGAATAGACTGAGCGTAGGCTAGCTCTTTTTCTAAGCCAAAAGATCGGGCGCCGCTGACCTGCTCTATGTAGGAGGTATCAGCGAAGTCCATCTCTACGTACTTGGGGTAATGGTCGTAGACCGGATGGCTGGCCACAAAAGTGTAGCCAGCTTTAAATCCGTTGTAGGGTGCTATTGAAGCTACCGCGTCTTCCTGATTCACCTCGATCTTTCGGGTGATACGAATAAATTTTCGCGCTTGCGTCTGCTCGACCACACCGACACTTTCGATCATATCGATAAACGGTGCAGCGCTGCCGTCCATAATGGGCACTTCTTCTGCAGACAGTTCGACGAGTAAGTTGTCGATTCCTAAACCCCAAAGCGCTGACATCAGATGCTCTACCGTCGCCACGCTAACGCTGCCGTGGGCGACGCTCGTAGCGAGCGTGGTGTCAGCAACGTTCTCAGCACTGGCGGGAATGGCGACAGCACCCTTAATGTCTGTGCGAAGAAATTGAATCCCCGCATTAACACTGGCTGGGCGTAACGTGATGCGGACTTTTTCGCCGGAGTGAACACCGATACCGATGCCATAAACCGCTTTGCGAATGGTTCGTTGATTCAACGACCGATGGCTTAGCACGTTGCCACTTCGCAGAGAGTCATCCAATACATCTTTCATTCGGTGCTCGCGGTAATTCTACTTTTAGGAATGTTTCGTTCGAGAAGCTCCCCACGTCAGGGTTGCTTGCTCTCGGTGCTTGGTCTCGGGACTTGTTCTCTGTCTTGTTCTCTGTCTCGTTCTGGGCTCTGCTCTCGCTTCGACTTGAGCATCGATCTGCCCTGTCCCCGTATGACGGCGATGTTACACAGGCTCTCTATCAAAATGAAGGAATAGTGGAGACAAAGCTGTATAAAAGTGAAACAAAATGTTTCAACTATCAGCCATGTCGAACGGCGGAATATGGCGAGATGAGACAATCTTATAACCGTCTACTCAACTGCTCACAGGAACTGCTCACCGGAAGCTGCCCTTCCCCTCATGAAGCGCTAGACTCGCCACATACGAAACGAACCTATTGCCTGAGCACCGTGTTACACAAAGCTAAAATTCTGGCCACGGCCCCCATGATGGCCTGGACAGACAAACACTGCCGCTTCTTACTGCGCCAATACACGCCCTCGTCGCTGCTGTTTACTGAAATGGTGACCACCGGCGCCTTGCTGCATGGTAAGCAACTGCATTTACTGGAATTTAACGAGTGCGAGCACCCGGTAGCGCTGCAGCTTGGTGGCAATGACCCCATTGCGATGGCTGAGTGCGCTGCGATGGCCGAGGAGTTCGGCTACGACGAGGTCAATATCAATGTCGGCTGCCCGTCTGATCGAGTGCAAAAAGGTACCTTCGGCGCGTGTCTCATGCGCGAACCTGAACTCGTCGCCGCCTGCGTTAAGTCCATGCAGGCTTCCTGCTCGATCCCAGTGACCGTAAAGTCGCGCACGGGCATCATCGTGAAAGGCTCTGCCGACACCTACGACGATTTGGATTTCCTGATGCGCTTCGTAGATACGCTGGTAGACGCTGGATGCTCGCGACTTTACCTACATGCTCGGATCGCCGTGCTGGGTGGACTATCGCCGGCGCAAAACCGCGACATCCCGCCACTCACTCCGGCCAAGGGCGAAGCCATCAAGCTGCGTCATCCGCAGCTCGAACTGATTCTGAACGGCGGTATTACAGACATGACCGCAGCTACAGCCCCGCTGACTTGGGCAGATGGCATCATGATTGGACGCGCGGCCTACCATCAGCCGCGTTTCTTGAGCCAGTTAGAACAACATCTCTACAACGGTGATTTCCAGCTGGACGAGTACCATGTCTTCCATCGGTATGTGGACTACATGGCCACCCAACTCGACGCTGGGGTTAGGCTGAACGTGCTGACAAAACACTTGCTGCACTGCTTCAATGGGCGACCTGGCGCGCGGCGTTTTCGACAGATCCTTAGCGATGCGAAACGCCTTAAAACCAATGACCTTAATCTCGTGCACGAAGCTTTGAGTGCGCTGGGCCCACTACAGGATCAACCGGGAGTTCGACTCAATGCTGGCTAAACTGCGATCTTTGTTCTCTGTCGAACAGACTGAGGATGAAAATGTGATTGAAACCGATCTGGCCGCGGCTTCCCTGATGCTGGAGGTGTGTTGGTCTGATCACCATGTCGACGATGCGGAGCTCGCAGCAATTCAACGCCTTTTGGTCGACCTGTATAGCATCGACGCTGACAAGGTAGAGGCGTTAATCGCTGATGCAAAAGCCCGCTTGGAAACCGCTGTTGGCCTCCACCCGTATACCAGCTATTTGCGCGAGCAACTCGACGAGGCCGAACGTTTTGACGTGATCTGCGCGCTCTGGCAGTTGGCGCTTGCCGATGATCGTATTGATAAATTTGAAGAGCATACAATTCGCCAAGCAGCAGATTTGCTCTATCTCAGCCACAGCCGTTTTATTGAGGCCAAACTCAAGGCCAAATCGATGTCAGACGACGCCTAGGACGCGTCGGCTTTTTCGCTTACTGGCTGCGCGCAGTCTTCGCGCTCCAACGCTGCTACCAAATCTCTGAAGGTCTCTGCGTTCTGCTCGTTCATGGTCATGAGCTGTTTGTGCGCGGCAATAACGCGCGCCCGCGTACTCTCCATGGCGAGATCTGTGCCCGCCGGCAATTCGATCCCGTCCGGCAGAGCCGGCAGTGACAGAGCATCGTAAGCGGCTCGATCAACGATCATGAAGACATCTTGAAAACCCATGCTTGAGAGCACGCGGTGCAAATTGTCTGAGTCGCAAATCAGGGTGGGTACGCGTTGATTGAGTTTCTTGACGCGTATCGACAGTCGAGCCAAGCAGCCCAAGGTTGTGCTGTCGAGATTTTCAGTCGATTGCAAATCGACGACCACCGCATGAAAGGATGGGTCTCGCAGCATGCGATCGCAGTAAGCATCCAGCGACGCACACTGATTAACGCGCACATCGCCATGAAAGCGAAGTACATGGGTACCTAGAAAGTCTCCGGCACAAATACTGCCCTGCAACAGCACTCTCCCTGACTGGACTCGACTACGGCGCGGATATTACGCCGATCTTTCTCTCTGTACAGCTAGCAAACTCACGTCATCGAGATTTTTTAACGACTCGCAAAGTCGACTCCATAACTTAAGCGGGTCTGGCAAGGACTGCGATAGCGCCACCAGTGCTGCCTCTTTGTCGGCAAATTGATCTGGCGGTAAACAGTCCATCACTCCGTCAGAAAAAACCAACAGCGTGCTGCCCTTGGGAAATGGCACTTGGTTTGATACGTAGGCGGCGTCTGGAAATAAACCCAGGGGTTTGGCCTGCTGCTGCAACAGCTGGGTTTCGCCACTCGGTGCCGCTAGCAGTGCAGGTGGATACTGTGCCGCCATGCTGTAATGCAAGGTGTTGTCTTGCTTATCGATAATGCCCAAAAACATCGCCACATGTTTCTCGATGCCCTGCCCGATTAACGTTTCGTTGATCCATCCCAACATATCGCCCGGCGAGCTAAAGCTTGGCAGACCGAACTTTTGCTGTAGCCGCCAGGAAATGTTTTTCAACATGACGGTTAGCAGCGCAGACGACGCCCCATGACCTGCGACATCGGCCAAAAAACACGCCAGGAAGCGATCCTGCAGGGGGAAATAGTCGATAAAGTCACCGCTCAATATCAGCGAAGGCTGCACCCAGCGAGAGAATCGGTAGCCGTCCATAAGCTTGTGTTGTTTTGGCAGCATGCCTAGCTGGATGCTCTGACCTGCCCTTTGATCCGCTTGCAGCTCCTGCTCAAGCGTTGAGAGACGCACAGCCACTTGGCTGTCGCCTACCGCGCCCTGAGGAGGCGCTAAATTGCGCTCCACACGGCTCAACAGTCCCGCACTGCGCTCCCGTAACTCGGCACCTGACATATTTGCAGACCAACAATCCGCCGCGCCATTGCCAAGGGCCTGCAGCATTGCCTCAACATGTGCATTATATATACATACAATTATTTTCTCTTCATGAACTTCTTAGTTACCGGCGGCGCTGGATATATTGGTTCACATATGGTGAGCTTTCTTCAAAATCTAAATTTTAATCCTGT
>ERZ802822.2488-NODE-2488-length-10251-cov-4.815707_pt1 | contig 10251 bp, 5 predicted proteins | sample MGYA00345649_ERZ802822 | MGnify/ENA primary metagenome ERZ802822 (study PRJEB30503, sample SAMEA104212359) | marine metagenome | biome: Westerlies Biome; feature: [SRF] surface water layer (ENVO:00010504) within the epipelagic zone...; material: water... | reverse complement strand
CTAGCTCGATGCTATGGGAGAGATCAATTTGTAGCTCAGTGTATGAGGCTGTTTCATTCTCATATTCCGCGTTTTTTGACTGCTTGAAGTTTTGGCGTAGCAATGCCCCGACTGCCCACGGCCCATTTTCTATACGAAGCTTACCACCGATTCGCATGGGTGTAATTCTTGGTAAGTTAGTGTTAGCATCTTCATTCGTCGCCCGAACATAGTCTGCTAAGAGCCCTACAGTCACAGTGCTTCCTTCAGATTGGTAGGCGATGTAATTTGCCTCGGCTTCGAAGCCCCAGAATATTGCATCAACTGCCTCGAATCGGTAATCGTCGTAATGTGTTTCTTCTCCAAAATGTTCCCCTGGTTCATCGTTAATTATGATCGTTTCGGTTCCAAGATTTCGAGAATAAATATAATCGTCAAAAGTGGTATAAAAAGCTGAAACTGCGGTCGACCAATTTCCCGCACTGTAATTGTGGCGGAGGTCTATTCCGTAAGCTGTTTCCAGTCCTAGGTTTGGATCGCCTATCTCATATTGGTCTGTTGCAATATGCGCTCCAAGTGCGTAGAGTTCTGTTGAAGTAGGGTGCCTTTGAGATCGCTGCAAAGAAAGAGTCAAAGATTGGTTTTCTGCAAAATTCCAAATAGCGCTCACGCCAAGGCTTAGCGCGTTATCAGAATAACTACCAAGATTTCTAGCCTGGCCAGCAGTAGCCTGGCCAGCAGGAACAACAGCTTGATCATCAGGATCAACAGTTTGATTTTCTACGCGTGCTCCAAATTCCCAGTGAAGATCTCCATTGTGAATATGCTCGCTCATAAATATCGCTTGAGTCTGGGTATTAGACTCAGGAGTAAAAGCTTCCTCGCCTAATGCCGAGAAGTCACTACCGGCAAGCTGTACACCTACTACGCCTCCATCAAAGCTAGCGAATGAGTCATGAGCGATCTCACCTCTTAGTTCCCAGCCTTCGTTATCATACTTAGTGGAATGGTCGCCTTCAGACTCTACATGCATGTAGTCGGTATATCCAAGTCGGACGCGAGCAGCTTTGATCCAGTCAAGGGGCTCGATTAGGACCAGTTCGGTATCATAGCGCTTGCGTTCAAGGTCCACGATAGTTGGAGCTTCTTCTTCTTCATGTGCGTGACCTGCTACTCCGTATAGGGAATTGTAGTTAGAATAAGAGAGGCCGAAGTAGCTACCTTCGTTGAAGAACCAAGTATTACCAATAGAGTAGGAATCTGTTTCGACGAAACTGTTTTCTAAAATGCCATTAGCCTCCTCGCCCTCGTGGGGCTCTGACTCTGCATGCCCAGGGATCTCATAGTCGTCGTTATCGCGAGTAAGGCCTGTAACACTCATTGCCCAATTTTCGCCCCCAGCCTTAATGTGGCCTTGGGTAGTTTCGCCCGAACTGGCGCTGTCGTAGCTGGTCTTGAATCCTCCTTCTACTTTACCAGCTTCTGAGACTGGAGACCGCGGTATTTCGCGGCCAATCATGTTGACGACTCCGCCAATGGCGGAACTGCCGTAAAGTAAGGTAGACGGGCCGCGTAAAATTTCGACACGCTCTAAAAGAAGAGCTTCCGTCGCTACTGCGTGGTCGACGCTGATACTAGAGGCGTCAAGCGCCTCAATCCCAGAGTCGAGTATACGCACGCGCGCACCATCAAAACCACGAATAACAGGGCGACTGGCAGCACCACCGAAGCTAGTGGAACTCACTCCTGGCTGTCCTTCTAAAAGCTCGCCGATGCTAGAACCTGAGTTCTGCTGGATCTCTTCAGAGTCGAGTGAGCTAAAGGGGCTAGCAAAGTCATCAACTGATAGATCGAGAGGCCCAGCGGAGACAACGAAGTCCTCAAGCTGGCAGACAGGTTGTTCGACGCCAGGCTCTTCGTTGCCGAAAAGTACCGCCTGTGATAATAATGTAATTGTGCATAGTGGCGCGCAATAACGTAGAAATTGTTTTTTAATATTCATATTAGTTTTAGTATGTTAATTCCAAACGAAAGTCATTTACTATAAATATGTAAAGTGCAAGTTAAAAAAAGTAACTTACAATAAGTAGATGCTGGTATTTAGGCACAATTAGTTGATTTATTGTAGAACACGATTGCCTCTAAGCGCATTTTTTACTGTTTAGCTTTATGGATATTTTTGTTGGAGCCTTAGCCGGGTTGCTTATTGGTGCTGGCACAGTTTACACCTGGCTACAGCGCCAGTTGTCCGAAAAGCGACAGCGCTTGGCGGCATTAGAAGCGCAGTATGCTTCTGAGCAGAAAAGTGCGGAGGAAAAACTCGCTCTACTCGAGCAGGCACGCGATCAACTCAAAGAAAGTTTCCAAGCTTTGTCTTCTGAGGCCCTTTCAAAAAACAATGAGTCTTTCCTTAACCTCGCTAAGACCACGCTTGAGAAATATCAGGAGGGCGCAAAGGGCGATCTAGATAAACGGCAAGAAGCGATTAATAAAACCGTCGAGCCTGTGGGTATTGCACTGAAGACTTTCAACGAACGCGTCGAAAAAATCGAAGAGCGCCGCACGCAGACCGATGCTTCGCTCAAGCAGCAGCTCCAACAACTCGCGGAGTCGCAAGTTCAGCTCAGCAAAACCACGGGCAGCCTCGTGCAAGCACTGCGCGCACCGCAAGTCCGTGGGCAGTGGGGAGAAATGCAGCTTCGCCGCACGGTCGAAATGGCCGGCATGATTAACTACTGCGATTTTGAGGAACAGGCCTCGGTTGAAACGGGTGACGGACAGCGTCAGCGCCCAGATATGATCATACGCTTGCCTAACGAGCGCGTAGTGGTCGTTGATTCTAAAGTGCCACTGGCCGCCTACCTCGATGCCCTTCAATCCGAAGACCCCGATCACCAAAAGGAGCGCATGGTCGCCCATGCTCGGCATATCAGAGATCACATAAAAGGCCTTTCCGCCAAGTCATACTGGACGCAGTTCGATAATGCGCCCGAGTTTGTCGTCCTCTTTATACCCAACGAAACTATATTCAGCGCCGCATTGGAACAAGACCCAGAGCTCATCGAATTGGGGGTGCTCAATAAGGTTATCCTCGCTACACCGACGACCCTGATCGCTCTACTTAAAGCGATCGCATATGGTTGGCAACAAGAGGCCATCGCTCGGGAGGCGAAGGATATTGCGGCTCTAGGCAAGGAACTCTACGAACGTGTCAGTGTTGTCACCGGTCACTTCACCAAGCTAGGCAAAAGCCTCGATCAATCAGTTGGCTGTTATAACAAAGCAGTCGGCTCCTTAGAAAGTCGCCTCCTCGTCACCGCCAAGAAGTTTGAAGCCCTCGATAGTGCCTCTCCAGACCCCTTACCCGAGCCGTCATTAATCGAGAAGCAAGCGGTTGCTCCGAAACAGGAGTCTTAACACGCGGCGCGCCCATCTCGTCTTCTTTACTTGAGGACGATCTCTAGCTTCGCGAACTTTTTGGTTTCGTTACTTGGAGAGATGGTAATTTTGGTTTCGACTAGGCTACCGTTGAGTGCGTTGTCGGTTGCAGTTAATCCATTTATCGTGCTGAACGAATTACCCTCGTAGCTGACAGCTATGGGAACCCAGTTTTCTAAGTCGTCAGATACAAGCAGGCGAATAATAAGGTCTTTACTAGCACTGTCTCTTCGCAGGGTAAACTCTCTTGAGCTGGCGTCTAGGGCGATAGAGTCAGTGCCATCTTGGCTAAGGCTTGATCCTGCGACTAAGTATTCGACTAGATCGATCAGACCATCGCCATCACTGTCGACTTCACCGCTATCGCTTGCACTGTTGGTGTTCGACCATTCTTGATAGCCGCCATTTTGATCAAAAGAAATTTGGTCAACCCAGGCTCTATCCGCTCCTGCATCTACATAGGTATCTTTTGTATAGCGCCACTCAAAGGTGTGATTCGTATTACTTAGTGAGTTGTCAGTGAATTGGGTCCAGCCGACCTCCCCGCTCGTTCTGAGCCTGCGTGAGCCATTTATATAAAATTCGAAAAAATCGTAATTATCTTCAGAGCTTACCTTGTACCAAAAACTGACGCTAGTAGTCTGCTTAGAGGTAGAGAAGCGACTTGATTCATTCGCAAATACAGAACCTGATTCGACCGCATCGACTCCATCGTAACTGGTCCCAGTTTGTGCGATCCAGTCGGCATCTCCAGTCAGAGTAATTGTGCTATACTGCTCGATGGCATCGCCGAAACTAGGCGGGTCTGGCAAGAAACTTAACTCGTATTGCCCGAGACTGCCGTAGGCGGACCACCCAGTAGCAGGGTTACCATAAGGATTACCGCTGGAGTCACCCTGAATACTCACCTGATATGTTCCCGGCTCCAGAAGAAGTTCGGTAAGCGCGTTGTCTGTAGTATCACCGGTTTGTTCATAGACTATGACTTCGTCCGAGTCTAGAATGCGTAGGCATACGTCGAGATTTGATTTTTTTCCTTCCGTACCGACTCCTGTCATCTGCACTTTTCCGAAAGAGGAATAGGTGACGTTGAAAACGTCTATGTCTGTGCTTCGCTCGATGATTCCGTAGCGGGTTGCGGGCACGTGACTAATAGAAATATTTTCTCCCGTGGCGCTGTCGTTACCATAGTCGTCTGCTCGGTAGGAAAGTCCATAATTTGTAATTAACTGGAGGTCATCTTGATTGCTGTTGGTTGCGAATGTGTAATTGCCGTCACTCCATTGCACCATGCTCGCCTCAAAGGCGGAACCCATGATCGGTCCCCATTCGCGGCTTTCAGATGTGTGACCATCGTGATACTCGGGTGCATTCTGCGAGCTGTCACCATGGTGATCGAGATTTAAAGTATGCCCTACCTCATGAGAGATGGTATCCCCATCTAGATTAAAATCCCAACAAACTAAATCCCCCCCGCCCCAGTATCTAAAGCTATTTACATATGCGACTCCCCCAGCACCTGGCGAAGCCGTATCAGTAGGCGTCGAGATGCACATAACACGTTTATATATGGGCGTGCTATCATAGACACTGCGATCGTTGGTTACATTAACATCGAAAGGGGCGAAATCTTCTGCAACTAGTTTTAAGATCTCTAACACTTCGCCACTAGATAGACCTGAGGGTGCTGCGTTTATAGTAGAGGCACTCCACATTGGTTGGTTCACTTCTTCGCCCTCAAAATTGCAATAAATGACGGTGGGCGCCCCTGCCTTGCTTTCAAAGTTACCAGAAGCGTTTAGCTGAATACTGCGGGCGATCGTTTTGGTGGAATTGTTTATCTGTTGTGAGCGGCGCGGGTATCCGCCACTTGATGCATGTATCGGATAGGTGGTGCCAGCGCTCGCGCAGATCACATCATGGTAGGGCACCTCTTCGATTGTCCATTCGTTTTCATCCTCAGCGCTATGGCTAAACCGGTGGACAATATTTTTGTTGTTAAAAAAGATTATTGCCCCTGCGCGTGCTTGATTTTCGTAATAAACAAAGCGTCCTGCATCCTGCTTTAAAGTCACCCCGAATGACTTGGAATTGCCGCTGCGCTGGATAGAATCAACGGTTCCCTCAACTAGGTAGTCCTCAAACGGTGACCATCTGTATGGATCGCCTTTATTTTGAGGGAATGTCTCTCGGATTGAGCTAGTGCGAAGTAATAGCTTAGCTTCTTCGCGAATGAGTCTGTTGTGGTGCTTTTCTAGGCTAAATTCTTCAGGAACCGAAGCGAGAGCTTTGACTCCACTGACTATCTCCGTTTTGATTGACGAATCGGAGGCCTTTGGATCAAGGGGTGCGGCTTTACCAGTATTTTTTTCTAAATAGTGATTAACTAAAAAAAACATACCTATACCAGCGAATGTAAGAACCGCGAAGAGGTAAAATCTATGGGGCTTAGACATTGGTAAAAATCACATACACTCTTAATTAATAACATACTCTCTTACTGCACAGGTGCAAGTGATGATTAATTGGCAGCGGGCACTTGCGCTTAGCGAAGCAGATTGATTTACCATTTATTTACATAAAGTAATCGATCAAAATCCTCGTTTATAAGATTTAGAGCTCTGCAATAGCATAGAACTATGGACAAAGAAAATTCTGAAGAACCGATTGAATTTCAGATTAGCGATGAGCTGGATCTTCATACATTCCGACCAGGTGAACTAGGCGAGTTGATACCGGATTACATTGGGCTATGCCTCCAAAAAAACATTTTTCGCATTCGGATCATCCACGGCAAAGGAATCGGGACTTTACGTGAAACGGTGCACGCGCTCTTGAGGAGAGACTCTAGAGTATTGCGCTTCGAGCTCGCAGGCCAGGAGGAAGGAGGGTGGGGTGCCACGATCGCTTGGCTTACTCATGCCTCAAGCATTTAGGATGTGGTGGCTTGCGCCCCTTTGACGCAGTTACGGCGACAAACCTGCTTATTCTCGTCCTACTAAATTACTTAAGAAAATCGGCGCCAGACACTAGGAATGAATAATACCATAACGGCGAAGAGTTCGAGACGTCCGAGCACCATCAGTAGGCTGAGGTAGACTTTTGTAGTAGGTCTCAGAAATTGAAAATTTTCTGATGGGCCAATCGCATCGAAGCCGGGACCTATGTTAAAAAGCGTCGCTTGTACGCACGAAAAGACGCTAATAAATTCCAGCTCTGGCTCTAAGGTTGAGACGAAAAGCATAGAAAAAATCTGGAGAGCTACCAGCAGCAGTAGAAATAGTATCACATTGTGAATTGCGCGTTCACTCAAATATTGGCCCCCCGTCCGCATCGGTATCGTGATGTTGGGCCGAAAGGAGAGCGCGACACTACGCACCACTGCACGCAGGGCGATTACGATACGTATAACCTTAACTCCCCCTGCGGTTGAACCAGAGCATCCTCCGACAAACATTAGGATAATCAGCAGCATTTTAGCGGGCGGCAACCATTGGTTGAAGTCGGCTGAGGTATAACCGGTAGTAGTCATAATAGAGACCGCTTGGAAAGTAGCGCTACGGACCAGTTCATGATTTGGTATATCTCCAGTCAGTTCGACGAGGAAGAGCGTTAGCAGACCGATGCTGGTCGCTAAGATACCATAGAACCAATAGACCTCACTACTTTGCCGCATCATATGAGTCTGTCCGCGAATCAGTCGAATCATATAAATGAAGGTCGTTGCACTAAGCGTCATAAAAATGATGGCAACCCATTCAATCGCGGGGCTCTGGAAATGTTTTATACTATCCGTTTCGGTGCTGAAGCCTCCTGTCGCAACAGTAGTCATCGCATGGTTGACTGCCTGGAACCAATCCATCCCGGCGAGCTTATAGGCGCACATACAGTCGAAGGAAACGCCAAGGTAAAAAATCATCAAATAGAACGCCCCGCTCTGAATCCGGCCGTGGTCGAAGTCAGTCGATTTGCCAGATGATTCGTTACTAAATAGGATTTTGGCTCCAGCGCCTAGGGAGGAAAGCACCGCCACGAAAAAGACGACGACCCCCAAACCGCCAACCCATTGGCTAAGCGAGCGCCATAGAAGTAGGCTTTTAGGGAATTCAGCAAAATTAGTGTATGCGGTCGCGCCGGTTGTGGTCAGGCCAGACGCGCTTTCAAAAATGGCGTCTGACAGAGCGCAGTCTGTGGTCAAGGCATAGGGCAGGGCACCGATAATAATTGCTAATATCCAAGACAGGCCGATCGCACAGAGCGCCTCACGCCTGAAGAGCTTAGTTTTACCTCGGCGCCCGATCAGGTGAAATAATACAGCTAGGCTGACCGTGATTACACTCGTGATCAGGAATGCCCGTATCGATGCATCATGGATGGACTCCCCTAGATAGATGCCTGAGCAAATGCACAAGGCAAAGGCACATGCTAGGGCGAGCATGACCATGCTCAGTAATCTATAGATGATCGTGGTATTCACGGAACTTAGCTCTCCTTCGATAAAGATTTTTGTCGATCGCGACAGCTAGATTAGACTCGCGAGTACGCTCTTACGCTCTGCTTCACTCACAATCAAGACTACGCGGTCACCGGCTAATATTATATCGTCCGCACTGGGTACCTTGGTCTTGAATTTATGGAGTAGTGCTACGAATAGCGCATCGGCAGGAAGATGAATATCTTTCACTTGTCTGCCTACGCAAGGGCTGGAATGTTTGATGTGGACTTCAACGATTTTTCCGCTCCCACCGGGTAACTCGGCAAGCGTTGAGCTGGAATCCGCAGATAGGTTGCGGAGCATGAACTCAGCCGTCGCTTGCCGAGGCGAGACTACAACTTCTATACCTAGCATTGTCTTTAAGATTCCAAGGAGCTGATCATAGTCTCCCTTATTAATCACGAGTTGAACCTGGTTAGCTCCTAGCTTGGCGGCCTGTAAGCAAGTCAAGATATTATCCTCATCGTCTTTCGTGCAGGCCACGAAATAATCGGCGCTTCCGCTCTGCTCTTCTTCCAGTAGACGGAGCGATGTGGCGTCTCCGTGAATCACAGTAAGGTTGGGGAAACGCTCCGACAGGTCGCGGCACTTAGCTTTGTCTTTTTCGATGACACGCACTTTAAAGCGCGGGTTCGATAATAGACGAATTAGGCTGATTGCGGTCTCGCTCCCGCCAAAGAGGACGACTCGGGTTTCATTAATTTTTTGCTTTGGATCGAAGCGCTCACGTAGAGCAAAAAGTTCTTCGGGGTGCCCGAAGAGAGTGACTAAGTCGTTTTCTGCCAACACGGTCTCGGCACTGGCCACTGCAGTGTTACCATCGCGGTGGACGAAACCGATACGCACACGAGGGTCTAATTTTAAATCTTCCAGTTTTTTCCCTATGAAGCGTGATTTGGTCGCGACTCGCTGCTGCTGAACTTCTATCTGACCGCGGGCAAAATTTTCTACCGCGACGCGACCGGCACAACGAATTTCTTTGGCGAGTTCTACTGCGCAGATAGCTTCGGGGTTGACCAGAAGATCGATGCCGAAGTGAAGTTGATAATTAATTACCGAGTTGTCGCTGTAGGTTTCATCGTGGATCCGGGCGATCGTATTTTTCGCGCCGAGACCTTTAGCGAGTGAGCAGGAAATCACATTCGTGCGGTCGTCGCTCGTCATGGCAAGGAAGGCGTCGCACGAGGCCACGTCCACATCGACTAGTTGCCGAGCCGAGCTGCCATTGCCGTTTACAATGCGCGCATTCTGCTCCTCGTCTAGCTTCTCGCAGCGCAACTCCGATTGTTCGATCAGTGTTACGTTGTGCCCAGTCGCTGCCAGCGTCGTGCAAAGATTATGGCCGACTTCCCCGGCGCCTATGATAATAATTTTCATATCAGAAAGCGCGCATTGTGACGCCTCCGCGCGGCATTTCCAGAGTTAAATACGAGGCTTGCCCAAGCTAAAGCAGTGCTACTTCAACACCAAAGGTTGCACTATCTCCGCCACCTACTGAGTGCAGTCCCTTTTTATGTTCGGGACTATTGGGTGGCCCCATCCAAGGCTCTACGCAATAAAATGGACTATCCGGCGCCTCAGTCCATACCACAAAGGCATTCCAGGTAGAGTAGGTGTTCGAGTCGTTCAAAATACGGATCCCCACGTCTTCTTCGCCGCCATTGGGGCCGAATTTTGCTGTGTCACCTTTCAAGCGTGTGTAAATGCGGTCATTATTTGCAGGGTTACCAAAAGAGGTGTCTTTATCCCATCCTTTATCAACCGATAGCAGTGAACCATCAGGCGCGTGGGTAAAGCACTTCTTCGCCGGAACCTCAAAGCGGTAATCCGAACGCTTTAGCCCTTCGTGCCAAGGTAGAGTAAAATAAAAGTGATGCCCCGCAGACCAAGGGATCGGATCGTCACCGAGATTATCTAGTCGCAGATAAACTTTAAAAGAAACCTCTTCGAAAATATAGCGCACCGTAAACCGATAATTAAAAGGGTAAGCGGCGGCTGCAACTTCATCTGCTTGCAGTTCTGCCGTAAAACCACCCTCATCGATCGAGATGATTTCAAACTCCCCATCCCGCGCGAACCCGTGTACTGGCATCGGCCTCACCGCGCCGCTGGCATCTTTCCATTGCCCGATCTTACCCGCATGGAAAGTACGCGCCGAAAAAGGAAACAAAATCGGGTTGCCCCCATGCACCTCCGCAAATTTGCCATAGTCCGCATTTTCTGGCCAATGGATCACATCCCGCACCGATCCATCCGCCATACGAAGATTCCAGTTCATAAGTCGTGCCCCCAGTTCTGGCCTTACTAGATAGGTTGAAGAGCCACAGCTCCAGCGGTGT
>ERZ802822.2484-NODE-2484-length-10260-cov-28.133065_pt1 | contig 10260 bp, 9 predicted proteins | sample MGYA00345649_ERZ802822 | MGnify/ENA primary metagenome ERZ802822 (study PRJEB30503, sample SAMEA104212359) | marine metagenome | biome: Westerlies Biome; feature: [SRF] surface water layer (ENVO:00010504) within the epipelagic zone...; material: water... | reverse complement strand
ATGGTGCATAAAGCTTTCTCCGTAAAGACTTATCCGGTATTAGCACAAGTTTCCTCGTGTTATTCCAGGCCAAAGGGCAGATACCTACATGTTACTCACCCGTCTGCCACTAAGTATTGCTACTTCGTTCGACTTGCATGTGTTAGGCGTGCCGCCAGCGTACGTTCTGAGCCATGATCAAACTCTCAAGTTTAAAAACGGCGCACACTAGCTTCTATATAAATTCTAAGAATAAAATTTATATAATGTTGAAGTGTGTACGACAAATTTTGGTAACCTTAACCGTCCACACTTCTCTTCTTAAATTTTTACTTTTTAAATAGCTAATTGGGTCTAAAAAGCCCAATAATCCTCACTAATCTATTGTGTTAACAATAATTTTCGTGAGAAAGTGTGACGCTTATAGGCTAAAATAAAAGGAAATCAAGCATTTAAGAATAAAAAAAATACTAAAAATTGATGATTTTATTGGGTTTTTTTTGATTTTTTGACATTGCTAAACTAATAATTCTCATCAAAACATTATTAAATGAAAAAAAAACTTCTAACATTTTTTTTTAAAAACTTAAAATTAATAGGATTAATTTTTCTAATTATCATCACAGTAATAATTGCAACGTATTCTAATAAAAAAGAAAATTTAATTAAAAATCAAAAGAATGATTTTATCAATAATATTTATTTTAAAAAAACTTTTAATGAAATTGTTAACAATTTGGAACCCAGATACAAAAAATATAATCACAAAATTAAATCTGGAGAAACTTTTGACAAAATACTTAGCAAATACTCCATAGAAAAAGAGGAAATAATTGCTATCAAAAAAAGTCTTTCAAAAAAATTTAATATAAATAAATTAAACACAAATCAAAAAATTGAAATTATTTTAGATAAAACTAATAATAAAATTAAAGAATTTATTTTTAAAATTTCAAATACTGAAAAAATATATTTATCAAAGAATAGTGATGAGTTAAAATTTAATGAAAAAATATTATCTATAAAATTAGATAAAAAAATTATTTATAAAGAAAATATAATTCTTCAAAGTCTTTATAAGGCTGCAACTGATCAAAATATACCACCAAACACAATAATCGAATTTGCAAGAATTTATGGTTTTCAAGTAGATTTTCAAAGAGACATTCGTAAAGAAGATAAATTTCAAATTATGTATGAAGTATTTATTGATGAAAATAACAAAGTGGTTGAAACAGGAGAAATTCTTTTTGCAAATCTTAAGTTAAGTGGTCAGGATAATTCATTATATTATTTTGATAAAGAAAATGTTGAAGGACATTATGATAAAAATGGAAAAAGTGTACAAAAAGCATTAATGAAAACACCTATTAATGGTTCAAGATTATCTTCATCATTTGGAATGAGAAAACATCCGATAGATGGATTTAACAAGATGCATAGAGGAACTGATTTTGCAGCACCCAAAGGAACACCCATCATGGCTTCTGGAAATGGTATTATCCAAAAAGCTGGCTGGTGTGGAGGTGGTGGAAATTGTGTAAAAATTAGACACAACTCAACATATGAAACAGTTTATGCTCATATGTCAAAATTTGCGCGCGGAATAAAAAAAGGTGTTAGAGTTAAACAAGGACAAACAATTGGCTATGTTGGATCAACTGGTAAATCAACAGGTCCCCACTTGCACTATGAAGTTATTGTTAATGGAAAAAAAGTAAACTCTCAAAAACTAAAGCTTCCATCGGGTAAAGTTTTGAAGGGAAAAAATAGAGAACTTTTTGAAACTAATAAAATAAAATTAAATGTTCTAAAGTCAGAAAAAATTATTGGATTAAATTAACTGGCTTCAATTTTTTTTTTAGAAATCGGTTTAATCTCTGCTACAATTTTCTTATCTTCAATACTAATTTCTTTAGATTTTTCAGATAATTCCTGTGTTTCAGTGTTGTTTTCATTAGATTGATTTTCAGCAAATTTTATTCTTTTATAATTTTCTTGTTCATTCAAAATTCTTGTGAAGTGATCTGCGTGTTGTAAATAATTTTCAGATAATATTTTATCCCCATTAGAAGAGGCTTCTCTTGCTAAATCATTATATTTTTCAATTAACTTTGGAGCATTATGATTATTTCGTCCAGGAACTTTTCTTTTAAAATTATCGTTGTTTGAATAATTTGATGCAAATTTAGGTCTATCTCCATTACTTTTAAAATTTCTATCATTTCTTCTAAAATTATTTCTTCTAGCGTTATTATTGTTTCTAAATGTTACCATATATTTAATTAATTATATTTTAGTACTGACTATGCAACGATCGTTGTTTGCAAGATCTTTGACTGAACTATTTATATAAAAACCTTTATTGTTTAATAATTTAATAACTTTATTTTTTTGATCAAAACCAATCTCTAAAATAAATTTTCCATTTTTTTTTAACAGCTCAGATGTTTTGTTTATTACTTTTCTGATTACTGATAAACCATCTAATCCACCATCCAGAGCTAATTTAGGCTCAAACTTTAAAACATCACTCTCCAAATATTTTAAATCACTATTTTTAATATAAGGGGGATTAGAAACAATTAAATCATATTTGCCTTGGGCAAATTTGTCAACATCTGATTTATAAAATTTTACCCTCTCATCTACAAGGAGCTTTTTTGCATTTAATCTAGATATTTCTAATGAATTTTTACTAATATCTATTCCAGTTCCATAAAAATTTTTTTTTTCTTTTAGAATACTCAACAATATACACCCTGAACCAACTCCAATATCAAGAATTCTTAAACAATGCTTATTCTTAGTAACTTTTAAAATTTGTTCTATAATAATTTCTGTATCAGGACGTGGTATAAGAGTATTTTGATTTACATAAAATTCGCTTTTCCAAAAAAACTTTTTATTTAAAAGATAGGCTATTGGTTTTCGAGTAGCTCGTTCATGAACCAATCTTTTGAAATATTCTAAATTTTCAATATTTAAAACTTTATCATGATTTAAAATTATATATTCACGATTTTTATTTAAAGCTTTAGCCATTAAAATTTCTGTATCGAGTTGAGCTGATGGAATAGATTTATCTTTTAAGACATTTGTTCCCTCTATAATTGCTGACTGAATATTCATTTAATTTAAACTGCTTAAACTGTCTTCTTGTGCTTGCAATGTTAATGACTCTATCATTTCATCAAAAGCTTCGCCCTCTAAAAATTCTTCTAATCTATGAAGCGTTAAATTAATTCTATGATCTGTCACTCTTCCTTGGGGAAAATTATAAGTTCTAATTCTTTCAGATCTATCTCCTGTTCCTATTTTTGTTTTTCTATCTTGAGATCTTTCTTGGTCAATTCTAGATCTTTCTAATTCATACAACCTTGACCTTAAAATTTTCATACCTTTAGCTTTGTTTTTATGCTGAGATTTTTCGTCTTGCTGAGAAACAGACAATCCTGTTGGAATATGAGTGATTCTAACTGCACTATCGGTTGTATTTACAGACTGCCCTCCAGGCCCTCCAGCTCTAAAAACATCTATTCTTAAATCAGACTCATTTATTTTTAAGTCAACTTCCTCTGCTTCAGGCAATACTGCTACTGTTGCAGCTGAAGTATGAACTCTTCCCTGTGTTTCAGTATCTGGTACTCTTTGAACTCTATGAACTCCACTTTCATATTTTAAAGTTGAATAAATATTAGTACCTTTTATTGATGCTATAACTTCTTTTAGCCCTCCAGCATCACTTCTAGAAATTGATATTAATTCTAATGTCCATTTCTTTTTATGACTCACTTTTTCATACATCTTAAAAAGGTCTGAAGCAAACAAGCTTGCTTCTAGTCCTCCTGTCCCTGCTCTAATTTCTATGATTGCATTTTTTTTATCAGCTTCATCTTTTGGTAGTAAGAATAATTTCAATTTTTTTTCATTTATTTCTAATTCAGTCTTTAAATCTGACAATTCAATTTCAGCCATATCTTTTAATTCTTTATCTGCAGAACTATCATTTAAAATTTTTTCCAAATCTTTTTTATCATCATCGTATGATAAATATTTCCTAGCATTTTCTATAATTTCATTAACATCTGAGTACTCTTTTGATTTTTCTGCAAATAGTTTTTTGTCAATTTCACCAGAAGATAGATCCTTTTCTAAAGTTGAATGCTTTATTATAAGCTCTTCGATTGTTTTTGCTGGTATCATTATTTTTTTTCTAACTCTGAAGCTTTTTTTTCAACTTCAACTACAACTTTGTCAATTATTTCATTTGTTAGGACTTTTTTACTTTGAACACCAGAAAGATAAAGCATATTGTTACCTTTACCACCACCTGTTATACCAACATCTGTCATTGATGCTTCGCCAGGTCCATTTACAACACATCCAATAATAGAGAGAGTAACTGGTGTTTTTATATGGGATAGTTTTTCTTCTAAAATCTTGACTGTATCAATTACTTGAAAAGCTTGTCTGGCACACGATGGACATGATATAATTTTTACACCCCTATTTCTTAAACCAAGTGATTTTAATATTTCATTTCCTACTTTAATTTCTTGAGGTGGATCATCTGATAAGGAAATTCTTATTGTATCTCCAATCCCATCCATTAATAAAGATCCTAGACCTATTGATGATTTTATGCTTCCTGACACAAAACTTCCCGCCTCAGTTATTCCAAGATGTAATGGGTAGTCCGTTACCTGAGAAAGTTGACGATAAGCAGCAATTGACAAGAAAACATCTGAGGATTTTACACTTATCTTAAAGTTAAAAAAATCTTGATCTTCTAAAATCTTTATATTTCTTTGCGCACTTTCAACTAAAGCTTCAGGGCAAGGTTCTTTAAATTTTTCCAAAATATCTCTCTCTAGAGATCCAGCATTAACTCCTATTCTTACTGAGCAATCATTATTTTTTGCTGCACTTAACACATCGTGAATTTTTTGTTTATCACCAATATTTCCTGGATTTATTCTCAAACATTTTGCTCCACTTTCTGCAGCCTCAATTGCTCGTTTATAATGAAAATGAATATCTGCAACAATTGGTATTGGCACATGATTAACTATTTCTTTAAGTGCTTTTGTAGACTCTTTATCAGGACATGAAACTCTAACAATATCAGCACCCTCTTTAGCAATATCATTAATTTGATTAATTGTAGCTTTAACATCAGTTGTTAAAGTATTCGTCATTGACTGAACTGAAATTGGATTATCCCCACCAATCTTTACATCACCAACATTTATTACTCTGGTTTTTTTTCGATTAATATTTCTGAAGGGCCTGAGGCTCATAAAATTTAGTCTAATTTAAATTCTTTATGCAATACAGCTATAGCTTTTTTTACTTGATTAGTATTAACTAAAACTGAAATTTTAATTTCAGATGTTGATATTACCAAAATATTTATCTTTTTTGAAGCTAAAGCCTGAAACATTCGATAAGTTATTCCAGGGGTTGTTATCATCCCAACTCCGATAATTGAAACTTTAGACACATTTTTATCAAAAGATAATTTTTTGTATGATATTTTTTTATTTTGCTTTATGAATTTCTCTGCTTTTTTTAAGTCTTCAGATTTAATTGTAAATGTAAGATCTGTTTCTTTGCCATTAATTGAAATATTTTGAACAACCATATCTACATTTATAAAGTTTTGAGATAGGGGTTTAAAAATAGATGCTGCTACACCTGGCCTATCTTTAACTCCTTCAATTGTAATTTTTGCATCATTTTTTGTTGATGAAATTCCAGTGATTATCTGATCACTAAAAGCTTTGGATGAATTTGTAATCAATGTTCCAGGTTTTGAAACAAATGACGATTTAACTTGTATATCTATTTTATTCAATTTTGCATCTTGAACAGAAGTTGGTTGCATAACTTTTGAGCCCAAAGATGCCATCTCCAACATCTCATCATAAAATATTTTTTTAATTTTTTTAGCATTTTTGTACTGTCTAGGATCCGTAGTATAAACTCCATCTACATCTGTATAAATAATACACTCATCTGCTTTAATAAATTTAGCTAGCATTATTGCTGTAGCATCTGAACCACTTCTGCCAATAGTTGTTAGCCTATAATTTTTGTTTAATCCTTGAAAGCCAGTGATTACCGGAATACCTCCACTTTTTAGATAATTTTGTAATTCTTTCGAAACCAATCTACTAATTCTTGCAGCTGAGTGAGGGCCTTCTGTTATAATTGGTATTTGCCAAGATAGCCAAGATCTAGATTTAAACCCAATATGATTTAATCTTCCAGCTATTAAAGCACAAGAAACTTGCTCTCCTGTAGATAATAAAGTGTCATATTCTGCTTTATCAAAATTGTTACTAATTAATTTGGATTTATTAACTAGTTCGTTAGTAACACCGCTCATAGCAGAGGAAATCACTACTACTTTGTTTTTCTTTTTTTTATAAGAAGATATAATTTTACATACCTTTTTAATTCTATCGATACTTCCTACAGAAGTTCCACCAAACTTTAAAACAACAGTTTTCATTGATCAAATTTATTTATTATAATTTAATAAATAATTGATAAAATACATCTTAGTTGTTATGTCAACTAATTATCGATTATGAACAGTGTAAATAAAAAAGAAATTGAAAAATTTTCAAAAATGGCCGCTGAATGGTGGGACCCAAGCGGGAAATTTAAACCACTTCATAAATTTAACCCAATAAGAATTAAATATATTAAAGAAAATATTATCAATAGTTTTAAAATAAAAACTAAAAAAAAACCTTTAGATAAAATCAATATATTAGATATAGGGTGTGGAGGTGGGCTTCTTTCCGAGCCAATGACAAGATTAGGTGCAGATGTAACTGGAATTGATGCATCAATTAAAAATATTAATATTGCAAAGTTGCATGCAAAAAAAAATAATCTTAAAATTAATTATCTATGCTCATCGCCTGAAAAATTAAAGATTCAAAAAAAATTTGATGTTATTTTAAACATGGAAATAGTTGAACATGTTGAAGATATTAATTTTTTTATAAACTCGTGTTCAAAACTTCTTAAAAAAAATGGGCTTATGTTTGTTGCAACTCTTAACAAAACATTAAAATCATATATGTTTGCAATAATTGGAGCAGAATATGTTTTGAGGTGGCTTCCAATAGGAACTCATGATTGGGAAAAATTTGTAAGACCTGAAGATCTTAAAAAAATTTTAAGCAAAAATAATTTAAAGTTAGAAAAGTTAGATGGGATGAATTTTAATATAATTAAAGATGAATGGAGTGTATCTTCAGATACTTCAATTAATTATATTGTAAAATCTATAAAACTCTAATTATCTTTATCTTCTACCCAAGGTATCATTTGAGTATCAATACCCTCTTCCTTAAGATCCTTAAGATCCTTCTTAGAAGCATTTCCATAGATACCTTTGGATTTTTTTTTAGGATTATAGTGTATAGATCGTGCTTCATAAGCAAAATTTTCACCAACAAACTTAAAATTTTCTTTAATAAATTTTTGATAACTTTTAATAGTTTTCTTTACATTTTTGTATTTGTCTAATTGTAAATCATTTTTTTTATCTTTTTTGTTATTCCTTAAACTTGGTGCCATAAGTGTTTTATCTACAAATGTAGAATTACAAATATGACAGACTAAAAGACTTTTTTTTTTTAGTTTTTCAAATTCTTTAGATGACGCAAACCAACTGTCAAAAGTTGTTTCACAATTTTTGCATGCCAATTTATATTTGATCATGATATAGAACTAATAATTATTGTAAAATTTTCAAGGCTACTAGCTTCTGTAGTCTGCATTAATATCAATATATTTTTTTGTAAAATCCATTGTATAAACAGTAAAACTTTTCTTTCCGGTAAAAATTTCAATGTCGAGATCAATATTTTCATTTTTCATATATTCTGCAGTGTTTGTTTCATTATAACTTTGATGTAATTTTCCATCTTGCACAATTTTCAAATTTCCAAATTTAATCAAAAGTTTTTTCAAATTTATTTTTTGCCCAGCTTTACCTATTGCCATAATAATTCTTCCCCAATTAGGATCTTCACCAGCAATTGCAGTTTTAACTAAGGGTGAGTTTGCAATAGAAAATGCTATTTGTTTAGCGTCTATTTCAGATTTACATTTTTTAACATTAACCGTTACAAACTTTGAAGATCCTTCTCCGTCTGAAACCACTCTTTTTGCTAAATTTAACAAAACTTTATTTAAAGCTTTATCAAAATTTTGAATCTTTTTATCATTTATATTTTTAATTTGAGCGTTGTCTACTTTGCCAGTTGCAAAAATTGTAGCCATATCATTAGTGCTTGTATCACCATCACAAGTTATAGCATTAAAGGTTGTTGAAATATTTTTTTTAAGTAACTTATTTAAAATATCATTAGATAGTTTCGCATCTGTAAAAACATAAGCAAGTGTAGTTGCCATATTTGGATGGATCATCCCTGAGCCTTTTGCTATTCCATAAATTTTAATTTTTTTATTTGCAATTGTACATTCCTCCATTGCTAACTTAGGCTTAGTATCAGTTGTCATAATACCAAGCGCAGCTTTCATCCAAATAAATTTATTTTGTGTATATTTAATTTTATTAACTAAATTTTGAATTTGATGAGAGATTTTTTCATAAGGATAAGGTTCCCCTATAGTTCCTGTACAACCAAACATAATATCTTTTGAGGTAATTTTTTTTGAGATGCTCTCATCTTGTTCTTGTTTTTTTGTTAATTCAGATGAAACAATTTCTGATAATTTCTTTAAACTTTCATAACCTTGTTTGCCAGTAAAAGCATTTGCATTTCGGGTATTCACTAAAAGAGAATAAATTTTCTTACTATTTTGATTTAAATTCCATTTTATATTTTCTGATACTATTTTTGATTGCGTATATACGGAAGCATAATTTGCTCCATCTCTAAAATAAAACATAGACAGGTCGTCTCTGTTATCATTGTATAAATTTGCACTTAAAACAGAAATAGAAACACCATCAATATGTTCAAGGTCTTGAAAATCAATCATTTTAGCATTTTTTGATTTTGAAGATAAAAAATTTGATAAATTAATTCCCATAGTATTTAAAATAATTATTTAATACATATATTAAACATTATAAGTAAAGAATAAATCAAATACTCATGTTTAATCCATTAAAACTAATTACAAAGTTTATTAAATCTAGCAATCAAAAAGAGCTCGATAGAATTAGAAAAATTGTAAAAACAATAAATTCACTTGAAGATCAATTTAAAAAACTTGATGACTTAGATTTTCCAAAAAAAACCCAAGAGTATAAAGAACAAATTAAACAAGGAAAAACCTTAGATGAACTTTTACCTGAAGCATTTGCATTAGTTAGAGAGGCTTCAAAAAGAACACGTAACGAAAGACACTTTGATGTTCAAATAATTGGAGGAGTTGTTCTTCATGAAGGTAAGATTGCTGAAATGAAAACAGGAGAGGGAAAAACACTTACAATTTCTCTTGCCGCATACTTAAATGCTCTCAATGAAAAAGGTGTTCATATTGTAACTGTAAACGACTATCTAGCAAAAAGAGACTCTATAGAAATGGGTCAAATCTATAACTTTCTAGGTTTGTCATCTGGTTACATAAATAACGATCAAGATGATAATGAGCGAAAGAGAAATTATGATTGCGATATAACATATGCAACAAATAGTGAACTTGGATTTGATTACCTTAGAGATAATATGAAATTTTCAGAAAATGAAATGGTTCAAAGAGAACATTCATTTTCTATAGTTGATGAAATAGATTCATGTCTAATCGATGAGGCCAGAACCCCATTGGTCATATCAGGTTCTGCTGACGATAAAACTGCTCAGTATCTTGCTATTGATAAACTTATAAGACAGTTGAATGATAAAGATTATGAAATAGATGAAAAAGAAAAAAGTATTCTTTTAACTAATGATGGAATTAATAATGTAGAAAGAATCTTTTCAAGCGTAGGTATTTTAAAAAATAATAACTTTTATGATCCAGAAAATTTACATTTAGTACATCATGTCAATCAAGCACTTCGAGCTAATCATTTATTTGAAAAAGGTAAAGACTATATTGTTAAAGATGAAAGTTTAAAAATTATAGACGAACTGACTGGTAGAATACTTGAAGGCAGAAGATTTGGTGATGGATTACATCAAGCGTTAGAAGCAAAAGAAAAAATAAAAATTCAAGCAGAAAATCAAACATTAGCTTCAATTACATATCAAAATTATTTTAAACTTTATAAAAAAATAT
>ERZ802822.2483-NODE-2483-length-10263-cov-11.150108_pt1 | contig 10263 bp, 8 predicted proteins | sample MGYA00345649_ERZ802822 | MGnify/ENA primary metagenome ERZ802822 (study PRJEB30503, sample SAMEA104212359) | marine metagenome | biome: Westerlies Biome; feature: [SRF] surface water layer (ENVO:00010504) within the epipelagic zone...; material: water... | reverse complement strand
AAAAACGATTACGGTAACACCCGTGCTTGGAACTACACCCAACAAAAATTTATATCCACTGGTTTGCAGTTTTGTGGTCTCATTATGGGCGACCATTCCAAAACAGCCATACAAACTCCGATAAATACAGCTACTGTTGTAGGCGTTGGTTGTAGTATTTTTAGCATAGGTTTTCCACGGACGTTTATTCCCAGTTTTTCACGAGGTGGTTCTCAAGGCATGACTGAAAACAATTTGAACAAGATGCTGAATACGGCAGCTGTGGTTATGGCCCGACGAGGTCAAGATATGTCCGCTGAAGACAAAGCTATTTTAACACATTTGTTTGCTGCCACCAAGCAATTCCGCCACTAAGCAGGTTGCACCTCAATCATATAGGATTATATTTGCAAAAACAACAAGATGTCTTCTACAGCTCTGGTAGCTTTTTACACTTTGGGATGTAAGCTGAATTTTTCAGAAACATCGACCATTGCCCGTTCTTTTAAGGCAGCAGGCTATACCGAAACCGCCTTTGATACGCCTGCAGATGTATATGTAATCAATACTTGTTCGGTTACAGAAAATGCAGATAAAAAATTCAAAACCATAGTCAAGCAAGCGCTGAAGCAAAACCCCCAAGGCTTTTTGGTGGCCATAGGCTGCTATGCACAACTTAAGCCTGAAGCATTGGCTGCATTGGACGGTGTGGATTTGGTTTTAGGTGCCAACGAAAAGTTCAATGTAGTGGATTTTGTTGAGAGTAAGACGGCTTCTGAAACTGCTATTCACGCTTGTTCTATTGATGCCGTGGAGCAGTATATTGGAAGTTATGCCATTGGCGAACGCACACGCGCATTTTTAAAGGTTCAAGATGGTTGCGATTATAAATGCACCTACTGTACCATTCCCTTGGCGCGTGGTTTTTCACGTAGCGATACACTTGATAATATCCTTAGGCAAGCAAATGAAATTGCTGCGCAAGATATCAAAGAGGTGGTATTGACGGGGGTTAATATTGGTGACTTTGGCAAGGGCGAGTTTGGTGCTAAGAAACACGACCATACGTTTTTTGATTTGGTAAGTGCTTTGGACGAGGTGTCTGGTTTGGAACGCATACGTATCTCTTCTATAGAGCCCAATTTATTACGCCAAGAAACCATTGATTTTGTAGCAGATTCCAAACGTTTTGTACCCCATTTTCACATACCACTGCAAAGTGGTAGCAATTACATTTTGGCTGCCATGCGCAGACGCTACCAGCGCGAGCTATACGTCAAGCGGGTGGCGCAAATAAAAGCCCGTTTGCCTCATGCTTGCATAGGGGTTGATGTTATTGTAGGTTTTCCTGGAGAGTCAGAAGAACATTTTATGGAAACCTATCATTTTCTAAACGAACTTGATGTTTCATACCTACACGTATTTACCTATTCGGAGCGTGAGAACACCCTTGCGGCCAGCATGTCTGCTGTTGTTCCTAAAGAGGTTCGTGCCAAAAGGAGTAAGATGTTACGCGGTTTGTCTCAAAAAAAGCGACATGCTTTTTATGAAAGCCAATTGGGTACTGAACAAGAAGTTTTGTTTGAGTCTGAAAACAAGAATGGATATATCCACGGATTTACCCCCAATTACGTTAAAGTAAAAGCTTTTTGGGATCCGGCCCTATGCAATACCATAAAGCGCGTGCGCTTGACTGCGATTGATGATGATGGTTTGGTAAATTTTGATGTAACAACGGCCATTACGGCCTAGCGAACCTAGATACGTACTCCAATGGGGAGCATGCTTCTGTAGCGTTTGTTCTTGCGGATAAAACGCACAATCTCAGGGCTGGTTGGCATCATACTGATGTTTCGCTCTGCTATGATTGATAGTACTTCTTTGATAAAAGCATCGCTAAAGTCGTTCGGACACTTTTCTTTTGGAACTACGAGTTTGGTTAAAAAGATTTTGCGTTCCTGCTGCGCGTATTCTATTTTGGCAAGTTCACCTTGAACTTCCGTTTCAAATTGGCGCAAAAAGGCGTTGTCAGTAACGTTGATTTTATCCATTAATTAATTGCTAATTTTCAAATTTACAAAAATTTTATGTACATTTAGTTTGCAATGAAGAAGAGTGCTGCCATTCATGTCTATATGATGCCCGGTATGGCTGCTAATAATGAGATTTTTGAACGCATAAAACTCAGCAGCCCTTTTGAGGTGCATTTGTTGTCTTGGTTTATGCCTAACCAGGAAGAGTCTCTAGTTTCGTATGCCGAACGTATGTGCGAAAAAGTGACACATCCCAATCCTGTTTTGATTGGGGTTTCTTTTGGCGGGATATTGGTGCAAGAAATGTCTAAAATTATTTCTTGTCGGAAGGTTATCATCATTTCAAGTGTGCGGACCTGGCGTGAGTTTCCCATTCATATGCGTATTACCCGTAAGACAAATGCTTACAAGTTTTTCCCCGTTCAGTGGATTGATAACTTAGAAGATTTTGTGGGCTTTATTTTTGGTCCTACTGCACGAAAGCGCATGGATTTAAATAAAAAATACCTTTCTGTTCGGTCGCCTGTATACCTAAATTGGTCGTTGGAAGTCCTTTTTAATTGGAGTCAAGATGCGCCGCTACCCAAAGTAACACACATTCACGGGACTTATGACATGGTATTCCCAGCTCTGCATCTAAAGGACTTTATCCCAGTCCCCAAAGGAACACACGTCATGATCATGACACGCGCACAATGGTTTAATCAGCACTTGCCGCGGATTATCTTAACGCCGGCTTAATTAAATCTTCTTTAACTGCTGCTGCAACAGCTTGATTTGATCGGCAAGCATGTTCTGCTTGTCCAATTTTTTAGCTTCGTTTAGGAGTAATGTAGCTTCTCGCTTACGTCTTTTCTGCATCACAATACCAGCGAGACTGAGTTTGGCCATGGCCAAATCGTGCTTCATGTTAAGACCCAGCGAAATGGCTTTTTTAAAGTGACGCTCTGCTTTGGTCAGGTTTTTTTGCGCTTCTATCACACCGTGAAGAAAATAAAAATAGCCTTGTTGCTTTTGCGTTAACGCAGATTCAGGTTTTTTGATTCTGTTCAACCAGCGTTGGGTTCCTTCGAAGTCTTGTTTGCGTAGGCGTAGGAAAGAAAGCAAGATCAATTCATTCTTATAATAAAGAAAAACAAAAATACCGGCTAGGAAGATCATCGCAATTCCATTACCGATATTTCCTTCAATAAATTGGTAAACGGCATATCCTATGGAAGCGATTGCGAGTACAATTTTTATGAATTTTGGAAACATAGTTACAATTTAGGCAACAAATTTACATATTTCTGCGGTAGTGTTGTTTGTTCTTATATGAGTTATTGTATATTTGCAGCCGTCTTTAAGAAAACATTGATGAAAAGAACATTTCAACCCTCGAGAAGAAAGCGTCGTAATAAACACGGCTTCATGGAGCGCATGGCTTCTGCTGCAGGACGCAAGATATTAGCAGCACGTCGCGCAAAGGGACGTAAAAAGATATCTGTTTCATCCGAACCACGTCACAAAAGATAAGTGAATAAACCGTTTAAAACTTCAAGGTGTTACTATTACAGTAACACCTTTTTTTATATATATTCGAGAGATTTTTGACCAATAATTAGTTGCAATTTATGCCAAAGAGAAAAGACCTTAACAGTATCCTGATTATCGGCTCCGGCCCTATCATCATCGGCCAAGCCTGCGAGTTTGATTACTCTGGTTCACAGTCGCTTCGTTCCCTGAGAGAGGACGGCATTGAGACCATACTCATCAACTCCAATCCCGCAACCATCATGACAGATCCATCAATGGCCGATCATGTTTATTTGTTGCCACTCACCACAAAATCCATCATTCAGATTCTGAAGGAACATCCACATATTGACGCCGTATTGCCCACCATGGGTGGCCAAACTGCGCTTAACTTGTGTATTGAAGCAGATGAAAAAGGCATTTGGAAAGACTTCGACGTAACCTTGATTGGGGTTAATATTGACGCCATAAACATTACCGAAGACCGCGAAAAGTTCCGCGAGCTTATGGAAAAAATCGATGTTCCTATGGCGCCACAAGCCACGGCAACCTCTTTTCTTAAAGGAAAAGAAATTGCTCAGGAATTTGGTTTCCCTCTTTGTATTCGTGCTTCCTACACCCTTGGAGGTGCCGGTGCTGCCATTGTCTATGAAGAAAAAGACTTTGAAGAACTGCTAAGACGCGGTCTTGAAATCTCGCCCATTCATGAGGTCATGATTGACAAAGCCATGATGGGGTGGAAAGAATACGAACTGGAACTCCTTCGTGACAACAACGACAACGTTGTGATTATCTGTTCCATTGAGAACATGGATCCTATGGGTATTCATACAGGAGACTCCATTACCGTTGCGCCTGCCATGACACTCTCCGATAAGACCTATCAGAAAATGCGTGATATGGCCATTAAGATGATGCGCAGCATTGGCGACTTTGCAGGTGGCTGTAACGTACAGTTTGCCGTTAGCCCCGATGATAAAGAAGATATTATTGCCATTGAGATTAACCCACGGGTTTCGCGCTCCTCGGCATTGGCAAGTAAGGCAACGGGTTATCCCATTGCCAAAGTGGCTACCAAGCTCGCCATCGGCTACAGACTTGATGAACTAGATAACCAGATCACCAAGTCTACTTCTGCCTTGTTTGAGCCAACACTCGATTATGTAATTGTTAAAATTCCACGTTGGAACTTCGATAAGTTTGAAGGTTCTGACCGCACCCTTGGCTTGCAGATGAAAGCCGTTGGTGAGGTGATGGGTATTGGGCGTTCGTTCCAAGAAGCCTTGCACAAGGCCACGCAATCGCTAGAGATTAAGCGGAACGGACTGGGTGCAGACGGCAAAGGCTATACCAATTACAATCAAATTATTGACAAACTAACCCACGCCTCTTGGGACCGCGTTTTTGTGATTTACGATGCCATTGCGATGGGCATTCCGCTTAGTCAGATATACGACATCACCAAGATAGACATGTGGTATCTGAAGCAGTATGAGGAATTGTTCAACTTGCAGAAAGAAATTTCAAACTTTTCGATCGATACCATTGAAAAACCTTTGCTGCTAGAAGCCAAGCAAAAGGGCTATGGCGACAGACAAATTGCCCATATGTTGAGTTGTCTGGAAAGTGAGGTCTACAACAAGCGAGATGCGCTGAACATTCACCGTGTCTATAAACTGGTGGATACCTGTGCTGCTGAATTTACGGCCAAGACACCTTATTACTACTCCACTTTTGAGAGTACCATGGAAACTGCTGACGGCAATTCCTATGTGCACAACGAAAGTGTGGTGACCGACAAAAAGAAAGTGGTGGTATTGGGCTCTGGACCTAATAGAATTGGCCAGGGGATTGAATTTGATTACTGTTGTGTGCACGGCGTATTGGCAGCTGCCGAAGCTGGGTATGAAACCATCATGATCAACTGTAACCCCGAGACGGTTTCTACTGACTTTGACACGGCCGACAAGCTTTACTTTGAACCCGTATTCTGGGAGCATATCTACGATATCATCCGACACGAAAAACCCGAAGGCGTTATTGTTCAGCTGGGCGGGCAAACAGCCCTAAAGCTGGCAGAGAAATTGGAGCGCTATGGTGTTAAAATCATGGGCACCAGCTTCGAATCGTTGGATTTGGCAGAAGACCGTGGAAGTTTCTCCACACTACTTAAGGAAAACAACATTCCTTATCCAGAATTTGGCGTTGCAGAAACCGCAGACGAAGCCCTTGCCTTGGCAGACGAATTAAATTTCCCCATACTGGTACGCCCATCTTATGTATTGGGTGGTCAGGGGATGAAAATTGTCATCAACAAAGAAGAACTGGTTAAGCATGTGGTGGATTTATTACATAAAATACCCAACAACAAACTACTGTTGGATCACTACCTAGACGGTGCAATTGAGGCCGAAGCAGATGCCATTTGTGACGGTGAAGACGTTTATATCATCGGTATTATGGAGCATATAGAACCCTGCGGTATCCACTCGGGCGATTCCAACGCGACCTTGCCGCCTTTTAACTTAGGCGACTTTGTGATGCAGCAGATTAAGGATCACACCAGAAAAATTGCGCTATCGCTCAATACGGTTGGACTGATTAATATTCAGTTTGCCATCAAGAACGATATCGTTTACATCATTGAGGCCAACCCACGTGCATCGCGGACGGTTCCCTTTATCGCCAAGGCGTATAAGGAGCCTTATGTGAACTATGCCACCAAGGTGATGCTGGGCGACAAAAAAGTGAAGGACTTTGATTTTCAACCCAAGCTAGAGGGCTTTGCCATCAAGCAACCGGTCTTTTCGTTTAACAAATTCCCGAACGTTGACAAGGCACTTGGCCCAGAAATGAAGAGTACGGGCGAGAGCATCTTGTTTATCGACAGCTTAAAGGACGATGCATTCTATGAGTTGTACGGACGCCGTAAGATGTATTTGAGCAAATAGTGCATTGGTCAATTTCACGTATATTTAAGCAAACATTTTTTTGATGGAGTGGATTCCTGTACTTGTTGTTGTATTGGCATTGGTGGTCTTTTATTTTATAAGCCAAAAGAACCAGTCTGCTGGCGTGACCAATGAATTTCTGATGCAACTCAATGCGCAGCTGCGCGAAGAGATACAGGGCATTCGCAAAGAAACAGATGCCAATGCCAAAGAAACTCGTGTGGAACTGGAGCAGAAGCTCGACAACATCACCAAGGGCATAAGCGACTATCAACGCTCGTCTAACCAATCCATTGCCCAACAGTTTACCGAATCCAAAAAGGCCATTACCGACGTGACCAAGGCCTTGTCTGAAATCAAGGGAACCAACGAACAGGTGTTGAGTTTTGCCAACCAAATGAAAACTTTGGAGAAGATATTGGGCAATTCCAAACAACGTGGTATTTTGGGGGAGATACAGCTCGAAAATCTATTGGCTAACGTTTTGCCACCTGAGTTGTTTGTGATGCAATACAGTTTTTCCAATGGGGAAATGGTGGATGCCATTGTCAAGGTGGGGGATTTTATCATTCCCATAGATGCCAAATTCTCTTTGGACAACTACAACAAAATGGTGGAAAGCAGCGACCCCGAGGCGATTAAGGCCTTGGAGCAAAGTTTTAAGAGCGATATCAAAAAGCGCATAGACGAAACTGCCAAATACATACGTCCCAACGAAACCACCACCGACTATGCCTATATGTTTATCCCTGCCGACGGGCTATACCAAGACCTGCTAAACAGTAGGGTAGGAACCTTGCAGATAAACTCCCGTGACTTGGTGTCTTATGCATACGAAAAAAAGGTGATGATTGTATCGCCCATGAGCCTGTTTCCGATGCTGCAAATAACGGTAAAGGCGCTGCACAACCTTAAAATCGAAAACTCCATTCAGGACATCTTGAAGAACGTAGAAAAACTCGGCAAGCACCTCAACGCTTTTGAGGACGTACACGGCCGCTTGGGCAGAACCATAGGCACGGTCGTAAACCAGTACAACGAGTCTTCCAAGGAGTTTAAAAAGATTGATAAGGACATCATTCGTCTGGCAGGTGAAGAAAACGCCTTGGACTATCAAGTAACGGCACTAGACCGCCCCGCTGCGGAGGAGTAAGCAGGGGAGCTCCTGTAAGCATGAAGGTAGCACTTAAACCGCCACCCCACAGGCAGGCAGGCAGGCAACCTGTCCGCTTCTGGTGGATTACGTATAGCCGTTGTTGCAACCCCTTTTTTAGTTCAAAACATATGTAAGTCCAATGGTTGGTCCAATACCCGAATACAAATTATTTGAATTTTCAGATGTTATATTTTTGGCACTCAAATAAGGTATTATCAATTCAAGCCCAAACTTTTCGTTGAAGAAATAATTGCCTCCAAGCCCTAAATTTAAGATTGAAATGCCGCCACTTAAATTTTCGTGTTGTACATTTCGTAAAGAACCAGTATCTGCATCGTAATTAATTGCACCTAATCCAAATCCTACTTCTGCGAAAATTCTTAGTTTTTCTTTGTTCACAACATTATTTCGCACGACCGGAATAAATGCATAGGAGTTGTAGTATGAGTCAATATTCCCAACCGTTAAATCAAACACGTGCTGATAAAAGCGCACCGACTTTGCTACGTCCCGAACACTTAATGCGATATGGTCAAAAGTAAATGAATTCATGTACCCGTATTCAGCTATAAATTGCTGCTACAATTCGAGATTAAAGCCAACTTTTATGCCAACTGGAAACGTTTGGCAGCGTAGCGGTAACCAAAAAGTAAGGCTGCACTAAAAAACAAATCTCCCACAACAGCATACCCAAAAAATGGGAGGGCAAGCGTAAAGCAAGTCATTAAGCCTTCGGGGGTAAGCGGGTAGTATAAAAACCAGACGCCAAGGTTGGTAACTACAAAAAACAGCAGGCTGCTAAGGAGTACTGTGCCAATATTCATTTTTTTTAGCACAAACCCCAAGGTGGTCACCCCTACAAAAGCCAAATAGACAATGGGCGTAATCATCGAAAAGCCCAAAAAGACATCCGTCACCAACATGGCCAAAATAGGCATGAGTATGGCCCAGTGCTTGCGACTAAAGTGGGTGCCGGCAAACAGTGCCACAGCCGTTATGGGTGCAACATTGGGAGGGTGAGGGAATAAACGCACCAATACAGCTACAATGATAAAGCTTATAAGTACGCGTTCTTTTTTGTTGAAGGACATCGTATTTTGTTATGGTGCAAATGTACATATTTTTCAATAATCCTCCTTTATTTTTAAGGTTAAAACCCTAACTTTGTAGTAGCTTTTGGGTTCTTCCGCATGCGAAGATGAAAAGGGATAAAGGTGTAAGGCCTTTGCTGTTCCCGCAACTGTAAGTACTGCAACGCTCAATGCTTCAACCACTGTCCGCCTCGGCGTATGGGAAGGTTTGTTGAGTAGTACGAGTCAGGAGACCTGCCTAAGAGATTCATGCTGTGCGTGCTCGGGATAAGCATTATCGGTTCATTATGTATAACAACTTAAACATGCGATATTTAATAGCAGCAATGCTATGTATAGGTACCGTCCATGCGCAAGAGCAATTGGACGAAGTAGTTGTTTCGGATACGCGTATTCCGAAACCTAGAAAAAACAGCGGCAAGGCCGTTGTGCACATCAGCGCAGCAGCGATAGCTAAAAACAAGGGCATATCGCTAGCGCAATTACTCAATCAATACGCCGGTATATATATATCGGGTGCCCAACTGCACCCTGGACAAAACCTGTCCTATTTTATTCGTGGCGGTAATAACCGACAGGTGCTTATCCGCATCGATGGGGTGGTGGTCAGTGACCCCTCTCAAATCGAATCGGATTTTGATTTGCGCCTCGTAGCTTTAGACCAAATAGCTACCATTGAAGTGGTAAAGGGTGCTTCGAGTAGCCTGTATGGCAGTGGAGCTGCCACCGCCATTTTAGATATCACCACCAAAAAGGAACTGACACAAAAAACCAAGCTTACGGTTGCCCAAGAATGGGGTACTCAAAATACATTTGACCAAAAATTAGGCAAGCTTTCTGACGTGAGCAAGCAGTTTGTGGAGGTGCAGCATCAACTTGGCGATGTGGCTCTAGCTGGCTCATTGCAACGACTAGCATCCGATGGGATGTCGTCAGTAGCGGGTACGGAAACCGATCCAGTTGAAAAAGAAAACATACAGTTCAGTGTCCAAAGTCAATACAACAGCCCTTGGGCTTGGTCGGCCTATTTGCAACGAGATGTGTTTGATGCCAACTTCGACAGCACCTTTCCCAGTTTTGCCGATGCCGATTATTCATTTGTAAGCAAACAACAACGGATTGGTTTTATGCCTTCCTACACTAAGGGTAACTCCAATATTCAAGCGCAGTTTTCTTGGACAGACAGCTCACGTTCTTATGCAGACGGGTTCCCGTCGGATTACACAGCAGCTATGTTTACGACGGAACTTACTTGGCGTCACCGCGCATCGGACGAGCTGACGCTATTAGGCGGTCTTTTTTACCAAGACATTGATTCTGGTTTTAAGAATGCCTTTGACTCTGAAACCTATGCGCATGATAATGTTGCGGTTTTTGTTAGTGGGCAGTGGCAACACGCCAAGGGCTATGCCCTACACGCCAGTGTACGGAACTCCGCACACAGCGAGTTTGGCAGTCACCAAACCTTTACAATTAATCCGTTTTATGTAACAGCGCTTTCGTTTGGTGGCTATCTTAAGTTTTTTGGTTCTTGGGCT
>ERZ802822.2482-NODE-2482-length-10264-cov-10.899382_pt1 | contig 10264 bp, 9 predicted proteins | sample MGYA00345649_ERZ802822 | MGnify/ENA primary metagenome ERZ802822 (study PRJEB30503, sample SAMEA104212359) | marine metagenome | biome: Westerlies Biome; feature: [SRF] surface water layer (ENVO:00010504) within the epipelagic zone...; material: water... | reverse complement strand
ATCTTACTCTGGCCTCTACTCAAAATGAATATAGTTTACTTTGTAGATTATATGACCTTGATATGGCTGAAATGTCTCATCATGAAAATATTAGTTTGTTAGCTTATTCTCCTTTAGCTGGTGGGTTTCTTACAGGTAAGTACATGGAAGATAAAGTGCCAAATAACTCTAGACTTTCGAGAGTACCAAGTTTGTTTGGTAGAATTAACGATAATTCCACTTTAGCTGTGAAAGAATATGTGTCACTTGCAAAAACATATAATTTAGATCCTGTCCATATGGCCCTTGCATTTTGCAATCAAAGACCTTTTATGGGCTCTGTAATATTCGGAGCAACTGATAATTTACAGTTAACGAATATATTAAAAGGGTTAGATGTGGTACTTTCTGAAGAGATTATGTTAGAGATAAATAAATTATATAAAAGATTTCCAATAACTTTTTAATAACATTCAAGCTTTAAACTGTTTGTCATTTACAGATTTTAATATGTCTGGGTGTTCATTAACAAAATTAGATACTCTTTTAATCTTTGGGTATTTGTTTAAAAAATCTTTTGGAAAACCGTCCACTGCACCTGAAGTTGTCCAACCCACAAAACTCCATAAGGCAATATCTGCAATGCTAAAGTAATTAGTAATTATTAAATCACTGTTTTCAGGGATGTTTTTTTCTAACATTTCAAATTTTCTTGTGAACTCAGTTTCAAAAAATTCTCTTCGTTTAATAATTTTTTGATCAGGTTCCAGATCCCTACCAGAGTTAAAAATTAATACAGTAATGTCAGTAATAAAATCTAAGAATTGATCGATTTTAGCTGCTGTAATATTGTTATCTTTGGGATATAGGCCAGATAATTTTCCACAGAACCTTGCAATCCCTGCAGTTTGCGCAATACTTTCATTGTTAACTTTTAAACATGGAAGTTGATTAAATGGAATAATGGTTCCGTCATCTAATTTACCCGAACTTCTTGCTCTCATAAATTCTTCACGGTCTACTCGAATATCATTAAATTTTATTTTGCCAATGTTAAGTGCGATTCTGCTTACTTCTGCTCTCCAAAATGGAAAATCAAAATAAATTAAAGATAAATTCATTGTAAAGTAATCTCCTATTAAATAAAAATTTTACTAATTTCATCAAAAACTGAAAACATTAGTTCTTCTGTTTGAATATTTATTGGATCTGATGCAGATGACATTCTTACTATTGTTATTTCTTTATTAGGGTTTATCCATATATTCTGACCATGGATTCCAATAGCACAAAATTCATTATCTTTGAACCCGGTCTGATACCACTTTGATCGATAATTTCCTTTAGGAAATCTCTCCAAATTATCTTGATTTAGATAGCTACTGTTATTTTTACTATTTCTGAAATCTTCTATCCACGAGGCTGGTATTATTTGACCATTATCATTTGAGCCATAATTACGAACTAACTCGGAAATTAAAAGTAAATCATATGGTGAAATACTAATTCCTCCTGCGGCTCTGGAGGCTCCCCATTTATCAACAGTTACATTTGCTTCATGGTTTATACCTGCCTTTTTAAAAAGTAAGTCAGCCATTATTTTAGAATAATTTTCACCTGAAGCCCGTTCAATAATCCATCCTAATAAATCACTATGAGGAGAACAATAATGATATTTTTTACCATGCTTCTGATTAGACTTGGGCATTGATGAAAGAAAATTATGCAATCCTTTCACTGTTTGCACCGAGTGTGCTTCAGGCAAGTCCCAACCAGTAGATGATCTATATTTCTTGAATATGTCTGCTTGTCCAGTGTAGTCTTCTACAAATCCAGAAGCAACGCTCATATCAAGAACATTTCTAACTGTTGCGTCTTCATAAGCAGTTCCCTTGGTTTCTGGTAAAATATGTGAAATGTAGCTGTTAATATCTATTACTTTTTTCTCAACTAGTATTCCAGTTAACAAAGAAGTTAAAGACTTAGAAACTGAAAAAATAATATGAGGTGTATTAAAGTTTGTAAATTTATCATAAAACTCAAACTTAATTTTACCTTTATGCATGACTAAAAAAGCATCTGTGTCACATATTTTGAAAATTTCTTTAAGTCTGTAAGAAGATTTTTTATGATCAATAACTAGATCATTTAAGTCTATTAACTTCTTTTGTAAAATAATCTCTTTATCAGGATTATTATAAATTGGTGATGTTGGGATTAAATTTCTTACATTTACAAATGACCAAGAATTGAAAGGAAATTTTCGCCAATTATCTAGAGTAACTTGGTATTCAATTGGAGGTGGACTACCTTTCATGATTTTATTTAAGTCAAAAACAGTCATTTTTTCTCAAAAAACTAATAATACTATCTACATTCATCATTATATTTGACAAAGCTTTATTTTGGCAATAACCCATTATAATCTTAAATAAATAGAGTTAACAATGAAATTAACACTTAATGACATTATAGATGTACATAAAAAAATTTCCAAAAATGTAAAGTGGACTGAAACCAGCTTCTCAAGCTCTATTTCAGAAAAATTAGGTATTAATATTTTCTTCAAGTTTGAAAATAGACAAAATACAGGCGCATTTAAAGTAAGAGGTTCTTACTCCAAGCTTTTGTCACTATCAGACGATGAAAGAAGCTCTGGTGTAGTTGCTATGTCTGCTGGAAACCATGCGCAAGGATTAGCTTTTATATCAAAAAAAATGGATATTAATTCAAATATTGTAATGCCTGAAGGTACACCTTTTACGAAAATTAGAAGAACGAAAAATTTTGGTGGAAATGTTATTATTAAGGGATCTGATTTAGATGAGTCCTATCAACATGTACAAGATCTTATAGAGAGTAAAGGTTTCATTGAAGTACATCCTTACAATGATTTAAATGTAATTTCTGGCCAAGGCACTATTTCATATGAAATGATATCTGACTGTAATGAAATCGATGTTCTACTGATACCTGTTGGTGGTGGTGGATTAATAGCTGGTTGTGCATTAGCAGCAAAAGAAATGAATAAAAACATAAAGGTTATTGGCGTTGAATCAGACTTATATCCATCTTTAACAAATAAGATGTTTAATAAAAAAATTAAGTGTAAAGGATCTACTTTAGCTGAAGGTATAGCTGTTTCAAAAATAGGTGATATTCCTTTTTCTATAATTCAGAATTTTGTAGATGACGTAATTACCGTTTCAGATAAATCGATTGAAAGAGCAATAGCAATGTTAGCAGAACACGAAAAAGTTGTTGCAGAAGGAGCAGGTGCAACGGGACTAGCTGCATTATTACAAAATACTAGCATGTTTAAAGGTAAAAAAGTTGGTGTTGTAATATGTGGAGGAAATATTGACTCAAAAGTTTTATCTTCAATCTTAATGAGAGATTTAGTTAGGTCAGGACAGGTTACAACGCTAAGTATTACGTTGCCTGACAAGCCCGGCCAATTAGCGATTATATCAAAAATTTGTGCAGCTAATGGAGCAAATGTTCTTCAAGTTGAGCATAGTAGATTCACAATAGATTTATCAGCTAGTTTAGCTAAATTAAACATTACTGTTGAAACCCAAAATTCAGATCATTTAAACAAAATTGTTAAAGAAATTGAAAGAAATGGCTTGCCAGTTGAGATTGAAGGTTTGGTGTAAATATTGTTAAGTTTATCATTTTTGGTTAAAGAGAGTTGTTATGAAGAAAGTTTCAATATTCATTGATGTACAAAATATATATTACACTACAAAGCAGATATTCAGATCTAATTTTGATTATAACAAATTTTGGAAAAAGATCACTTGTGACAGAGAAGTAGTTGCGGCATTTGCTTACACTACTAACAGAAATGATACTAAACAAATACAATTTCAAAATATATTAAGGGGAATTGGTTTTGAAGTGAAATTAAAACCTTTTATAAGTAGAAATGATGGCTCATCAAAAGGTGATTGGGACGTGGGTATAACAATAGATGTTATGGATTATGCATCTCAATCAGACATTATAGTTTTAGCCTCCGGTGATGGGGACTTTGATCTGTTGTTACAAAGGATAATTTCGAAAAATAAAGTTTTTGCAGAGGTGTATGGTGTAGATAATTTAACAGCAAATTCATTGAAAAAGTCTGCATCTAAATTTTACAAAATTGATAATAGCCTGCTTCTTAAATAAACATTTAAGATATCTTTGTTAGCTGAATATTTATAATCTCGTTTGATGATCCAATTCTCAACTTAGGTCCCCAGCAACCAGAGCCTGACGAAACATAAAGCTTTGAATTTTTATATTCATATATTCCATAAATAAATTTAAATTTTAATTTAACTAAAAAGTTAAATGGAAAAATTTGACCGTTATGAGTATGACCTGACAACATAAGATCACTTTTACCTTTTATATTGTCCCAGATATCGGGTTTATGTGATAGGACTAAGTTAAATAAATTTTTTTTATTCAACTTCTCAACAAATTTTATTTTAGAATATTTACTTTGCAAATCATCAATTCCGATTAAGTTTATTTCATTGATTTGTATACTAGAATTTTTAAGAACTTTAATTTTAAATTTTTTTAATTGCTCTATTTTATTTTTAAAATCCTTCAGATAATATTCATGGTTTCCATTAACAAAATATATATCCTTTTTAATGTTATTGAATAAGTTAAGATCATTTAATTTAAAGGAACTAGAATCTATAAGATCCCCTCCAATCAATAAAAAATCATATTCTAAAGTTTGTATTTTATTTAAGATTTTTGAAAGATGTTTTGAAGTATTTGTACCTAAATGTACGTCGCTAATAAAAATTATATTATAGTTTCTATTAATTTTAGATGATTTTACAGTAATCTTTTTTAATAATACTTTTCTAGCATTAAACATTCCATAAATTGATATTATCATTATTGTTAATAATGATAATATGCCTATTGTTTTTTCACTAATAGTAATAAGTGAACTAACTAAAATACTAATTGAAATGACAAAAAAACTTATAAAACCAATCCCTAAACCTTCATATACGAATATTTTAAGTGGTTTAAACGTACTATGTGATCTTAGGTAATAGACAATAAGTATAAAAAATATAGTTGTGTTAATTATTAAATATTTTATGGATGTTGTCTCATTTGATAAATATTGACTGAGAGTTTCAAAAGGAAATATATAAAAAAGATAAGTCAATACAAACAAGATTATATAAAATAAATATCTGTATAACCTTTGATACATATTAAGATGATTTCAATTTAGCAAACGCAGAAAGTGCCTTTTGCCTAGATTCCTTTATATCTACAATTGGTTTTGGATAATTTTCTCCTAATTTTACATTAGCTTTTTCTAGAATGTCATCGGGTGCGTCCCAGGGATTGAATAAATATTTATTAGGAAGCAAAGAAATTTCTGGGACAAATTTTCTGACATAATGACCATCTGGATCAAATTTTAGACCTTGGGTAATAGGGTTGAAAATTCTAAAATATGGAGCTGCGTCTGCTCCGCAACCTGCAATCCACTGCCAACCCGAACTGTTACTAGCTAAGTTTGCATCTACAAGGCAGTCCCAAAACCAACGTTCGCCTTCATGCCAATGGAGTAATAGGTTTTTTACTAGAAATGATCCAACTATCATTCTTAGTCTGTTATGCATATAGCCTGTTGACCATAATTCTCTCATTCCAGCGTCCACTATTGGGTATCCAGTTTGACCATTCTGCCATGCTTTTAGAAATAAAGGATTATCATCCCAAGCAAAATTATCAAATTTCTTTTGTAAATTTTTCTTAGGTAGATCAGGAAAATAGAACAATAAGTAATTAGAAAATTCTCTCCATCCCATTTCTGACAAAAACGTGTCAGTATCTTGTTGATGATTAATTCCGAATTTATTTAAATCCCAAACTTTAAACCATACTGTATTTGGTGAAATTTCACCCCAATGCAAATGTGGTGAAAGCCTAGATACATTTTTTTTAGATGGAAAATTTCGACCTTCTTTGTAACCTTCGATTTCAGTTTCAACAAATTCATTTAATCTATTTTTGGCAGCATTTTCTCCAACATTCCATGAGCTTATTATTTTTTCTTTCCAAGAATGTGCCGGCAATAAATTTAATTGATTAATAGACAAGCTTTTAAAGTTTTTCACTTCGTGAAAATTTATCTTTTTTGGCTTTTCTAATGGTCTTCTGGGTTCAACTGCATTTAGACAGCCTCTTCTATAATAGGGAGTAAAAACTTTATAGGGCGTTCCGTCATTTTTCAAAACATTCCAAGGTTCCCATAAAAGTGATCCATTAAAAGTATTTACTTCAATACCTTTTTTTTTCATATTTTCTTTTATTCTCTTATCTCTTGAAATACTCCAAGGTTCATAAACTCTATTCCAAAATATTTTATTTATTAGTTCAGATTTGCAAAGGTCAGTTAAAATTTCCTCAGGGTCTCCCTTAGAAAATATTAGTTTGTTACCAAATTGTTTGTTTAGTTCATTTAATGAATAATGTAGCCAAACCTTACCTGCATTTCCTGTTATATGTTCTTTAGAATTTACAATGTCTAAAATAAAAATAGGAATTATTGATCCTGTTTTATTAGCTTCACTTAGAGCTGGATTATCACTTAACCTAAGATCTTGTCGTATCCAGTATATACTCACGTTTTGTTTCAAATCAGTCTCTTTTTAATTGAATTCTTTTAGGGATAATATTTCTATAAGTTGTAATTATATTAAATTCAACTAATTCAAATCAAATAAAAAATTATTCTTGTGTAAAATAAAACATAAGCAATAATGTTTACAAATATTTTGAAAGTCTTTTATGTCATATGAAAAACCCTATGAAGGGTTAAAAGTTATAGATTTTTCTCAAGGAGTTGCTGGGCCCTATTGTGGAATGCTCTTAGCTCAATATGGAGCTGAGGTTATTAAAATTGAGCCAAAAGACGGAGATTGGGCTAGAAATCTTGGTCAAGAATATGGACAACATTCTGCTTTTTCAGTAACTGCAAACCTTGGTAAAAAAAGTATAGTATTCGATTTAAAGAATAAAAAAAGTCAGCCTATATTAGACAAAATCATCAATGAATGTGATGTGTTTATTGAAGGTTTTAGGCCAGGGGTGATAGAAAGATTGGGGTATGGATATGAAAGGTTAAAAAATATTAATCCTAAATTAATTTATTTATCTATTTCAGGCTTTGGTCAAAAAGGTCCTATGAGCGCAAAACCAGCTATGGATCCTGTTTTGCAGGCTTTTACTGGGTTTATGTCAGAAAACAAAGGTCCTGACGATATCCCACACAGAACACCAGTTATAATTTTTGATATGACTACCGCCTTGTACGCAACCCAATTAGTAAGTTCAGCCTTATTTGCCAGAATTAAAGAAGATATAGGAAAGAAAATTGAAGTTAGTTTAATGGAGGCTGCAGCTGCTATGCAGTCGATAAGACTTATGAGTGGATACATGGAGGGGCCTTATACTCACGCTTCTTCACCATCAGGAACTTTTCAAACTAAAGATGGATGGATACAGATTATCGTTGTGAAGAATCATGAGTTTACCAAATTTTGTAATGCTGTTGGATGGGTAAATTTTCTTACTGACAAGCGCTTTTTAACTAACTCTTTAAGAAGAAAACATGAAGCTATTCTGACTAAGGAAGTACAAAAACTTTTCATTAAAGAAACAACGGAATATTGGAAAAATTTATTAAACAAATTTGAAGTTCAGAATGAAAAAGTACAAAACTATAGAGAATTTGTAGATAGTGAACAAACTAAAGCACTAGAATTAATTTCATGGCTGGATCAACCTACTACTGATCAATCGTGGCCTGTTCCAAATATACCAGGTATGCCAAAGTTAGTTAGTGGAAGTAAATTATCAATAGCACCATCGTTGGGACAGCATACAAAAGAAATTATTTTACAGTTAGGATACAGCGAAAAAAGTATAGCAAAGCTTTTTGATGAAGAAGTAATATTTGGTATTTAAAATAATCCAGTTATTGTAAAAGTGAGAGGAATGAACATCAATAAGGCTAAATATAGCTCAGATTTTAATGTTTCACTAAAAGTATAATTATCATTAGCCATAATTTTTCTCCAATAGTTATATATTAATATTATTTTTTTTAAAATTATTCAAGTTTTTTAAATTTTGATATAATATATTGTTTTAGGGACTATTATGACTTTCATATTTGGAATAATTTTATCAGCTTTAATATTTTTTTTCTTCGATGATATTCAAGCAATATTAGTTTCAACAGGTTTAAGAGATCAATTAGTGACGTGGTTGCAATCCTGGTAATACATTAAAGATTTATTTTGAATTAAGAATTTACCTTTTCTATTTGTATAAATAAAATGATAAATTAGTATGTTTAAATTAACATTATTTAATCACGATTAAACTGGATATATTAATGATTAATAGTTTTGACTATATTATTGTTGGTGCAGGCTCATCTGGATGTGTTTTGGCAAACAGACTGAGTGCAGACGGGAAATACAAAGTTTGTTTACTTGAAGCAGGCCCTCCTGATTGGAATCCATTTATTCATATACCAGCTGGTTTTATGAAAACTCTAACTAATCCAAATGTAAATTGGTTATTTAAATCTGAACCAAGTTGGGGAACGGCAGGAAGAGTGATTGATATTCCAAGAGGCAAGACATTAGGTGGATCAAGCTCAATAAATGGAATGGTTTTCAATAGAGGTCAAAATATGGATTTTGATGTCTGGGCTCAAAAGGGAAATAAAGGTTGGAGTTACTCTGATTTACTCCCTTATTTCAAAAAATATGAAAAAAGATTAGGTGAGCATGATGAAACTTACAGAGGATCAAAAGGCGAGTTGCCAATAACCGATTTGGAATACCGGGATCCACTTTGTGAAGCATTTATAAAAGGAGCTATTGAACAAGGTATACCTTTAAACAAAGACTATAATGGACAATTTCAAGAGGGTGTTTCATATGTTCAAAGAACCACAAAAGGTAGATTTAGAGTAAGTGCATCTAAAGCTTTTTTGAAGCCTGTTAAATCTAGACAAAATCTTGATATAATCACTGATGCATTTGTAACAAAGATTATTATTGAAAACAAAACTGCTACTGGAGTTGAGTATCTCAAAGGTGGAGTTAGAGGTAAAAAAATAATTTTAAAGGCTAATAAAGAAGTTATCCTGTCATCAGGAGTTATTAAATCACCACATTTATTAAATTTATCAGGCATTGGTTCTGGTAAACATTTAAAAGATATCGGGATAGATGTAATTCATGACTTAAAGGGTGTTGGCATGAATTTAAGAGATCATTTTGCACCTAGAATGACTGCAAGAGCTAAGAATGTTGAAACAGTTAATGAAAAATCCAGAGGGTTTAAACTCTTGAAAGAAATTGGTAAATATATTTTAGGAAAACAATCAATTGTCAACTTAAGTCCAACTTTAGTTTATTGTTTTTGGCATTCTAACGAGTCTATAAGAAATCATGACTTGCAAATGACTTTTACACCTGCTTCCTACAAAGAAGGGGTGCAATCAACTCTTGACACTGAACCAGGTTTTACGGTTGCTGCCTGGCAACAAAGACCAGAATCATTAGGATGGGTTAAAGCTAAAAGTAATAATCCATTTGAAGCCCCAGAGATTCAACCAAATTATCTTGATGCAGAAGAAGATAAAAGAGTAGTAGTAGCTGGACTAAAATTATCAAGAAGGTTAATGCATTCCAAAGCTTTATCAAATTATTTTGATTACGAGGTATATCCCGGATTAGATGCACAGTCTGACGAAGATTTATTACAAATTGCAAGAGAAAGAGGGACTACTACATATCACCAAATGGGGACGTGTAGAATGGCACCAAAAACAGATCCTACTGCAGTTGTGGATAATGATTTAAAGGTTTATGGCATAGATAATTTAAGAATTGTCGATGCGTCTATTATGCCAACTATGTTATCTGCTAATTTGCACTCTGGAGCAACTTTAATTGGCGAAAAAGGTTCAGATTTAATTCTTGATAAAAAGCCATTAGAACCAATCGTCTTAAGTTATTAACCATAATTATTTAAATAAGGAAAACTCAATTGTCAAAATCACAAAAATATATTCCTCCCAACTTATGGGTTTGGGATAAAGAAAATGGTGGTAAATTTGCAAAAATTAACAGGCCTATTTCTGGCTTTACTTATGAAAAAAATCTTCCAAAAGGTATCCATCCCTTTCAGTTATACTCTCAAGGTACGCCTCATGGTGTGACAG
>ERZ802822.2480-NODE-2480-length-10266-cov-6.397880_pt1 | contig 10266 bp, 12 predicted proteins | sample MGYA00345649_ERZ802822 | MGnify/ENA primary metagenome ERZ802822 (study PRJEB30503, sample SAMEA104212359) | marine metagenome | biome: Westerlies Biome; feature: [SRF] surface water layer (ENVO:00010504) within the epipelagic zone...; material: water... | reverse complement strand
ATGTACGGCGGGCTGGGTTCCGTTGAATAAGTTGAAAAAATTGTAGCAGCAAGCAAAATATACATGAACTGTGGAGTTTCATACAAAACACCACTGCTTCTATCTTGCACTAGATATTTATCCGCAACCTGACGAAGACCGGCAAATGTAAACAAATAATCACGATCATGATCGATAAACGATTGAAGTTTATCAAACTCCTCATCTGAATACAAAGTTAAAAGTTCTGGATCATATACACCCCTTTCCACACAACTTGATATATGATTCTTTACCTTTGGAATTTCATGCCTACGTCCATACAATTGCTTGCGGATAGAAAACAATAAGAGACGAGCAGCAACAAATTGATAATTAGGATGCTCCAAGTCAATCAGGTCGGAAGCAGAGCGAATCAAAATCTCTTGAATTTCTGCAGTTGTAATGCCATCATAGAACTGAATGCCAGATTGCATCTCTACCTGCGATGCAGAGACTCCTGCAAGGTCGGTACATGCCTCATCAACCATTCTATGCATCTTCTCAAGGAGAAGTGGTTCCTGCCCCCTTCCGTTGCGCTTTTTTACATTGATTCCATTGGTCATATTTTTTTCCAATTGTTAAATTTGATTTTTGCTTCTAAACCCGAGTAGGTGTTTGATTTTACCACAGACATAACATCATGTCCAGAAAGAACCATATCATTGATATCTTTCTCAATTATGTTATTTGGCCAAATAATTATGGAGTCGCCATTATCGATTGTGCGTCCGATACGCCCGACGATTTCATTGCTTCTGGGTTCGTTATCATAGATCCAAACAGGATTGCTGACCCCCCAACGATCAACATCAGCATCAGCTCCACACATAGCAATCGAGTTGCGAATGAACGTGCTGTCAAAAGGTCCTTCTGTGATATAGACTGGAGCATCTGTTCTGATGTTATCCAGTCCGTAGATTTTTGGGGCATCATCATTAAGCATTACCGTGATATATTTAACCTTGCTCGGACCTAGAGATCTTCCTTGTAGTCCAATTAAGTTCTTTTGATAATAAAGAGGAATAATAATTCTCTCTTCATCATATCTTGTATCCTCAAAAGTTGGTTTGAGTGTATTTACAAATTTCTTAAAATTCTCTGCATAGTAAAATTGTGTAGGGTCAAGTTTTCTTGCAGTAAGATAACCTGCTGAACTAGGATTCTCTGATGCCTTTGGTAAATTTATTTTCTTCTTGAACTTAGGTGCTTCAAAATGAAATTTGGGTTCTTCTACTACAGTTGCCCTACCAGTAGTGCCCTCCTTAAATCTTTCAAAGACATATTGTTTATGCAGGACAGGATCCTGTTGCTTCAAGAAACTACTAAAAGTCATAGAGGCACCACAATTGTGACACCTATAATTGATATCTGCTTTTACAGAGTAAAGATATCCTCTTGTCTTTGATTTATTCTTCTGAGAATCTCCACAGATAGGACAACGAAAGTTGTACAAATCTGATTTTACTCTTTTAAATTTCTGTAGTTTTGAAGATATAAGATTAATAAATTTTGAATCAACGTGATTCATTCACAAAAGCAATCGCTGGTGATACTATAGCACTTTCTACGGAAGAAATCAATGGTCTGAGAGTTTTGATTGCTTGTGGGTTACTTATAATCAATATTGATGCAAGTGCGCCAATACCAATCCATAATTTTTTTTCTAGTAATGAAAGTCGTTTAGTAACGCTGTCATGATCGCTGTCCATTTTATCACGGAGTTTGTCGATTTTATCAAACAATACTGAGTCAATCTCTTCTTGTTTAGAAATTCTTTCTTCATGTACCGCAAGCATCCTACTCACGTTATTATTTACCTCTGCAATTTTTTCAATAGCAGAGTCAAGTCGAGTGACCAATGCTTCAAAGTTACCAAGCCTTTCTTCTAGAATTGCTACCTTCACGTTATCCATTATCAGGTTTCCAGGTTTTTCTAACACCCTTCATGTAAATATATTTTTTCTTTTTCTTTAATCTTACTGGTGGATCATCACCTGCTTCTACAGAACCTGCAATCTTTCCACCACCAATATTATTGGTAGGAGGAACATCTTCACGAATTATTTGTATTATTTTATCTAGAGGATTATTTTTCATCGTAGATTTTGTAGAGTTCTGTCAAACAATTCATATCAACTTGAATATCATGAATACCGGATTTGGGATACTCAGGAAACCTACCAAGAAAAATAATAAAACTTTTCATAGCAGACCATAGATCATCTTCAATTTTAAAAAACAACATAGGTGTTGTTGCTTCACCAAAAATATTATAAAGAATAATAAAGTGATTCAAAAGAAGATGAGTTTTTAATTGACCGGTATTTTTATATCTCTTCAAGAGTCTTTTAATATACTTGAAGTGATTTAAATCCCGGTCAAAATCTTCTTTTGCCACTGCCTGAGGATTCTCATAATTTTTAATAGCAAAGAGGAGAAAATTGTCCTCATTCAATTCATGAAATATCATATTAAATTAAATTAATCAATTGGATTCGCATCATAGATAGGCAGGTTACCAGTCTGAATACCAGACATTGCAACAAGAATCTCTTTCTTAACTCTTAAAGTTCCATGCATATCAGTATAAGTTGTAACACCAACCCAACCTGCACCAGTCTCAAACTTGGTTCCAATAGACAATCTTTGTCCATCAGTACCAACTCCAACTACTTGAGATTCCTTACCACCTAAGGTTTCTACACCTCTGACAATTACTGGATCACTAGGTCTAATTCCAAATTCAATATCAATAGCCTCTTCACCGGAAATTGTTTGCGTAAGAGGAGTATCAGTGATCAGTCTTTTTTCATTTGGAAGCAATCCGAATTTGATAGTTCCGATTCCAATTCTGTCTGCGCCTGTGCTGTCAACTAAAATATCACCTACTTGAATGTTACCAACGCTGTGCTTATCACCTTGAGTTAAATCTTGAGTTATTGTAACCTCAGATGTTCCTGCTGGTGATCCATTAAATCTAGTATGATGATATCTAAGTGTGGTTGGAGGAATTCCTGTCTGAGTAGAAACTCTAATAGTACTAATTCCACTAGATGTCGCAGTTGCAGAATGAACTGTCATTGCTTGGATAAGTTCACCATTACCACCACCACCGAAAATTACAACATCATTAACTGCAACATTATTACCACCTGCATCACCAGTAATAGTAATAACTGTGGTTCCGATACCAATTCTAGCAGAAGTTTCACTAGTTAATTTTAATCTATCAGGATCATTAAATCTACCACTACTTTGGTTATGTCCAGCATCAGTAGGAGCACTCTTAGGTGACTGACTGATTTGGAATTGGGATGCAGTAATTTCTTGACCACTCAATCCCGCAGTAGAATCAATAGTCAGATGAGTTGTGCTTGCAATACCGACAATAACAGCATCACCATGAAAACTTACTGCCCCACCAAATGCTTGTCCAAAACGAATAACATCACCAACTTGTGCTTCAGTATGTCCAGCACCTGCGGCACCAAAAGTCGTCCCAGTTCCAGTTACGGTTCGATTGGCATAGTTAACTGATACAGTTCCCGAAGAATTCAGGTTATCATTATTTCCCCAGAGTGCCATGTTTCTCTCTCTTGTTTAATTTATTTGCTAATTAATATTTATAAAACTACTCACCCTCACGGGCAGCAATTGCTTTAGTCACAACCTCCAAAAGTTGATCGTCCATATCAGTCTTGGTTAGCTTAACCGCTTTAGCAAGAATAACAAGACAGATCTCAACCATCTTCTCACCCAGTTCTTCATTCTCTGGAATTTTTGAAACAGCATCTTTAATAATCTTTGCTGCTAGTGGAAGTAAAAAAGTAAGCATAGTAAACCTCAGTTGTTAATACTATATATCAATCCTTATTAGAAACCCACTTACCTTTTGCTTTATCATAACGTTTTACTTCACCAGGACGTAAACGATCTCTTGCCTCTTCGGCACGTTTGGAAAACTTACCAAACTTCATTCTTCTATCCTGTTCCTTATGCTTCTTTTTCTCATCAGCAAATCTTTTCATTTGCTTAGAGTCAGCATAATCAATTTTTTCATTTACATCACCAGAGGTGTCCTTCTTGTGAAGTCTGTTATATAGATGTTTATGAAGAGGTTTTGCTTTCTTCAGTATCTGGTCCTTTTGAGAGAAATTATCTTCCTCTTTTAGTTTACCAGTACGACGGTCAGTTTCTCTACCCATCTGATCAAAGGTGCGTTTTGGCATTGCCTTATCCATAAAGGCGTCAATCTTTTTCTTCTTTTCATCCTTCTTCCTCTGCTCCTCACCACCATAATATGCTTCTTTTGCCATACCAACGATAACTTTGTTATTTTTAGTTTTCCTATCCATATAGTCAATGGATTGTTTTTGTTTCTCAGCATAATCTTTTGCAATAGAGTCGGCATGTTTGCCCGGAGTAATACTCCTTACACCACCCCTCTTCGATTCTCTTTCCTTTTCAGTTTTTCTTTCTTTCGCAAGCATTTTACGATACTCATCTTCATGAAGAGTCTCTTCTTTTGCAACTTTCTTCTCAGGGAGTTTCTTGTGCTTAGTAGAAGCAAAGTCTTTCGCATCACTCTTCTTCATCGATGCTGCTGCTTGAGCAACCTCAGGAGAAGGGTTGGTCATGTCACCTTTCTTGGTGGCATAAACCATACCCATGAACCTTTGCTGTGCCTTAGATACTGCTGGCATGTCAGGTCGCTTTCTTTCTGCGATTCATCTCCTTCGTCACTCTCTTCATCATAAATTGATTAGAAGGAAGACTCTGATCACTAGAACTTACTTGCTTATGTAATGCTGCTAGTTTCTCATCTGACTGCTTAGCCATCTTGGCATCTTCTTTAATAGCACCCTGACCATGCTTGGCACGGATATCTGCCTTTACTCTTTCAAGTGCAGACATACCATCATACTTTGGTTTTTTCTTACCAAATGTATTCGGTGTGTTACTAACTGGTTTGTTGTAACGTTGGTTACCACCAACACCACCACGTTCCATGCGACGATCCTTCATCGCATCTGATGCCTCTTCACTCATAGAAGAACAATCCTTTTTCCCATGAATAGGACATTCTTTACCTTTCATACTATGAGCACACTCTGCTTCTTCACCCATTGCTTTCGCGGGTGCTTCAGATTTTTTTACTTTGTTCAATCCTTGCTGTCTTTTCTGAGCAATCATTCTATCCAGCATTGCTTTCTTTTTTTGCAACTGAATTTCCTGAGGAGACATTGATGCCTCTTCTTTCTTCATCTTTGCCTTTGCTTCGGGAAGATCATACTCTCTCTTAATTTTAGAGAATCGGGACGCAAGTTTATTTTTCTTCTTTAAATCCGTTTCAGCATCACGTTCACCTGCAACTTTGCGAAGCTTATCACCTACTTTACCATAAGGATAAGGTTTTTCTGCTTCATCAACCACCTCAACCTCTTCATTCTTAGGAACGCAGTTGGGAACCATCTTACCACCTTTCTTCTTCATCCCAACTTGCTTATGGGAATCCCAGCAAGGATCACCATCACCTTCCTTAACTTCTGCCATCTCAAGAATTTCACCACCAATCTCTTCAACTGCTTCACCAAGTTTTGGATTGATTTTAATTTTATTCTTTACGTTCTTTTCTTTGATTGGTTTAGAATCAATATCATCGGTCATGACCTCAGAAAGATCATTTCTCCAGTTTGAGGAAAGTGATTCTTTCTGCACCCAACGCTTAATATCGTTCTGTCTTTCTGCTTCTTTTACTTTAGCAACAGTTTCAATATACTCAGCAGCTTCTGTTTCCTCCTTCTTCATAGTGCTCATCTTGTTTTTGATGGCACTACCAATTGCCTTGCGGCGATTCATCAGATACTTATCAGTTTTATCTTTCTTACCATCATTGTTAACATCACTATCTTCCTTGCCGACAGGATCAAGTCCTTCTTTCTGAGTTTTTTCTTTATCCATACGAGCAGACATCTTACGGATCTGGTCGATACTCATGTTACCGATGCCAGTGAAACCTGCCTTGGAAGGATCATTTTGCTTTTTAGAGTCATCCTTATACCCACCAGCAGCACGGGCAGCACGACGATTCTCGTCTACCTGATGCATTGCTTTGAAAGCATCAGAAAGAGAATTTACAACATCCCATCCTTGCTGCTTCTCTTCAAAGTGAGGGTTCTTCATTTGAGGACCCTTAGCAAGTTCTTTGCGTGCCTTCTCATTGTTCTTCTGACGCTTCTTCATATCAGGTTCAAGATATGAATCGTCCTTCTTCTCAACGATCTGCTCTAAGTATACCTTTGAGATATCAAGCAAAGGATTCTTACCAATACCATTAGACATGTTTCTATTTGGTCTTTTTCTTATACTTATTTATGAAATTCTTAATACCAGTTGTTCCAGTTGCTACCATAGCATTTTTGAGGTATCCACCAGTTCCAACTAAAGTGTTTGGTTTTTGAGGAACTCTCATACGACGTTCCATTTTTTTCTCAGTATATTCCATTACATCACGGATCCAGGACTTGAACATATAGTCCTCTTCAGTTACACAAATAAGGTGATTAGTTCCTCTACGAATAATTTTACCAATCAATCCAGTATTCAGATGCTCTACTAAATCACCCATCCTATAGATGAATCCACCAACATACTGCTCACGTAATCCTCTTGGATCACACTTCGGTGCAATCTGCCAGAGTTCAGTAACTTCTTTTTTCTTCGCCTTAACTTTCATACCAGCACGAACTGCATCAAACAGTGAAGTAGTATCACCATCATCAAGTTCTTTTGGTGTTCCTCTACGGAATGAATCATAGTCATCATCCATGACTGCTTTTCTCATCTTGGATGCAGACATACCCTCAACACCCTCTGCATCTGCATCTCTTACACCTGCAGAGATAACACGGATGTTATCAAAGTTATAGAGTTCACCATTATACTTGGTTGCTAGGTTCTCAAACTCAGCCTGACGATCTGATCCTACAATGATATTAACGTTCTTATATCCTGCCTCATCTGCTGCAACCAATACATTAAAGATTGACTTCATCTCATCATCATTAATAATGACCTCTGAAAAATCAGGGAACATCTTCTTCATGAATGAAATCTTCATGTCAGGATCTAATGGATTCTTCTTAGCATCCTGTGATCGTGATGGATAGATCTTTAGGTCTTCACCTGCAGCTGCTTTCTTTGCTGCTGATAGAAGTTTTCCGTGTCCAACAGTTGGTGGATTGAAACGACCAAATGCAATTGTTAATGTTTCTGTAGTCTCTCCAGATGCACCACCACCTTCTTCATCTTCACCGGATGATTTCTTCTTAGTATCTTCAGGTGCCTTTGCTTTCTTTTCTTTCTCTTCTGGTTTTGCTTGTGCTCTAGGTTGTCCCTTTGTTTCTTCTGGACCCTTTGCCTTCTTCTTATCTAAAAACTTTAACTTACCATCTTCAGTAGTCGCAACAAACTTACCACGGGAATCTAACCAACCGCCGTGTCCATCACTTTTGAGGTTTAATTTATTCGCCTGCATACTTGCCTGCGATTGTGCCTCATTCAGGAACTGAAAGAAACTTTTCATTGATATTGATAATCCTTATACATTATTTAGTGTTTATTCAACCACCAACTTTGATGTACGTACTAGCACTCATAAACTCTTTAACTTCCTTATTACTAAATATCCTCAATCCTTTAGATGCAGCATATGAATAAGCAGATTTTAAAATAGCTTCTTTAATTGCTTTCTTTGGTGCTTTTCTTACTAAATCTACCACAAACACAGCCTCAGCAGATTGGACCTTATTCTTAATATACTTGGCTGCCCAAACAAAATCCTGAGGTTTACCTTTATACTTAGTACTTGGTGTCATCCTTATAAGTTTTCCTTTATTATCTCTTTTCCATTCTTTCATTAATTCAGATTTAGCACTTGCAAATACTACTTTCTTTTGACCACCTATTTTCTTTGTAGGCATTTGAGATTCAGCAGATCCAGTAGGATCCCCTAACTTCTGTCTAACATTTCTCACAACCTCAGTATTTGCTACATTTAATCCTGAAGGAAGACTACCTTTACTTAACCACTGAATATACTGAGCCCATGCAGGAGTATCTTCAATTAAAGTTCTTCTATTAAATCTTTCTCCACTCTTCCTAATACCTTTCTTATTAGCATAGTCAACAAAGATTGAAGCAGGAGTAAAGACAGTATCACTAGCATTAGGAATAGCATTACCAAATAATTTTTTCTTTACTCTTTGTTGAGCACGAATTGCTGCCATTCCTCCTGACTCTTTTACAATAAATGAATATAATGGCAAAGTAATCTTTCCATGATTTGCAGTACTTCCTGCTGCTTGAATCTGTGCCTGTACATTTTCTATGCTAGAGGTAGTTTCAAATCCTCTAAAATCCAACATAGCCCCAGATTTTCCACCAATACTAAACTCTACAATTGCTTTATCTGCTGTAGGTTTATAATCAACCTTCGTAATTTCAACCTCCAACTCAAGTGCATCCTCTATTCCTTTAAGATCTTTATGTTTTAATAATTTTAAAGGAGGATTAGGACTAGCAGCTTTTTTAAGCGAAATAGGAAGAGATTCTTTATCTTCAAAAAGTTTATCTACATATCGATTATATGCATTTAATTGTCCCATCTCCGCATAAAATTTAAGATCTTTCTTACCATTACCTTTAGCATCCTTTGCCATCTTAAAAAGATCCTCACTTGCATCCGGCATATCGGGAGATCTCAATTTAGTAGCAATAGAATTCTCTTTACTAATCTCTATAGCAAAAATGTCAGCAGGATTCCATTTGTCACCAGTTCCTCTTGCTAATAAATTTATCGCGTTCTTAAAGGTAGGGTCAACAGCATTCGTTTTAGACTCTTTTAGTATATCAGTTGCTTTTGCCTTAAAATTTGTATTAGAATTCCCAACATTTTCATCGGCATGATAAAATCTATATTTTTTTGAAGTACTATAATATTTTGAACTCGCAAGTTTATTAGCAATCCATACACATGAATTAACCCATTGATCTAAATTACTACCTTTCTTTGCAGATAAGATGAGATTACTTTCATCATCATCTACTTTTTCAAAATATCCTGAAGAAGGGAATTCATACACTCCTCCTTCATCAAACCATTTTAATAAAAAAGGAATAACATTGGAAGGTATCTTTACGTGATCAAATACTTTCTTATTGTAAGGATTATTCATCCTTTCCTTTTCATTCTCCAAAAAATCTAAAAGATCATCTGCAGAAATAGATCCTCTTTCATTTTGTCTAATAGCACACGCTATACACTGAAGAGACTCTGTAGCAGTTGTAGCTAGATTTGCCATCTAAAAATACTTTCTAAGTATTTATTATAGAGTTAAACGTCTCCTTCTACACGATTTTCTGAACTATGAACGTCAAACTCACCACCAGGATAACGTGCTTTGAGTTTCTCAACGTTCATCTCAATCACCTCATCAAAGGTTGTATCAAGTGCCATACATGCCTGTGCCAGATACCAACAGATATCTCCCAGTTCACGTTTCATGTGAAAGACATTCTCTTCATTATAAGGTTTGCCCTGCAAGAAGATCTTCTTTACTACTTCAGTAAACTCACCTGCTTCTGCAGATAGTCCAAGAGCAGCAGTCAGAAGTTGTGAGACGTTTGCATCATTTACTTCTAGTTCACTAAGTCGTGCAGCAAGAACAGGCCAGTCAAGACTTGGAGCACTAGTGACTCCTTCTACAAATTCAAGGTACTTTTCGGTATCAACTTTAGTCATGAAAATCGGGGATAAATGGTTCTTGGCAATCTTCGGGGAGTTGTTTGGTTTGTTTTTTCTTATCATTGAATCCGACGAACATCTCATCAAATTCTTCATCGGAAACTTCTTTCCAACTACCACCGACACCGCCATCCATATTGACGACGATATCTTTGGTTGGAAGTTTGGGTCTTTCTAAAAGTTTGACCTCAACTGTTTCATAGATTGGTTTGAATTGGTAATAATGACCTTCGCCTCTTCTTCCAACAAGAGTAACAGCATCTTTCATAGAACCACAATCAGCAATCTTTTTACCAGTTGGATCAAATACAGAGTAGTATCCGTTCAAAACTTAAACCCCTCAAATGATTTCTTTGGTTTGTGCTCATCGTTATTATACTCTTCTTCCTTACCACTGTCAAGAATATCATCTTGTGCAGTTTGCTCACAATCATACAAAC
>ERZ802822.2479-NODE-2479-length-10271-cov-3.376398_pt1 | contig 10271 bp, 6 predicted proteins | sample MGYA00345649_ERZ802822 | MGnify/ENA primary metagenome ERZ802822 (study PRJEB30503, sample SAMEA104212359) | marine metagenome | biome: Westerlies Biome; feature: [SRF] surface water layer (ENVO:00010504) within the epipelagic zone...; material: water... | reverse complement strand
AGTGGCAAAGGGTACCATGTGATGATCAGTAATGTTGATGCGAAGCCGGGCAATGAGATTAAGTTGACGAGTAAAGAGGTTCATACATGGGTTTACACCTGTCTTACCGATGGCAGAGCCTTAGTAAATCATACTCACCCCAAAGACGGAAGAGGGTATTATTTGATGAGTGTAATTCCCGGAAAAAAACAGACTTATCAGGGAATTGAATGCGAGTTGGCTAAGAAGGGCTATCTCGATCGGTTAAGCCTTTCCGTCGATGAAAAGAAAATATGTTTTGAATTTCAGAAAGGTTTTAAACGGAAAGTACCGGGCCGAGTATTGTACCTCGCTGATTTCGACAAGGAGAAGAGATTAATTTCTAATTGTAAACCGATAGCCAATCAGGATGAAAAGCCTGGATGGTTTGCTTATCCCCGATGGACACGCGACCAATCCGGTATCGTATACCATGCATCGAAATCACTTTATCTCTATGATTTGAAATCAGGGAAAACCACCAAGGTATCAACCGACCCGAAGGGTGACTATCGTTATCCCCATGGGGAAGCGACGCCTAAGTAAGATAATCAGTTTTCTACTTCTGCCAGGGCATATCACCTGACTTTTGCAGGTGGAGCATGAGCTTTCCGATAAGTTTACGAGCGATCGGATGAGTCGCCGGTTTAGGATTCTGCTCGGCGGGATCCTCCTTTAAGTTGACGAGTTGCATCGGTTCGAAGGGATGATTTTGGAGGAGCTTCCAGTCGCCCTCGCGGATGGCATAGTACGCTCGTCCCTGATAGCGAAAATTTCCTTCTCGGCGCACCCAAATAAGGGTGCGGTTTGGATCGCCTTTTTTTCCGTTCAACCAGATAGGGGCTAAGCTCTTTCCCTCGATTTCATTCTTCACTTCTATACCTGCAATCTCCGCAAAGGTGGGAAATAAATCCATTGTGATTCCCAGTTCATCTGTTTGAGATACCGGAATTTTCCCAGGCCAAACCGCGCAGGTTGGGACACGGATTCCACCTTCCCAGTGTTCCTGCTTGCCTCCGCGCCAGGGATCATTGGTGGCAGCATGGGGAATCGAGCCTCCATTATCGGACGAGAAAGTAATCAGGGTATCCTTGGCAATTCCGAGTTTTTTGACCGTATCTAAAACCTTGCCAATTTCATGATCCATGTGCTCGACAAATGCCACATTGGTTGCCCGCTTAAGATCAAGTTGAGGTTCTCTTTTTTGTACTTTCTTCAGCCAGTCTTCAGGTGGTTGAATGGGGAAGTGGGGTGCATTGTAAGCAAGGTAGAGAAAGAATGGCTTTGTCGTATCTTTAGATTGCTCAGTAATGTAATTTATTGCCCAGCGACTAAACACTTCGGTGGCATGTCCCTTTGGTTTGATGGTCTTTTTGTTTAGACGCATCCAATTAATTCCTCCGCGTAAATGAGTCCAGTAGTCATCCATCATGTCGCCGAGGAAACCGTGGAAGAAAGTGAATCCGCGATCATTGGGCAGGTTGGGTGCTTCATAACCCAAGTGCCATTTTCCGACCATACCAGTGTGGTAACCGGCTTCGTTCATCAATTCAGGAAGAGTGGGGCCGGTGGGATTGAAATACCCCCAGTTACTTTCCGGGTTTTGGCGGATGACTCCGGGTGCACCCACAAGGTCGGGATACCGACCGGTCAACAGAGATGCCCGGGTGGGTGTGCAGACATTGCAGTTCGCATAGAACTGATTCATTCGCATGCCTGAGTTCATTAACTTATCAATGGCAGGAGTCTTTATGTCCTTCCCCCCGAAAGAGGACAGATCGCTGTATCCGAGATCATCCACGAGGATGCAGATAATGTTTGGCTTTTGTGCAAACAGATTTGTTGCTAAAAGTAGACAAGGTAAAAGGAGCTGGAAAAATACAGTTTTCATTCTTACATAACCTATGCCTTAGCTTGGATAGATGGGCAAGCAACACCTGCCCCCTCAGATTAGAAAACTAAGAAAAGATATCTTTCGCCGCTTTACCGATTCCGTCCTTGGTCGCGTAAAATGGACGTTTTTCAACTTCATAGGCAGTCTTGGGATTGATTCCCATCGCGGTGTAGATCGTAGCATGCAGGTCCTCAATAGACAGAGGGTTTTCCACGGCCATCAACGGACGTTCATCCGCGGTTTTTCCGTAGACAAATCCTTTCTTCACACCGCCTCCCCACATGGCAATACTGGTACCCCCGGTAAAGTGTCTGTGCAATCCATACTGTTTCATTTCGCTGAGTTTCTCTGCTCGGGCACGAGACTGATCCTTAGCATTGGATCCAGGCACACCTTCAATCATCATATCCCGACTGAATTCACTGGCGAGAATAACGAGTGTTCGATCCAAAATTCCTTTGGTTTCCAGATCACGAATCAACTGTGCGATTGGTTGATCAATTTCCTTTTTCATGCGGGCGGCAGTGGTATGCCCATTTTCATGCGTATCCCAATGAAGGAAGGGGACATATTCCGTGGTTACTTCGATAAAGCGGGCACCTTCCTCCACCAACCGGCGGGCCAGCAGACATCCTCTTCCAAAGCGTGTATCTCCATACTTTGCGTAGGAATCTTTGGGTTCGCGCGTAAGATCAAATGCATCTTTTTCCTTGGATTGAAGTAGGCGATGGGCAGATTCCATCGAACGGAGCATCGATTCCCTTTGGAAATCACTTATTTGCTCCCGGTTTGGGTTTTGATCGAGGAGTTTCTTGAAATGTTTATAACGATTGGAAAATCTCCCTGGCTCCATTCCTTTGGGTGGTTGTACTGACTGCACTGCCTGTTCGGGGTAGGGTAGGTTCATCGGTCCGTATTCGGAACCAAAGAAACCGGCGGTGGTAAAGGCCTTTAATTCCTCTTTCTCTCCCACACCTTCCAAGCGTTGCCCGATGTTAATAAAAGGAGGAATCACCTCGTTTTTCGGACCGAGCACTTTGGCCATCCATGCACCGAGATGGGGGGCTGCCACGGTGATGGGAGGGACATATCCGGTATGCCAGTGATATTGATGTCGGGAATGAAGAATCGATCCTAAGTCGGGTTGTACCGCGGAGCGGATAAGAGTACCCCGATCCATTACTTGGGCTATATTTTCCAGCCCCTTGGAAATCTTTATGCCATCCACATTCGTATCGATTGCAGGAAAAGTACTGAGGATCTTATTGACCTCTAATCCCTTTTCAAAAGGGAGGTACCTTTTGGGATCAAAAGTATCAGGGGCCGCCATTCCTCCTGCCATCCAAATCAGGATACAGGAGTCTGCTTTGGCTTTTGGATGGATCACCACATCATTTCCCCATGCCTGAGTTCCATTTGTGGCCAGTGCTGCAGTGGAGGCAAGTCCGAGTTGTTTAATAAAATCTCTTCTTTGAATTTGTTCAGGAATATTCATGATCTGATACTGATATTACTTATCGAATAATTTGAAAATCGGGTTGCATGAAAACCAGCCAAAGCAAGTCTTCGACCTGTTGCGGGTTTTGGGAGTCATTGGCAACGGTTTGGAGTAATTTCTTCTCCCCCTCACTCGGTTGTCGCCCGAGTGCATATTCATAGAGCCAGGAGACAAAATTTTGTTTTTCCGCGAGTTGATTTGTGAGGTTTTTAGCACCCTGAGTAAGGTACTGGGAAAGAATCTCTCCATTTGCCAAGTCGATTGCCTGTAAGGTTGTGAGTTCGGCCGGGCGAGAGGTAACCACCTGATCGCGGTGGGGACGACCGAGAGAGCGCATAAGGAAATCATTCTTCACCAAGGATGCACGAACTGAGGGTCCATCCTGATTGAGCCCGGGTCTTGTTTGCTTTGCTTTGTCCAGTGGGCGTTTCCAGGGACCGGATCCGTAGGGGTATACTTCAGTTGCCGCTATCCATTCTTTATTTTTCAGAAATTCCCAGTTTTTACCGGTTTCGAGAATAATTTTTTGATCGCCCGCTCCCAAAATAAATTGGGCGATAAAGCCGGCTCCTCCGCCAAACATTTCTGCATCCACTTCAATCCAATTTTTGCCGTCTTTAAAAAAGCCCGAGATTTCATGGTAACGTGGTTTCGTCCATTCTTTGGAAGAGGTGACATACTTTCCATTAATTTGGAGCGAGAATGCATTATCACATGTAGCCAGGAAGGAAGCAATCTTAGGGGCATTGAGTAAATCGACTGATGTGCGAAGTTTTACTTTCCGGGCTTGGGAGTCTGGACCCCATATCCAATGAGCATTAATGGCTTTTGGTTTTCCAAGAGTTATTAGTGGTTTAGGTAAATTACTACTAAATCCAGGGGAGCGGTCCACTTTTGCTTCTCCTTTGGCTGGGGAGGTTTGGGTAACCTGCCAAATTGAATCCATCAATTGCTCCGCAGTCATCCGTTTGGGCACGGGGCCATTAAAAACATAATTGCCACTGGGTTCTTCTTGTAACCGGTCGCTTTGAGCCCCGTATGCTTCCGAAGTCATTACGAAAAGAAGAAATGTTTTAAGGTCGTATCCATCTTTGGCAAATTGGACGGCGAGGAAATCAAGCAGATCCTCATTCCATGGTTTGGTATGCATCGCATCAACCGGATGAACAATACCGCGTCCCATTAATTGCGCCCATACCCGGTTTACGATCGTTCGTGTGAAACGACCGTTTTCGGGGTGAGTCATTAACTTGGCCAACTGTTTAAGCCGTTCGTTCTTTTTCGCCTTGGGATCGATCTGTCCAAGTTCGGGAAACATCCAGCGCGGGGTGGCCATTTTTCCGGTTGGCACATCGCACCGTTCCAATTCAAGCGGTTCCTCTGCAAAGACAGCGGCCAAGTCATAAGATTCCTGCAGGGTCCAACGATCAATAAAGCTATCGTGGCAACTGGCACATTTCATATTGATTCCAAGAAAGACTTGAGACACATTCTGGGCGAATTGCATATTTCGGGTTTGACTGGCATTTACATTTCCCCGCCATTTAATCCCGTTGATAAAACCCTCCGCATCTTTGTTGGTATCAATTAATTCCCGAGTCATTTGATCATAGGGCTTATTTGCCCGAAGTGCTGAGTATAGCCAGGTGGTAATCTGGGTTCTTCCCTTCGTGATGAAACCAGTTCCGGTGTAATCATTGCGTAATAAATCATTCCAAAAAGTAAGCCAATGATCCGCATAGGCAATATCCCGGGACAATAAATGATCAATCAGTTTTTGTTTTTTATTCTCAGCCCGATCGTTTAAAAATTCATTTAATTCTTCGGGTGTGGGTAAAATTCCGACCGTATCAAGGAATGCCCGACGAGCAAAAATCCGATCTGAAGTGGAGGGAGGGGAAGCCTTCTTTTGATTACGGTGATATTGATCTAGGATGCGGTCAATTGGATGGTTCCTTTCATTGCGTGCTTTGGGAAGAGTGACCATCCGAGGTTTTAATTTGGGTTCCCATCCGGATGAACCGAGTGAAATTCCATCTTCCCAGACCATTCCTTCCTTCACCCATTGGTGAAGAATTTTAAATTGTTCAGGAGAAACACCGGGGCCCTTGGGAGGCATTCTTTCATCCAAGTCATCGGATGAAACCAATTCAAGGAACCAGCTATCTTCTATATTACCAGGAACGGCCATTTCACCATTTTCTCCACCGGCAAGAAATTCCGCCCGTGTGTTCATGGACAATCCACCCTTCTTTTTTCCATCGGTATGGCATTCCGCACAATTCTTTTTCAGAATAGGCATGACCTGATGAACGAAATCAATCTTTGCCGATACAATAAAAGGCAAAAGTAAAAGAAGGAAGAAAATAGATGAAGGGAGATTCATGGATGTAGTACGCACTTTATAGTATTCATACTAAGAATTTTTCACTTATGGGCAAAATATTTTTTTTCGATTCGGGCTTTCTTTTTTGATGGCAAAGAACAATATAGGAGAGTATGAAAATTCAAAACAGGCGTCTATTTTTACAAAGCTTTGCAATTGGTTCAATCGGGATTCCCTTGGGATTGGATCTTTGGGGAAAGGATAAAAATGGTCCGAATCGCTTTCAAATCGGGATTCAGGAGTATACATTCAATCGTTTGCTCCGAAGCGGGAAACTTAAACACCTCGATTATCCAACCATGGTTAAAAAAGAACTGGGGATTGAACATGTTGAATATTGGAGCCGGCCTTTTGATGGCAAGCATACCGATAAAAAATTTGTGGGTGAGTTGAAGAAGCGAACTTCAGGGGAAGGGATCAGTAATGTCCTCATCCTTGTGGACGAAAAACATGAATTGGATGATGAAAAGAAATCAGAACGTGATTTATCAGTCGACTTGCACAAAGGCTGGATTGACTGCGCCGCTCAGCTTGGATGCTCCGCCATCCGCGTGAATTGCCGCAAGGGAGGAGATCCCCAGGATAATCTAAAACGGGCAGTCGACGGTGTGGGGCGGTTATGCGAATATGCGAAAGATACCCCGGTCAAAGTCGTTATTGAACCGCACGGACGAAACTCACAGGATCCGGACTGGTTACTCGCGGTGATGAAACAACTCGATCATTCCCACGCGGGTATTCTGCCCGACTTTAATAATTTTGGATCGTATGATCGATACAGTGCGGTCGAAAAGACTTTGCCTTTTGCACCCGCGGTTTGTGCCAAGGCTCTGAAATTTGACGAAGAAGGAAATGAAACCCACACCGATTACTTTAAAATGCTCAAGATTGTTCATGAATCCGATTTTTCAGGCGTGATCAGTATTGAATTTGAAGGCCACGGCGTGGATCCCATTCTTGGTTCCCGGATGACCAAGGACTTAATTCTCAAGGGATTAAAAAGAGCGAGGAATTCATAATCCAGTACCTGGCCTTTGGGCAATGAAGACCAACGCGAAGGAAATCGGGGGTAAATCCTCCCCTGTGCTGATTATCGGGGCGGGCATGGCCGGTTTGACCTGTGCGGTCACACTACATCGTGCGAATATTCCTTTTCTTATATTTGATCGCGGAAATGAAGTGGGCGGGCGTGTCCGTACGGACGAAGTCGACGGCTACCGATTGGATCGTGGATTTCAGGTTCTGTTGACTGCATATCCGGAAGCCCAACGGTTTTTAGATTATGAAAAACTTGAGCTACAGGCATGTTATCCGGGCTCCAAGGTCTGGTTTGAAAATCGTTTTCATCGGGTGGCGGATCCTTTTCGTCATCCGATGGACGGGTTCAGATCGATATTTACTCCCATTGGAACCCTCGCGGATAAATTCAGAGTTGGGATGATGCGCATGGGACTGCTTTCCTCCAGATCAATGCCTGATAACTGCTCCACCATTAATGCCTTGGGTAACATGGGATTTGGACATTCCATGATCGACCGGTTCTGGAAGCCCTTTATGCGGGGAGTTTTTTTGGAAAATGAATTGAGCACCACCATTCGAAAATTTGAGGAAACCTTTCGGTTTTTTTCCAAAGGCGATACAGTTCTACCCCAAAATGGAATCGGTGAAATACCACGCCAATTAGCCGGAAAAATTCCCAATGATCGTATTCTGTTGGAAACTGAAATTTCCAAAGTGGGACCGAATTCAGTTGAATCATCAGATGGTACAAAATGGGAGGGAATGGCGGTGGTCTTAGCCACTGAAGATTTTCATGCCAATCAATTACTCGGTTTAGGAAAGGAGCATGCGGAGTGGAACTCGGTTGACTGCCTGTACTTCTCTCTTTCGGTTGATGATTTGCCCAGTGATGAACCCATTCTTTATCTTGATGGTACGGGTAATGGACCGATCAATAATCTTACATTTGTAAGTACCTTATGTGATTGTGCACCAGTAGGCCAAGCACTCGCATCGGTAAGTGTGATTGGTAAAAAAGAGTTGGATATGGAAGAAATTGCAAAACAGGCAAAGAATCAATTGACAGAATGGTTCGGAAAAAAAGCGGAGGGTTGGAAATATTTAAAAGGATATCGAATTCATCAAGCCGTTCCTTCCTGTCCCACTCCGCCAAGCCCAAAACCGGCCTTAACCGAAGTTTACCGGTGCGGGGATTATTTTGGACTGCCTTCCATTGATTCGGCCATGAAATCAGGCCGGTTAACTGCGGAACATATTATTCGAGAATCTCAATCCTGACAGTATTACAGACCGGGAAATTGAGTATCCCCATTTTATTTGCAGAATGGATGGTAGGATGAAAAAAGGTATTATATGGTTTCGGAGTAATTTGCGGCTTGCGGATAACGAATGCATCACCCGTGCATTGGATGAGTGTGACGAACTACTCGGTGTTTACATCATGGAGGCCCCGACTTGGAACCCTTCGGCAGAAACTCCCAGAATGGGTTCGAACCGGGCTCAATTTATTCTCGAATCCCTTCGCGAACTCGAGGAAGAAATCAAGGAAATCGGTGGATCTATTGAATTTATTAAAGGCCGGGCAGTGGATGAGATCCCCAAGTTAATGGAAAGCTTTGGGGCTGAGCATTGTTACGCACAAAAAGAAGACGCCTGGGAGGAAACCGAGCAGGAACGTCTCCTTGCCAATCAGATCAATCTTATTCTCACCGGAGGGAAAGGCATATGGGGAGAGGCTGATCTTCCTTTTGCTCTGGAGAGTTTGCCTGCCGTGTTCAGTTCCTTCCGTCGGAAAGTGGAAAAGAAGATGCAGGTTCGCAGCCTTTTTAGATCACCAAAAAGTATATCCTGTTCATGGAACTCAAAAACAGAACTTCCCACACTTACTTCTCTCGGCTTTGAGGAATGCTCAAAAGACGAGCGGGCGGTATTGGATTTTCGGGGCGGTGCCAGGGAAGCGAAAAAATGGATGCACCAATGGATTTGGGAACGCGATTGTTTGAAAGAATACAAGGAAACCAGAAATGGACTAGTGGGGGCGGATTATTCGTCCAAATTATCGCCGTGGTTGTCAATCGGATGCATCTCCGCGGTCGAGGTTTATTGGGAAATTAAAAAGTATGAGGACGAGCGGGTCGCCAATGACAGTACCTACTGGTTATTCTTCGAATTGCTCTGGCGCGAATTTTTCCGCTTTGTTGCCCGTCGTTACGGAGCCCAAATATTTAAAAGGAATGGAATTAAGGATTCGGATGAAAAGATGACCCTGGGAGATCCCAAAACATTCCATCGCTGGAAAGAGGGCAGAACTCCCAACGCCTTTGTAAATGCCAACATGATCGAACTGGCAACAACCGGATGGATGAGCAACCGGGGGCGGCAAAATGTGGCCTCTTATTTAGTTCACGACCTCGGGCAGGACTGGTTGGCCGGAGCCCGCCACTTCGAGGAGCAATTAATTGATTACGATCCCTGCAGTAATTATGGAAACTGGATGTACCTGGGTGGGGTGGGCAATGATCCACGCCCCAACCGAGCATTCAATCTTGAAAAGCAGGCCGAATATTATGACCCGGATGGAACCTTTCGCAAACTCTGGTTGGTTTGAGATTTAGTCTAAAAACAGGATGCAGATAGGGGAGGGGACATTAATCACCGAACCCCGTTGGTAGGTCAGTTTTCCAGTTTTTGGATCAACGCGATGGGCGGCCACGGTGTTGGAGTCGGCACCGGCAGCGAGGACCCAGTCAGCATTGGGTGTGAGGTTAATATTTCGGGGAAAGGCACCGCGGATGGGTTGTACCTGGATTACTTTTAATTTTCCGGTCTTTGGATTGGCTTGGTAGACGGAAACCGTATCATGACCACGATTGGAGGAGTAAACGGATTGCCCGTTTGGATGCACCAGGATCTCAGCAGAAGAATTGAAGGATTCGCCCGCTTTCACTTCTTCGGAGAGGGAAGGAGTAGTAGTGAGTCGTTTAGCGGTTCCCTTTTGGGCGTCCCATGCGAAAGTGGTGACGGATAGGCTCAGTTCGTTGAGGAGATAGATGAATTTTCCATCGGTGGAAAAACGCATATGGCGGGGACCGCCACCGGGAACGGATTGGGCGACCCCATGGTGTATAATAGCCGGCTTATTCGTATCCACTTTATAAATTACAATCTGGTCGAGTCCGAGATCGGGGATCAATGCATACTTTCCATCCGGAGAAAATCCAGTCCAGTGGGGATGAGGAGATTCCTGTCTTCTTTCCACGACTTTAGATCCACCTTGGTGCTCGATAACAGTGGGTGTCTGAAGATTTCCTTCTTTATCCAAGGGGAACATTGCTACTGAACCACCCCCATACTGAGCAGTAAGTAAAAACTTTCCGCTCGGATGAATTGCAATATGTGCTCCGCCTCCGTCCGGGCAGACCATTCGGGAAAATTCCTTTAATTCACCTTTGGAG
>ERZ802822.2477-NODE-2477-length-10273-cov-6.168694_pt1 | contig 10273 bp, 10 predicted proteins | sample MGYA00345649_ERZ802822 | MGnify/ENA primary metagenome ERZ802822 (study PRJEB30503, sample SAMEA104212359) | marine metagenome | biome: Westerlies Biome; feature: [SRF] surface water layer (ENVO:00010504) within the epipelagic zone...; material: water... | reverse complement strand
CTGTTAAGTTATTTAGGCATAGTGTCTCTTTGTGTTTGTTTACTTGTATCTTTAGCGCAAATAAAGATCTCTTATCTCAAAAGTAAAGTAAACTATATTAATTATTTTAATCTATCATTAATACAGTTTGTAAGCTGTCTACTTTCTTTTTTAATACTTATATATATTTTTATAACTTCAGATTTTAATTTTTCACTAGTTTATCAAAATTCTCATACTGAAAAGCCAATGATCTATAAGCTTTCTGGTTCTTGGGGTAATCATGAAGGAAGTCTTTTAATGTGGATTTTAATATTAACTATTTTTAATTTTATGTTTGCATTAATGTCAAAAGCAAACATTCGGTTGACAGAAATCACTGTTGGAGTTCAAAGCTTTTTAATTTTGGGCTTTTTACTTTTTTTACTTTTTACATCTAATCCTTTTTCTTTATTGAGTGAGCCACCAAATGAAGGATTAGGTTTGAATCCAATTCTTCAGGATCCATTTTTAGCAATTCATCCTCCTATTTTATATTTAGGATATGTTGGTTTTTCATTAATATTTAGCTTAGCAATTGCAGGATTATTATTAAATCTTATTGATAAGAATTGGGCATCAATTGCAAAAAAATGGACACTATCTGCTTGGGTACTTTTAACAGCTGGAATTGGACTTGGATCATATTGGGCATATAATGAGTTAGGATGGGGCGGCTATTGGTTTTGGGATCCAGTGGAAAATGCATCTCTCATGCCTTGGTTGGCTGGAACTGCATTAATACATTGCGTTTCAATTTTAGAAAAAAGAAATACATTACAGTCTTGGACAGTATTATTATCAATTTTAACATTTGCACTTAGTTTAATTGGAACTTTTTTAGTTCGATCAGGAATTTTAAATTCAGTCCATGCTTTTGCATCGGATCCCTCAAGAGGTCTTTTCATTTTAGCATTTTTATTGATTGTTCTTATTGCCTCTTTATTTATTTTTGCCAGAAAAGGACCTTTTCTTGATAAAGAAATTAAGTATCACTTACTAAGTAGAGAAACAGGTATTTTAGTTAATAACTGGCTCTTTTTAACTGTTCTCTTTATTGTTTTCCTGGGAACTGTTTATCCAATATTCACTGATATTGTTCTGAATGAAAATATTACTGTGGGGCCTAAATATTATATTTTTTCCATAACACCAATTATATTTTTATTTATTTTTGCAATGATAATTACCCCATTCTTAAATTGGAGCACAAATAATTATAAAATATTAATACAAAAAATATATAAGCCTACTTTATTAAGTGTAATGTTAATTTTTTCAATAAGTTTATATTTTGATAAGTTATCTATTACAGAAATATCATTATTAATACTAAGTTCAATTTTAATAATGGCGAATTTGAACTCAAACATTCTGTTTAAAAATAATTCATTCTACTTAACTAGTAATATTGGAAGAGCACTTACACATGCCGGATTTGCATTGTTAATCATCTCAATAATTGCTAATGCTAGTTATGCTAAAGAGAAAATTACCCAAGCTAAAGTAGATGATAAAATTATTGTTGGAAATTATGATTTTATATTCTCAAGTATTTCACAAGAAAAAGAAAAAAATTATCATAAAATTATAGCTAACTTCGAAATGCAGCAGCATAGTGGCACTTTAAAAAAACTGAGTCCTGAAATTAGGTTTTATAACAACCCACCAACTATAACGTCTGAAACAAGTATTGCGAGAATGCTTTTCAGAGATATTTATATTGTCATGAATGTTCCAGAAAATCAGGAGTTTATTAATGTTAGAATTCATATTAAGCCATTTATGAATTTTATATGGGTTAGTATCTTAATGATGATGATTGGTGGTTTGTTTTCAATTTCTTATCGGATCAAAAATTCATGATAAGAAAAATATTATTTTATTCTCCATTATCAATAATAGTTCTATTAGGTATTTTATTTTATTACTCACTAAATAGTGAAACAAAAAGTAATTCTCCTTTAATTGGCAAAGAAATTCCTGAATTTAGTATTGAAAGACTCTTGAACGATAATGATCAATTTACTAGTAAAGATTTAACTAGTAGTGAGAATATTAATTTTATAAATGTATGGGCATCATGGTGCATACCATGCAGAGCAGAACACAATGTTCTAGAGCTTTTGTCTAAAATTGATAATGTAGATTTATATGGCATTAACCATAAAGACACTAAAAAGAACGCGACCAACTTTATAAATACTCTTGGCAATCCCTTTAGGGAAATTGGATTTGATTCAGATGGTAGAACATCAATAGAATGGGGAGTTTTTGGTGTACCTGAGACTTTTATCGTTCATAGAGGCAAAATCATATACAAACACATTGGCCCTATTCATATATCAGAGTTGGAAGACACAATAATTCCAATCATAAAGGACCTAAATTGAAATCATCTCAATATATTTTTCATATACTGATTGCTTATTCACTTTTGTTATCAAGTGTATATGCCTTAAATGTAGATCAAGAGGAAAGAGCAAATAATTTATTTAAAGAAACAAGGTGCCTTGTTTGTGAAGGTCAAAATATTTATGAGTCTAACTCAGACTCTGCTGAAGATATGAAAAAATTAATATCAGAGATGATCATTGATGGTAACAGTGATAATGAGATTAAATCTTTTTTAGTAAGTAGGTATGGTGACTGGATAATAATGACTCCACCAATTAATCAATCAACATATTTCTTATGGTTTAGTCCAATTATTATTTTACTTATTGGAATTGTATTTATTTTGAGAAAATTTAAAAAAAATGGATAATCTTGATAAATTATTTTGTGTTCAGTGTGGTTCGCAGTCACTAATACGTAAAAAACCTGATGGAGATACTCACGTAAGAACAGTATGTCAGAATTGTAATCATATTATATATCAAAATCCAAAAATAGTTACAGGCTCAGTGTGTTCTTATAAAGATAAAATTCTTTTATGCAAAAGAGCTATCGATCCACAAAAAGGATTATGGACACTCCCTGCTGGTTATCTAGAGATTAATGAAAGTATTGAGGAAGGCGCAGTAAGAGAGGCTTATGAAGAGGCTTTTGCAAAAATACAAATTGTAAGATTATTAGCAACTTATTCACTTAAACATATCAGTCAAATACAAGTTATTTATGAAGCAAAATTGCTTAATGAAGATATAAAGGCAGGTATAGAATCTTTAGAAGTAGGCCTCTTTGGTTGGGATGAAATTCCCTGGGACCAATTGGCATTTGAAAGTGTTAGATGGGCATTGAGAAATTTTAAAGAAAGACAAAATTCGAACACTTTCGTTGTATTTAATAATCCCAATTAATTTTTATAGGAGTAATATGAAATCATTAACGTTAAATAGTTTAATTATTGTTTTATTCTTTGCTAGTTATGTATTTGCTGGTGGCTTTGAGGAAGATCCTGGGCCAGAAGAACTAGTTAGTGAAAGCAATAATTCAACCAACAATACCGACTCTCTATCCATTGAGTCAGAAACTTCATTAGAGGAAGAAGAAGTATTAGAGACCGGCACAGCATCTTTTACTGATTCTGAGGGAAATTTTGTAACTTGGTCTCAAGGCTATGTAACTACTGGTGGAGATGATAAAAAATATGTAGTATGGGGAAACTAAACGTTCCTTATTACTTATGAACATCAAAATAGTTGCTGCTTTATTATTTTTATTTCTATCTTTTAGTTCATACTTAAAAGCTGATGGCTTTTATTCTTATTCAATTGGTCAATTCGATGTAAATGATACGTTTGACTCTCTTGAAGCCCGTGTTGAATATTTATCAAATACTAACTTTAACGAGAAGTATGAACTTAAGCCCTTTTTAGGATTTATGTTTAATACAGATAGCGGTAAATATTTTTATCTTGGATTGAGAAAAGACTACTCTTTATCAAATAAGTGGAATCTTACCCCAAGTTTTGCAACAGGGTACTATGATCAAGGTTCGAGTAAAGACCTTGGTAATAATCTAGAATTTCGAAGTCAACTGGAATTTTCTTATAATTTAGAAAAAAATAAAAGGGTTGGAATTAGCTTAAATCATATTTCAAATGCAAGTTTAGCTGATGAAAATCCTGGAACAGAAAGTATTGTTATTTCGTTTATCAATCCTTTTTGATCTTTAAGATAAGATTAAATATCATAAATTGAAATGAAGATAGTTGATTTTAAAACATACGTCGTCGGAAATCCTCCTCCATCTTTTGGAGGTAAGTACTGGATATTTTTAAAATTAACTACAGATTCTGGTGTCTTTGGTTTTGGAGAAGCTTATGGAATTCCATTTCATCCAAAAGTAGCAAGACAAATGATTGAAGATGTATGTGAAAGATACATATTAAATGAAAACCCTTTTAATATTGAAAAAATTTGGCGTAGGGTTTTTTCAAGTGGCTATTCACAAAGACCTGATATTTCTCTTGGAGGGGTTTTAAGTGCAATTGAAATCGCACTTTGGGATATAAATGGTAAAGAGCTGAACAAACCTATTTATGAACTTTTAGGTGGCAAGCACACTGAAAAGTTAAGAACATATACATATATTTATCCGGAACCAAATGATGCAAGCAATGTTTATACTAATGCCATCCTAGCTGGAGAAAGAGCAACAGAGTATTTAAAGCAAGGTTTTGATGCAGTAAAATTTGATCCAGTTGGACTATATAAGATTAATGATCCACGAGTATTGACTGCAAAAGAAATTTCATTTGTAGCTGATTTTGTTAAAACAATTCGAGAAGCTGTGGGAGATCAATGTGACTTACTTATTGGAACTCATGGTCAAATGACACCTGAAAGTGCTATAAGATTATCAACTAAAATTGAAAAATATGATCCTTTTTGGTTAGAGGAGCCAGTTCCACCAAATAATTCAGACGCAATGGCAAAAGTTGCAAAACATATTAATTTTCCAGTTGCAGCAGGTGAAAGACTTACTACTAAATATGAATTTAATGAAATCATTAATAAGCAAGCGGCATCAATACTTCAATTGAATATGGGAAGAGTAGGAGGAATTTTAGAAGGAAAAAAAATTGCATCAATGGCAGAAGCAAATCATTTATCCATAGCTCCTCATATGTACTGTGGTCCTATAGTAGCCGCTGCAAATATTCAAGTTGCAGCATCAATATCCAATTTTCTTATTCTTGAGGGAATCAAAGATTGGAAGGGTTTTGACTGTAAAATTATGAAGAAATATTTTAAATGGGAAGCAGGAAGTGTCTTATTAAATGAAGCGCCTGGACTTGGTGTCGAAATAGATGAGGATATGATCGAGAGTTTCCCTTATGAAGGTGATAGTCTTCATTTAGAAATGAGCGAATAATTGAGTTGCAAATTTTTCTGCATTAAATAATTCTAAGTCGTCTAGTGCCTCTCCATTTCCTAATGCATAAATTGGGATATCAAACTTATTTGCTATAGAAATAAGAGTTCCTCCACTTGCGCTTCCATCATATTTAGTCATAACAATGCCAGTAATTTTTGAATATTTATTGAATTCCTCAATTTGTTTTATAGCATTCTGACCAGTTGTGGCATCTAGAACAATAATCGTTTCATTTGGATATTCTTCATTTAATTTCTTCAGTGTTCTATCAATCTTACCTAATTGATCCATGAGATCACTTTTATTTTGTAGTCTTCCCGCTGTATCAATTAATAGAATATTATTTGAATTATTTTCTGCAACTTCGATTGATTTGTAGGCAATACTTGCTGGATCAGAATTTTTCTCACCTTCAAGAATCTGAATATTTAATCTGTCTGCCCAAACACCGAGTTGTTCTGTTGCAGCAGCTCTGAATGTATCTCCGGCGACTAGAAGGATAGAATTATCATTATCTTTGAATTTTTTTGCAAATTTTGCGATGGTTGTTGTTTTTCCAGTTCCATTTACACCAATAAATAAAATAACTTTTATCTTTTCAGAAAGTTTAAATTCATATTTAGCTTCTGCATTTTTTAAAATTTTTGAAATTATTTCAATTACTTTATTTTGAATGTCTTCTATTGATACTTGTTCAGAAAATCTTGATGATTTTAATTCATTTATAATTTTCTCAGATGTTTCAATATCAATATCTGCTTGAATAAGAGTATCTTCAAATAGAATTAAATTTTCATCGTCAACTTTTTGTGAAGCAAATACTCTAGAAATAGTTTCTTGTAAATTTTTAAACAATAACTTTACCTGTAAGTCCGTAATCGTTATGTCCAGTAACAATCATATTGAGTAATTCGCCATTCTTGAAATTATCTGGAATTGATATTTTAGCAAAATTATCTGTCCTTCCTCTATTTTTACTTTCAACAATAACTGATACTTTTTGATCTTTTACTTTTTTATAATAATTTGTGATTTGTTTTTTTGCTAGTTGACGTAACACCTCAGCTCTTTTTTTTATTATATCGCCTTTAACTTGTGGCATCCTTGCTGCTGGCGTTCCTTTTCTCGGAGAAAAAGGAAATACATGTAAAAAAGTGATATTACATTCTTTAATAAGATTGATAGTGTTCTGAAACATTTCTTCTGTTTCTGTGGGAAAACCTGCAATAAAATCAGATCCAAATACTACATCTGGTCTAAGGTCCCTTATCTTTTTGATAAGATTAATGGAGTCATCCCTGCTATGACGCCTTTTCATTCTTTTTAAGATCATGTTATCTCCTGCTTGTAAGGATAAATGAATATGAGGAAGTAATCTTGATTCATTCTCAATAACATCAAATAAATCTGGATCTATTTCTGCTACATCAAGAGAGGATAATCTTAATCTGTTAAGTTCAGGTGCATCATTAAGTATTTTTTTTATAAGTTGCCCTAATGAAATTTTATCATCAAGATCATGGCCGTAACTTGTTAAATCAACTCCTGTTAAAACTATCTCTTTATAATTTTTATTAATCAAATTTCTTATTTGCTCAATAATTATTGAGTATTCAACACTTCGTGAATTTCCTCTCCCAAAGGGGATGATACAAAATGTACATCTATGATCGCATCCATTTTGTATTTGAACGAAAGCTCTAATTTTATCTTTTACACTATCAATAACAGGCGATTGTGCTTTTTTATCCTCTAAGATATCTGAAACTGCAACAATCTTTTTATTTTCTAAATTCTCAGATAATTCTTTATATATTTTATTATCTAGTTTTTCTCGATTACCTATTAGAGTGCTAATTTCTTCAATTTCATTAAACTCTTCTTTATGTATTTGAGCAGCGCAGCCTGTTAATACAATTTTATTTTTAGGATCTTCTTTCTTAAGTTTACGTATTGTACCTTTTAAATCTCTGACAGTTTTATTAGTAACAGCACAACTATTTATAAATGTCGTATTTTCAATTTTATTTTTATCAGCAAATTTTCTAATTACTTCAGACTCATAAAAATTTAATCTACATCCAAATGTTTTAATTTTATAACTCAAAGCTTCCCTCAAAACTTATTTCTGTTTCACCTGACATGATAATATTACTATCTAACTTATAATGTATATCTAAAGTACCACCAGGCAATGATACCTTTAATTGATTTTGTAGATTAAGACCTCTTATAGCTGCAACAGCAGTTGCACAAGCACCCGTTCCGCATGCTAGAGTGTATCCTGCTCCTCTCTCCCAAACATTTAAGTTTATTTCATTTTTTGAAACAACATTGGCTATACTCACGTTTATTTTTTCAGGAAATAAATCATGATTTTCAATTTCAGGGCCAAATTTTAAAATATCGAATTTATCAATATTATTTACGAAAAAAACTATATGCGGGTTACCAACGTTAACAAAAAATGGACTATCTAGAGACACACCTCCAACAGTAAATACAATGTGCTTTTCACTCGGATCTTTCTTCAAAGGAATTTCCTCCCAATCAAACTTTGGTTTTCCCATATCAATACTTATTACATCATCTGAAACTCTGTGGCAGTTAAGAGATCTTTCTTTAGTCTTGATCGTGATTTCATTAACATTTTTTTCTTTCATGAGTAAGTTTGCTACACATCTTGAGCCATTTCCACAGGCCATGACCTCTTCCCCACTAGAATTATAAAATTCTATTAACTCACCATCATAATCTGTTAACGCCTTAATCAATATAATCTGATCACATCCTATGCCAGTATTTCGATCAGCAATTTTAACAATTTCATCTTTTGTAAAGCTATAATCATCTGATCTTTGATCAAAAATTACAAAATCATTGCCTAATCCATGCATTTTTGTGAATTTAAGTATTGTCATGATTATTGTTATAATGAGAGGCTGCTAAATATACCAGAAATATTGAAACCTAATATCACCTTGACATATCTATCACTTTTGATTAATTAACAGCTGTTTTCCGCAGAATTATTATTTTGCGGTGCCTAATATAGGTGTCGACATCAGTCAGCGAGTTTCGCCCACTGATGCAATAGCTGCTGGAAAATAGAAAGTATTATGTTTGAAAATTTGGTAAATAGATTTGAGTCAGTTTTTTCGAATCTAAAAAAAACAGGAACGATAAACGAAGAATCTCTTGATTTAGCAATGAGAGATATTAGGAGAGCTTTGCTTGAAGCCGATGTTTCTTTGCCCGTAGTAAAAAGCTTTATTGCTAACATAAAGGAAAAATCTCTTGGACAGGATGTAATCCAATCGATCACACCTTCCCAGATGATAATTAAAATTGTCAATGATGAATTGATAGAAACATTGGGCTCTAATACTGTAGACCTAAATATAAATAATTCAGATGTTAATAATTATTTATTTATTGGTCTTCAGGGTTCAGGAAAAACAACATCTGTAGGTAAAATTGCCAATCATATAAAAGAAAAATTTTCAAAAAAAATCTTATTAGTTTCTTTAGATGTCCAAAGGCCAGCGGCTTATGAACAACTTGAAACTTTAGGTAATAAAATTGATATTCCAATCTTAGAAAAAGTTGAAAAAGAAACTCCAATTGAAATTATTAAGAGATCTAGAGATTATGTATCTAAAAATAATATTGAATTTGTTTTATATGATACTGCTGGCCGCATAAACATTGATAACGAACTTCTTGAAGAGTTAAATTTAATTGAAAGTGAAATTGTACCAAATGAAACTATTTTAGTTTTAGACAGTTTAACAGGTCAGGAAGCTATGAAAGTTGCTACTGATTTTGCAACTACTGTAAAGGTAACAGGATCAATGCTTACAAGAATAGATGGTGACTCACGAGGTGGCTCTGCATTAAGTATGAAAGTCGCCACTGGATGTCCTATAAAATTTATGGGTGTAGGTGAACAGATTGTTGATTTAGAAGTTTTCCATCCTGAAAGAATTGCAAATCGTATTTTGGGAATGGGAGATATTGTATCTCTTGTTGAAAAAGCATCAGAAACTATTGACCATGAAAAAGCAGAAGAAATCGCAAATAAAATTCAAAAAGGTGAATTTGATCTTAATGATTTACTATCTCAAATTTCTCAGATGAAGAAAATGGGTGGGCTATCAAGCATAATGAAATTTATTCCTGGTTTAAAAAACCTAGGGGATATTCAAAACAATGCCAACATGAATGAAGATTCAATCAAACGTCAAGAGGCAATCATTTTATCAATGACTCCATATGAAAGAACAAAACCTAAAATAATTAATGGGTCTAGAAAGAAAAGAATTGCCAAGGGATCTGGAACTGTAGTTTCAGATATTAATAAAGTTTTAAAGCAGCATAGAAAAATGGCAGATATGATGAAAAAGCTTTCAAAAAAAGGATTACAGAATATTAACCCAATGGATATTGGTAACCAACTGGGAAACGGCATAAACAAAAATTTTTTAAAATAAATTAATAAACAAGGAGCATAAAAATGGCATTAAAAATAAGACTATCAAGAGCAGGGTCTAAAAAAAGACCTGTATACAGAGTTGTAGTTGCAGACTCTAGATTTCCTAGAGACGGTAGATTCATTGAAAAAGTTGGACTTTATAATCCACTTCTTAAGAAAGATGATCCGAATCGTGTTCAACTAGACTTTGACAAAATCAAGTCATGGATTGATAAGGGTGCAAAACCAACTGACAAGCTTGCAAGATGGTTGGGTGAAGCAAATATTATTCCAATGCCAGCTCAAAAAGATAATCCAAAAAAAGCATTGCCTAAGAAAAAAGCTCAAGAAAGGTTAGCTGCAGAAAAAGAAGCAGCAGAAGCTCCAGCAGCAGAGGAAGCTCCAGCAGAAGCAGAAGCTCCAGCAGCAGAGGAAGCTCCAGCAGCAGAGGAAGC
>ERZ802822.2472-NODE-2472-length-10288-cov-7.844188_pt1 | contig 10288 bp, 8 predicted proteins | sample MGYA00345649_ERZ802822 | MGnify/ENA primary metagenome ERZ802822 (study PRJEB30503, sample SAMEA104212359) | marine metagenome | biome: Westerlies Biome; feature: [SRF] surface water layer (ENVO:00010504) within the epipelagic zone...; material: water... | reverse complement strand
CCTTGGTAAAACCAAGGTCGAAAGCGGTAATGGTTAGCCCCCACCAGCGGCAAAAAATGGCTGGTTACGATATCCGGCTTTGCCATATGGAAAAGGCTTGCCATCTTCGGCCATGACACACCCTCCGGCGGCGCGCAACACCGCATCACCAGCGGCAGTATCCCATTCCATCGTTGGGCCATATCGCGGATATAGATCGGCCTCACCAGCGGCGATGAGGCAAAATTTTAGCGACGAGCCAATGGCGATGCTATTGGTAATCCCCCGCTTTTCCAGCCATTGATTGGTTTGCGCGTCACGGTGCGATGCGCTGGCAACAGCTACTGGCCCTTCGGCGGGCGGCATGCGAACGCAAATTTGGCGGCAAATACCGCCCGAAATCTCAAACGCGCCATTGCCAAGACTGCCAAAAAACAGCCGGTCAAGCGCTGGCGCAAAGACAATGCCCATTACCGGCTCAGCATTTTTGATAAGCCCTATATTGACGGTAAAGGCACCGTCACCGCACGCCTTGATAAATTCCTTGGTGCCATCAAGCGGATCAACAAGAAAAAATTCTTGGCTTGCCGTAAGGCTATGGCTGGCCGCATTTTCTTCGGAAACAATCTGGATTGACGGTGCCAAAGTAGCAATTTCGGCAAGCAGGATCGCTTCAGCAGCATGGTCGGCCTTGGTTACGGGGCTGCCGTCGGCCTTGGTCTCGGCGGATAGGTCGCTTTGATAGATTTCCATAATTACACGGCCAGCATGCTGCACCGGTGCAATCAGCGCTTCAACAAGCACGCTATAATCAATCTGGTTTTGTTCTTGCCCAACCATTGCCGCGAATTCCTTGCCTCCATTTTGCCGAAGTCTGACCTTGCTATGGATGGCGCGCAGCCCAAAAGCCCCACGCCGTTGCATCACAGAATACTATGCCTTGTCACATCTGGCGAGGATAGGGGAGAATTGCCTTCATTTTACAGAAAACAGGCATAATGCAGATTTTCACGTACGCTTAGCAGCGGCCTGGATCTGCCTTTAACGCAGGTGATGGTGATCCCGGAGGGACTCGAACCCCCTACCTACAGATTAGGAATCTGTCGCTCTATCCTGATGAGCTACGGGACCACAAATCTGTTATGCCCTAATTTATAATGGAATGCCAGTCTGCCAAAGCGGCGGTTTTTTGCAGCTTTTCCATGCTATCATTGCATTTAATTACAGTCAGAAATTTTCCTTTAATTGACAAACTCAACGCCAGGGCGCATAAGTCCGCCAAAGATGTGGCGCGCTAGGGGCGATGCTACCTTCGCGAAGAGCCATGCGCTAGAAAACAAACCAATGTCAGATATGAATCAAGATTCTGCCAAAATTTCGGCACAAACACCGGCTGTCAACTTTGATAGTTTTGGATTGCCCGAACTTATGTTGGTCACTTTGGCCCGCGAAGGGCTTGTGTCCCCAACCCCCATTCAGGAAATGTCGATCCCACTTTTGCTGGAAGGGCGCGATCTTATCGGCCTTGCCCAAACCGGCACTGGCAAAACCGCTGCCTTTTTGCTGCCTTTAATGACGCATCTTGGCTACAGCGCGGCCGTTCGAGCCGGCCAGCCGCCAAAGGCATTGATCCTTGCGCCAACGCGCGAATTGGCAAACCAGATTGAACAGAATGTCAGCAAATTATCGGCTGATCTGAATATCCGCCATCTGGCCGTTTTTGGCGGGGCACGATATGATGCGCAAATTCGCGGATTGCGACGCGGTGTCGATATTGTTGTCGCCACGCCTGGCCGTCTTGAAGATCTGATGGATCGCGGCGCATTTGACCCAAGCGGAATTACCCATTTCGTTCTTGATGAAGCCGATCACATGCTTGATCTTGGTTTTTATCCGCCAATTAAGCGAATTGCTGGCAGCTTGCCACGCAACCGCCAGACAATGCTGTTTTCGGCAACTATGCCGCCCGAGATCGAAACGCTTGCCAAGCAGTTTCTAACCAATCCAGCACAGGTGAAAGCACCACAAACCGGCATCACTGCCGACAAAGTGACCCAGCGTGTAACCTTGATGGCCGAAGGCGATAAACGCGACCGGCTTTGTGATATTTTGAATGAACAGGATACCGGCCAAAGCTTGATCTTTGTCCGCACCAAACGGCGTGCGGATGCTTTGGCAAAATTCATGGCAGTTCGCGGCTTTGCCGTTGATGCGCTTCATGGTGATATGCGCCAGACCTTGCGCCAGAAGGTGCTTCGCAACTTCCGCAGCGGCCAGTTGCGTGCCTTAATTGCAACCGATGTTGCCGCGCGTGGTATCGATGTTGCTGGCTTGAGCCATGTTATCAATTTTGATCTGACCGACACGCCTGAATCTTATGTTCACCGTATTGGCCGTACCGGCCGTGCAGGTCTTGGCGGTTTGGCAATTTCATTCTGTGCGCCCGACGAACGAAACAAGCTTGGCGCGATTATTGCCGCCGTTGGCCCGCGGGTCGAGCTGTTTAAGCTTGATGGCACACCGGTAACTGATTTCAAGGCCGGCGGTGGCGCACCGCGTGGCCGTCGTCGTCCGCCACAAGGCGCGCGTGGCCGCAATGACCGTGATCGTTCAAGCCGTGACGATCGGCGTGATGATCGTCCGGCAGGCGGTCGTGGTCGCCCAGCAGGCAGACCCGCCAATGGCGATCGTCGTCACGCGCGGCCAGCTAATGGTGGCCGTCCTGAAGGCGGCAGTCGCCCAAACCGTGATGGTTTTGCAAGACGAGATGCCCGTCCAAATCGCGATGCTCGTCCAAATCGTGATAGCGGATTTAAAGGTAGCGATGATCAAGCCCGTCCAACCCGCAGCGGCAAGCCATCATTTGGTGACAAGCCAGCACGCGGCGGTAAACCTTCGTTTGGTGACAAACCAGCACGCGGCGGCAAGCCGTCATTTGGTGACAAGCCAACCCGCGGCGGCAAGCCGTCATTTGGTGACAAGCCAACCCGCGGCGGCAAGCCATCATTTGGCAGCAAGCCCGTCTTTAACAAACGCCCAAATTTTGGTGATAAGCCAGCGGCGCAAAAGCCATCATCCAGCCGCGGCGATGGTGGCGCGAAACGCGCATCACCTGCGCCAAAAAAGCGCGTCGGCGCACCGAGGCCAAGCCGTAATGCCACACCACAAGGCGGTCAGGGCACATTAAAACGCCGCCGTTAATTTGATCTTAGCAAAATGAGAAAAATAATTTGGCGCGGGATTGGCTTATCCAATCCTACGCCAGAAATGCCGTTGAACAGCAAAAACAATCGCTGATCCAGCACCCATCGCCAGCAGCGCGTAAAACCACGCCCCAATCATGCTGGCGCCTCCCGTCTGATCAAGAACATAGCCAACAACCGGCCCGCCAAGCGCCCCGCCACCAAATCCAATCATGGAATGAACCGCCAGCAATGCGCCGCGATCATAAGCATCGCCAGCTTCAACCGTTCCGGTTGTCAACGCGCCTGAGTCAAGCATGATAAAGCAGTTATAGATCCACAAACCGGCAACCGCGATCCAAACCTGCCCATCAAGGCTATAGGCAACAATGACGCTGACCAGCGCCGTGGCGCCCCCAATCAATGCAATGACCCGATGTCGCCCAAAGGCAAGGCATAGCCGCGCCCCAAGCAAAGAGGAAAGCATGCCCGTGACCGTAATCAGGCTTACTATTATGGTGACCGTCCCGATCCCCATGCCGCCATCAGCGCGGCTGGCCAAAAAGACCAAAAGGGCGAAGCTCCATGTGCGAAAGGCAAATAATTCATAAGTATGGGTGCCATAAGCAAGGATATAGCCAAGCGCGACCGGCTTTCGAAAAGCTGGCCGTAAATCCAAGGGGTGGCGTTTCTTCTTTGAAGCTGGCAAGGGCGCGACAGGACAGGGTTGAACCAAAAACAGAACCAGCATTGCGGCAAGCATTGCGCCCCCCGCCCCAAGATAGGCCGCCAGCCGCCAATCTGCATAGGCTAGCAAAACCCCCATTAAAGCGAATGATGCCCCGGTGCCAATCCCAAAACAGGCAGTATACCACGGCACCGACCGAACCCGCGCTGCATCATCTAAACGCGCATTTAAAATTTGCAATCCAGGCATATAGGTTCCAGCAAGACCCGCCCCAACCAAGGCCCAGCAAGATGCCGCAGACCAGAAATCACGGGCTAATAGCGCAAAGCCAAGACAGCCAACAGCCCCGAAGGCACATCCACCCAAAAAGACCAGCCGTGCATCAATACGATCGGTCAAACCAACCAAAATTGGTGTTGCCAGCAAATAACCAAGAAAATAGGTGCCACTGACAAAGCCGATATCGGTATTGCTAAGACCCCATTCACGGCCAAGGCTTGTTAGAAATACCGGCCAAAGCGCGAAACTAAGTAATGCCAAAATGCCTGCAAGGCTGACAAGACTTAAAAGATGTGTCGGACGATCACCAGATATCATTTATCACCAACCAGTAGGTCAAGATTAGATCATGCCGCTACTGCCTTGCCAAGCTTTCATAGCATCATGGCAAAAGACAAAAAAAAGCACCGTATGCTGCCATACGATGCTTTTATAAACTTAAGGGACTTACTTAGCCACCAAGGAACAACCGGCCAACATCTGGATTTTCTAGCAAGTCATTACCCATATCGGCAATCGCTGTTTCACCTGAAACCAGAACATAACCAATGTCAGCGAAGGCAAGGCCCTTCTTGGCATTCTGCTCGACCATGATGATGGTTTTGCCATCCTTCTTCTGCAGATCATTCAGAATCTCGAACACCATATCGATAAAGCGTGGCTCAAGGCCAATTGACGGCTCGTCAACCAGCAGAACCTGAGGCTGCATTACCAAAGCACGTGAAATCTCGAGAAGACGACGCTCACCACCCGACAGAACGCCGGCAGGCTTGTCACGCCGATCAGCAAGACGGCTATATTTATCAAACACCATTTCGGCAGCCGCTTTCGCTTCGGCCGGACGGTCTTTCAAAAACCCACCCATCAACAAATTTTCTTCAACGGTCATTTGCGGGAACACTGACTTATCCTGAAGGATATAGGCAATGCCTGCTTCCGATAGCTTTTGTGATGGTGTCAAGGCGGTTACATCTTTTCCATCAATAACAATTGATCCGGAAAAAATATTGGTAAAACCGAAGATCGAATGAAGCACGGTTGATTTACCGGCACCGTTTGGCCCAATCAAACACAAGGACTGTCCACGGCCAATGCGAAGGCTGAATTCATGCAAAATTTCCATTTTGCCATAGCCTGCCCGAAGGTTGTTAATGCTCAAGTAATTGTCTTTATTGGCCAGCTTTTCCAATTCAGGAACTGTTGGTGCATTGGCCGCAATCGAGGCAGCTTCACGCGCCACCTGATCAACCGACATCACAACATCAACTGAACCACCGCCATAACCGCTGACATTTTTCTTGCCTTTTCTCGCGGATTTGGCTGGTGCCTTTTTAGCAACAGCCTTTTTCACTGGCACTTTCTTTACGGCAGTGGCTTTGGCTGGTGCTTTTTTAACAGCAGCTTTTTTCACCGGCGCTTTTTTTGCGGCAGCAGCTTTGGCTGGTGCTTTTTTAACAGCACCTTTTTTCACCGGAACCTTTTTCACAGCGGTTTTCTTCGGCGCAGCAGCTTTAGATGCTGGCTTTTTTGCTGTTGCTTTTTTTGCCGCAGCAGCTTTCGCTGCGGGCTTTTTTGCCGGTTCTTTAGCCATTAGTGCCCTCCAAGATACGCGTCAATAACGCGTGGGTCATTCTGCAAATCTTCTGGTTTACCGCTCGCCAACATCTTGCCGTTTGAGAGGCAATAAATATTCGAGGCTAGGTTCATGATCACCCGCATATTGTGCTCGATAACGCACAAGGTGATGCCAAGCTCTTCATTTGCCCGTCTTAACCGGTCGATCAAACCATTGATCAATGTTGGGTTAATTCCGGCAGTTGGCTCATCAAGAAGAAGGACCTTCGGATCATTCATTAACGCCATCGCGAACTCCAAGAGTTTTTGTTGACCAAACGACAAATCACCTGAAATCAGGCTGCGCTTTGAATAGAGACCAACAAACTCCAACAAATGCTCTGCACGGTCGCGAATTTCTCCGCTGCGGCTCGCAAACATCGTCGATCTAGAACCCTTACGTTGCGAAACAGATATCTGCATATTGTCGACACAGTCCATCTTGCTGTAAATCCGGGTCTGCTGAAATGTACGTAGCATCCCAAGGCGGGCGATATCTCCGACACGCAATGCCGAAATTTCAGTGTCGTCAAACTTGATAGATCCAGTGTCAATCGGGTGATACCCCACAATTGAGTTGAACAATGTAGTTTTGCCACAGCCGTTCGGTCCGATAATTCCAGTGATAGATCCCCTCTCAACCGTCATCGAAATATCAACGTTTGCCTTCACCCCTCCATAGGACTTGGAAACATTATCAACTGCAATAATTGGGTCAGCCATCTATGCCTCCTCTTTCACTTGGATATTTGATTGGTCAACGACAATCCCAAATTTTTCTGGATATTTTTTTTGTAACCAGCCCATAATTCCCTGCTGAAAATAAACAATGTTTACAATCAAAATCAGACCGAGAACAACCCATTGCAAGCCCAATAAATATGTCCAAGTCGCTTCCTTCACAACGTGAAAAAGTATTGCTCCGAGGACGGGACCCCAAAGAGTTCCTTTTCCGCCAAGAAGCGACATTGCAACCATAAAGATACCAAAAGTGGCAACTGGAAACGCCACTTCAAGCGGTTCGATATATCCCACCATGTTGCCAAAAACAGCGCCTGTGCAGCCCATGAAAAACGCAGCAATAGCCCATCCAACCTGCTTGTAGCGCAAGGTTGGAATTCCCATCGCCTCAGCTTTGTCTTCATCGTCCCGGATTGCATTAGCCGCGAGCCCAAACTGCGTTTTAAACAGCCACCGAATTACAAAATGCGCAAGAACGGCAAGAACAAAGCAGAGTACATAGAAGAATAAAGATCGGTATTCAATTGGAAGAGGCAGAAATGGCATGGCAATTCCCGCTCCAGCGCCAATTACTTCTATCGTACCAGCAATCTCACGAGCGGCAACTGCGATGCCAAGAGTTCCAATCGCAAAATAGGGCCCTCTTAATCCAAACACACAAAGACCCAATAACAAGGCGACACCAGCGCATGCAATTCCGGCCGCGATAATACCGAGGATTAACCCTGTATAGTACTGGGTCTCGGTAAACACCGGCTTAATCGCTCCGTAGGATGCAGTAAACTCACCTAAATCATAAAACATGGAGACCTGTATTGCCGCTGACACGTACATGCCAACACCAAAAAACGTTATGTTTCCAAGTGAGTTATAACCCATTTGCCCCCCCGTGATATCCCACGTGGTGGCCATAAGCACCATTATCCAAAGAACAGCCATTTGCATGACATAGTCAGGGAAGGCTATTGGGCCAAGAATGCCGAAAATGCCCAGACCGATATATATTAACTTTTCATTCATTTTACCGAACCACCTGTCTTAGACGCCGCATCTGAATTTGACGCCACAATAGAACTCCTATTAGGACAAACACAGCCGCAGCAATCTGCCACTCTGCACCTGCAATAATTCCGGCATACTGCTCGACCCATCCAAGTATAAAGCTCATCCCAATCACACCAGGCAGATTACCAAGACCGGCTGCAGTAACGATAGCAAATGTTCTCAAAGAATAGACGATCCCATAAAACGGCTGCAAAACCCAAATCATTGAAACAAGAACTCCGGCAATACCACAAATTGCTGAGTTCAGGGCAAAAGTAAGCATGTAGACTTTGTCCGTATCAATACCCAAAACGCGAGCAGCGCGTGCATCCTGTGCTGTAGCTCTAATAGCTTGCCCTGTTCGGGATTTGGTCATGAATATTACAATTGCTGAAGCAAACGCTCCAGCAAGAACTAGCGACACGACTTTGACCATCGGCACTGTCACGAAGTCGTCAAACATAGTCATGATGTGCATGTGCGAATCAACCGTCTGAACCTCGGGACCATAAATGAGGTTCATAACCTGTTGCATGAATAGTGATAATCCAAACGTAGCAAGCAGTGAGACAAACATGTCATTATCAATGACCCGCCGGATGACTAGTTTGTAAACCACAACTCCATAAAAATACATAAGCACTGCAATCAACGGTAGTGCCAAAATGGGATGAAAACCCATGTTGTTCGCAGTAAAGGCAAGGTACCCACCCATGATCACAAAATCACCTTGGGCTAAATTTTTGACATTCATCACGCCCCAAACAAGGGCTAGCCCGTATGCAGCGAGCGCAAAAACTGCGCCGATGAATATGCCGTCCAATATCATTTGAACGTTCATCACGGGCGCGTACACAAAAAGGAGTTGCAAATTATCAAGCATGACTTGCCCTCTGGAAAAAAATGAAAAGATAAATGTTATCAAGCAATTTCGATGGGGTTGGTTAACACACCCGCATAAACTTAGGAAGCCCTTAAATAAAGGGCTTCCTGGTGTATTTTATTGAAGTGAAAGATTATTAATATGCAACCTTACGCGGCATAGTCATATCTTTAGAACTCACAATGTTCTTGTAGCTGCCATCTGCCTGGATCTGACGGTAAAACATCGGTTTTGCAATGTTGTTGCCAGCCTCTGAGAACCTTACCGAGCCATAAAATGTGTCCATGTCAGTTGCTGAAAGTGCATCACGAACCTTGTCTTGGTCAAAACTATTGGCACGCTCAAAAGCATCCTTGAATACCAAAACAGCAGCAGAAGCCTGGGCTGTCTGGTATGGAATGCCAGTGTTGTACTCAGGGTACGCGACTTTGAATTCTTTGTCATACCTCTGGGCATCACCAAAAAGCGGCTCGCTGTTAGGCAGATTTGTCAACCACTGTGTTGGGCAAAGAATTCCGTTAGCAGATTTTGGAAACTTCACATGAACCTTCGCAGCCTCACAATGAGTTATGGCAATAGCTGGAGCGTTAATTTTCATCTCTTCAATCTGACGAGCTGCGGTGGCAGCACCCTTTGAATGGCCTGAAACCAACAAAATGTCAGGCTTAAGCGCCTTAAACTTTGTTAATGTTGCTGACATGTCAGACAAATCAGCAGGCAACTTGTCGTCAATCACAATTTTCATATTGTATTTTTTTGCAACATCAAGAACTCCGGCACGAACATCAAGCGAAAAGCCATCATTCTCAAACGCCATGCCGATACGAAGATCAGATGGAGACTTACCGTCATCCTTAGAGCGCTTCGCGATGAGGTCAAGCACCGGAGCAAGGTAATACTCAGAGGTCGACAGAACCGCGAACATGTACTTATAGCCCTGCGTGAACAAAGAGCGAGATGCGCCCTCGGCCTCAACCATTGGCACTCCATATTTCTCTGTCACAGGAGCAACAGCTTTTGTCATTGTTGTGCTGTATGGGCCAAGCATAAATTCTACGCCATCCTGCTTAACCAAACGCTCGGTCAGCTGCGACGCACGTGACGGTGTTGACTCATCATCATAATAGACGATTTTCATTTTGTAGCTTTTGCCACCAACCTTAACACCGCCGGTGTCATTGATTCGCTTTACTGCGAAATCATAGCCTTTTTGAGTATGAAAACCGTTAGTTGAATATTTGCCAGTCAACGAGAGTGAAGACCCAATGACAATAGTGTCTCCCTCAACTTTGGCCATTGCACCACCGGCAAAACCAGCAACTCCAACGGCAAGGGCAGCACCCAACGCTATCGGTAATTTATTGTACATTCTTAATTCCTCCCAGAATTGAACATTAGAGCTCGGCCTTAACTTGCTCAGTTTTGACCAAGACGCCAAGTAAGAGAGTTTATTAGAATGAAAAATCATACCCGACGCAACATAAACCATCCTTGAATGGGCAATTAATCACTAAGGCAGAGCCAGATTAGACCGGAACGTCACCTTTCAAGGTAATACGATGCAATAACCGGCGATATCCATGATAATCATTCAATGGGTAATGCTGCACGCACCGATTGTCCCAAAAAGCGACATCGCCAACCTGCCAACGCAGCCGGCATTGAAATTCGGGCGAGATCTGATGCGTGAACAAATAATCCAAAAGCCCGCGGCTTTCCTCTTCGCTCCAGCCATCAAATGCGACCGTATGCGCCGCATTGACAAATAGCGCCTTGCGACCCGTTTCAGGATGCGTTCGCACCACCGGATGAATGCCAACCAACGCGTCAGGATCAACGCCGCTTCCCGAGTCCTTCAACCGCTCGCTTCGGGTTGAG
>ERZ802822.2465-NODE-2465-length-10308-cov-6.248852_pt1 | contig 10308 bp, 6 predicted proteins | sample MGYA00345649_ERZ802822 | MGnify/ENA primary metagenome ERZ802822 (study PRJEB30503, sample SAMEA104212359) | marine metagenome | biome: Westerlies Biome; feature: [SRF] surface water layer (ENVO:00010504) within the epipelagic zone...; material: water... | reverse complement strand
TGGCTACTTTATGCAAGTTGGGGTTGATCAAGGCTACATGCCAGTCCAGCCAATTCATTATTCACATAAAATTCACGCTGGAGCAAATCAAATTGAGTGTAAGTATTGTCACTCTTCAGCTCGAGTGTCCAAACATTCAGGAATTCCATCGTTAAATGTTTGTATGAATTGCCATATGTACATAGATGGAACTGAAATACTAAATGAAGCTGGTGTTTCAAAATATGCGGGCGAACGTTCACCTGAGATCTCAAAAATTTATGCAGCTATTGGGTGGGATCCCGATGAAAGAACTTACATCGAGGATTACGAAGTAAAACCAATTCGATGGATCCGAATTCATAATTTACCTGATTTAGTTTATTTTAATCACGCCCAGCACGTTACCGCAGGAGGTGTAGAATGTCAAACGTGTCATGGCCCCATCGAAGAAATGGAAGTGGCTTACCAGTATTCGAGTTTGACAATGGGTTGGTGTATAAATTGTCACCGGGAAACAGAAGTAAATACATCAAATGGATATTACGCGGATGCAGAAGGGAACGGAACGAGCATAAATGAGCGTTTGGCTTTAAAGTTTCATGATGAAATAATTACTGTAGAAAAAATTGGAGGTTTAGAATGTGGTAAATGCCACTATTAATTTAAAAACATGGCAAAGGATAAAATTTATTGGAAAGGATTTGACCATCTTGCGAATACAGAGGTTTCAAAGCGCCTATCTGAGAATGAATTCTCTGAAGACATTCCTATCGACCAGTTTTTAGGTGATGATAATTTGATGTCAAACTCTTCTACAACAAGAAGAGATTTTTTGAAATATTTAGGTTTTTCAACTGCCGCAGCGACTTTAGCTGCATGTGAACAACCGATTATAGAAAGCATACCCTACGTTGTCAAGCCGGATAATTTAACACCGGGAATGCCAACTTATTATTCAACTACTTACGTTGATGGCCAAGATTTCGCGTCTATTTTGGTTAAAACCAGAGAAGGTCGACCGATTAAAATTGAGCCTGGGGATAAAGACCGCTTTAATTGGGGTACAAATGGAAGAGCTCAAGCGAGTGTCTTATCTCTTTATGATTCCTCAAGACTCAGGCAGCCTGTAAAGAGCGGAGTTGAAACCGATTGGGATACAATTGCTAATGATTTGAAAAAAGCTGTTGAGGAATCTGTAAATGATGGAAAGCAATTTATGTTAATGACGGGCTCCATTTTCAGTCCATCCTTTAAGCGTATTATTGAAAGATTAAGGCAGAACTATGCCAATTTTGTCCATGTTGAAGTTGATGCAGTATCCTCATCTGAGGTATTAGATGTTTGGGAACAATTAACTGGGGTTAGAGCCATGCCAACTTATGATCTCAAGGCCGCTGACTTGGTTGTTTCTTTTAATGAAGATTTTCTTTCTTCGAGTTTGCCTCAACAGGTGGCTTCAGACTACGCGTTGCGAAGAAAACCCGGTAAAGGGATGCTTCGCCATATTCAAATTGAATCGAATTTAAGCTTAACGGGTTCTAATGCGGATAAGCGTATTAAAATCAAACCAACACAGACTGGTAATGCTCTTACCATATTGTTAAACCGAATTTCCAACTCTCGCTACCCGACAAAGTCAATAGGCAAAGTACTTTTAGATCAATTAAACGGAGTTGCTGATGAATTAATCATGGCTCGTGGAAAATCTTTGGTTTTCGTAGGTGGTAATTCAGGAGTAAATGCTCACTTGTGCGCGGCTCTAAATGCAGCGTTGAACAACATAGGATCAACCCTCAGGCCGGATAAGCCGATTTACCTTAAGTCGGGTAATGATAAATCCATGGATAATGCCATTTCAGATATGAAAGAAGGCATGGTTGGAGCACTGATTATTGCTGGAGCTAACCCTGCCTACAACAGGACAGGTTTTGAGTCTGCTTTGAAAAATGTTACTTATTCGATTGGTCTCTCAGAACGTTTAGATGAAACAGCATCGGTCACTAAATACGCAGCACCGAGTCCCAACTTCCTCGAGTCATGGGCAGATTTTGCACCAACAAATACAGATTTCACAGTCTCTCAACCAGTTATTAGACCTCTTTTTAATAGTAAGCCTGTCATTGAAATTTTGTCGGAATTGTTGGGTCAAAAGAGATCTTCCAAAGACCTGGTAAAGGAAAGTGTTTTGTCATTAGGTTTGAATTGGTCTCAAACTTTACATGATGGAGGAGCATCGATTGAGAAAGATTCAAAAACGCAAGGAAATTCAGAGATCTCTAAACGTGCTTTAAGAGGATTAGATGTCGCTGTAGAGACTGCCAATTCTATAAAAAGTGGTCAGTTTGAATTAACCCTTTATCAAAAAACAGTTGGCGCTGGTTATCAATCTAACAATCCTTGGTTACATGAGCTCCCAGATCCAATTTCGCGAGCATGCTGGGATAATTATTTAACGATATCAGCCGCTGATGCTCTAACAATGGGCTTAGTGAATAAGACACAAAGTAATGGAGCACTTGATGGTAGCTTAGTTAACATCAAAACAAAGGACTCTTTATTATCCAATGTTCCTGTATTAATTCAACCTGGCCAAGCTCCAGGAACAGTTGGTTTGGCATTGGGTTATGGCAGGACTAATGCTGGAAAGGTTGCAGATGGCCTAGGTGTTAATGCGTACAAATTAAATTTTATTCAAGGGTCCGGTATTGTTGAAATTTCACCTACTGAAGAAATGCATCAATTTGCCTCTACTCAGTTAGGAAATACAATGATGGGGCGGAAAATTGTAAATGAGGTTTCTCTAGCTGATTTTATAAACGATCCCAAAGGCTCATCATGGAATGAAAAGCCTACATTTCATACTTTGGATGGAACTGTATCAGCTGATGAGGCTAATTTATGGGAAAACCATGACCACGAAACTATGCATATGTGGAATATGAGTATTGACCTAAACAGTTGTCATGGTTGTGGCGCCTGTGTAATCGCATGTCATATTGAAAATAATGTTCCTGTCGTTGGTAAAGAAGAGATCCGCAACTTCAGAGATATGCACTGGTTGCGAATAGACAGGTATTATTCCTCGGATATGACTCCAGAGCGTGCAGAAAATGAAAATATCGGTGTTGTTGAAAAGTATGCTGAAATGGAGAAGCCAGGAGTAAGCCCAGAAGTAGTTTTTCAGCCAGTCATGTGTCAGCATTGTAACCATGCACCGTGTGAAACGGTTTGCCCTGTCGGAGCTACCGTGCATTCGAGAGAGGGATTAAACCACATGGCATATAACCGTTGTATTGGAACTAGATATTGCGCAAATAACTGCCCTTATAAGGTTAGAAGATTTAATTGGTTCAACTACCAAAAAAATGAGCAGTTTTCTTTGGTAAATCCGGCTCAAGATGATTTAGGCAGAATGGTTTTAAATCCTGATGTTACAGTAAGAGCTAGAGGCGTCATGGAGAAATGTACCATGTGTATTCAGCGAATTCAATATGGCAAGTTAGAAGCAAAGAAACAAGGTAAGCCAATTGAAGATGGCGCCATTACGACTGCTTGCGCTCAAGCCTGCGACACTGGATCGATAACATTTGGTGATGTGAATCTTGATGATAGTGCAGTCAGGAATGCTAAAAAAGATAGTCGATCTTATCATCTTCTTGAAGAAGTAGGTACTCAACCTTCAGTGTTTTATCAAACAAAAGTTCGTAACAAAGTTTAAAAGAAGAAAAAGAGAATTATGCATTACGAATCCAACGTCCGAGAGCCACTAATACTTGGTGATAAATCATATACTGATATCACCAATGACGTTGCTCGCCCGATAGAAACAAAGGCACCGCGCCTTTGGTGGATGGCTTTCTCCATAGCTCTTACGATGATGTTATGGGGTTTTGGATGCATTGCGTATACGATTGGAACTGGTATTGGCGTGTGGGGGCTAAATAAAACTGTCGGTTGGGCATGGGATATAACCAATTTTGTATGGTGGGTTGGTATTGGTCATGCTGGAACATTGATATCCGCAGTATTACTTCTTTTTCGTCAAAAATGGAGAATGGCTATAAATCGTTCTGCAGAGGCAATGACAATTTTTTCTGTAATCCAAGCTGGATTATTCCCATTAATCCATATGGGTAGAGTATGGCTTGCATATTGGGTTTTTCCTATCCCGAATACTTATGGTTCACTTTGGGTAAATTTTAACTCTCCACTTTTATGGGATGTATTTGCAATATCAACTTACTTGACGGTATCAACAGTTTTTTGGTACACTGGCCTCATCCCTGATTTTGCAATGATTCGAGATAGAGCCATTAACCCTCTTCAAAAATATATTTATAAAATTCTCTCTTTCGGATGGGGTGGAAAAGCCAAGGCATGGCAGAGGTTTGAAGAGGTCTCACTTGTTCTTGCCGGTTTAGCAACACCTCTTGTTTTATCTGTTCACACCATTGTATCCATGGATTTTGCAACTTCTGTTATTCCAGGTTGGCACACTACAATATTTCCTCCATATTTTGTTGCTGGCGCAATATTCTCTGGATTTGCAATGGTTCAAACTCTGCTTCTAATTGTAAGGAAAATATTCAAAATGGAGGATTATATTACAATTCAACACATCGAAATGATGAACATTGTTATCATGGTAACAGGGTCCATTGTTGGTGTCGCATATATAACGGAATTATTTATTGCATGGTATTCGGGTGTAGAGTATGAACAATATGCATTTTTAAATAGAGCGACAGGACCTTATTGGTGGGCATACTGGTCGATGATGACATGTAATGTTTTCTCTCCCCAATTCATGTGGATTAAAAAACTTAGAACCAATTTGATATTTACTTTTTTGATTTCAATTGTAGTTAATATTGGTATGTGGTTTGAAAGGTTTGTGATTATCGTTACGTCTCTTCATCGAGACTATTTACCTTCATCATGGGCCATGTTTTCTCCCACTTTTGTGGATATAGGTATTTTCCTAGGTACTATCGGCTTTTTCTTTGTTTTGTTTCTTCTCTATGCTCGAACATTTCCTGTAATTGCTCAAGCAGAATTGAAAACAATATTAAAATCCTCTGGGGAATCCCAGAAACAACATCATGATCCGAATGGCAAACATTGATAATAAAAATTTAGTGCGCGCGATATTTACAGATGATGATATGGTCTTGTCTGCTGTAAAAATATTACGTGAGAAAGGGATGAAAATAAAAGAAGTTTACTCACCTTTTCCCATCCATGGATTGGATAAAGCGATGGGTTTAAAAGAGACGAGAATTGCGATGGCGTCCTTCATGTATGGATTATTTGGATTAGCCGTTGCAATAACGCTGACAGCATATACAATGAATTTTGATTGGCCCCAAAATATCGGTGGAAAGCCCAGTATGACTTGGGGAGCTAATATGCCTGCTTTTGTTCCTATCCTTTTTGAGTTAACTGTGTTTTTTGCTGCTCACCTTATGGTCTGGACTTTTATGGTAATTAATAAATTATATCCGGGAGCAGAGCCTCAAAACCCGGATCCCAGAACAACCGACGATCATTTTATGATAGAGTTATACTCTTCGAAGGGATTGGTAGATGTTTTAAAGGAATCAGGTGCTAAAGAAATTTCTGAAGTATGACGACTATGAAATTAAATACACATAGAATTTTTATCTTATTGATTCCGATTTTCATAATGATCGTATCGTGTAACATTGATAAGGGGACGCCTGGCTATACATATATGGATGATATGTATAGATCCCCTGCGGTAAAAACTTATGAGCCATCAATTAATAATTTCAGAAATTCTTCAGCCTTAAAACCAGTAGAGGGAACTATTTCAAGAGGATATGTGCCTTATGATATTCCAAATACAAATGAAGGGTATGAAAATTCAAAACTTAATGTTTCGGTCCCACAATATTTTTCAACATTAGACCCAGAAAACGGAAAAGAGTTATACGGGCAGTTCTGTTCTCACTGTCATGGTGAAAAAGGCGATGGTAATGGAATCTTGATGCAGCGAGAGAAAATATTAGGAATTCCAGGATACGGAAGAGATCGTTTACCAGATATTACCCCAGGCTCTATTTACCATGTTATCATGCATGGAAAAAATAATATGGGCTCTCATTCATCACAATTAAATTATGATGAGCGATGGAAAATAATCAAGTATGTCTTGAAGCTTCGTGAAGATCAATCCGCAATCGCTGCAGTAGATGCAGACGCGAAATAACTAAATGCTAATAAAGATGTTTGTTTTTACTTCAAAAGCCAAAATTTTAGCAATATCCTTAACAGTGATTGGTTCTGTCATGTTGGTAATTGGTTTTAATTCTCCTTCAAGCAGTAGCCATGATATTTTAGACTCTCATCATGAAGAAGGTTCACATTCCGAGGTAACGCATCATGAAGAAGGTTCACATTCTGAGGTAACGCATCATGAAGAAGGTTCACATTCTGAGGTAACGCACCATGAAGAAGCAATGCATTCTGAAGATTCTCACCACGGAGGGCACCATGATCATGGCGCTGCGAATAGACCCTGGTCAGCTTTTTTAGTAAATACAATTTTCTTTTTGGGTATAGGAGTTGGAACCCTGTTTTTCTTAGCAATTCAATATGCTGCCCAAGCAGGGTGGTCTGCGGGAATTTTACGAGTTATGGAAGCAGTGGCATTATTCGTTTCTATCCCGTTATTGGGATTATTATTCTTAGCCATTACAGGTTCCATGCATATTCATCACATATGGCATTGGATGCAGGAAGGCATCATGGACCCATCGAGTCCTAATTATGATTCTTTAATCGCTGGAAAAGAAGGATATTTAAATGCGCCATTTTTTATAGTTCGTACAGTTGCTTATATAGTAATTTGGGGAGGGGCAGCTTATTTACTTCGTAGAAATAGCCTCAAAGAGGATCGATTGCCCTCAGGTCAGAGTTTATTTTATACTCAAAGAAAATTAGCTGCTGCATTCATAGTATTATATGCTGTCACCTCTTCTACTAGTGCTTGGGATTATATAATGTCAATTGACGCGCATTGGTTTTCTACCCTTTTTGGATGGTATACTTTTGCTGGAATGTTCGTTACAGCTCTAACTGTATTGAACTTATTGGTTATTTATTTAAGAATTGGTGGACATCTTCCATGGGTAAATGAAAATCATCAGCACGATTTGGGTAAGTTTATGTTTGCCTTCAGTATTTTTTGGACGTATCTATGGTTTTCTCAGTATATGTTGATTTGGTATTCCAATATTCCTGAAGAAACTCCTTACTATCTAGCTAGGTTTGGAGAATATAAAGTTCTATTTATTTCTATGGTGGCTTTAAACTTTTTAATGCCGGTTCTTGTTTTGATGTCAAGAGATGCAAAACGTATAGTGGGTTTTATATCTCTCGCTGCGGTGTTTGTTTTAGCGGGCCATTGGTTGGATCATTATATTATGATTATGCCAGGTTCAGTTGGATATAACTATGGCTTTGCATGGGCAGAAATCGGCGGCTTTTTATTTTATGCAGGAATTTTTATTTACGTTGTTTTACATAACCTTTCTTCCGCCCCTCTTCTAATGAAGAATAATGCTATGATTCATGAAAGTAAACTATTCCATCAATAACTCGATATCGATATGACTGGTCTTTTATTAGCTCTTGTACTGTTTTTATTAGTTTTTGCCGCTGCGCAGATCATTCGTATCTACGAACTTTCGGTCAAAGCTAGTAATCGTGATGAGTATGTCGTAACGAATAAGGACAACTCGAACCAAGGAAGGCTCATGTTAGTTTTTGGGATTGCCTTGTTAGTCTCTTTTGTTGTGATGGCGATTGCCTGGAACCCTTTAGCTCTTCCGAAGCCTTCGTCATTGCATGGTGTTGAAATTGATAGGTTATGGGATGTTTCCATGGGGTTGATTGTTGTCACATTTTTTATTGTTCAGCCAATTTTATTCTGGTTTGCTTACAAATACCGTGGTAAAGAAGGTCAAAAAGCAAGTTATGTTGAGCACAATAATCAATTAGAATTTGTTTGGACTATTATTCCTGCTATTGTCTTAGCTGGCTTAATTGTCTATGGTATGACAACATGGTCAAACATTTGGAACCCAGAATTGGATGAAGAGCCGATTGTTATAGAAATCTATGGTAAACAATTTGGCTGGACAGCTCGCTATGCAGGAAGTGATAATACTCTGGGAAATGCAAATGTTCGGCTTATTGAGGGTGTGAATGTTATAGGAGTTGATACACTAGATCCAGCAAGTCATGATGATATTGTGACAAGTGAATTACATCTGCCGGTAGACAAACCAATAAAGTTTGTTTTTCGCGCTCAGGACGTCATTCACTCTGCATACATGCCTCATTTCAGGGCCCAAATGAATTGTGTGCCGGGAGCTCAAACATCTTTTCAATTCACGCCAACAATCACAACGGAAGAGATTCGAACTGATCCTGATGTGATTAAGAAAGTTGAGAGAATAAATAAAATTAGATTAGCATCAGGAAAAGAGTTTTATGAATACGATTATTTATTACTGTGTAACAAAGTTTGTGGGTCTGCACACTATAATATGCAGATGTCTTTAATTGTAGAAACTGAGGCAGAGTATACTAATTGGTTATCGGAACAAAAGACTGTTAAAGAATCCATATAAAGCGTAAACGATGGCAAAAAAAATAGTTGAAGAAGTTGTTTCTCACGATGAACACCATCATGTAGAGAATTTTTGGACAAAGTATATATTTTCTATGGATCATAAAATGATCGGAAAGCAATTTCTGATTACGGGCATGTTCATGGGAGTTGTTGGTGTTTTTATGTCTATGCTTTTTCGCTTACAGTTAGCATGGCCTAATGAAAAATTTGTAATTCTTGAATCGATCCTTGGAAAATGGGCTCCGGAAGGTCAGATGGATCCTAATATCTATTTAGCGTTAGTAACTATCCATGGTACAATCATGGTATTTTTCGTTCTTACAGCAGGGCTTTCCGGGACATTTTCAAATCTATTGATTCCTCTTCAGATTGGCGCCCGCGATATGGCTTCAGGCTTCTTGAATATGCTTTCATATTGGTTTTTTGCCGCCTCTTCCGTAGTTATGATTACATCTCTATTTGTTGAAACTGGACCTGCTTCTGGTGGGTGGACTGTTTATCCTCCTTTAAGTGCTCTTCCCCAGGCAATGCCAGGTTCAGGCGCAGGTATGACTCTTTGGCTAGTATCGATGACATTATTTATCGCTGGTTCTCTCTTGGGGTCATTAAATTATATTGTTACTATTATAAATTTGAGAACTCGAGGAATGAGTATGGTTCGACTTCCCTTGACAATTTGGGCATTTTTCGTGACTGCAATTTTAGGAGTTCTCTCATTCCCAGTTTTATTAAGTGCTGCACTTCTTTTGATGTTTGATAGATTATTGGGCACAAGCTTTTATTTGTCAGATATAATGGTTGCTGGAGAACTTCTTCATAATGAAGGAGGTAGTCCAGTACTTTATGAACATCTCTTCTGGTTTTTGGGGCATCCAGAGGTATATATTATTTTGCTACCGGCATTAGGAATAACATCGGAGGTTATCGCTACAAATTCTAGAAAACCCATCTTTGGTTACCGTGCTATGGTCGGTTCTATTTTAGCGATTGCTTTTCTCTCATTTATTGTTTGGGGTCATCATATGTTTATTACCGGAATGAACCCTTTCTTAGGGTCAGTTTTCACATTTACTACTCTTCTTATTGCCATTCCTTCGGCTGTAAAGGCTTTTAATTATATCACTACTTTGTGGAAAGGAAATATCCAGTTTACTCCTGCAATGCTCTTTTCTATTGGTTTAGTTAGCACATTTGTTGCAGGTGGTCTAACTGGAATTATATTAGGTGATTCTGCATTGGATATAAATGTTCATGATACTTATTTTGTTGTCGCTCACTTCCATATTGTTATGGGGCTCTCTGCCATATTTGGAATGTTTGCAGGAGTATACCATTGGTTTCCCAAAATGTATAGAAGAATGATGAATAAATCTATGGGTTATTTACATTTTTGGTTAACATTTGTGTCTGCATATGGAGTTTTTTTCCCGATGCATTTCACCGGTCTAGCAGGCTTACCGCGACGATATTACAGTAATGCGGAATTCCCAATGTTCGATGAACTTCAGGATATTAATGTCATCATAACTATGTTTGCCATTTTTGGTGGAATTGCTCAACTTATTTTTCTTTTTAATTTCTTTTATTCGATGTGGAGAGGCCCCGTGGCACCGAAGAACCCATGGCGCTCTAACACTTTAGAGTGGACAACACCAGTTGAACAT
>ERZ802822.2463-NODE-2463-length-10310-cov-9.475716_pt1 | contig 10310 bp, 9 predicted proteins | sample MGYA00345649_ERZ802822 | MGnify/ENA primary metagenome ERZ802822 (study PRJEB30503, sample SAMEA104212359) | marine metagenome | biome: Westerlies Biome; feature: [SRF] surface water layer (ENVO:00010504) within the epipelagic zone...; material: water... | reverse complement strand
TCCAAGGTCCAGAACGAATACGGCGCTGAACAGATTCAGGTGTTGGAGGGGCTTGAGCCCGTCCGCAAACGCCCGGGCATGTACATCGGCACCACCGGACCCCGGGGTCTGCATCACCTGGTGTACGAGGTGGTGGACAACGCGGTGGATGAGGCCCTGGCTGGGCATTGCGACCGAATCACAGTGATTCTTGGTGCTGATGGCTCGGCTTCCGTGACCGATAACGGTCGCGGTATCCCCACGGATGTGCATCCCCGCACGGGCAAGAGTGCCTTGGAGACCGTGCTGACTGTTTTGCACGCCGGCGGAAAGTTTGGAGCTGGTGGATACAAGGTGTCCGGTGGCTTGCACGGCGTTGGTGTGTCCGTGGTGAATGCCCTGAGCGAATGGGTGCAGGTCACCGTGCGTCGTCAAGGTCAGGTGCACCGTCAACGGTTCGAACGGGGCGCTGCGATTGGCAGTTTGTTGTCTGAGTCTCAGCCAGAGGCTGAGCAGGGTGAAACCGGCACCACGGTGTGTTTCCTGCCGGATCTGCAAATTTTTACCGGCGGCATTGTTTTCGATTACGCCACCCTCTCAGCTCGTTTACGAGAGCTGGCCTACCTGAATGGTGGGGTGCAGATCGTGTTTCGCGATGAACGCGAAGCCTCCCTTAGCGATGCCGGTGATCCTCATGAGGAGATCTATTTCTACGAAGGCGGAATCAAGGAATACGTCGCCTACATGAATAAGGCGAAGGATGCCCTTCACCCAGACATTATTTATGTGAATTCTGAGAAAGATGGTGTTCAGGTGGAAGCTGCCTTGCAGTGGTGCGCTGATGCCTATTCCGACAGCATTCTTGGGTTTGCCAACAACATCCGAACAGTGGATGGTGGAACCCATATTGAAGGCTTAAAAACTGTCCTCACTCGCACCTTGAATGCCTTTGCTAAAAAATTAGGCAAACGCAAGGAAGCTGATTCCAACTTGGCCGGTGAAAACATCCGTGAGGGCTTAACGGCGGTGTTGTCGGTGAAAGTGCCGGAGCCTGAGTTTGAAGGGCAAACAAAAACCAAGCTCGGCAACACCGAGGTTCGCGGCATTGTTGACAATTTGGTGGGCGAATCCCTAAGCCAATTCCTGGAATTCAATCCTTCCGTGATCAGTTTGATCTTGGAGAAGGCGATTCAGGCTTTTAATGCTGCTGAGGCCGCCCGTCGTGCCCGGGAACTGGTGCGACGCAAGAGTGTTTTAGAGAGTTCAACCCTGCCTGGAAAGTTGGCGGACTGCAGCTCCCGCGATCCCAGTGAGTCTGAGATCTACATCGTGGAGGGCGATTCGGCGGGGGGTTCTGCAAAGCAGGGGCGTGATCGTCGTTTCCAGGCGATTCTTCCTTTGCGGGGCAAGATTCTCAATATCGAAAAAACAGACGACTCGAAAATTTATAAAAATACAGAAATTCAAGCTCTGATTACAGCTTTAGGCCTGGGTATTAAAGGGGAAGAATTTGATCAAAAAAGCCTCCGTTATCACCGTGTTGTGATCATGACGGATGCTGATGTGGATGGTGCTCACATTCGCACCTTGATCCTTACATTCTTCTACCGCTACAAGCGAGAGTTGGTGGAAGGTGGATATATCTACATCGCCTGTCCGCCTCTTTATAAGGTTGAGCGCGGTAAAAATCACACCTATTGTTATAACGAATCAGATCTGCAAAAGACGCTCAAAGGGTTTGGCGAAAATGCCAAATACACGATCCAGCGTTTTAAGGGTTTGGGTGAAATGATGCCCAAGCAATTGTGGGAAACCACGATGGATCCCAGTACCCGGATGATGAAGCGAATTGAGATCGAAGATGCTTTGGAAGCCGATCGAATTTTTACGATTCTGATGGGCGACAAAGTGGCTCCACGCCGTGAGTTCATTGAAACCCACAGCAAAGAACTCGACATGGCAGCGCTGGATATTTAATGGGTCCGATGTTGCGATGGAGTTGGCTGCTGGGAGTGGCCCTGATGGCCCCCGCCGCCATGCCAGCCGGTGGTGCAGATGTTCGGCAACCGCAGGTGCGACGTCGCGTCGGTGTTGGTGGTCATCTGCATGTGGCGTCTGATGCGCCGCTGCGGTTGAGTCCGCTGGCTGTCGCTCCGCGTCTGAGCACGCTTAGGGCTGGAACCTCACTGCGATTGCTGCGGCGTTGGTCTGCGGCGGATGGCAATGATTGGTTGCATGTCCAACCGCTTGGTGAGGATCAACCCCGTGGCTGGCTCCGCGCTTGAGGCGTTGTTGGTGGGGATAGGGGCGATCCCTGGAGCTTGGTTGCGCTTAAAAATGGTCAACCATTTTGAGCCGATGGTGCCCAAAAAGCATTGGGGCACGTTTGCGGGGAATGTGATCGCCTGCTTCGGGTTGGGGTTGGTGTTGGCGCTTGTTCAAAACTGCAGTGCCAATCCACGGCTTGCCCTGTTGATTGGGGTGGGATTTTTTGGAAGCCTCAGCACCTTTTCCACCTTTGCGGTGGAACTTCTCAATGAATTGCGGGCTGGTCGCCCCTTCGTGTCGCTTGTTTTAGCGCTGGCTTCGATTGCGGCAGGGCTCTGTGCAGCAGGGGCTGGTTATGGCCTGGGGAGCTATGGCTGAGCAGCAGCGTTCGTTAGTTGCAGAACTGCAGGAGTTGTTCCTGGTGGCCCTTGGCGCTGTCCCTGGAGCACTGTTGCGTTGGCAGGTGACCCTGCATTGGGCTGATCGCCATCTGCTGGTGAATGTGCTGGGTGCTGCATTGCTGGGCTACCTGGCTGGCTTGCCCGCAGCACCACGCCGTCAGCTCTTGGTTGGGATTGGTTTCTGTGGATCCCTCACCACCTTCAGCAGCTGGATGCTGGACGCGATGCAATTGATCAGCACTGGACAAATCGCTGAGGCTTTGGGTCTGATCGGCCTCACCCTGGGGCTGGGAGTGGGTGCCGCAGCCCTTGGGTTTTGGCTTGGCCAGAGGCTCAGGCCGCTAACGCCGCCTCGATCGGAGCCTTAAGCGCTTCGGGAGTGGCATCGCTCTTGTAACGGGCAATCACCGTTCCGTCTTTGCCCACCAGGAACTTCTCGAAATTCCAGGCCACGTCTCCGGCTGGTTCAGTTTTGTTCAAGGTGGTGTAGGGCTCAGTGGTGCTGCCCTTCGCGTTCACTTTGTCGAACAGTTCGAAATCTGCTCCGTAGGTTGTGGAACAGAAGCTCTTGATTTCATCCAAGCTTCCAGGTTCCTGACCGCCGAAGTCGTTGCAAGGGAAACCGAGCACAGCCAATCCCTTGTTGGCATAGGCCTCGTTGAGCGCTTGAAGCCCGGCGTACTGCTTGGTGAATCCGCATTTGCTGGCCACATTCACGATCAGCAGCACTTTCCCGGCGTAGTCGCCCAGGGATTTGGTGGTGCCGTCTGGGGACGTTACGGAAACACCACTGATGTTGATCGTCATGCCTAAAGCCGGATATTTCGAAAGATTAACCGGCATGAACGGCCATACTTGAAATCCCGGCCGGAGAAGGATGAAGGAGGCAGCGGGGAGCGAAGCAGGCAATGTCACGGTTGAGCTCGAGTTGGTGGCGGAAGTGGTCAGCCAGCAACTGGAGTCGATGCTGTCTGTCGGGAACTACGACGCGGTGAAGCTGTTGTTGAAGCCGGTGCAGCCGGTGGATATCGCTGAGGCGATCGGTAATTTGCCCACCAACCTTCAGGCCCTTGCGTTTCGTTTTCTTGGCAAGGATGAGGCGATCAGTGTTTATGAATATCTCGACAGCGCAACCCAGCAGAGCCTGTTGCGCCTGTTGCGCTCCGGTGAGATGCGTGAGGTGGTGGAGGAGATGTCTCCAGACGACCGGGCGCGGTTGTTGGAGGAGCTGCCCGCCAAAGTGGTTCGTCAGCTCTTGAGTGAGCTCAGCCCGGAGGAGCGCAGGGTCACAGCCCAATTGCTCGGCTACGAGGCGGAAACGGCGGGTCGTTTGATGACGACGGAATACATCGCTCTAAAGGAGAACCAAACCGCTGCAATGGCACTGGAGATCGTTCGCAGCCGCGCCCGCGACACAGAAACGATTTATTCCCTCTACGTCACCGATGCAGAACGCTGCCTCACGGGGATCCTCTCCCTCCGGGACTTGGTGACGGCGGATTTGAATGCGCGCATTGGCGATGTGATGACGGGTGATGTGCTCAGCGTTGCCACCGACACCGACCAAGAAAAGGTGGCTCGCACGATTCAGCGCTACGACTTTTTGGCCGTGCCTGTGGTGGATTCCGAGCAACGCCTGGTGGGCATCGTCACCGTTGATGACGTGATCGACGTGATTGAGCAGGAGGCCACCCGCGACCTCTATGCCGCTGGTGCTGTGCAGGCAGGCGATGACGACGATTACTTCACGAGCAATCTGTTCACCGTCGCCCGTCGCCGGATTGTTTGGCTGTCGGTGCTCGTGGTGGCGAGTTTCTTCACCTCGGAGGTGATTGCAGCGAATGAGGCCGTGCTCAAGCAGGTGGTGCTCTTGGCGGCGTTCATTCCTTTATTGGGAGGTACCGGCGGCAATGTCGGTGCCCAGAGCTCCACCGTGGTGATCCGTGGATTGAGCACCCAAAGCATTTCGGTCTTGAAGCCCCTGCAAGCGGTGCTGCGGGAAGCGATGGCCGGTGCCCTTCTCGGGGTATTAATGACGATTGTGGTGTTGCCCTTTGCCTGGTGGCGTGGTGGTGGCGCGTTGGTGGGGGTGTCCGTGGGGATCAGCTTGCTGGCGATTACAACCCTGGCGGCGACGGCTGGGGCTGCGTTTCCGCTGTTGTTTGACCGCATGGGTCTGGATCCAGCCCTGATGTCCACACCGTTCATCACCACGTGTACCGACGTGGCCGGAACACTGATTTATCTGAAGACGGCGCAATGGCTGCTGTTGAACCTGCCGCAGCTGGGTCAAGCAGCAGGTATTTCTACCCAATTCTTGGCGGCTTCTGCTTTCTGAGAGTTTGTTTACGTTTCTTAGGGGTACGCTTTACATAACTCAACGAAGCACCATGGCACCTGTAGCTACCGCTGCTTCAAAACCGGCAACTTCTACCCGATCCGTCAGTGTTGATGTCGATCTGGTGCGTTCTTACCTCCGAGATATCGGACGGGTTCCCTTGCTCACCCATGAGCAAGAAATCACCCTGGGTCGTCAGGTTCAGCAGCTGATGGAGATTGAAACTCTTGAAGCCGAGCTGGAGAGCAGAGATGGAGTCAAGCCCGCCCGCGACCAGCTCGCGAAGGCCGCTGATCTCAGCACCGTTCAGCTCAAGCGGAAATTGCAGCAAGGTCACCGCGCTAAGGAGCGCATGGTGGCGGCCAATCTTCGTCTTGTTGTAAGCGTTGCAAAGAAATACACCAAGCGGAATATGGAACTCCTGGATCTGATCCAGGAAGGCACAATTGGTTTGGTCCGTGGCGTCGAAAAGTTCGACCCCACCCGCGGTTACAAGTTTTCCACCTACGCCTATTGGTGGATTCGTCAGGGCATCACCCGTGCCATTGCTGAGAAGAGCCGCACGATCCGCCTGCCGATTCACATCACTGAGATGTTGAATAAGCTCAAAAAAGGCCAGCGTGAGCTTAGTCAGGAGCTTGGTCGCACCCCGACAGTGACGGAGCTTGCCCAATTCGTTGATCTGCCTGAAGACGAAGTCAAAGACTTGATGTGCCGTGCTCGTCAACCGGTGAGCCTTGAGATGAAGGTGGGTGACGGCGACGACACCGAATTGTTAGAGCTGCTGTCTGGAGACAACGAACTTCCCAGCGATCAAGTGGAGGAGGATTGCTTAAAGGGTGACTTGCGCAGCTTGCTGGGTCAGCTCCCCCATCTACAGGAGCAAGTGCTTCGCATGCGCTTTGGCATGGATGGTGAAGATCCAATGAGCCTCACTGGCATCGGCCGGATCCTTGGCATGAGCCGTGATCGCGTTCGCAATCTCGAACGTGATGGCTTGGCTGGTTTGCGTCGCGTTAGCGACCAGGTTGAAGCTTACGTCGCTTGCTGATCATTTCTTGGTTGTTTTTATCAGCTTGGTGAGAACTTTGTTCACCTCATTGGGGGCTTCATCGTGAGCGCAATGCCCCACCTTAAGAATAATATTTATTGATTGAATGCAGGGAATGGTTAACGACCAATTCTCTGCTTCTTTAAGTGGTTCCCATGGATCTTTCTCGCCCCATATTAAGTCAACAGGTATTTCCAAATTCTCCATCAATTGAGGAGCTAAGTGGTCGTCGAAGAGGTTGATAAATCCTCGAAAGGCCTCTGCAGCTCCGTTTCGTTTGGTCGGTTGATATAGAAGATCAACCAGTTCGCCATCGATATTTTGTCCACTGGGATAGGCCTGTTTCAAAACGCTGCGAATCACGCCTGGCCGGGCTGCATTGCGGAACAGCGCCGTACTGAGCCAGCGCTGGCTCACCATCGTTTTAAGTAGCGGTCGGATCCAACCCATCCAGGCCGGTTGTGTTGCTAATTGCTTGTCGTCCATGAGGCGTTGGGCGCAATCGATCAGCACAACGCGCTTGCATTGATCGGGTCCGAGCAATTGGGCGGCCCGAAGCGCCACCACGCCTCCGATTGAGTTGCCAACGAGCAGCACAGGCTTGTTGATCACCTCACGGCAAAAGTCGGCTACCTGTTGGCCCCAGAGATCAAAGCCGTAGTGCACGGCCGTGGCATCTGGCGGTTCTTGTTTCAGCCTTGCTCGCGGTTGATCACTGCGGCCGAAGCCGAGTAAATCAATGGCATAGGTGGGGGCGAGCTCAGCGAGCACCGGTTGGTTGAAGCGCCAATGGTTGGTATTGGCACCAAAGCCATGGATCAACAGCACCGCGATCGGTGCTGTTGGATCTCCCATCAGCGACCAACCAATTTGACGGGATTGCCACGCCCATGTGTCCTGAATTGGAGAATGGGTAGTGGTCATCCCAGAAGCTCATACCGATCCTTACTCTGGCGATTACTGCAACCAACTGCGTGACCCACACCAGAGAAATCAATCAAGCTTGGTAAGCAAAATGCTCACCATTCGTGCTTTTTAAATCGTGCTGAGTTGATGCTGAGGTGGGATTTCAGCAAGGCTCGCTTTAGCGGGATCCCACAGAAGAAACTTCGAACATTTCAGCATGGTGCCGAGTGTCAATGTCGGCACATTTTGGAGAAGGTGTTGGTTGCTCTGATGGCAAGCTTCCAGGTTGTAATTGGGAATCCGTTCATTGAGGTGATGAATGTTGTGGAAGCCAATATTGGCGGTAAACCACTGCAGTAGCGGTGGAAGCACCAACAGGCTTGACCCTTCTAAGGCACCTCGAATTGGGCTCCAACCTTGGCTCGGATTGGCATAGCTGTTTTCAAAAATGTGCTGAACGTAGAACACATAAATCAGACTGCTGGCTGTTAAACAAAGCACAACGCTGTAAAGGCTCAGGAACAATCCGAAACCAATCCACCAGCCAAGGCAGATCACAGCAATCAGGCTAAAAAAGTTGCTCAGACAAAGATCGTTTAATTCCTCTCTGGATCCCCACATACGATTCTTCGGACTGATCAGCCCAATCAGAAGATCGAGTCTGGGTTTGATTGCCAAGTAATAGAACCCACCTGGAATGGCCATCAATGGATGGTGGGTCGTTTCGTAAATCCTTTGTTCTTTGCGACTGAGATTTTGAAATTCGTCCAGGCTGAGAAAATCAGCCACCCCTCGATAGCGTTCCCAATCCCCATTGGTTTTGTGGTGATAAGCGTGGTCGATCGACCAGGAGAGCTGTGGAATTGCGTTAACGACGCCTAAAAGGAATCCAAAGATCCGATTCAGCCGTGCTGTTTCGAACAGCGACCCATGACCGCAATCGTGCATCAGTGAAAAACTTCTCAGCGAGAACAAGCTGAGAACAATCAAAAAAGGTGGCGTGAGCCATAGCGACACCGCTGCGGCTTGAAGCATCAGCCACCACAACAGTCCATAAGGAATGAGCGTGTTGGCAATTTGAAGGAGAGCCCTTGCGTTGCTCCGTTTACTAAAGGGCTTCAGGGTGAAATCTTGGTATGAAGGTGTTGTCATCACTGGTAGATCGGGAAAACGAAATCGAGAGTCCGGAGTTCCACGAATCGAAAGGAGTTGTTTGCGAACGTGGCCTGAAATTGAAGAGCTCTACCCACGGCTACTGATGGGAGAAATCTCGCCATGGATGTTGTGTCGGGCTTGCAGGTCTGAATCAAGTGTTTGCAATGCCGAGACGGCAAGCATTCAGTGATGGCCCCAATTTTTATGTTTCGTGACGATAGAACGGATTTTGTTGAATCGTCTTGTGACTCCATCGCAAGGCACCGATGACTGCTCAGGCTGAGCAGCTGCTGGGTTGGTGGCAGACCGATGGCCGCAGGGATCCGGCTCAGAAGCCCTGGATGTTCAAATCCGATGGCACTTGGCCCCTGCCTGAGGACAGCTTGTCTCCCTATGGCATTTGGATTGCTGAGGTGATGCTGCAGCAGACCCAGCTGTCGGTGGTGTTGCCCTACTGGCAGCGCTGGATCATGGCGTTCCCGACCGTTGAGGCCTTGGCAGCAGCGTCGTTGGAGCAGGTGCGGTTGCAGTGGCAAGGCCTTGGCTATTACTCCCGGGCACGGCGTCTTCACGAAGCAGCTCGGGTTTTGGTGCAACAGCCTTGGCCGAGGGATCTTGATGGTTGGATCGCTTTGCCGGGGATTGGCCGCACCACAGCTGGGGGAATTTTGTCCAGCGCTTTCAACGTGCCGGAGCCGATTTTGGATGGCAACGTCAAGCGCGTTCTGGCGCGTCTCCATGCCCATGAGCGTCCGCCTTCCCGCGATCAACACTTGTTTTGGCAGAGGAGTGAGGCGCTTTTAGATCCGCGGCGTCCTCGGGATTTCAACCAGGCGCTGATGGATCTGGGGGCAACGGTGTGCACGCCGCGCCGCCCGGGTTGTGACCAGTGCCCCTGGAGAGAGTCGTGCGCTGCTTACGCTTCTGGCGATCCCAGCGGCTGGCCCGTGGTCGAAGAGCGCAAACCCCTTCCATTTCAAGTGATTGGTATTGGTGTGGTGATCAATGAGGCGGGTGACGTCTTGATCGACCAACGCCTGGAGGAGGGTCTGCTTGGAGGGATGTGGGAATTCCCCGGTGGAAAGCAGGAGCCGGGTGAGCCGATAGAGGCCTGCATCGCCCGGGAGCTGATGGAGGAATTGGGGATCGAGGTTTCAGTGGGGGAAGGCCTGATCACTGTCGACCATGCCTACAGCCACAAGAAACTTCAGTTTGTGGTGCATCTTTGTCGTTGGATTTCGGGGGAGCCTCAGCCACTGGCCAGCCAGCAGGTTCGATGGGTTCGACCGGAGCATTTGAAGGATTACCCCTTCCCCGCTGCGAATGCCCGCATTATTGAGGCGTTGCTTGGCAGATTGAGCAGGTCCAATCAGCTTGAAGGACCTGGCGAAAGCAGCTGATGGCCGATCCCAATGCGGTGATCTGTTTGGGAGAGGCCTTGATCGATCGCCTTGGTCCCCTCGGGGGTGATCCGGCGCGTGATCAACCTGTGGATGACCGCTTGGGTGGCGCGCCCGCGAATGTGGCCTGCGGTTTGGCACGTCTTGGCACCACCGTTGCGTTTGTTGGGCGCGTAGGAGGCGATGCGATCGGTGCTGAGTTTCAGCGCCAGTTTGTTCAGAGGGGCGTTGATATCTCAACGCTTCAACTCGACCCATCGCATCCGACGCGCATCGTGCTGGTGCGGCGATCTGGCGATGGGGAGCGCCAGTTCCAGGGTTTTGCCGGTGATCAAGGGGATGGGTTTGCCGATCAGGCGCTTCAACCGGTCGCCCTGCCCTCCGCCGCCCGTTGGCTCTTGGTTGGCACGATCCCCTTGGCCTCCTCTCAGTCCGCCCAAGCACTGTTGGGTGCTGTGGACCAAGCGCGATCGCATGGCATTGCGTTGGCGCTGGATGTGAATTGGCGACCCACGTTTTGGGATGCCGCCGCTGATCCTGCCGCAGGACCCACCGAGGCGGCATGTTCAGCGATTCGTCCCTTGCTGGAGCAGGCGGCCTTGATCAAGTTGGCAAGGGAAGAGGCCCTCTGGTTCTTTGCTGACGATGATCCCCGTGCGATCTCGTCGGGGTTGCCGCAGCAGCCGGATGTGGTGGTCACGGATGGCGCGGCTCCTCTGCGCTGGTGCATTGGAGGCAAAAGCGGCAGCCAACCTGCCTTGTCCCCTCCGCAGGTGGTGGACACCACGGGGGCAGGGGATGCCTTCACCGCC
>ERZ802822.2459-NODE-2459-length-10321-cov-8.310621_pt1 | contig 10321 bp, 7 predicted proteins | sample MGYA00345649_ERZ802822 | MGnify/ENA primary metagenome ERZ802822 (study PRJEB30503, sample SAMEA104212359) | marine metagenome | biome: Westerlies Biome; feature: [SRF] surface water layer (ENVO:00010504) within the epipelagic zone...; material: water... | reverse complement strand
CAAAACGTAGCGATCGCGATGTACTCAGATTCAACCTTGGTACATTGACGAACCCTGCACCAGACCCAAGATGGATCCCACCAGGTGATAGCCAATACAGATTTGCCTTCGACGACAACTGAATTGATTGATTGATATGCGTGCCGAATGGTGACGTCACACCCACTACAAGATTACGCTTACCTCCTGTATCAATATCAACGCGCTTGATCTTGCCTCGGGTGTCGAAATCCTTGAACCGCAGAAATTTATTACGGCCAGATTTCTTGCCACCACTTATCCGGCACACACCAGCACTACAGCGTCCACCTTTCTTGCCGTTCACCTTGGTTGAAAAACCTTTGCCTTGGCCGGCACGAATCTCCGCAAAAGCAGCAGACTGGTTCAAGACGCTTGACATCCCCAGGAATACTCCCAAGGTGAAACGAATCAGCGTCTTGGAACCAATTGTTGCCATAGAGTTTTTAGAGAAGCCTGCTGTCGATCAAATTGAGTCAGCTTTAGTCGAATTTTTGCAGAAATTCGCGAGCTCACAACCACAAAGATAAGCTGAAGAATTTATTTTTCTTCGCTTATTCATAAATTCTGTGTTGGATCCGCGATCGATCCCCACTCCCTTGTCGAGTCAGGACCTGTAGGCGACAGTCATCACAGTGACTTTCGCTGATTCGAGGGAAAATAGTCAAACCTACATTCGTCGGTTGCCGTGCAGCTCCTGGCCCAGCTGGTTGCTCCCCCTCTCCAGCCGGGGCCTGTTCGCCTGCCGAACACGGCTCCTCAGCAAAGGCTCAAGGACGATGGCCCACTGTTCGAGGTTCCTCCGGGATCTTCAGCCGCTCCCAAACAGCCTGAAAGCAACCAGGATGCTGACGCCACAGACCCATCGACAAGCGACTGGAGACCGGTGATTGTCGGACAGACGCCATACACCGAAGAACAGCTCAAGCAGATCCTCAGCGGCTGTGGGAAAGCCAGCATCAACGCGACGTTGAACGCCTGCGCAGCACAGCTCACAGCTCGGCTCATTCAGGATGGTTACGTCAACAGCCGCGTCTACAGCCTTAAAACTCCGGCCCCAGGTGCCCTGGAAGTGGTTCTGGGCACGATTGCTGAACTGAGGATCAACAGCGAAGACGAAGCTTTACAGCAGCAGATCCAGGAGCAACTGACCCCTCTGATTGGCAGTGTGCTCCATATCCCCACGCTGGAAAAGGAACTCGCTCGCGCCCGCCAACGAGGAGCTGGAACGATCAAGGGAGGAATGGGACGCCTGGGAAGCGACCCCACCAAGGCGGTTGTGAATCTCACGGTTACACCCGCCGAACCGGAACCCCTCAAGGGCGACATTGCCCTCGGCAACAATGGAAATGTTGGAAGTGGTGAATGGCGTGGTGTTGCCACGCTTCTTCAGAAAGGTCTGATTGAACGAGGGGACACGGCTCTGCTGTTTCTGGAGTTAAACAGCGATGGTGATCTGGAGTTGGGTAGCAAGGTTGCTTCTCTCACCTACACCTACCCCCTCCGGGACAACTGGTCGATCACAGGGTCCTTCGGCATCAGCTACCGCCGCTTTGTGGAATTCCAAAAGCCGGCTTACAACTTCAGTTTCCGCACCCTGCAAGGGCTGCTGCAATTGGAAACAACTCTGCAGGAGTCCGAAAACCTCACATGGACCGCTGCGGCAGCATTCAGCACCAATCGCAGTGATAGCTACAAATCAGGACGCAGTTTTCCGCTTGTCAGCGGCGGTGGGAACGATGGCTGGTCTCACAGTGGTTTTCTGAAACTCAGCACCAACGTTGGTGGATTCACCGGACCCCTATTCTGGAATACCAATGCTTATTTCAGCCAGGGTATTGCCGGAGTGACCCTCGATGAACACCTGCACAACTTGGATGTTGCAGGAATTGAACCAGGCGAGGCCCGTGCTGTTGGAGCGCTGACTGACATCGGTTTGAGCCTGTCTCCATCGACCACCATGAATCTCAGATTCGCTGGTCAGCTTGCCTTCAATCGTCTTCCAGGAAGCATGAGTTTCGGCCTCGGTAGTGATATTGGCCTGCGGGGACTTCCAGGAAGTCTGATCGCTGGGGATAGTGGTTATCTGGCCACAGGGGAAGTTGTTTGGACTCCGTGGCAGAAGGATCAACAACGGATTTCACTGATTCCCTACCTGGGTATCGGTGGTGTTCACACCGATTCGAGTGTCGGGACTCTTGAAGACAGCATCGGTGTGGGCGGGCTGATCGGCCGCTATCAAAACGGCCGATGGGAAGCGGAACTCGGCTGGGTCGACACGTTCAACTCAAACGACAACCCCGGGCTCAGGAACGACTGGATCCTCGGCCACGGGCTGTACACCAAGCTCCGCTACAGCTTCTGAATCAACCCTCGACGCGCCAGCTCTGATCAGACGGGGCCCAGTCATTGAGTTCGGTCGCGCCAAACCAGAGACCAATTTCAAATTCAGCGGTTTCCGGCGCATCCGATCCATGGATCACGTTACGGCCGATGTTGACCGCCAGATCGCCGCGAATGGTGCCCGGCTCAGCTTCAAGGGGCTTGGTGGCTCCGATCAGTTTCCTGGCACTGGCGATCACACCATCGCCTTCCCACACCATCGCCACCACCGGGCCGGAGGTGATGAAGTCAACCAAGCCAGCGAAGAAGGGGCGCTCCCTGTGCACGCCGTAGTGCTGCTCAGCCAGCTCGCGGCTTGGGGTGATCTGCTTCAAACCAACAAGCTTGAACCCCTTGCGCTCGAAGCGGCCGAGGATCTCACCCACCAGCCCGCGTTGGACTCCGTCGGGCTTGATGGCGATGAACGTGCGTTCGGCAGCCATGAAAAAGCAAACAATGCCGCGTCATCGTCAGTGGCCGCCCTGCCACTTGGCAAGCACAGCTCGTTGCGCTGCCCCTATCTTTCAAAGGTTGCCCCTTCAAAGCCATGGTGCTGGCCGGAACAGAGCAGTCCTGGTCTGTCGCCCAAAGCGCCGAGCTTTACGGCCTCGAACGCTGGGGAGATCCCTATTTCTCAATCAACGCCAAGGGGCATGTAGTGGTGCAGCCCCGCGGCGATCGGGGTGGATCGCTCGATCTGGTGGAGTTGCTCCAAGGGCTGAGAGCGCGCGACCTCGGCACCCCAATCCTGATCCGTTTCGACGACATCCTCGAAGACCGGCTGGAACGGTTGCATGCGGCCTTCGAACGTGCCATCGCCCACTACGCCTATGACGCCAGCTACCAGGGGGTGTTTCCGATCAAATGCAACCAACAGCGGCATGTGGTGGAGCATTTGGTGGACCGTGGCAACCGCTGGAATTTCGGGCTGGAGGCGGGGAGCAAGGCGGAGCTGTTGATCGCGCTTTCACTCACCAAGAATCCTGATGCTCTGCTGATCTGCAACGGTTACAAGGACCGCCGCTATATCGAGACGGCGATCCTGGCGAGGCGGCTTGGACACCAACCGATGGTGGTGATCGAACAGGCCGATGAAGTGGATCGCATCATTCAGGCCAGCGAAGCCCTGGGTGCATCTCCATTCCTCGGGATCCGCGCCAAGTTATCCAGTCGAAGCACAGGGCGCTGGGGCAGCTCCGTCGGTGCGCGCGCCAAATTCGGCCTGGATGTCACCGAAATGCTGCAAACCGTGCACGCCCTGGAACGGGCAGGACTGCTCAAGGATCTGCGGCTGCTCCACTTCCACATCGGCAGCCAGATCAACGACATCGCCGTGCTGAAAGACGCTCTCCAGGAAGCCGGGCAGATCTATGTGGAACTCACCCGACTGGGGGCACCGATGGGACACCTCGACGTGGGTGGCGGGCTTGGCATTGATTACGACGGCAGCCGTACGGCAACGGCAGCCTCAACCAATTACTCCCTACAGAACTACGCGAATGATGTGGTGGCCACTGTTCGGGAGTGTTGTGAACCCCACAACGTGCCAGTTCCCATCCTGGTGAGCGAAAGCGGCCGGGCTATCGCGAGCCATTTCTCCGTTCTTGTATTTGACGTGCTGGGTTGTGGTCGAACCCCCGACGACGAACCGCCCAGCCAAGACAACGAACCCTTGCCCGTGCGCAATCTGCGCGACACCCTGACCCACATCCGCAGTGTGGAGAAGGAAACAGACCCCGAGATGCGGCTGCTCCAGGAAGCGTGGAACGATGCGATCAAATTCAGGGATGACGCACTGGCTGCCTTCCGGCTCGGATACATACGCCTAGACGAACGGGCACTGGCTGAGCAGCTCACCTGGAACTGCGCCCGCGCCATTAATGAACGTCTCCCAACCAACACCCCCATCCATGACGACCTGAAGGGTCTGCAAAGGGCACTGGCCTGTACGTACTACGTGAACCTCTCCGTGTTCCGCTCAGCACCCGACACATGGGCCATCGACCAGCTGTTCCCACTGATGCCGATTCATCGCCTGGATCAACAACCAACCGAACTGGGGGACTTTGCAGATCTCACCTGTGACTCCGATGGAAAGCTTGCACGATTCATCCACTCAGGACAAAGCAAATCCCTGCTGGAACTCCACCCGCTTGTAGATGGTGAGCCCTATTGGATCGGCATGTTCCTCGGCGGTGCCTATCAGGAAGTGATGGGCAACCTGCACAACCTGTTCGGCAGCACCAGCGCCGTGCATGTGAGGCTCAACCCCAAAGGCAGTGGCTACCTGCTGGATCATGTGGTGAAGGGAGACACCAACGCTGACGTTCTCGAGGAAATGCAACACAACCCAGACCTGATGCTGGAGCGGCTGCGCCAGGCTTCAGAGGCTGCCATTCAACGGGGAACGTTGCAGATTGAGGACGCCAGGCTGTTAATGAGTCATCTTAAAGCCAGCCTGGATCAGACCACCTACCTGCAGGGATGAAACGCTTCCGGGAGTTGCTGCAACGCATCGGGCCATACACCGCAGCGGTGTTGGTGCTTGTACTGCTGCGCAGCACAGGACTATCCCAAACCGTCGATCTGCTGGTCTATGACCTGATCACGACGCAGCGACCTGCACCCTCGGGCAGCGACACACCCATCACACTGATCGGTATCGAAGAAAGTGACATCCAGCGCTTTGGCTGGCCGATTGACGACGGACTGTTCTGCGAAGCCTTTGACAGGCTTAATACAAGCGGTGTCGACGTCATCGGTTTTGACATCTACCGGGACAAAGGCGTCGGACCAGATCAACAGTGCCTGCGCGATCGCTTTCAAAACGAACCAACGCTGGTCTCGATCTTCAACGTTGCTTCTGGCATTGGACCAGTCCCTGGGACGCCGGCGGAACGGCAGTCTTACAACGATCTAAGCCTGGATGCCGACGGAATTCTTCGGCGTGATCTCGTCCATGTCACTGGACAAGATGAAGCCACGGTGTCCTTCGCTCTACGGGTGATGGAGATCGCGACCACTGACCGCAGTCTGCGACAGGCAATGGACGATGGCACTCACAAGGATGCATGGCTGAGCGCCAATGGAGGGGGGTATTACAACGAAGTAGATGCAGGCCTGGGGCTGCAACGGCTGCTTCGCTTTCGGGATCCCTGGAGCTATCCGCTTTATTCCCTTGCTCAGGTTCTGGACGGCGAGATACCAGAGGAGGCGATTCGCGACAAGATCGTTTTAATCGGCAGTACTGCTCCCTCTCTGAGAGACCTTTTCAACGTGCCTCACACCCGCTTCCGCAGAAGCGATGAGGTGTTTCAAGTGTCAGGTGTCGAGATCCATGCCAACCGTGTTGCAACACTGCTCGAACACCACGACGGGAGCATCCAGATCGGCTGGATCATGCCTGGCTGGGGCAACCAGATGCTTCTGGTCCTTTGCATCGGCCTGGGCGTACTCCTCGGGGAAGCGGTGCCGAAACTTCGTCGCAGCGTCCTCCTGGTGCTGACACTTGGGGTCGGTCTAACCGGCGGTCTTGGCTGGCTTCTCTGGCAACAGCATGTCTGGGTAGGAATGGCGATGCCACTCACGGGCCTACTGAGCATGGGTGGGGCCGGCTGGCTGCGTCGAGGGGCCATGAGCCAGCAACATTCACAACAAATCAAGCAACTGCTTGGACAAACAACGTCCCCTGCCGTGGCGGAGCAGCTGTGGGATCAGCGTGATGAATTGCTCAGCAACGGACGCTTTGATGGGCGGCAGCTTCCGATCACCGTGCTGTTCACAGATACGGCCAACTTCACCAGCGTCTCTGAGGGGCTCAGTCCCCGCGAACTGATGGACTGGCTTAATCGAGGCATGGAAGTATGCGTTCCCGCCGTAACCCGACGCGGGGGCATGGTGAATAAGTTCACCGGTGACGGAATGCTTGCCGTGTTTGGTGTTCCAATCGAACAGGATGTCAGGGCCGAAGCCAAGGCCGCTATCGAGGCAGCGCAGGAAATCAAGGTCGGACTAGAGCAGTTGAATCAACAACTTCAAATCGATGGCGAGCCAGCCATGCGGATCAGAATGGGCATTCACTCCGGTGATGCGCTCGTGGGCTCAATGGGGAGCGCCGAACGCATTGAATATGCCGTCATCGGCGACACCGTGAATTGCGCCTCACGGTTGGAAAGTCTGGACAAGACGCGGCACACAGGAGTTCTGCGGGTGTTGATGTCCAACAACACCCTAGAACTCCTAGATCCGGACTTTCGCAAGCAATTAGACCTGCATGGCTGGGGGCCGATGCACGTCAAGGGTCGAGACGAACCGCTTGATGTTTATGAACTCAAGATGGACAACGCACTGGAAGATTCTGAGGCCACTCAGCAGTGACGATATCTGCGAGTCCGAACTGACCCAAGGTTGCCTTTGCCGGGACGGTGGCACCACAGCTGTTTCTCAGCTTCGTCAGAGCGGCCTGAACAGGAGCATCACTGGCATCTGGCTCTGGAACCAGGAGGCTGACGGCAGGGGGTGACGCTGTTTCAACAAAAGCCAGAGGGTCATCACTCGCCGAACCATCCGCTGAAGCGCAATCAAACTCTGATTCCCAAACGGTGGGGGCGCTGATGCTGGAACCACTGATCAAAATCAGTGCAGCTGGCGCGGCCGGGAGTGTCTGGGTGATCGACGCTCCACCAGATTCTGGTTTAAAGCTGATGTTGAGACTCACAGGGTTGGCGGTAGGCCCCTGAACCAACCCCAGCCCCGATGTCGCTCCAGGAGCAAACACACTGCTGTCGGGAACCAAATGAGCCAGGATCCGGGCACTGCATTCCCCTCTGGTACCACCACCGACTCTCCGGCCAGGGAAACTACTCCGCAGATTGGCCTGAGCCAGCGCTGTCATCGGCATGAAGCCATGCAAGGCGCTTAAACCTGCGCCCATTAGGAGGAAAGCCTTCATGGCGGTGGAATGCATGTCCATCAAGGGAACTCCAACCCAGCCTGACAACGAATGAGACTCTTGTCCAAACAAACCAGGTATGGGGAGGCCTTGAGAGGCCATTCAGGAGTTCATCAACCTGCTGAACGTCTGAGTCATGCGTTCGACCAGACCCAGCTCGAAGGTTTTCTTCTCCTCGAGCGTAAAAGTCTTCAAACCAGCTTCCCGTGTTGCCATGACCTTGGCAAATTCTGCCATCGCAGTCTGATTGTTGAGAAAGACGGCTTCAATCTGACTCTGACTGATTTCCTGGAGCAGCACATGACCAGTCGCTTGGATCCAAGCCGTACGAGGAGCATCAGTGAGCGCAGAGATTTCTCCAAAAATGGATCCAGACTTAAGCTGTGCAACTTCCATCATTGAAGTCTCATCAGATGGATCCGGGATGAGTACAGAGCAGATCCCTTCCACGATCACAAACATCGAGCCACCAATCTCTCCCTTATTCACCACCATCTCACCAGGGCCAAAAGCCAATAGGCTGTCATTACAGACAATGCCTTGAATCTCATCATCCGTTAAGGACGAAAAGAGCTCAATCTTTCTTAGTAAATTAAAACATTTTTCCTGCGCTTCGCTACTCCGCCGCTCATGCAATTGACGACGAGTTTGCTCGGTACGCAGATCGACAATCGAATTGGGCAGCGAATATCCATGACGCTCAATAGCATACCAAACACTTGAAAAAACCTGGGTTCGGATCCTATTGCGAACAGCAAAGTCTGGCACAAAAAATTTCAGGGCATAATTAATTGAGTCGTTACCAATTGATCTGATCACAACTGAGCTTCGATCCTTGTGAACGATTTCAACATTCGAGTCCAACACACTCTTTAAAACTCGCATCGCCTGACCAGGTGGCATATTCAGAGGAACACCCACTTCGACCTCCAATCGATACTCGGCACGCGAGGGGCGTGAATAATTAATCGTTTTACTATGATCAATGAGCGAGTTAGGAACAACAATATAGCGATCATCAGTGTCGTCATAAAGGTAAGTGCTGTTCCAAGAAATATTATCGACACGGCCCATCTGACCAGCAATTTCAACCCAATCACCAACCACATATTGACGCTCTACCTGAACAGCGAGGGCTGCTGAAATGTTGCTGATCTGCGTGGCAGAGCCTGGACCGACAATGAAGGCAAGACCACCCAGAACAGCCGCAGAACCCACCGTTGTCAGCAGACCCTGGCTGTTAAGTTCAGCCGCCACAACAACGAAAGCTGCTGCCACAAGGGCCAAATCCTTCAGGATCCGCGGCGGGGCCACCCCTCGAGAACTCAAACGGATGACCAAAGCCCAAATCACATCGAGGGCCAGCTCCACGAAGGCGACATAGAGGCCGGTTTTGGCAACGACAGCGATCCAGTCGACAATGTCTCCCTTAAGCCCAGCACCCTGCAGCCCATTACTCAGAAGAGCCGCCGCGAGTGATACGCGGAAAAACACCATGCTTGGGATGAAGCGACTCAATCGACTTGACCCCAACTGACGAATTCTCCCAAGCAGGAATGTCAGCAGAAAAGAGATAATTAGCAGTAAACTTCCCATCGCTCTTTATCCGTGACAGGTCAGAACGCAATCATTTGACGACCATCACGCAAAGCACCCACAACAACTTGCAACCCCAATGAAGAGCCTGGTCAACGATGAGCCTGTAACCAAGTCGACATTTTCCGAAGTCGATCAGAAAATGACAGGCCATCTCTGCCAACCCTAGGACTGGAATGCCAGTCAAGATTGCGACAAAAAAGCCATGGGTTCCCGCATGAGCTGAGAGCCACCATCGCCAACTCAGAGTCACGTCCTTGCCAGGACATTTCTCAACCGCCATTTTGTCACCCTGCAGAGGGTAATCAGCGACAAAGTGACCAAGCAGTAAAAGGATGAGCAGGTCCAACGGTTGAACTGCTGTATTTAGAGAAAGAGTCATGGCTGCCATCCGTCATTACTCACCATCGTGACTGGTTGCTCGGTGAATTCAACCAGTGAGTCAAGCCTTGACCAAGACTGACCTGAGCTGATCACCCGCAGCGTCCAAGGCCGTCTGAAGACCAGCACCATCGCGACCGCCAGCCTGCGCCAGGTTCGGGCGGCCGCCGCCGCCGCCGCCGCAGAGCTTGGCAATGCCGCCGATGAACTTGCCGGCCTGGAGCTTGGCGGCGATCACCTGCTTGCCGAAGGCCGCCACCAGGATCACCTTGCCCATGTCGCCGGGATCCGGCAGACCACCGATCACCACGGCCGCACCATCCCCCAGCTGATCCGCCAGGCTCTGGGCTGCCCCCTGCAAACCGGCGCCATCCACGCCGTCAAGGCGTTCCACCAGCAGCTGGAACTCACCCGCGGCCTCGGCCTTGGCGGCCAGAGCGCCCGCCTTGGCCACCGCCAGCTCAGCCTGAGCCGCGGCCAGCGCCTTGCCGGTGGCCTTGAGCTCGTCCTGCAGCGCTGTCACCCGTTCGACGATCTCGCCCGGCTGAGCCTTGAAGCGATCCCCCAGCTGTTTCACCACCGCATCGCGCTCGTTCAGATAAGCAAGCACGGCCGGGCCGGCGACAGCTTCAATCCGGCGAATGCCGGCAGCGACGCCACTTTCCGCCACGATCTTGAACAGGCCGATCTCAGCGGTGTTGGCCACGTGGGTACCACCGCAAAGCTCCATCGACACACCGGGTACATCGACCACTCGCACCACATCGGCGTACTTCTCGCCGAACATGGCGACGGCACCCGCCGCCTTGGCCTGCTCAATCGCCATTTCCTGAACCTCGAGGCTGTGGGCGTCGGCGATCCAGCCGTTGATCAACGTTTCGATCTGCGCCAATTGCTCAGCGGTGACCGCCGTCGGGCAATGGAAGTCGAAGCGCAGCCGGTCGAAGTCCACCAGGGAACCAGCCTGGCCGATCCCCGGATCCACCACCTGCT
>ERZ802822.2454-NODE-2454-length-10332-cov-6.620575_pt1 | contig 10332 bp, 15 predicted proteins | sample MGYA00345649_ERZ802822 | MGnify/ENA primary metagenome ERZ802822 (study PRJEB30503, sample SAMEA104212359) | marine metagenome | biome: Westerlies Biome; feature: [SRF] surface water layer (ENVO:00010504) within the epipelagic zone...; material: water... | reverse complement strand
CTTCAGGAACATCTATTCTAATTAATGGCATTTTATCTCCTTTTAGTTATTTAAAGGTTTAAGATAAACTATTCATTTCTTTTACCTTTTTATAATCTCTATATAATATTTAACATGACAAATATTTCAGAAATTGCCAAGAAATTATCAGAAAGAATAACCAACGCTGAAACTCGTAAGCGTTCCAGAACAGTAGAAGAGTATCAACGTTTTTTATACGCTATTGAATACATTCTAACTGACATTTGGAAATCATCTTACATTCATCCTGAAGCTGAATGTTCTATCCATAAGCATAATAATTACTACTCTAGTAATCCAAGATACCGTGACCCTAATCTTACTTACAGAATGACTATGAACGCATTTGATGGGTTGCAATTACTTAACCTAATTGTGGTTACCAAAGATGGGTATTATGACCGTACTAAAATGCAAGGTGGTTTAACTAGATATCGTGCAAGAGAAGAATTATTAGAGATGCTTAATGAAATACAAGAGCATCCTGCCATTCACTTAAAAACTAGTCTAGATGCAGAAACTATTTTATTAAGAAATGAGATAGATGGAAGAAAAGTATTAGTTGATTATGAAGAAGACGCTTTTACTGAAAAGGCTAGAAACAACCTTAGAACTATTAATCAATGCTTTACAAGACACTGGGTAGATTTACGTATTCTAGATAAAGATGTTCTAGCACTTCAAGAAAGACTATTTGATGACACTGAAAAGCAACCAATAGACTTAACTAAAAGAACATTAGTACGTATCTTCTCTAACAATTCATTTGAAGAAGGTGGAAGGTTCTATAGAGGATGGTGGCAAAATGTTCCAAGTGAATATAGACCCTTTATAACCATAGATAGTAAAGCCACATCAGAGCATGATTATTCTCAGCTTAATCCTAACATGATTTACTCTGTCTATAACAAAGAATTAGGCAGTGAAGATGCCTATAGCAGAGTAGCAGGAGAAGAGCATCGTGATGTAGTTAAACAAGCGTTTAATGCCATGTTTCAAGCGTCTACAACACTTGATAGAAAGCCAGATGGTATTGAGTTAGATGAAATAAGTATGTCATGGAAAGAGCTTAAAGAAGCTATATTAAATGCCCACAAGCCAATTAAAGATTACTTCTTTAGAGGTTTAGGAAATAGATTACAATTTGAAGATAGTATTATAGCTGAAAACATAATGCTTCAATTTGCTAAGATGGATGCTCCTGCATTACCTATACATGATAGTTTTATAATGCATCATGGGTTTAGTACTTATGGTGAATTAGAAGAAGCCATGAGAAAGGCTTTTCATGAAAGGTTTCATAGAGATATTGGTGTATCAAAAGAACTAGTAGTAAAACATAAATCTAATATTCCAATTGATAAGGATGAATTGGCAACTCCATCATTTGACGATATCATTAATGCAGAGAATGATTACTCTCAATGGAGAGATAGAGATGATATGTGGATGAGTAGGAAATGAATAAAATACGCCCCATTCATTTGAGACGTTCTTGGCTTTTTGTTGGTGCAGCAACAGAAAACCATATTGATGAAGCTAATGAAAGTTCGGCTGATGTTTGCATTCAAGAGTTTGAAGACTTTTGTGTTCCTGAACGACGAGAATTTGCTAGAAAAATAATGCCTGAAGTTATTGCTACATGGAAAAAAAGTGGCAAGGTTGCTGCTGTAAGAATAAATCCTCTGGAAGACCCAGATGGAATAAAAGACTTGAGAGCTGCTATTTCTGCAAATGTTGACACAGTATTATTACCTAAAGCTAATTACTCTCACCAAATTGATAAACTTATTAATTGCATTTCTGACTTAGAAAAAGAATTTGGAAAAGAGATAAACTCTACTGAAATCGTTCCTAATATAGAACAGGCAATCGGCTTAGAAAATGCTCTATCTATTTTAGAAAAAAAACAAAGAGTAGTTGCGTCTTTAGTTGCATCAGAGGATATGAGTGTTAGCTTAAAATCTCCACGCAATAAAACAAGTAAAATTCTCAATTATGTTCGCGAACGTTTTCATGTTGTGTGCTGTGCTGCTGATGTTGTTTCTATTGATATGCCTTACACTTGGGCTGATGATGAAGGTGTAAAAACACAAACAGAACTAGCTCGTGATATTGGAATGTTGTCAAAGAGTACCGTAAATGCAAGTCACTGTGATATAATTAATAATATTTTTTCACCTACAAAAAAACAATTAGAAACAGCTACTTCTCATGTTGAAGTTTTTGAAAAGGCAAGAAAACTGGGACAAGGTCAAGTTGATTTTGATGATATCAGAATAGAGATGCCAACTTATTTAAATGCATTAGAAGTTATTAAAAGGTTTAATGAGTTAAAACAATTTAACTAAGCATACTGACTTATGCAGACATAAAAACCCTCTCCAACCATATATGATGAAAATTGAACCTGAATCCGTTAGCATTTTTGTGTAAGGTAATAAATATAATGTATATTTTACTTGTTATAATAGCATTTAAGGAGGATAAGTTTATTTGTTATGTAAAAGGGCTATTGAATGTCTAAAAAAGAGGAATTTATATTTAATGATTCATTATGGTCAGAGATTTTACTTGCAATCCTGATAGGATTTCCATTGGGATTTTGTACTCTTGGATTATATTAGTAGACACCATTAAATATATTCTTTTAGTATGAATAATCCCCAGCACAATATAGCACACCAAATAAGCACTCTTTTTTGTTTATGTGACATATCTTAATTTTATACTAAATTAGTAATACTCTCAATACATTGACTATTTCTAATTAAATTAGTTATCAATGGTTCATATAGACTTACACATCCACTATACTCAAATCTCATCCATATAATTTGAAACTGATTATATTAACTCTGCTATATATCTATTTATGAAACATTAAAATGGTTAGCATTTCATTGTGGAAGTTTACTTTATTTGTGGAACGTTTCTTCCGTCACATCTATGTATTACAGCATAACTTAATAATTTTTTTCTTAATTCAAAATTATCTTTTCTATGAGAGCTATTAATCATTGATAAAAAAGCTTTATGAGAGGGATACCAATAAGCTAATATTTCATCTAATGGTTCTAGATTTCCGTTAATTAAGTGTGGAGCCTCTACTTTTAGTGACCATATAACTTTTCCTTTAGCCTCACTTATCATTTTTTTATTAATTGACCTCCATTTTGAATAAAGGTCACCATTTGGAAATTCACCCGCTAAATATCTATTTTGATTAATCATAAGAACTGGATAATCATTTTTTGATTTAGCTATGATTTCCATTTCGTCTCTATCTTTGTGTATAATGGTATCCATTATATTCCTTCTTATTTTAAAAATTAAACCATATTTTCATTCGTTTATTAATTTTCTAAAATACACTTCCTACTAATGGTATTAAAAAAAGTGCAATTATGTATGTCAAAATACCAGACCTGACTACAGCATCTGTTTTGACATTATAAATTGATGCAAATATTAATGCCATCGCACCAATAGGTGCAGATGAGAGCATTAAAGTAGTTTTTGCATCAGTAAAAGTTATATCTGATAACCAAATGATTGTTGTTAATACAATTAAAAAACCAAATAACTTTAAAAATGTAATTAAAAAAGATAATTGTATCTGTGTAGAATCTGTTTTGTAAGATAATAAGATACCCATTGCTAATAAAGTTAATGGAACACCTGAAGCACATATAAAATCAACTAATCTATTACTACTCTCTGGAAGATTTATAGAACTATGATAAATTATTAAACCGAGTATCAATCCTATAAAAGCAGGATTTTTTATCTGTTTTAAAACTGCATTTTTAATATCTAATTTATTTTGAGTGGTAAAATCTAAAGCACATACACTTAGTCCTACTGTTATAAAGTCAGCAGCAATGACTGTTTCAATTGGAACAATATCTTTAGTTGTAAATTCAACTAATAATATAGGATATAAAAAAAACAAATGATTACCAAAAGATGCAGTCATTCCAATTATAATACATTCTGGATTTTCTCTGTTAAAAACTTTTTTTGCTATTATAAATGCAATAAAATAGATAAATCCTTGTGCTAAAAGGTAACAAAAATATAATTTCCAATTTATGAACTCATAATTGAAGTTACCGATTATTTTAATACCAAAAGCAGGCACTACAACTATTGCAACAAGTTTAGAAAATACTTTTGCTTCAGAATCATTGAATAGTGAAAATTTTCCTAAAGAGTAACCAATGAAGACCAGACCAAAAAGAGGTAGGGTTGAGAAAAATAGATTTGAGAACAATTATAATAACCCTACTCATTACACATCTAGAAAGTGGAATATCTAAATGATGTTTTAAAATACCATGGGTAATTTTTTTAACAAGTTAATTATTAATATCAAAATAAAATGCTCAATTATTCATCATAAACTTTATTGAAGTAATTTTAATTAATAAATGTAATGAAATATTCATAAATAACATCTAAAGGTAATAATCTTTAATTCTAGTGGAGTATAATTTTTATGAAAATAATATTAGTTATCTTGAGTTATTTATTTGCTAATTTTAGCACTTATGCAGATGGGCATTCTGGCAAAATTCACCTTGAGGGTTTTGGTGCGTGGTCTTTAAATGTCATGAATGCTGGTAATGGTAACCTTTCAATAACATACGATGGTTTATTCAGTGGTGTTGCAATGGACGGAACACAATTTGGAAACAACTCATCTGTTCAATGTGTGGGTGGACTTACTACATCTAAAGGTAAATTTAATGACGAAACAGGTATATGTAAATTTCTATTTGCTAATGGAGATACAGCTTTTACAAAATATACAGGTTCAGGCGAAGTAGGAAAAAATGGTTTATCAACTTTTGAATTTATTGGAGGCACTGGTAAATATAAATCTATATCAGGAAAAGGAACTGTAACACGAGTTCAAATTCAAGCAGCAAAGAAAGGTTATACTCAAAGTAAAAATATATTTAAGGGAAGTTATAAACTTAACTAGATTATAATTTTAAAACTTTTTTTAAGGTAACTTGGGTGTGTTCTAGAGTTAGTAACTAGTTATGACTACTATTTATTGAGGGGGTTTTAACCCTCTCAAAATGAATGAAAAAATATGAGAGAAAACCAAGAGTTTTAAATCTCAAATAACTGGGGTTTTAGACAAATGTTTAAAATCCTACAATAGTACCCAGAAAGAAATATCCCAAGTTGGGAATTTTCATTTAATATTCTTTACGTTATTGAATTGTTTCGACTGGACTATGATTTTTTATAAAAAAAAACATAGTGGGAAACTTATTAAAAATAGTTTTTTGATTATGGAAAAACTCCCTTACAAACATTTTCCATTATTTCTTTACCTCTTTTTTTATAATTGCTCACTTTTCTCACTACAGTTTTCTTATCAATTTCTCCACCATCAAACCCTAACCCTTGAGTAAAAGACGGAACTGGGTATCTTTTAAAAGTTTCTCTTTTTTGAATTTTTTGAGAAATTTCGTAACTATCTAATTTTGGATATTTTAATCCATACTCATAAATCAAAAGATAAAGTCTTAAAGAATTAAAATCAGATATTTTTGTTTCAGGATTAGTTTCAAATTTTGGAATATCATTTCTTTCTGTAACACCAAATAAATTTACCCAGTTTCTATTCCACCAAGTATCAAAATCAGTATCCATAAGTAAATTCCAACCACCCCAACCTTGATATTTTGACCAATCAACTTTGAAGTTTTTATCTCTATGACAATGTTGAAGAAACTTAAACCAAACTTCATAAACTCTTCTTCTATGACTAATCCAGAGTTTAGTTTTGTTATCATACATCACATATCTGGATACAGGTTTAAATAGAACTTTTCCCTCTTCACTTCGTCTAGCAGAGTTATTATTTCTCCTAATATTTTCCACTTAGAACTAACCTCACAATAGAACAAAATCCATCTATCTAGATATCATATATAATTGTATTTTAGACAAATATCTAAATCAACATAGGAGAGCAAAATGAGTTATTAGAATTATTTAAAAGAGATTTTTTACTCTTCCAAAATCAAAAAGAAGTATGAGAAAAAACTTTTAGTTTTTATACTCAGTTAAAAGGAGTGTTAAACAAATATTTAAAACCCACTTTTATTCTGTACAGCAATTAACTGTATCACTGCAACATCCGTCACTACAACAACTGCTACTACACTCTCCAGTATTGCAACCATCACTACAACAACCATCTGCACAACAAGTCTGTTTACAACAACTTTCTACAATATTCGTCTGTTCAGTCATGATAGACCCCCATTTTTTTATAACAGTATAATCATAATCTATAAATGCAATAAGTATACCTTTAAAAACATACACCCCTTAAAACTGACAAGAATTAATATCTTTGCATTAATTGATTGTTATACCTCTAAGCATAGTAAAGAATGGAATTATTTTAGAAATTAAAGTTTGAATTAAATTAAAGGGATTTATTCCAAATCTCGGTAATACAATAAAAATTATACCAAAAATCATTAATGTTAGAGAAATTGGAACTAAATATTTTAGAGATTCATGTTTTTTTTTAGTTTTTATTAAGTTTAATAATAAAAAACAAACGGTAAAGGTAATGGTAACAAATATAAAAATTTTCAACATTTAGTTAATTAAAATTATTGAATATTTGATTTTTTGGAAATATGCTTAAAAATGTTATTAGATATATAACTTTTAATTTTACTATAATTCCAAATACCAATGAAACAAGCAAGTGCTAACAAAAAAGTTGAAAAAAAACTAGATGAAGAACCTATACACATAGTTTTGTTATATTAATTTTTCAAAAAATATCAAGACAAATTTATGAAGAATTAAGATTTAATTAAATGATCCAAAAATATCTAGAGTATAAAAAGATTATTGAAAACACTATAAATTTTAAAGATAGTTAAAGTAGTAGGAAAAGTAATAATAATTTATAATTTAATGCTTAAAACTGATAAACCATACCTGAACTATAAACTACAATTGAATCCAGAGATTTTTTTTATGCCTAACCCTTCAGAAGATGTACTTTATAAACACCATAATGCAATCAATACCCAAGATGAAACAGAATATCTTGATAGTGTAAAGTTTCCATTTACATATCAGAACTATAATGGTGTTTCGATTACAATCAGAGATGAGGAAGATTATAAAGTTAATTATAAAATGCCATGGGATATAATTAAGGATACAGAAGAAAACTGGTCACATACAGACATGGATAAAATTGAAGAAGTAGCACGTTCTAATTCTTCTGTAGTTTATAAATTATTAATGAGAAGGATAAATCAATTAGGTAATACAGACCTTGTTATTCAAGTAATATGGATTGCTGTCTTTACAAAAGGTAAATGGGGTATCCAATTTAGACATAACTTAGGAACACCCTCCCCTCAGAACTAACAATCAAAACCTAATCTATAAAACGTGACCGTATCAAAAAAGAAATATCACTCACTATTTACCTTATATAATGTATTTGGTTAGACTGTGAGTATGACCAAAATTATTTTTAGTAGAAAAGGTTTTGATAGTTCTGCTGGTGGTATTCCAAGTAGTAAAAGAGGAGAACATTTAATAAGTTTTCCAATACCCTATAAAAAGAATACCTTAACAACGTATAATCACGTTGGTCTAGGTAAAGACATAAAAGAGTTATCGAACAACAAAATCAAACCTACTGATACTTGCCATTTTGATCCTAATCTTGACTATGGAGAATTTGGACAAGTCGGCGCTGCCCAAACTCATTTAAAAAATAATAACGTAGGAGTAGGAGATCTTTTTTTATTTTGGGGGTGGTTTAGAGAAACGTTAACAGTTAATAAACAAACTGTTTTCTCAAAGGAAGATCCTGGACACTATAGATTATTTGGTTGGATGCAAATCGGACAAATTATTCATCTTGGTAAAGATCCAAGTTGGTATTTAAAAGAAGAACCTCATGGCATGTCACACCCTCATACAATAGGTTCGTGGGGAGATAATAACACTTTATACTTAGCAAGTGATAAACTAGATACTTTTGGTTTAAAGGACTATTATGGGTTTGGAAAATTCAAGGCATCTGATAGAACAAATTTAAGTATTAATCCATCAGTTAAAAAATCTAAATGGATTTGTCCGAAGTGGTTAAATCCAAATCATGGCGGGTGTGGGATGACTTATCATAAAGATATCAAAAGATGGGGTGATAATACTGTTGATATTGTTGGAAGGGGACAAGAATTTATTGCAGAACCAAAAAATTTAAACGATTGTAAGGTATGGTTAAAAGATATATTCAAAGACGCTAATACTATAAACTAAAAGATAATTTAAAATGAAATTTCATTATTGTTCAAGATGTAATCTTCCTTCAAAAAAACTTTATAATTGTAAATATGAAGAACACGAGAAAGATTGGTTTTTGCTTTGCACAGAATGTGTTCTTCAATGCAGAAAAATTTTTAAAAAAGCATTTAAATCTCAATCTGGGAAAATAACATCCGTTGGGTTAGTTAAGACAAGGAAAGAGAGAAGTTTATTATAAATCTAAATTTTAATAGTATAAAAAAGAAAATATAATAATGGATAAATGTTACGTTTGTAAATTTCCACACGAAGAGTTTTATAAGTGCAAAATTGACGAAGATAATATCTTTTATGATATTTGTTTTAATTGTGCCAAATTTGAATCATTAAATAACAAAAACTTTAAATTGTTAGATGAGAATAAAAAAACTAATACTTTGTAATATTATATGACGAGGGTAAGAACAAAAGAGTGCTATAAATGCCATGAACACAAAGATGTTCTGTATCGTTGTAGATATGATGAAATCAAGGATTGGTTATTTCTATGTGGAGAATGTTTAAAAGGGGTAAAAAACTTGTTTAAAGACACATATCAATATGGTGGTACTTGGAAAAGTAAAAAGAAATAACTACCCCTTAAACCTAACAAATAAAACCTAATATTTAACCGACGATAGTTTCCAGAAGGTAATATCAATTATTCTTTACCAAACTTGTCATTTTTGATTAAAATATTCTAATGATTGCTTTTTATAAAAAATTCTTATTGTTTTTAGGAGTTACAACCCTTTTTTGCTTATCTACGTCTATTGTTTGGAGTGAGACAATGGGTGATTTAATTTGGAGAGACGGAATCTACTATAAAAAATTCTCTGATATTCCTTTCAGTGGGAAAGTTAACGGAGATATAAAAGGTCTTTTTAAGAATGGTAAAAAAGAAGGAACGTGGGTTCGTTATTATAAAAATGGTCAATTGTTTTCTGTATCAAATTATAAAATGGGAAGAAAAGATGGTGCCTGGATTACCTATAGTAATAAGGGAATGTTTATAGAAAAAGGGTTGTATAAAAACGACCTCGAAGAAGGTCCTTGGATACGTTTTTTTGAAAATGGTGAGATTAATTACAAAGGTGATTTTATTAATGGTAAAAAAGTAGGTCCTTGGATTGCATATCATTTTAACGGTCAACTAGAGTATAAGGGTAGTTTCAAGAATGGAAAGAAAGATGGTATTTGGGAATATTATTCACCTAACGGTTCCCAATATGAAGAACATTCTGGCATATATAAAAATGGTAAAAAAGTTAGTAGTAAAACCTAATCTATAATCCACACAATAATCAGACAAAAAATTTATAAAAAAGTTTTGACTTATTGTTGAGTAATGATAATCATTATCATTATCAGAGTAACAATGTCTAAGAAAGTATTTTTATGAATTTGATAAAAGTTTCAGAACTTAATGATGTAGATAATCTATTTATTGGATGCGTCAGAGAATGGGTTAAAGCAGTTTTCTACGCCCAAAATCCAATGCCAGTATTAAAATATTTACTATCAAATCATAAAATCCAAAAAACAATGATACCTATAGATGATTTAATGAGGTCTATTGTTTTGTCGCGTACAAAAAAACTTGATTTTAGAGTATCGAATTGTTGTTTTTTAGGAGAAAGAGAAAAAGAGATATTGTCAGCATTGTATAATTTTCAAGTTAAAAGAGAAGAAACAGCAACAAAATTTATAGATAAAACAGTTGATAAAATATATAGAAACATTGCAATTTCATGCTCAAAATTAATCTGTAAGGATTTTACCGAAGTAGGATTGTTTTTTAATAATCCGACAAAAAGTAATATTATTAATTATAACTTTAAAGATAAGAAATATATTTAATTATGAAATTTGTAATAATATTATTTAATGATCATTCAGTTTAATAATAATGAATTTTACAAATTTCATTGTTCAATAACGGAGTAAAAATAT
>ERZ802822.2451-NODE-2451-length-10338-cov-25.789592_pt1 | contig 10338 bp, 10 predicted proteins | sample MGYA00345649_ERZ802822 | MGnify/ENA primary metagenome ERZ802822 (study PRJEB30503, sample SAMEA104212359) | marine metagenome | biome: Westerlies Biome; feature: [SRF] surface water layer (ENVO:00010504) within the epipelagic zone...; material: water... | reverse complement strand
ACGCAGGAAGCATTGGCTCGCTAATGCTGAAGGTAATCGGCAAGTTAGACTACAGATGTTGGAAAGGTTTTGATCTTTGGATCATTATCATCGAAGGCATCGGCGATTAGGTGGCGGAAGTGTTATCTTCGGATAATGTGCCCGTAAACTTAGACGCAGGACGCAATGGTTCGCCCATGCTGAAGGTGGCTGACAGATGGATTAGAACAAGTGGCCGTTCAACAAGGAGCTTCTCCATGTTGGGCGGTCATTTTGTTTTTGGGTTTTGATGCCTAGTTAGGAGTTTAATTGACCGACAGATCCGAGTTTCTTGTCAACTATGACGCGCTCCAATTAAATATGAAAATTTTGGGCGATTTTAAAGGTTACTCTCTGCATGAGTTTTGTGATGAAACCCAACGCTTTATCATTGCATCAGAAACATGGGATTTAAAACCTTACAGCCTGACACTAGCAGATATAGATGAAATCTTAATCGCCCGTCAAAAGCTGCTGCAGTAGTTCATTCTTTAATATCTATCCCACACATCATATTTCTTCCAAACCTTGCAGGCGGAATTTTGCATCATGAACAAGCCAAAGTCTTGATTTTCGATACTGCAATATCCGACTAACCTGTCATAAGTCTTTGCACCAGTTAACTCACATACAGCCTTTTTATTTAAAAACTGTTGAGCTAACCGATTTGCGTGCTCACCATCTCGCGTACCGCGCTCGGGGCAATCCAACGCTGAAAGCCTAATAGCTATTCCATTTACTTCGATTGTATCACCGTCCCTGACATGCGTTACCTGACCTTCAAGTAGCGTTCCAGGTTTTGGTAGCTCTGACTTATTGATCTTTTTGTGGCAGTGGTACTTTTGCGAACCTGAATGACAACCATTTCTATCAAGTCCGCCACTATGAGCGGATGCGAAATTAGCAAGCAGAATAAAGATCAAAGCTAAGACGTATTTCATTCAAACTTTATCCAACCCTTCAAAAAAACGATCTAACTCATCATCATCCATATGCACCAAATGCGATGTTTCAGGAAAAGCTCCGGTATCGACGTCGTCTACAAATTCTTTAAATGCAGAAATGCGTTCTAGCTGAAGTCGATCATACTCTGCCTTGAAATTACGATAGACTTTTGAATGGCGAGGAATATGACCTTCTGTGTATCCTAGAATATCATTCGAAAAGAGATATTGAGCGTCGCAACCGGCGCCCGCCCCCATCGACCAGACAAGCAGACTTGTGCGTTTCGAAAGTTCTGTTGCTACCTCAACTGGCACAACTTCTAATTCAACCGCAATTGCGCCAGCATCTTCATAGGATTTTATCTGCTTGAAAAGCTGAAGCGCCTCTTCCGCTGTTTTCCCTACTGCCTTAAAACCACCTGTCCAAGTCGCTCTTGAAGGTACAAGACCAACATGCCCAACGACAGGTATGAATTCTTTCGCTAGCATTTCCACTGTAGAAAAAGAACCAGAACAATAAACTGCATCAGCGCCGCGCTCTGCAGCAGAGTTACACCATTTAAGGTATTCGTGAGGTGTTCCACATTCAGTATGCGTTTGCCCCGCCATAGAAAAAATACTTGGCGCAACTTCACGGTATCGTGGATGAAACAAAATCTCTGCTGGAACTGAAGCGATATCAATGCCCGCCGCCTCTGCTGCTGCCGCCTCATCAAGAGAAAAGTACCTCAACATTGTAAGCTGCTTTTGTCCTTTTAAGGCTCGTAGATCTAAAACTGTTGGAAGTTTACGTTGCTCCATAGACATTTCGGCGTCTCCTAAGTCAGGTCACTTTATTAGACTCATGTAGGGCTGAAAGCCCTTGCATAAATCATCATCGCATCGAGAGTTTAAGTACTAATCACTCATATTTAAAATAACCTCAAAGAGGGTTTTTATTCCAAAATCAGAGTAATTGACGAGCTAATTTCTTTCTTTACTAAATTAGTATAATGGAGCTTTTCATACAAATGATTAACATGACAACTTCCTGAAATTAGCATTCAAAATAAAATTATTGAAGCAATCATGCTTTTTTATCGCGTGCAGCTTTCTCTTCTTTTGTGAGTTTATTGTTCCACTGATTATTACTAAGGCCGAGCTCTGCCGCCGGCGGCTTGGTTTTACCATGGCTAATCTTACCGCCATTATTCAGAAACTCCTGAATAAGAGATTCATCAGTTGTTTCTTTTGGGACGTGTTTCAAAATGGAATCTCCCTCAATTATTTAATGATAGACGCTTTAGAAGGCGATAAAATGAATGTGGACTATCTCCATTCAATTTACCATACCAAGCGATAAGACTAATTCAATTAATAAGCGGCATGTCAAAGCCAGAAAATCTAAATTTTATCAACGTCTAAGTCGCTTTGAATTCATAAGGTAGCAGGCCAAATTGAGGCTCGCTTGTAAGATTAGCTAAGATCCGCGTTTGACCAATAATTAACTCTGCAGTCCCATTAATCAGCACTGCCTTTTGCACGCGCTCTCCCGCACAACTAGCGAGTAAAGCGATCGCATCATTGAGCGGACCTTTGAGCCCCCTAGGCCCGTAAAGCTCAGATGGTGTCCAAACCGCAACACCAGCGGGCGCTAAAGCACAAGCCAATCCGATCACGTAAGCCCCTCCAAACACTGCTCCGTGCCGGGGATCATCGTGAGTCATGCAAACGCGAGAACGGTCATGATTTAATATAGTGCGCTGGCCATAAGGATTGAGACGCATTGCGATTGTTGAAGGACCTATCCGGTAGCTTGCCTCACCCATTATCTCGCGCGCGGTACGGGTGATGTGTGGGATAGTTTCTAGAGTCTCCATAACTGAAATATCATCGGCGGCATGCACGATTGGGCAGAGACTGTGAGACACAAAATCCAGCAACTCAACTGGAGGTCGTTTGCGGTTCAGTTCTGGAAAAAAGCTGACCATGCCGCCGCCTCGAACACAGTCAGCGAACACTGCTGCGCTGGCTTTGTGTATTTCTGTCAAAGGTGGGCAAGACGGCCAATCGGACCCGGGTGGAGTCGATTGACGGTCAACAGCAGGACATATCAAGACGCTGTCCGGTTTTAAACCCGCGGCAAGCATAGTGGATTGTACATTTTGTAGTTCGATCAGGGGATCTTTGTCAAAACCGCAGATTAATTCCAGATCGAAAATCAACTCAGGTAGTGAGGCTTGTAGTTTTGCAAACGTTTTAATCTGCTTAGAGATTTCATTGGTTGTCGCGTCTAGGTGACAGAGCAAGCGTTGCGGCGACACTTGCACAATGTCCTCCGGATGTTCTAGTAAACGACTTGCATCCTGAGCAGTCAGAAAAATCGCGGTTTCTGGAAACGCCATCTTGCTTATGGTGGGTTTATCACAAAATGGATGGAACTGGGCATTGTCCTGTACCCACTCGATAGATACAGATTGCGAAAAAGGTTCCGCATCTGTCAAAAAATAGGGCCAAGGCAGAGCCAAAGGTCTCACATAAGTTTTGTACGAAGCATCCCCCCATTGCCTCTGGTCTTCGGTTTCAAACGTATCGCCTTCGAACGCACAACATACAGCCAACCCGTTTGCTCGGTGCGTCATGGAGATGATGTCCATAAATGGCTGCCAGGGATCGATTAGCGTGGGAAAGGTCGACGCCTCGGTGGTGCCATCAGAATGAATGATCGAAACTGGACGGCCAGCAAGGCCCGCTGGGTGTAAAACCGAAAAACCGGTTCTGTTGGTTTCAAAAGTCCCCTTAGGCAGTCCTTCGGCTCGCATAGAAAGTCCAGCGGGTCCAGCATCTATGAAAATGGAAACTTCGAGAGTCGCATTAGCCGTATCGAAGCCCGCCTTTAGGATAACGGAAAAGCGTCTGGCGTCACAGTTGCGCGATACTTCAAACAGTTTCGGCGTTAGTGTGCCCCAGTCCCCATCACGCACCAAAAAAGCAATACCTCTGATAATTTCGGTTCCATCAACGCAAATGTGGCGTAGTGCGCCTTCCTCTAAAGTGAAAGATAGCCGCCCCACTTTGATGCGCTCAGAGACAGCAGGCAGTACGTCGGTACCATAAAGGCGGACTGCCTCAGTCATATTTCAGATGTCTCCACCGTCCGGCAAGTGGCAGCTGACAGATAAGCGGCCTCTACCAGCCCCAAAGTTTGGAGGTTATCGCATCCGCTGGTTTCAGGTTGTCTCCCATCGCGCAGACAATCGACAAAATGCTGCTGAATAATTTGCACACTTTCTTGAATATTGTGCCATGGTTTAGAAGCCCAAGGCAGAACTGGCGGCGATAGGTCCCGTGTCTCGGACGCGCCATTTACCTGGACCGTCATCAAATATCCTGACTCCAAACGAATGGTGCCCTTATCCCCATCCACTTCGATCATAGTTTCGGGAAAGGTTTCGGGCTGGCGTCGTGTTGCGTAGGAGCAATCTACAACACTGGAAGCTCCACTCTTGTGAGCCATAAGGATAGTAGCAACATCCTCGCCCTTGATCGCAGGGTTAACACGGCGAGTTATAGCTGAGACCCTCGCCACGTCCCCAAACAGCGCGCGGGAAATATCAAGGATGTGGATGCCAAGATCTTCGATAATGAACCGTTCTCCTTCGGCTAGATAGGGTTGATCAGCAAACACGTCATATCCCGAACGAAAGCTGACTCGGCCAAAAAACGGGTCTCCGATAGTGCCGATGCGCACTTCTTCGATAACGGTGCGTACAGCAGATTGCCAACGGAAATTTTCATGTACCATCAGGGTTTTTCCTGTGGCCTCTACTGCACTGACCATGGCGCGAGCGTCAGCTATATTTTCAGCAAAGGGCTTTTGGCAGATCACGTGTATCTTTTTTGACGCAGCCATTTCTACAAGTACTCTGTGGGATGAAACGGTTGTGGCGATATCGACGGTTTCGAAACCACCATCTTGGAACATTTCAGCGGCGTTGGTGTATTGGCGCTTGATACTAAACTCTTCGCCAGTCGCATTAAGGTTTACAGGGTCAGTGTCGCACAGCGCAACGACCTTCACTCCCTCGATAGCACGCCAAGCCCGCAGTTGGTTTTGGGCAAAAAAGCCACAACCTATCAGTGCAACATTCAAGTGCCATTCTCCCAAAATAGACTTGTCACCTTGTCATATCAGTACACAGTTGATATATTATTTCAAGGGAAAGAGAATAAATGGCAGACAACAACTCACAACCGAATGACAGCACAACGGGTCCTATTACTCGACAAAAACTGTCCGACCAAGTATATGAACGGCTCTGGTCAATGATTGTTTCGGGTGAATTAGCTCCTGGTGATCCATTGCCATCCGAGCGTTTCCTTATGAACAAATTCGAAGTTGGGCGTCCCGCAGTGCGCGAAGCGATGCAAACTCTTTCAAACAAAGGCGTTATCACAATTTCACAGGGCGAACGCAGCCGCGTGAACGAATTGAACGCCACCATTGCTGTGGCCCAAGTGGACGAGATTGCAAAACTCTTGCTTTCCTCTAAGCCCTCCAACTTAGCGCATCTCAAGCAAGTCAGAAAGATTTTAGAGACCGGCGCAGTACAACTGGCTGCACAGAACTGCACCCCAGATGATGCGACGCGCCTAAGAATCCTGATTGAAGTACAACGCGAGAAACTGGAAAGTCACAAAGATTTCATTCTAGCTGATATCGCCTTTCACGTTGAGATTGCAGAGCTATCTCAAAATCCATTGTTGCAAGTGGTGATACGGGCAATGCTAAACTGGCTACTTGAATATTACACGCCTGTCCTGCGCTGGTCTGGGAGGGAAAACACAACACTATCAGAACATGCCAAGCTGGTCGATTATTTAGAAAATCATGATTCTGCGGGGGCCGTCCGGCTAATCAATTCGCATCTGGATCGGTCTAATCCACTCTATGTGGCAAAAGCGGTATGATTACGAAAGGTCCAATCCGCATTGAGGCCGACTATCTCATCGAGACAGCTATTGATCCGATGCAGGCTGCTGAAATCATGGCAGGTGAGCAGTCCTCGGGCACATTCCGACCAGTTCCAGCCGAGACACCCGAGCTCAAACTACGCGCCGCGGCGCGTATCGAACAACTCGAAGCGTTGGAACCGGTCACGACCCCCACTTTACCGGGTGCAATGCAGCCAAAAGACAAGCAGATTTGGCACCGAGCATTTGTGACACTTTCTTGGCCTCTTGATAACATTGGCCCATCCTTGCCGAACTTGATCACGACAATTGCTGGGAACTTGTTTGAGCTTCAGCCGCTTTCCGGCATTCGGCTTCTTGATTTGCGATTGCCTACTGCCTTTGCTGAGCGTTACGCAGGTCCAAAGTTCGGAATTCAGGGCACACGCGCTCTTGCAGGCGTCCCTGAGCGACCATTGATCGGAACAATCATCAAACCAAGCGTCGGTCTGTCGGCAGAAGCCACCGGAGCGCTGGTGACTGACCTATGCGCTGGCGGAATAGATTTTATTAAAGACGATGAATTACAAGCTGATGGTCCAGCGTGCCCTTTCGAAGATCGGGTCAAGTCCACTATGTGGGCCGTGAACGCAGCAGCAGACAAAACCGGCAAAAAGGCAATGGTCGCTTTCAACCTCACTGGTGAAACCGATGAGATGCGTAGGCGGCACGACTTGGTACGTGATTGTGGAGGGACTTGTGTGATGGTTAATCTGACAGGCGTAGGCATGTCAGGCATGATCGACATTGGGCGGCACACGGAGTTGCCGATACACGCACACCGTGCAGGCTGGGGTGCACTAACCCGCGACCCCTTACTTGGGTGGTCATATCCAGCATGGTCAAAGTTGTGGCGATTGGCCGGAGCGGACCACATGCACGTGAACGGGTTCGACAACAAGTTCACTGAAAGTAACGAAAGCGTTGCAGCCTCCGTCGCATCCTTGAAAGATCCCCTGTTCGGAAACTCCCCGATGTGCGCTGTACCCGTATTTTCGTCGGGTCAGACAGTTCGTCAGGCGGCCGCAACACTAAACGCAGCAGGTTCTCCCGATGTGCTTGTGACTGCAGGAGGCGGGATTATCGCGCATCCCGATGGTGTGACTGAAGGTGTAAAGGCAATGCGACAGGCATATGATGCGGCAATGCAGGGAGTTGATGTTGAGATATATGCCAAAGAACACCATGAACTTACAACCGCTCTCGCTACATTTTGAAGAGGCAGATTGTGGCACCGCTACTCACTTTTTATGGCGATGATTTCACTGGCTCAACTGCCGTCATGGAGGTGTTGAGTTTTGCAGGAGTGCCCACCATGGTGTTCATGGAAGCCCCCGCGCCTCACATCCTTAAAGAGTACCCTGAGCTGCAGGCCATCGGCGTCGCAGGCATCGCGCGCACCAAAAACCCCGGTTGGATGAAAGCCAATTTGCCAGGCGTGTTTACCAAACTTAAACATTTAGGCGCGCCGGTATCACATTACAAAACCTGCTCTACCTTCGACTCTTCTCCGGATATAGGTTCCATTGGCACAGCGACTGAACTCGGGGCAGCTGTTTTTGACTCTGATTGGGTGCCGCTTGTAGTCGGCGCCCCTGAGATACGGCGTTTTCAAGCCTTTGGTACGCTCTTTGCGGGCGCAGGCGCCGACATCTATCGTTTAGACCGGCATCCGGTGATGTCCCGGCATCCGATTACTCCAATGGGCGAAGCCGATTTGGGAAAGCATCTCGCAGCTCAAACTCATCTTAAGGTCGGAATCGTTGATCTGGTAGCAATGAAGGCGGGAGAAAGTGACTACGTTATCAGTCGCGCCCGTTCTGCTGGAGCAAAAATCATCGCAATCGATGTGGTGGATGACGAAACTCTTACCGAAGCTGGACGGATCATCTGTTCTGATGAACGGACGGTCTTTACAGTCGGTTCGCAAGGTGTGGAATATGCGCTTGTTGCTCAGTGGCGCGCACGTGGCATGCTGGACGCGCAGCACACAGCCCCGGTTCTCAGTTCAGTTAATCAGATATTCGTGGTGTCAGGCTCCTGTGCGCTGACCACCGCTGATCAGATCGCGGTGGCAGAAGCGAAAGGATTTCAGATCCTCAATCTTGATGCCTCCACTGCGACGGATCAACGGCGGTTGGAAGCGGAAATGGCATTTATACAGGCAGAATGCCTGTCATTACTGTCACAAGGACATGACGTCTTGGTAACAACTGCGCGTGGCCCTGATGACCCGATGGTCGCGCGGGTGGCTGAGGCCATCGCGACATATAGAGCTACATCAAGCGACGTAAACGCTCGGCTGGGTACTGCCCTTGGGCAACTCGTGTCTGATATCCGGCGCAAAACAAAGATGCAGCGCATCGCTATCAGTGGCGGCGATACGTCCGGGCACGCGCTAACGCAACTTCGGGCCGACGCTCTTTCAGCCGTCGCTCCGCTAGCACCAGGCGCGCCGTTGTGCCGCGTCCATACCCGTGCTGATCCGGCAATTGATGGTCTTGAAGTTACCTTGAAGGGTGGCCAAATGGGCCAACCAACTTTTTTCCTCGAAGCCAAAGGTGGACCACAAACTTGAACATGGAAAATAGGGCGGCGGCACTAATGCGCCAACATAAAAGGGAGTGAAAGCATGACTAAAGTTACACTGATGGGCGCAGGCGGAAAGATGGGGGTGCGTCTGGCGAGAAACCTAATGGAGTCTGATCATGATGTATTGCATGTCGAGATTGATCCCGTAGGCAAACAACGATTGAAGGATGAAACTGGAATCGATTGTGTCAACCAAAATCAAGCGCTGAGCGAGGCCGAAGCGGTTATTTTGGCAGTTCCGGACCGGTTAATTGGCAAGTTACTGTCAGGCTTTGTCAATAAACTGAGTAGTGGGACCGCTGTCATCATGCTCGACGCCGCAGCCCCGCACGCTGAAACCTTACCAAACCGTGACGACATCACTTATTTTGTCGCTCACCCCTGCCATCCACCTCTATTCAATGATGAAACCGCGCCAGACGCAAAAAAAGACTATTTCGGGGGGATCGCGGCAAAACAGCATATCATCTGTGCACTCGCACAAGGGCCCGAAGAACACTATGCGATGTGTGAAAAGATTGCGCGGGATTTCTATCGTCCTGTAATGCGATCGCATCGTTGCACCGTTGAGCAAATGGCTCTCCTTGAGCCAGCATTATCTGAGTCTGTTGGAGCGACTTTCGCCAAGGTACTAAAGGACGCCACGGACGAAGCAGCACGCAGAGGGGTTCCATACCAAGCTGCGGAAGACTTCTTACTCGGTCACTTGACAATTCTACTTGCGGTTGCATTCGGTGTTCAGCCGGGAGGAAAACTCTCGGACGGATGTATGTTGGCAATCTCAGAAGCCGAACCGGTCATCTTCCGTGATGGATGGCTAGATCAAGTTTTCGCACCAGAGGCAGTGAAAGCTTCTGTTAAATCAATCTGCGAATAACCTGTTTTAGCGAAAAATGAAAAGTTTTTACTTGAAAAATTAACAGGAAATTTTATCAGCAAGAACCGGGAATTTTAATGTAAAAGTAGAATAAAAAGCATGACAAAACACACTTATTAGGATTTTGTTAGAAGATAAAACGCGGGCCAAAGCTTCAGATGTTTAGGGAGTGATACGATTGGGAGTTGACCCTTCTTCTGAGCTTGGAAAATTCTGGTGGGGCCTCTGACATCTTACTCTTTTTAAAACCATTCTATGTTCCGTAAATTATCCAATGCTGCAGATGCCATGACCATTGCGCCAGGCATGGTTATGATTTCATTATCAGCAATCGCCTTAGGCGCAGCATTCGGTGGCTATCTGCCGTCGACCTATTACTGGCGTTGCCTGAGCTAAGTTGGGATTGGTTAGTTTTGCTCGGTCCCTAGATGCTGATCATGTTGCCGTGACTCCTCTGCTTATCTTTTGTTCGCGATGGAAAGTGTAAATACCCGTGATCACTATAATGAGCGTCCCAGCTAAAGTTGGTTGATCAGGCCATTCGCCAAACATTAAAATCCCAAGTCCTATGGCGCCAATCATAGAAGTGTATCTGAAAGGAGACACAAAACCAATCTCTCCCGTCCGCATCGCCATTACACTGAGTAAAGTAGCAATCAAAACTGCGAAAGCTGCGCCTATCAGCAACAACCATGATGATGTACTTACTGCATGCCATTCTGCCCCAACCATCATGATTCCAGCAAATACAGCACTGCCGATAGCCGTCGATAGAACGACAGTAATTGTGGGCACTTCCTGCGCAAGTTTACGCGTCGCAATTTCTCTTACAGTAATGAAAATAATTGCTGCTAAAGCTGATAGTGAATAAACATTAAAACCGTCCAGACCAGGTCGGACAACGATTAGAACACC
>ERZ802822.2450-NODE-2450-length-10341-cov-5.810016_pt1 | contig 10341 bp, 8 predicted proteins | sample MGYA00345649_ERZ802822 | MGnify/ENA primary metagenome ERZ802822 (study PRJEB30503, sample SAMEA104212359) | marine metagenome | biome: Westerlies Biome; feature: [SRF] surface water layer (ENVO:00010504) within the epipelagic zone...; material: water... | reverse complement strand
GCTCTGGCGATCTTGCCTAGATACTGTAATGTCAGAGCATGTTGTTATGGTAGTTGATTGTAGTGGGAGCATGTCAGAAAATTTTCGACTGGATCGTGTCAAAGAACTGATGTTAGGTATTTATCATGCAAAACCAAATATATATCTCATACTATTTATATTTTACTTAATAACAGTTCTTTCTTGGATGAGTTATGGTCTACTGTATAAAATCAAATATCACATTTACAGTTTAAAAACTTTTTTCCCTTTTGTTTTATTTTACTCGCTTTTTATATCTATGTTTGTTTGGACAGTTGTTGGCGATATATTTATGGAGGCGACATACGGTATGCGTCTTATTTATCCGTAAATTATTTGAAGTTGTATCACTGGGCGAATAAATTTATACAATGGCCAAACGTTTATTGGTTAGGAATGCGGAAACCTTAACCTATTGTAAATTTGAACCAAAAAAAAGACGGAGACAGTTACTCGAAAAATCAATTACCTAGAACAGCAATACATGAACTTTTGTCGCATAATATATATTATGTAAGCTTTTGATAGGTTAAATATTCTAATTGGCGAGATTCTAATCAACCTGAAGCACCAGCCCATCGAAACTGGGCTCTACATTAGCTGGACAAATAGACATAAGCGCTTCATAATCTGATTCAAGGCCAAGATGCGTAAGATAAGAGCGATTTGGTTTTACTTTATTAATCCACGAAAATGTAAGATCAAAATGAGCATGGGCAGAATGCGGTGCCTCTCTCAATGTTTCAACAATCCAAATAGGTATATTTGCAATAGAATTCAGATAGGTATCATCTAACTCGCTTACATCAGTTGAATAGGCAATTTTGCCATTAAACACAAACCCAAGCGAAAAACCATTCCCATGTTTTTGATATAGCGTTCTTATTTCAATATCACCAATGGTAAATGTCTCATCCGTTTGAATTGTATTCCATTCTAACGGTGGTTGAAAATAACTTGGTGAGGAAGGTGCCTTATTAAACAGATATGGAAATCTATCTGTTACAGATTTGCCATGTTCACTTGAACCAAACAGATTTATTTTTTTCTCATCTGGCCAATAAAAAACCCGCAAATCATCCATTCCAGCCACATGATCAGAATGAGTATGCGTAATAAGAACGGCATCTAACTTTCTGATATTTAATGGTAATAATTGGTTTCTTATATCGGGTCCAGCATCAACTAAAATGGTTGTATTATCTGTTTGAACAAGAATAGCGCAACGCTGCCGTCTATTTTTAGGATTATTGGGATCACAGCTCCCCCACCCTGCCCGTCCTAATGCAGGAATTCCAACAGACGTTCCACAACCCAAAATCGTTATTTTCATTCAAATTCTCCTATTTTGGAGAATAAATGAAGTGTATTTTCATAAGTTAGCTTAGCCATTTCATCGACAGGCTTTGAGAGGGCTTCACTGAGTATTTTAAGAGTATAAACAGTATAGGCTGGCTCATTTGTTTTTCCCCTGAACGGCGCAGGCGCAAGAAAAGGAGCATCTGTTTCAACCAAAACACGATCTAGCGGAATTTTGGATGCTATCTCACGCAATTGGGTAGATTTTGGGAAGGTTAAGATACCAGAGAAGCTTATGAAAAATCCGATATCAAGCGCTCTCATCGCTAGTGCTTCTCCAGAGCTAAAGCAATGTAGCACCCCCTTAAAGGGAGCCTTTTGATATTCTTCTTCGATAATATGAGCCATATCTTCATCTGCATCACGCGAGTGAATAATAATCGGCACATTTAATTGCCTGGCCGCCTCTATCTGCACCCTAAAGCTATCTTGTTGCGCTTGACGCGGCGCATGATCGTAAAAATAATCAAGCCCAGCCTCGCCAATTGCTACGCATTTAGGATGTGTCGCTGCTTTTATAATGGCGTCCAAATTACAGGCATCCAGCTCTGATGATGCCTCATGTGGATGTATACCAGCCGAAAAGAACACATTTTCATACTGCTCTGCAATAGACTGCACATTAGATGATTTGCTTAATTTGACGCCGATAGAAATTATCTTTTCCACACCAGCATCACTAGCGCGTTTAATAACCTCATCTAACTGGTCCACTATCTTTGGATAATCGAGATGCGCATGAGAATCAATTATTGGCAAAGGTGCTTGCATTTAGGCATCCTCCAATAACTGATAACGAGGAAACACACCTTCTGGTTTATCTATACTCCGCCCAGCAAGAGAATTCATATCTTTTAGGGAGGTAAATTGTCTTTCGTCTGGATTGACTTTTATTTGATCTAATAACGTAGCAGATGCATCAGGCATAAATGGCTGGGTTAGCAAACTCACGCCTCTAATAACCTCAACAAGCACTCCAAGAACATCTGACATTCTGCTCGTATCTGTTTTTTTCAAAGCCCACGGAGCTTGTTTATCAACATATCTATTTGCTTCTGCTATAACGGCCCATATTAAGCGAAGCGCTTCGTGAAATGATTGGTTGTCAATCTGGTCGCGCAGGCTGTCTGGAAGCTGTGATAACATCTCCAAAAGGGCAGTGTCATCTTGCGTAGGCTGTTTGGGAAGAGCTGGAATTTCGCCTTCTAAATTCTTGAATATTTGAGATAAAACCCGCTGCGATAAATTACCAAGATCGTTAGCAAGATCACTATTTATTCGGTGCATCAACGCTGTTTTTGAAAAATCGCCATCTCTTCCAAATGGTACTTCACGCATTAGAAAATACCTGATTTGGTCTAACCCGTACTCTTCGATTAATGCTAACGGGTCAATTACATTACCAAGAGACTTTGAAATTTTTTCGCCTTCATTTGTCCACCAACCATGTGCGAAGATACGATTTGGTAATTCTAATTCGGCTGCCATTAAAAAAGCTGGCCAATATACCGCATGAAAGCGTAGAATATCTTTTCCTACCATATGCAAATCAGCCGGCCACCATTTGTTAAAATCACCCTGATCACCTTCATCACTCTGATCACTTTGGGTCCAATTAACAGCCGTAATATAATTTGTGAGCGCATCTAACCAGACATACATCACATGCTCAGGATCGCTTGGTACCGGAACCCCCCAGTCAAATGTCGTCCGAGAGATAGATAAATCTCTTAATCCGCCTTCCACAAAGCGCTTAATTTCGTTAAACCTGCTTTCAGGTGCTACGAAATCTGGATGTTTTTCATAGAAATCAAGCAAGGGTTGCTGCCACTTTGAAAGATCAAAGAAATAAGAGGGCTCTTCCACCCATTCAACTGGCGCGCCTGTTGGGGCTTTTCCGTCAACTAATTCACTTTCAGCAAAAAAAGCCTCATCGCGCACTGAATACCAACCAGAATAAGCTGACAAAAAGATATGCCCTTTTTCCATGAGAATATTCCAGATTTGCTGGCATGATTCATAATGTCTTGGCTCAGTGGTTCTAATAAAATAATCATTAGAAAAATTCATTTGTTCCGTGAGTGCCCGAAAGTTACCAGATACATTATCTGTAAATTCTTTTGGTGATACGCCTGCTTTATCAGCTGCCATTTGCACTTTTTGGCCATGTTCATCTGTTCCAGTTAAAAACAGAACATCATAATCATCTAGACGTTTAAAACGTGCCAATACATCACAAGCAAGGGTGGTATATGCGTGACCAATATGAGGATTATCATTAACGTAATATATCGGTGTGGTTATATAATACCGCTTTTGCATAAAAACACTTTCTCACATTTTGCTTATATTTGTGGATTATAATGGCTTATAAATGCTGGTTTGCATAGCCTATCTAAGGCGTGTTTGGCTATATATTTCATAAATTGATTGTTGCATAAAAACACTCATATCAAGATAGCTATTAAGGGCCTCTCGAAACTGCTTTTGCCATTCCATATGCAGATTTGCGAGTTCATTTGCTGTATATCTCTCAGCCAGAATAAGCGCTATTTGTGACAGAGATGACGTTAGCGAATCTTCGCTCTCACTATCATTTTCATGAGCTTGAATTGAAAACAAGGCGGCTTGAGAAAATAATTTATCAAAAACAAAAATTGTAGCCGTGCTAAGCTCTGGATTTTTGGATAATGCGCTACCCCAGCTTGAGGTAAGCGATATTAATGTTTCAAGCTGAGGTGTTTTTGAATCAAAAAGGCTTTTAAATTTTTCAATAAACAGGCTTATTCCTGAGCTAGAGATTAATAATGCCATTCCAGGGGAGCCCTCGCAAAGAGATACAAGCCTGCCTAGGTCATCATCCTCTAGATCATGACTATGTTCTTTTAAAATCAAATGAGCATCCTGATTTGTTATAGGCCCTAATTTTATGTGCTGGCATCTAGAACGAATTGTTGGAATAACCTTTGAGATATTATGGCTGATAATAAAAAATATGGTTTTAGCAGGGGGCTCCTCTAATAGTTTTAGTATCGCATTTGCGCCGTTCTGATTGATTTTATCAAGACTGTCCAATATTATCACACGCCAGCCCCCTCTTCCCGACTGGTGATTGGTAAGGTTTGATATGGATTTGATATCCTCTAATTTTATCTGGCCTGACTTATTTGCCTCTGATTTGATGGCCGATAAATATATCAAATCTGGATGTGAATGATAAAATACCTGTCTCCAAACAGGATTATCCTCATTTAAGCTAAGAGCAGTTTCAACTTCGTCTATGGGATTGGCGTTTATATCTGCGCCCTGTTCCTCTTGTAATAAGTAGGCTGCGAGCTGTCTTGCTAGGTAGGATTTACCTATTCCTATGTGTCCAGATAGTAAATAAGCATGATGGAGTGTATTTTTCTGTTTTGATGTACAAAACTGATTTAAAAATTCTGTATGTCCTCGAAGGCGTGTATATTTTAAATTTTTAGCATCCTCAAATGTCATTTATGTCTTCTATCTATAAGCATTGGTTTGATAAGCTGTTGTATCTCGTCTGAGATAGAGTGAACTGTTTGAGCTCCATTTATTACTTTAATGCGTTCAGGATAGATGGCGGCGAGTTTTAAATAGCCCTCTCTTATTCTCTGATGAAACGCATCTCCCTTCTGCTCAAACCTCTGGTCACTCTCATTTCTGTCTAGAGCTCTTTTAATGCCGGTTTCTGCTGGGATATCTAATAATATTGTTAAATCAGGCTCACAACTCTTTAAAGCAAACTCATGAATTTTATCTATTTCTTCTTTTGATATATTATTTGCAAGCCCTTGATATACAACAGACGAATCCTTAAACCTATCACATAAAACGATTGCCCCACGTCCAAGTGCTGGCAGGATCACGCGGTCGATATGTTCTGCTCTGGAGGCTATCATCAGCAAGGTTTCAGCCCTTGGGGATAGTTTATCAGTAGCCCCATTTACCAAAATATCTCTTATTTGTTCAGCAACTTCGGTTCCGCCTGGTTCTCGTGTTATTACAATTTCGATATCAGGAATTAAAGAGCAGATATACGCCTTCAAAAGGTTAATCTGTGTTGATTTACCACTACCCTCCCCTCCTTCAAATGTAATGAATAAACCCATATCCTTATGAGCTTTACTATGTGTCATTTAGTGTTCCTGAGCCTGTAAATAGAAAGAAAACTGTAAAAATTTTTTTGATTAGATTGAGGGAGCAGCCCCAAAAATTAAATATTTAATCGCTTCTGTAACGCGGCTAAACACTGGAAGTTGCCCAACATCCCTTCCAGCAATTATTGGAATTTCTTCACGCACACCATTAACTTCCAACCATAACACGCCTACTTCATCGCCTTTTGCGAGAGGCGCTTGAACAGGTTCATTGTAATTTACAGTAATTTTTGTGTTGCTTCTTTCAGATCTTGATAACACTCTTGATAATTCTGTTTCTAACACCAACGGGATTTTTGCTTCTTTTCCAAGCCATATATTAGCAGTTGAAACCGTTTCGCCTTGTTCAAAAAAGGTATATTTTCTGAATTCTCTAAACATAAAATCCATCAGCCGATTAGATTCTAACGAACGCTGTTTTTTAGACTTCATTCCATTTAGAACCATTATGATGCGTTGCCCGTTCCGTTGAGCAGAGCCTACCAAACCATATCCTGATTCTTTTGTATGACCTGTCTTTAATCCATCTGCACCAAGGCTTCGATTGATCAACGGATTTCGATTGCCCTGTTTAATATTATTATACGTATAATCTGCCTTTGCAAATACAGGATAAAGCGATGGATAAATATCTGACGGAAAATCACGAATTAATGCGGCTGTTAATAATGCAAGGTCTCGTGCTGTTGTAGTAAGATTATCATCTGGCCAGCCCGTTGAATTCGTGAAATTTGTATTACTCATTCCTAGCTGTTTTGCAAATCTATTCATTTCATCCGAAAACGCTTCCTCAGAGCCTGATATGCCCTCGGCTATAACAACAGCTGCATCATTGCCAGACTGAACAGCAATGCCATTTATCAGCGCCTCAATACTCACTCTGGTGCCAACATCAAGAAAACTTCTTGAGCCACCCATTTTCCATGCTTTTTCACTGACAAGAAATTCATCTTCAAGACTTAACGAGCCTTCCGCAATCCTAGAAAACACAATATATAAAGTCATGATTTTTGCCATTGAGGCGGGTTTCATCGGGCTATCTGGATTCTTTGACAATAATACTCTGTTTGAGTCAAAATCAATAATATGCGCGTAATCTGCAACGGTTGTTATATGTTCATTAGCTTGAACATTTCCGCCCACCATGAAGAAACTTAGCGCTAATAATATGTTAGGTATCAGTCTCATCTTTGCTCCTTTTTAGCAAAAATTATGATTAAACAGTAAAATATGTCAAAAAGAAGATTCTAATCGACTATTATATGTGCGCCCTCGAACCCAAACTTTAACACATCTGAAAGAATTATATCTGCATCTTCTACGGTTGTGATCGGGCCTATTCTAGCTTTATAAATAGGCTTGCCATTATGTAAACCCTCCGATACTGAACCTTGCGCGCTTTCATATCGATTGAGGACTGAATTAGCACTATCCTTATTATAAAAGGCGCCTATTTGAACCCAAATATTGGTTTGTGTAACAGGTACCTCTATCACCTCTCCTATACGTGAGCGTGCAAGCAATTCAATTGCAGAGATGCGCATGGCCGTATCACTTTGGACTTGCCTTGTTGTGGTAGCATCAAGGTTGACCTGAGGTACATTATCAGCTTCTACTGGCGGCATTGTTTCGTTTAAGACAAGCTGGGAAAAATTATTATTTTTCGCTGCTCTTTCCATTGCAAGACTTTGTTCGGTTAAAATTTGAACTCTTACCCGAGCTATTCCAGATTTTAAAAATCCTAATCTTCTGGCGGCTTCTCTTGATAAATCTATAATTCTTCCAGCGACGAACGGACCTCTGTCATTTAATCTTACCACAAGCGATTTACCATTTTCTAAATTTGTAACTCGTACCACTGAGGGCATGGGGAGCGTTTTGTGCGCTGCAGACACAAGTGTAGGGTCAAATATCTCACCATTTGCAGTTAACCTACCTGCAAATTCATCACCATACCAAGATGCGATACCTGTTTCATCATATCTTAAATCTCGTTCAGGATAGTACCAATTATCAGCAACTTCGTAGGGATCGCCAATTTTATAGCGAGGTTGAGGCGTAATTATATTATTTTTGACTGCCTTACTAATATTATTATTTTTAATAAGGTCACCGCTGTTTTTAGAGATCTCAGTTGCTGGGGTATCAGCGCCACTTTTTGTATTTTCCTCAATTTTATTGATATTTGCGGTATGGGCTTTTTTAGCCATATTTACAGCAACTTCGGCTGCTGTACATGCTGATAGAAGCAAACAGCAGGCTGCAATGGAGATATATTTACCAAGATTTTGCCTATCAGAGAGCATATCAGACATACCTAAAACATAAAGCATTACCCTCAATTACTATAAAGAGAAGCATACGCCGGATGATTATATCCTAAACATCCCCGTTTTCGCAATCAATCTATTTAATATCTGATATATGAATGGTCTCAGAGCATTGCTGCTTGAATAGGTCGTTTTATGGGTGATGCCAAATTACGTTATTAACTTTGCGCTCTTTTTTTAAGCATTTGAGCGCTGTTATATTCTAACGCAGGGCATCAGATAGTCGTCCAACCGAAGCCGCATAATAGATAGAACGATTCCATCTGAGAATAGAATCAAAGTTACTATAGGCTAAAAACACAAGGTTACTAGTGGAGGAGGTCACTATTCGAGCCGTTAAATTTCGCTCTGGCAATAAACTGCCATCAGGGTTTCTAACGCCCATTGCCTCCCATTCGCGCAGCGTCTTACGTTTCTTATTTTTGACCAAACTGGAGAAATCCTGTCCATCGGGAAGTATAATTTGCCGACCCCAAGTAATATCATCCCGCCAACCCGCAGATTTAAGGTAGAATGCTATCGAAGCGAAAACATCTTGCTCATTCGCCCAAACATCTTTGCGGCCATCCTTATCCCAATCTTGTGCATAATTCAGAAAACTAGATGGCAAAAACTGGGCTTGGCCAACCTCGCCTGCCCAGCCACCCTTCATATCAGCTCGTGCAATATGACCCTCATCAAGTATCTGTAATGCATTAAATAGCTCTTTGCGAAAAAATGCCCCTCTTCTACCATCATAAGCAAGCGTTGCAAGCGCCTGAGGAACATCATATTTACCTAAATAAGAACCAAAATTCGTTTCTAGTCCCCAAAAAGTAATGATAAAGCGAGGTTGAACATTATAATATTGAGATATTTGTTCTAAAATAACCTTATGTTCTTCAAGAAGCTCTCTTGCCTTTGCAATTTTTGTGTTTGTTACCCGTTTAGCAAGGTAATCATCAAGAGTTTGGGTGAATTCAGGCTGGTTTCGGTCAAGCTCAATTATTCGCTCGATGGGGCTGAAATCTGAAAGTGCGTCATCAAATGTCGCCTCAGATATGCCTCGTGCGATAGCGTCCTTTCTTAATTCAACCAGCCAATCTGATAGGTCGGTTTGCTGGCTAGCGTTAGATGAAGAAATTAAAACACATAGTATAAAAAGTGACCCAAAAGCCACTCTATTAAAAACCGCAGAAAAGCTGGCACCTAAAAAAGAACTAAATCGCATTATGTTTCTCCTTGAATATAAACTCAAAAACCAACTATGAGCATTCTGTTATCCCTCATTTCAACCAATAGCAAAGAATAACAAAATTAACAACTAAAGCTCATTTTACACAAAGGCACATTGCTAATTGTTTTTTCTTAAGTTTAATGAATGAAGCAAGATCTCATTTTAAATAAAAGCGGCGCTTTAGCTAAAGGTTAAGCACAACTCTAAATGTCAAAAATAGAATAGAATTTACGTAATTTTTTTCACTTGAAAATAATTCTTATTGAATTTCCAGACAGAAATGGATTAAAGTGCGGAGCAACCAGTTTTGTAACTAGTTATTGATTATTTTTGATCAATTAGCTGAGGTATCTCAGCCCTGTGGAGGGGTGGCAGAGCGGTTGAATGCACCGGTCTTGAAAACCGGCATGGGTGAAAGCCCATCGTGGGTTCGAATCCCACCCTCTCCGCCATATTTACCCGATTTAAATCACTGATTTATACAGAAGTAAAAATGCCAGCGTAAAAATGCCGGCGTAAAAATGCTGGTTATTTCTTGCTAGCCGCTGCGGATGGTGCGTTATGATTAGCGTTTGCCACGCCTGCGACCACCAGCACTTCCATCTCTAGAGGGGCGTTGCTTCTGGCTAACAGAACTGTCTTTCTTCTTTTTTTGCCCACCTTGCTCTTCTGATGGCTTGGTATTACGAGAGCTGCCTTGCCTACCCGGCCTGCCCTGCCTGTCTTGTCTACCTTGTTTGTCTGGTCTTGACGACCGACGAGGCGGACGGGCATCCTTTGGCTCGGCAGGCGGGATATCATCATTATTAACTTTAATGCCTTCGGTCACCTTGATACTAAGCTTGATAAGCTTCTCTATGGATTTCAGATAAGAGCGTTCATCTGGAGCACAAAGTGAAATAGCAAAACCTGAGGCGCCAGCACGCGCAGTCCGGCCAATTCGGTGGACATAGTCTTCAGGTACATTCGGTAGCTCAAAATTAATTACATGTGAAACAGCTTCGACATCAATTCCACGAGCAGCAATGTCAGTGGCAACAAGCGCCTTAATCTCACCTGTTTTGAAGGCATTCAAAGCGCGTTGGCGGGCTCCTTGTGATTTGTTCCCGTGAATAGCCTCAGACGGTATACCAGCCTTATTAAGAGCAAGAGACACCCGATTTGCACGATGCTTAGTTCGAGTAAACACGATGGCAGATGTAATTGCATCATCTGTAAGTAGGTCCATTAATTT
>ERZ802822.2449-NODE-2449-length-10345-cov-5.826646_pt1 | contig 10345 bp, 9 predicted proteins | sample MGYA00345649_ERZ802822 | MGnify/ENA primary metagenome ERZ802822 (study PRJEB30503, sample SAMEA104212359) | marine metagenome | biome: Westerlies Biome; feature: [SRF] surface water layer (ENVO:00010504) within the epipelagic zone...; material: water... | reverse complement strand
ATTAGAACGCGCCTAATTGTTTATATCGTCATCGATGAATAAATTACAGAACTTTATTTCAAGGCCACGCAAATTTTAAGATAATACGCTATCAAGAACAAAACAAATATTCTTATCTATTTTGCTCTGGAAAAACAAACATCTGTTCTGGGTCAATTTCAACAAACACATTTTTTCCTGTCTCAAACCAACTTAATCCAGGAATTCGGGCGTGTAAATGTAGCTCAGAGCTTCCGATTGGAACCGATAAGTGAACAAGCGAATTTTTTCCAAGAAGATGCGTTTCTACAACAGAAGCCTTAGCGCCTTCTGATTTTGGGGATAAATGAAGACCTTCATGTCTTACTACGATTTGCACTTTCGTGCCATCCTCAAATTCATTTGCATCATACACTCCAAAAACAGTGTCAATCTTACGGTTCTGAACTGTTGCTGGTATATGATTAACTTCTCCAAAAAATTCAGCTACAAATCTATTTTTCGGACGGCAATATAAATCTATCGGCCGCCCCTGTTGTACTTCTTTCCCCTTATTCAAAACAAGAATTCTATCTGACATGAACATTGCTTCTTCCGCATCATGTGTGACCATCAAGGCAGCTGTATTCGTGTCTCTTAAAATATGAAGCATTTGATCGCGAACGCGCTCTCTTAGCCTGCTATCCAAACCACTAAAAGGTTCATCTAACAAAATTATCGGCGGGTTTGGAGCCAATGCACGTGCAAGAGCAACACGTTGCTGCTGCCCGCCTGATAATTCATGAGGATATTTATCCCCAAGCTCTTCTATATCAAGCTCACGCATCAAATCAATTACGCCGCTTACATCTTGGGTAGATTTGCGAGGCAGACCAAATAGAATATTGAGCATAACAGTTAGATGGGGGAATAATGCATAAGACTGAAACACCAATCCAACCCCCCTATCTTCTGGTGATAAAACAAAGTCTGGGGATGATATTACACGGCCATCTAATTTAATCTCACCAGCATCAGGCATCTCTAGCCCAGCTGCCAGCCTTAATAATGTAGTTTTACCACAGCCTGATGGCCCAAGTAGAGAGACAACCTCATTTGAGTGAATATTAAATGAAATATCATTGATAATTTGCGCTGTTTCATAGCGATGTGAAATATGTTCAAACGAAATCATTGTGAATGCACCTGTTCATACCTCTTTATGTTCACTCTCATAAACTTCCTCTAATTCATCCCAATCATTTGATAAATTTTGAGCTTTCAAGTCTATCTCATCTTCTTCAAATAACAGCGCGCCATCTTGCGCGTCAATATTTTGCGAGTCTATTGCATCTAATGTATCTGGGGATAATTCTTGTTCCCCTAACCCACCAATACTCTGTCCCTTTCGAAGTAAGCCTGCTGATTTAAGCTCATCCATACCTGGTAAATCATTCAATTCTTGTAGGCCAAAATAATCAAGAAAATTAGTAGTGGTTCCCCAAGTAAGAGGTCTTCCTGGGGTGCGCCTGCGACCGCGCGGTTTAATCCAATCTAACTCTAACAATATATCAATCGTGCCTCTGGATAGGCTTATTCCCCTGATTTCTTCAATTTCTGCGCGTGTTATGGGTTGATGATAGGCAATGATGGACAGAACTTCCATTGCTGCCCGTGATAGGGGCCGCTCTACTGGGCGCTCTATATTTAACCTTGCTGCAACATCACGGTGGGTTCTAAACGCGTAATGGTTACCGCCAAGTTTTTGTAACTCAACACCGCTTGCATCTGCGTATCTATGTTGAATTAGTTCTATAATTTCATCCACATCAAATTCACCAATATAGGGCGCTAATTCCTGTGACGATACAGGTTTAACAGAAGCAAATATAAAGGCCTCTATTACCCGTGCTATTTCTAATTTACTCATTAAATCAGTCATTTTGCTCTCTTTTTGAACGCAGCAATATAGGTGAGAATTTAGTTTCCTGTTTAATATTGGCATATCCTTCTTTAACAAGTTCAAGCGCAGCCCCAAAATGAGCCGCCACTGCAGAACGATATTGTGGCGCCTTTTTACTTATATCCGGAAGAAAACTCTCTAATTCTGCCCATTCAGGCATAGAAGGAATTAATTCACGAAGACGAATAGCTGCTTCCTGAACAGAAAATAGCTTAGTTGCTATAACCGTTAATTTTGTTTCATTCTCTGCCGAGCGAATATCAGCATATGCTTTTAGTAAATCATAAAGATTAGCGGTAAAGGTCACCTTATCAGACATTAAAAACTGGTCTGGCATTCCGCGTACAAGTCTGGATTTATGAAGTTTGGGCAGTTGCATTAACCGTTTGGATGCGGTTTGCATCGCTTCCAAGCGAAGCAGCTGAAACCGCAATGCATCTGTCATATCTATGACTTCGCTTGCAACTTCAGGGTCTGGTTCTGGCAGTAATAATCTGGATTTAAGATAGGCAAGCCATGCTGCCATAACCAAATAATCTGCTGCAATTTCAAGATCTAATGTTTGCGCTGATTCAATAAATTCAAGATATTGTTCGGCAAGTGGAAGAATAGCAATGCGTGTTAGGTCAACCTTTTGCTCACGCGCCAGAGATAATAGCATATCTATGGGGCCTTCATACCCCTCTAGGTTCAAGAAAAGCGATAATTGTGACGCAGATTCGTCGCTTGATTCTAGCGTAAAGTCTTCTGTTTGCATTAAAGTTCTTGCCTAATTTTTCTTACAATACAATCTTGCCCAGCTGATTTTAATAAGTCACAGGTAGATAGAGCAAGTGTTTCATTAAGTGGCTGAGTGATAACCCGCCAATATATACCAGATGAGCCAGTATCAATTTTTGTTACTTCTAACATGATACCATCTAGTCTGTTTTTATGCTTTTCCATAAGAATAGCGGCTTGTTGCTTAGCCTTATCCTGTTTTGCGAATGCTGCTAGCTGAACTTTATGAGTTTTTTTACCTAAGATTTGTTTTGGTGGTTCTGGCTTAGTAACAGGGGCTATAATCGGTGCATCTTTTACTTGCTTGTCTTCTATGACTTCACCTACGACTTCACCCTGTTGGCTAGTATTATTATCATCTATTGCAGAAGTAAGATTAATTTGGTCTGCGCTTGATTTCGGCTCTAAAGCGGTTTCCTGCGCTGAGTTGCTTGATGCAATTTGTGTATTATCATTTGAATTTTCCAACAAATCATTTGGCAAATCATTTGGTGTTTCATCTGGCAAATCATTTGGCAAATCATTTGGTGGTCGTGCGTCAGGCTGCTGCTCGTCTTGTGGTACATCACCCTCTATTTGAAGGGCTACTGGCGGTAATTCAGGTGCTGCATCTGGCAGTCGTAATTTTTCAGACTGGTTATCATTTTCTGAAAGACCCTCTAAAATCTCAAGAACTAGGGAGTCTTGATGCGGGATTACTTTGCCTCCGCGATCTTCAGGCTTAAATTTAAACGGCGTTTTATCTGCCCTCAAAACAGGTAACTCTTGGGTAGTGCCTGATTGCAAAGATAGCCAAAAGCCCCCACCGGCAATGCCGATCGCTAACACAATAAACCCGATTAAAATAACTAATCTGAAGGATGTTTTTTGCTTTTCTGGATCTGTCCCAGACATGTTATTACATTTCCTCTACTGCAGTTATGGAAAGCAGATTTAACCCTGATTTAAGAACCTGCGCTGTTGTTTCTACCAATAGCATTCTTGCATGTGTTAATTCATCATCTGTATCATGAATAAATTTTAAATCGTGGTTTTCTCTACCTGCATTCCATAATCCATGAAAAACTGCTGCAAGTTCCATTAAATAAAACGCAATGCGATGTGTCTCACAGTGATGGGTAGCAGCCTCAACTTGCTTTGGCCAGCTAGCAAGCTGTTTTATCACTCGAATCTCAAAAATATCTGTAAGTAAGGATAGATTAGGCGTGCCAGATGGCTTTTGGTTTTGACGAAGTACAGATTTTGCACGCGCATGGGCATACTGAACATAAAAAACAGGGTTTTCTCTGCTTTTTTCCGTGACTTTTGCATAATCAAATTCAAGGGGTTGATCATTGCGCCGTGTCAGCATGACAAATCGCATTACATCTGCACTAACGGCATCTATCACATCACTTAAGGTTACAAATGTACCTGCGCGTTTTGACATTTTGACAGGCTTTCCTTTATCAAGAAGCGAGACAAGACCACATTGTTTAACCTGCAACCTATCTTGTTTGCCTGACATTGCTTGAACTGCGGCTGTCATTCTTTTTACATAACCGCTATGATCAGCGCCAAGCACGTCAATAAGCTTGCCATCTGTTCTCTCTAGCTTATCATAATGATACGCCACATCAGATGCAAAATAGGTCCAGCTATCATCTGATTTCTGGAGCGGTCTATCGACGTCATCACCAAAATCTTTGGATCTGAATAATAATTGTTCTCTTGGCTCCCAATCTTCATCAAGCTTGCCTTTTGGAGGCTCAGGTTTGCCACGGTAAATTAAATTATCGCTCTGAAGTTTTTGTATTGCTGAAGCTACTTTGCCTTCTTTTACAAGTTGATTTTCAGAGGAATAAATATCCATCACGATACCAAGTCGTGCCAGATCCTTCCTGATAGATTGCATCATTAAATCAACAGCTATAGGGCCAATTTTCTCTATAATTTCATCTTCTGAAAGCTGTTTTAAACTATCCCCATAATTATCTGCTAGATACTGACCTACTTCAATTAGGTAATCGCCAGGATAGAGTCCGGCAGGTATAGCCTCTAATGCTTCGCCTAATGCTTCACGATATCGAATAAAGGCAGATTGTGACAAGGTCGTAATTTGCGATCCTGCATCATTAATATAATATTCGCGTGTTACATTATAGCCGCTGAATTGCATTAAATTTGCAAGCACATCTCCTAAAATAGCCCCTCTTGCATGTGCTGCATGTAATGGTCCTGTTGGGTTAGCAGACACAAATTCAATATTAACATTCTGACCAGAACCAATCGTGTTTTTTCCATAATCATCACCGCTATTTAGGATAGAGGCGATTTCTTCTGCCCATCTTGATTTATCAAGTCTTATATTAATAAATCCAGGTCCAGCAATTTCAGTGGATAAAACCGATGGCGTGTTTTGTAGCTCTGTTGCAAATAATTCTGCTAATGCTTTTGGAGATTGTTTTAAGGGTTTAGCCAGAACCAATGCAGCATTCGATGCTAAATCGCCATGTGTCTCGTCGCGTGGCAACTCAACAACGCATTTCGATAAATCCATATCGATGCTAAAATTGTGGCGTTCGGCGAGTATCTGGTAACAAGACCGTATTATTTCTTCAAACTCTACGAAAATATTCATATTTTTTCCTTAACGGGAGATAGCACAAATAATCGGTCATGTTCCAGCATCGCTTCTCTATCTGTAAGGGAAGCAATATAATCCGCTATAATTCTAGCGTTGCTTAGGTCTGTATCATCCCCAACTGGTTTTTTGATAATTTTATGTTGCCAATAATTTGGAAGAAGTGCTGTATTTTGCAAGAATTCTGCACATAAATCCTTTAATAATTTCTGTGCTTTATTGGTCATTCTGTTCACTTTATAATGTCGCCACATATTCGTAAAAAGGAAAGATCTTATTTCAGATAATGCTTCTTTCATTACATCTGAGTGGCAAATAAGAGGATAGCCAGCACCGCGTATTTCATCTGGTGATTTTGGAGATGTTTTTTCAAGTTCGAGTGATGAGTGAACCAGCAAATCATTTACAAAGATGGATATTAGACGTCTTGTAAGTTCATTTGCAAATCTATCTGAGGGCAAATCAGGATATTCCCCTTTTATGGATGTTAGAATATTAGATATAATAGGCAAATCAGATAATTGTTTTACAGTGAATAATTCAGCGCGCAATCCATCATCTATATCATGCGATAAATAGGCAATATCATCTGATAGATTTGCAATTTGGGCTTCAGCACCAGCAAAGCTGTCTAACTTAAAATCATATAACCCATCAAGCATCTTTAATGTTGGTCTTTGATTTTTGCTAGATACGGGGCCGTTATGTTTTGCAATCCCCTCTAATGTTTCCCAAGATAAGTTTAAACCGTCAAAGCTAGCATATCGTTGCTCAATTTGACATAAAATCCGAAGCGTTTGCTCATTATGGTCAAAACCGCCAAAATTCTTCATTCCGTCTTGCAAAGCATTCTCGCCAGCATGACCAAAGGGTGTATGTCCTAAATCATGCGCAAGAGCGATAGCCTCCGCCAAATCTTCATTTAGCCTTAAGGAACGTGCTATGGTTCTGGCTATTTGGGCTACTTCAATGGAATGGGTAAGTCGCGTTCTAAAATAATCCCCTTCATGATACACAAAGACCTGCGTTTTATATTGCAAACGCCTAAATGCAGATGCATGGATAATTCTATCTCTGTCGCGCTGAAAATCTGTTCTTTTGAAATGTGCGTGCTCTGACGATATTTTCTCTGGAAATAAGCGCGGTTTTTGCATCGATACACACGCATAGGGCGCATAATTTATGAATGTCTGATCAGGATGCATAATAACTTTCGAATTTGTGTGATGGGTAAGTTCTAACTCTTATACTCCACGTTATACGATGCAGCAGGATTTAGAGCAAGTAACTACAACCTTGATTTACACGATTTAAAGAGTCATATTATGGTTATAACGTAACCTTCATAGGAATAGTGTGTTAATGACCCTTTCGTTAAATCTTACACAAGCTGCAGCAAAACGGATTGCGCATTTAAGTTCGTTTGAAAATGCGTCCTATTTCAGGGTGCGTGTAGATGGTGGGGGGTGCTCAGGTTTTCAATATAAGTTTGATTTTGATACCGAAAAACAAATTGATGATATTGAAATAAGCGCGCATGGCGTTACCGTTCTGGTAGATGATATGTCACAGGAATTTTTGCAAAATGCGGAGCTTGATTACGTAGAAGAATTGCTTGGGTCTTTTTTCAAAATATCCAACCCCAACGCGACTGCTTCGTGCGGTTGCGGAACCTCTTTTTCCGTTTAATGAGCCAACATCCCCTCGCCTATATAAAAGCTGGTCAACACCAATGAGAATTGCTAGTTGGAATGTGAATTCAATAAAAGCCAGGCTAGAGCATGTTTTAGCCTATTGTAAGGATGATAAGGCAGATGTGCTTTTACTTCAGGAATTAAAAACAACAGATGATAATTTTCCAAGACAGTCCTTTGAAGATATCGGCTGGCAGGTAGCAACACATGGTCAGAAAACCTATAATGGTGTTGCTATTCTCGCAAAACACCCCATCCAAGTAACACAAGTCGGGCTAGCTGGCGATGATAGTGATGAGCAAGCACGATATATAGAAGCCGAGATTGAAGGAATAAGGATTGCTAGCATTTATCTGCCAAACGGAAATCCATGCCCGGGGCCAAAATATGATTATAAGCTCGCTTGGATGGACAGACTTTTTAGCAGAGCTAAACATCTATTTAATCAAGAGATTCCAGTAGTATTAGCAGGCGATTTTAATGTCATTCCTCATCCTATTGATTGCTATGATCCGCCCTCTTGGCAAGAGGATGCTCTGTGTAGAGAAGAAACAAGATTAAAGTTTTATGCTATTTGCAATATTGGTTATCTAGATGCCTTGAGGCAAATTCACCCCAAGGGGGCTTATTACACATTTTGGGATTATCAGAGAGGGGCATGGCAAAAAGATAATGGCATTCGGATTGACCATCTTCTACTGTCCCCTGAAGCCTCCTGCAGGCTTGTCGACTGCAATGTTGACAGAAACCCAAGAGGGCTTGAAAAAGCATCCGACCATACCCCTATCTGGTGTGATTTAACTATTTAGCAAAATCATGTAGCTAAAATATTACCAATCATCTTGGGATTAATTCAAATTGTACCCTTCATGGGTTACAGCTCCTTTATTTGCAGAGCTTACAAGTTTTTTATACTTTGATCCAGCAGCAGACAAAAATAACGGCTCTCTTGGCTTCCATAAACGGCGTCTTGCTTCTAATTCTTCATTAGATAAATCAACTGATATTATATCCTCTTTGATAGTAATGGCGATGATATCCCCATCTTTGACGAGCCCAATAGGCCCGCCTAACGCAGCTTCTGGCCCGATATGACTAATGCAAAACCCTGAACCTAAATTAGAAAAGCGACCATCTGTGATTAAAACGACATTATCCAAAGTGCCCTGTGCTTGGAGAAGTAGTTGCGGAATAAACATCTCTTTCATTCCAGGGCCCCCTACAGGCCCCTCATATCGGATAAGAATAACATCACCATTTACATAAATATGCTTCTTAATAGCTTCAATTGCCGCCTCCTCACTATCAAAACATCGAAGCGGCCCCTTAAATTCTAGAATTTCTGAATTGCTTCTGTAAATTAACCCGCCTTCTGGTGCAAAATTTCCGGTTAATCCCGATAATCTCCTAGTATATGGTCTTGGGGTATATAGATTTGGGTTTTCAGGAAATTGAATGATATTCTGAGATTCTGGAACTGTGAGTTCTGCCAGATTTTCGGCAATCGTTTTACCTGTTATCGTCTTGCAATCTGGGTGAATAAGTCCGTGCTGTAATAATAGGCTCATTACTACAGGCACACCGCCAATTTGTTGAAACTCGTGAATAGAATAGGTTCCAGCTGGTTTTAGATCTGCAATATGTGGTGTTTTCTTGCAGATGTCCGTAATATCACTTTGTTCCAAATTTATACCGCACTCAAAAGCTATTGCCACAATATGAAGAATGGTACTTGTTGACCCACCAAGCGCTGTTAACACCGTAATCGCATTTTCGAATGCTTTTCGGGTTAAGATATCGCGAGGTTTAAGATTTGATTTCATTAAATCAGTTATAGCTATTCCAGATTGATAGGCAATTTCATCTCTTGCCATATCTATGGTTGGAACAAACGAGGCATTGGGAAGGGTCAGACCAAGCGCTTCTATCACACATGCCATATTATTAGCGGAATATTGCGCGGTTATCGAACCTGCTGAAGGCAGGCAATGAGCCTCTATTTCATGAAGTTCTCTATCGCTAATTTTGCCCGCAAATTGCTCTCCAATCGCCTTATAAAATTCTAGAATTGTACTATCACTTTTGCTCGAAGTACCTGCCATCATCGAGCCGCCAAACATCACGATAGATGGGATATTAATTCTAGCCATTGACATTACCATTGCCGCAAGGGAAATATCACACCCTGCAAACCCAATGAGCGCATCAAACTTGTGTGAGAGTGCGGTTAACTCGATCGTATCTGCTATTATTTCTCTGTTAATCAGTGAAGATTTGGCCATATTGCCAGATAATAATATCTCATCTGACAAGGCTGTAGCCGTAAATTCGCGTGGCGTGCTGTTATTATCTCTTATGCCTCGCTTTGCTTCTTGTGCTTGTTGTGCAAGGCCTATATGGCTTGGCGATAATTCACTCCAGCTGGTAACAATGCCTATAAATGGCTGTTCAATCTCAGTTGTACTCAACCCCATTGCATAGCTGGCAGCACGTGCAAGAGGCGTTTTGGTATTAAATAAGTGTTTTTCTAACTTTTTGGCTTTGCGTGTCACCCGCACTATTTACCATTAATTATTCAAAATTCTTTAATTTTTATATTTGTTTACAGGCTTAAAGCCTGAAAATTCTGGCTGTCTTGGATCGCACACAAACAAATCGCTATTTGGGTGCATGCCCGCACCATATATGGCAGAAACAGCCGATTTACGCATTCTGTTTAGCAAACGCGTATCAGCACGTCCTACAAATGGATGAGCCCCTGTATTATCATCCACCTCCCTATTCCATTTATCAAGCCTTGCTTTCACTATATTTGGGTCTTGTAGCTGTTTACAATTAATCTCATTACTAGTGAGGCTTACCTCTATAATATCGCCATTTTCAATCAGCGCAATCGGCCCTCCTACAGCAGCCTCTGGACCTACATGACCTATTACCAAGCCAACAGAACCACCAGAAAAACGACCATCTGTCATTAATCCCACAACAATATTTTTATCACGGCAAATGGCGGTTATCCTTGAGGTGGAGTCTAGCATCTCTGGCATTCCAGGACCCCCAACTGGCCCCTCATATCTCACTACTACCATATCAAAATTTGTAAAGCTATCGGGGTCATTATCCAGAGCTTTTAGGAGGCTTTGTTCACCATCAAATACTTTAGCAGTTCCTACAAATATACCATTCTCTAATCCACCTTCAACTCCAGCTAATTTAAGGATTGCACTATAATCTGGTGATAGATTTCCACTTAATATTCTCAATCCACCAGTCTCCTTAAAAGGAGATTTAACAGCATAAATAACATTTCCATCAGGGTTTTCTGGG